>Ga0115846_100784_pt1 | contig 15875 bp, 23 predicted proteins | sample InSIn5gowninarea_2_FD_83860 | JGI IMG/M metagenome (GOLD analysis project Ga0115846, IMG submission 83860)
ATCGTGAGTAACTGATGAACTGTATTAAGTTTTCTCCAGCTCAAAAGTGTGCCGCAAGGAGATGTACCAGGAAACAAATTTCGAGATTCCAGTCGGTCGCAATCCCGCTAAGACGAGAAGTTCGCCGCGGACGAAAGTGTCCGTAAGCGTGATGTCAAACGGCCATTGTGAAAACTATTGTCCAGAGTTCTGATAAAAGCACAGAACGAAAAAAGAGAGAGAGAGAGATGTGCGGTGAAAGTTTGTAACCAGAGACCAAGGGAGCTTTGGGTTTAGAGGTGTCCGGACACTAAAGTAGGAGAGAAAATTGAGTCGTGGTTACGGGAAGGTTAGTGTACCCGCTGTTCCACGCGCGCTCACAGATCACTTTTGTGTGATCCGAGTGTTTACGGGAGATTGAGGAGAGCCCACCGCTGTCAACAGAGTTGTTTGCACTCATGTTGGACAGTTCATCCTGATATCACAGCTTCGAGCCAATGAGGACTGGCGAACGGCCAACGTGTTATCGGAAGGACTCGCTGCCGTTCGATAGGTGAAGGAATGCGCGACATGGCTGGCTTACGGGGAAGGAGGTCAAAGAGAGGTGTGCTGATGGTGGTGAGCTCGAAGATCTGGCTGGCAAGAATGCGGTGAGATGCATCTGCACCGAACGCGGTAGCGACCGCATGAAAGCAATCTACGGTACAGAGGAGTAGCTTAGCCGGCCCGCTGAACCATATACATAACCGCGCGGCTGTGCAATTGGCTTCGACCTCTCATCCCAGCTGGACTAGTACTTGGATCATAGTTATTGGAGGGCACAATTTAGTGGAAAGGTCATTGGCTCCCTCCAAGTCCATATCTGCTCATATTTATCCGCCATACTTGCTTGCCCTCGACATCATCATTTATCAGTGAAGTGTCATGTGGACTTAAGGTATTTGTTTGATTCTAAGCATGCGTCGTGGCAATTGCTATACTTGTTGCAAAGCTGCCTGCATATGCACAGGCGCCCCAGTCCTTACTAGCGCTCGAGGAGAACTCAGAGATGCTTTCATCGAAAGGCTTGAAGCGAAATTCTTGCTCAGAATAAAGGTGGGTGACGTAGGATCTGCAATCCACACGACGATCTGCATGAGAGGTCGTGTGAGTCCAATTTCAGGGCGTTGCTTGGCTCCGAAAAGGTACATCGTATGTTGTGCCTACAGATTAAAGTAGGCTTATTAAAAACGTCGCCGTAATCCACTTCGCGAAGGAGAGGCGGAGGGAAAATCGCTCAGTCGTTAATGGGTCAGCGGGTCATAAAGTTAGTGTCCATTGACTGAGCTATTGGTAAGGCTGCAGGATCGTTCCTGAAGAGACTTCGACGGTCGGGGGACAGAATCCGGGGACGGAGATGCATCAGCCAAGAGGGCTTCATATTCGTATGTACTTTACATACATGCGGCTCTTAGTCCTCATGAGAACCAGCTGAAGGAAATGCTTCTCTGCCCAAAAACACCACCCCAGACTTGCAGCACTCTACGACTCAGTTGTAACCTTCGCTTTGCCGTTTGTGACCTTCACCGATAACTGCTTCGCCCTCGCGACGATCTCGACTCGCTTCCGTGCTGACACCCCGTGTGCGATCTCGGCGGCGTAGGTTCGGTTGTGCTGTAACAGATTCTAGATTAGAGAGGCGGATTCAAGGTATGCGTAGGAGAGGTCTTGACCTACCATCATGAGTAGGTCCAGGTCTCTCTGGTTGTGGACGAGGAATGCCTTGTGGCCGCTGGGCATCATGTGGCGCGTCTTCTTGTTGGACCCGTATCCGATCTGTGGTGGCACTAATGTTAGCCAGTATTCCTCTCAAACTCAAGTCCAGCAAAATCGCTGAGTATGTATCTGCGCGTGCACTCATGGGCGGGGCGAAACTGCTTCAGGCCCACGGTGTGTGCGATTGCGAAGGGTGCAGGTATTCGTACTTTTGGCATGACCGCTTGGCCCTTAAACCGCCTCCTCACACGGTTGTCAATACCTTTCGGCTTTCTATGTTCGTTGTGAGCGCGGGTCTCCATCTCCATATGTCGCAATGTTACCTCCAGCTGGCGCCGACGCATTTGAAGCCTGTTGAATCGTGAAGTTAGCGGTCAATGCTTGAAGTGCTCGAAATAATGCGGTAGGCGTACGGTCGGACTGATGTCTGTTGAAGCGGGCAGTGTGCTTCTTTACAATCGGGACGTGCTTCTTGGAGGAAACCATTGTGAACAGCGACTGTGTGATTGTCGATGTCGTCGTTCACGATCTTCTAGCGAAGTTCTTCGCTAAGGTTGGGTTTCCGTGTGCATAGCGGCGTTAGTTTTTTCCGTAATGCCAAGCTCCCATCTTGTCACGTGCGAAGCTGGCAATAGAACATGGCTAGTGAGAGAGCAGCGAACTTTCGGATGCTTATATATTAGTTGAAACTGCACAGAAGCTCCTGTTGCAGGCAACAAGGTCTGTAATAGACGATTAATGCTATATCATTTAGTGCATCTGTATCAGCGCTCAACCTCGAGACATTGAAAGCAGACTGGACTACATTAATCAATAATTCTGGTTATCTCAAGTTGCCTTGTGGTGGGTTAAGCAGAGGTTAATGTCCACGTTGGTTTGCATCGAACATACGAAGTCCTCAACGCTCTGGTATTGTAATCCTCCGCCCAAGTGTCGTACGAATGCTACCCAGAACACCTTCGCTATGCAATACAGAATGATATACAAGACGACACTCAAAACGCCTCGGCCATTCGTAATGACGACAAAGAATCCTCAGTCTGATGCGGAAGTCCGGCCGTCCGCATCGCTAGTGGTGATGCAGTTCTGTAGAGGACCGTCTGTGAAAGAGGTGCAGTGTCCGCTTCGTTGTCAGGGACCTGATCCGCCCTGTTTTTACTCGCTTGTGAAGTTTCGTCCTCAGCAATAGATACAAGGACTGCATCGGCTGCTGATGCATATTGAGTCCGTGGCTGGGGTGTGGTGTCTTCATCCAGCAAATCCTCAGGAAAATCCTTTAAGGGAGCCGCCACGGCCACGGCAGGCGTATTAAACTGCTCATTGAGGCTCTGCTGATCAGCTCCAGAAGTTACAGCTTCCGCAACCTCAGTTCCCTCCACCTGCTCATAGAAAAGCATAAAAACATCACTATGCGCCAGCACCTGCTCTTCACTAACCGGCGTCACGTCATCATCGCTAAGCCGCCACCATTGCTTCTCAAGTCTCTTCTCCTTGCCCTCAGGCTCCTCGTTATCAGGAGTCAGCCGCGTAGTGTGCTGACGATAGCAGATATAATGTCCATTCTCATGATGTCCATAATGCGTAATGATAGCTTTAATCTCGTAGACCATCGGACTAGTGCTGGCGTCTTCTGGGATAATCGATTTCCGAGGATCCATAGACCACGTCTCCTGTTGTTCTGTCTTGTCAGCACTACTAGTGGTGGCGGTGGTGCCTAAACACCAAGGCTTTAAATCCAGCTTAGCAGGGAAGCGGACATGTGCGCTGTTCTTTAGCTGCGCGCCGGTCATTTCGTCGAACATGCTGCGGTTAACGTGAATAATAAGAGACCTCGATGCTCGACCAATGACCGCTTGCTTTGACTTGGTGGTAGCCACCCAGTTCTTCTTCGGTATCTGGCATTGTGTCATAAGAGTCGCGTCTTTGAAGTCTTCATCGTTGAGTGCTTGTGTGATCGTATTTAAGCGCTTTGAAGCAGAATTGCGAAAAGTTTCTGTAGTTGTTGGCATATCCAAGAGCTTCTTGATTTGTGACTCGGCGCGTAAAAGTGTGCATTTGGGACACTCGACCCCCTCAATTTCTTCGAGCTTGGTATATTCGTCCAGGCATTCGCGAATATCGTAACCCCACTCACAGCCAAGAGACACGGTGAGGCAGTTGAACGGTATCATGGATAGGCATTCGGAGTAGCCGCAGCGCATACAACCAACGCGTTGAGCAAGGAACCCTTCAAGCGGATTTGTAACAGGCAAGGTCTGCGCAGGGGAAACGTCCCCATTACGCTCCTCTGCATCTAGCGATATCTTCTTTCCATGATCAATGGATTTAGCTGGCACTACTGCCTCCAATCCCACTGCGCTCTTCCTATGCTTCGCAGCCCTCGCAATTTCTTTTTCCAACTCATCCAGCACTTTCGAATAATATTCCTGCGCATCCTGCTGCTGCCACGTGTTCATACTCTTCAACTTCTCCGGCGTCCAAAAGCTGCACCCATTCACCTCGTTCCCAGCCAGTTTTTTCAGCAATTCGCGTAATGTGCCATTTGTCGACTCGTCTGTATGTCCCAAGTCCGGATACTTCTGCACCACATCTTCCAGATATGCGCTCAAGGAAGGCAGCGACGCAAGGCCTTGCAAAACACTGTTTTGGAAGCACGAGTTATCCCAGTTGCGTAGGCCGGCCGGCGCAAAGGAGTCGCCGCTGGAAGCCTGTAGGCCTAGGCTCGTGGAAGACAAGGTTCGGGCTTTCCGCACTAGACTATTGGGTCCATGGCCGAACAGACTCTTCATTGTCACGCTGTGGCGTACGGAGGATGCCGTGAGCACTGTGCTGACCTTCGAAGCCATCCTCATAAGTTGGTATATAAAAGGCCGTAGTAGTCCTTCGAGCGGCAACGGGAAGACGCTGCTGCAGAAAACGTAGGTTGCGACGAACGCAATAAGCAGAGTCAGAAAGACGGCTGTGCTCTGTTGTTGTACGCTGTTCTGCACCTCTTCCGGCTTCCAGAAGTTATGTGTCTGTGTCATGACTTTTATCTGCGCCGCCGCACTGGATGTCTTAGATGCAGAAGTAAAGAAGCCGTCGGCCTTCCAGAGGTTCGCATCTGTACTAATATTGCGGGTAGACGGTGAGAACGGTGTTGACGTTAATGTGTTGAGCTGTCTGAGCGAGTGCGACGGGTCTTGGATGGCAAAAGGCAAGGACCTTCCAACAACAATGAATGTGGTGGGGAAAAGTTTGGGCGCGAGTCATGTCGTACCTGACCTTGGCACTGAAAGCGGACTTTTTGGACCTGGAGGTTGGAGCATGCGACAACATCGCCAACGCAACTAAACCCTTTACGAAGCTCCAGGACAAAGTGAAGAGAGTCGCAGAGCTTAGTCGACAAGATGACTAGCACAATTGGAATACCCATCAAGCTCCTCAACGAGGCAACTGTAAGTCCAACTTTTGATATATAAGCTCTTGTTGAAGAGAACGTCGACATTGACACCTCACTACAGGGCCACGTAATAACCCTCGAAATCACTTCCGGCCAAGTTTACCGCGGCAAGCTGCTCGAAGCCGAAGACAACATGAACGTGCAGCTCAAAGACATCACCGTCACCGCGCGCGACGGCCGTGTCTCGCATCTTGACCAAGTCTATATTCGCGGATCTCATGTGCGGTTTTTCATCGTGCCGGACATGCTAAGGAATGCGCCGATGTTCAGGCAGAAGGATAGAAAGGGGAGGGGCGTGGGGTTGGCACGAGGAAGGGCGACAGTTAGCAGGGCGAGGGCTGGAGGGAGGGGGGCGCCGAGGGGTTGAAAAGGATGTGCTGGACCTGGAGTCTAGATTTATGAGACTATCGGAAGCGGCTTCTGCAAAGCCTCGCGCTGCTGGGGCGTGTGCGCGCTGCTTGCTTGGAGACGGCTACAGCACGGAGAATAGAGGGCAATCGAGGCTGCTTTTGTAGCCATGAGAAAGGTGTTTGGCGTGGTGGAAACCTCCAGCAACAGCAACAGACGCACTCAAGCAGGATTACAATCAAGTCCACACTAAAACGAACGATGTTCGATTCTACCAATGTCGTGTTTCTCACGTGCTAACGTGATGCCGCGACCTCTCCCTTCACCTCTCTTCAACGCGGCTCTATCCATTAACCATAACAATGAACATCTCCAATCCACGCCGCACCCTTCTCGTCGGCGGCCCGTCGTCCGGCTCTCTGCTTCTGCTCAAGGGTTCAACTATCCATTCTGACAGGCTAGTCTTGCAACTAACATTCTTCCCTACAGAGCTTACAGGTTCAGCGCCAGAGCCCGTAGACGGTTCTACAGCCGGGCTTTCGCACTTCTGGACGCTGAAAACCTCATACTACACTGCCGAGCTTTCATTCTGGATAGACGAGATCTCTGATATCTCAAGATGGAAGGAAGAATTCCTCAAGCCGGAAGCCGCAGAAGTCGTCGCTGCGGTGGGAGCGTGGATATTCTGTTTCCGACGCCCCGTCACCACAACGGACATCTCCGCAATTACGGAGACATTAGCCGCTGTCCAGGAAGTCGTTCAAGAGCATGTGGGATATGAGTGGGACGGCGTCTGCATTGCTGTAGCAATGTCACAGAGCAAAACGCCGTGGTTAGAGAAGAGCTTTGAGGAGTGGGAGGATTTGTGTAGGGAGAAGGGATTCGAGTACGTGGATAGCGAGACGAAAGGCCGTAACGAGTTTGGGGAGAGGGTAGGTGTCGAGAGGGTCAAAGAGGTTATGGAAGCTAATGCGTGGGATTCTGGAGGATCTGATGAGATCAAGGGTTTGGAGGAGGAATTAGGGTTTGGGGGGGATGACTTTGGGGATTGGGATGAGGAGGCGGAGAGGAAGCTTGAGTTTGGAGATACGTTTGCGGCAGAGGAGGCCGAGATGGGGAGGGAGTTTGTGGGGTTGAAGATGGCTGTTGCTGCGGAAGAACAGGACGATGATGGCGATGGTGTAGGAGGAGACTCTGGGGAAGATGAGGTCGAAGAGCTTGAGCGGATAATGGGAAAAATGATGGCTATCAAGGGTATGTGTCCTTTCGTTTGTGATTGATAAATCGCCTTGCTGACTCTAGACACAGATATGAGCTCGACCATGCCGGACGCCAAGAGGAAAAAGTATGCCGCTAAGGCTGTGAACGATTTAATGAGGGAGATGAAGATATCATGATGCCATCCGCTTGGTTTACGTGTGATTGCGGCCCGAGAAACACACACCACGACTTTGGCCTTCGATAGGTTCAGGCCCTATCGTCACAGCCGTACAGTTTCGTGTAGCCGCAGTCTTAGCGCGAAGGTCTCTGTCCTTGGGTAAGGTGGACTGCCCAGTGAGGAACAGTATAAGATCCAGCGGCTCCCTCATCCCTGAGCTTGCATTAAGACGAGTCATAGCGTGCACATCGAGGTTCTATTGGCAGACATTGTTTGAAGACACTGACAAGAAGGAAGGAACTCGGGGAAATTAATTAAGATGGTGAAGGGTAGACGCATGTGGGAGATGCTTCACCAGTAGAATGCCGAACCATGGAAAAGATGGACTTGCACAAGATGCAGAGGGGGGAAATTCTCGAAGTGGCTGTACAAGCGTGGGGACATTACGTTACACATGAAGAGACTCGAAGCTACAAACTTCCTCTCTTTTCACAGTGCCGCTCTTTTCTTGCGTAGTGATTACTACTTCTTTCGCCTTGTCGTCAAATTTTCCGCTCTGACGCCCTACGCTGCCAATGTCCAGACTTCTGCTTTGACTTGCCTTACTTCGCTCTTTTGCATCTGAACATCAATGCTATCTCCTAGTTCCATACGTGCACTTTATCCGGCTCTCATGTGCAACATTCTCTTCACCTCTCACAGCGCACCCATAATAGTACTGGACAGACTGAAAATTCCTATCACAAGCCAAAATCCGCTCCAGAAGCCGATCTGGGTCGGTACATGGTAAATTGTTGAACAAGTCGTCATTACAATGCACCTGCAGCTGATTTTGACACCTAATATTACGACCAAGCGTGATGGTCAATGGCGAGCTTTCCGGTGCATGCAAGATTGCGAAGGTCCACAAGACTCAGCATTGTGGTCATCGTTATCGCAACCGCACCAAAGACAGATACGGTGTCACTCTCCAGTTCAATTTTCCAAGAGGAGGGAGGACCTCCCCAAGCTCTTGAGTGGTCTGCAAGACACAACATCTCCTCCGCCTTGCTCAAATCCATGAGGTTCCGTCGGAAAAAGCCGCTCACCACGTATTCATGTCTTGGTCCGTAAGCAATCGCAAGCTCTTACACAGTAGTGTATTCATCATTTCAAGCGTTTGTGCAGCATCTTAGTCCATTGTTGGCACGGAGCAAGTCTGACTCTCTGCTTAACATCAACAGCTGCTTTTCAATACTACCTGTGATTGAGCGAACGCACCTCGGGCTCAGGAGCCATTTGTTACGAGCAACACAGACAACACAGATCCACCCTGTACAGCATGGGAGAATGTACAAGGGGTTAGCGGCATCACCACTGGTCCAGAGAGGCAGATAGCGTATCTCGCCGCTTGCGTTTGCCAGACATGCAGCGTGGCAAGGACTGGCCTCCAGATACCTATACATAAAAGTGGCGTCCTGGATTCCACCACGACGTCGCCAGGGCTACAAGGCCTGCTGCTGTAGAAGCTTTGACCTAGCGCACCAGGTACCCCCGGCTCTTCACTAGAGCACACAAAGATTTTCTGTTCAAGTCTAACCGAAAGAGCTTTAGCGTCTACCGCGGCGGTATATATACACTCCTCCGGCTCCCGACTTTTCTTTTCCTCTTCAGCTCTCGTACGTCCTCCCAATTTGCACCCCAAAGCTTGATACCTTTGCTAACAATGCCGCATAGTTTGCCTTTTGGCTTAGATCAAGTGTAGTATCTGTTCTTTTCAGTTTAATCTCTGAAACGTGACTACGGTCACATTTATTGATTATACTTATTTTTGAAACTCGAAGAGTGGCCGCTGTGCTTGCACATGTCGCTCTTCACTGTGTCGTTGCCGTTACACTGCTGGCTTCTGACGCGAACATCATCTTTTTCATCGTCATATCTGCCCGGTGCAGAGTGATGGGGGAGAAGCTTTATACAACCAATCTTGATCAACTTGTGCTCGCGTGCGAAACCGACAGCGTTCGCCTTGCGGAGGTTTGCTGGTTCTTGGAGCCTCCACGCTCATGGCTGACCATAGTGACGCCTTCCCTGAGTATTTATGTGAATTGTTAGAACAGATAGAAACCTCAAGCAAACCTCATCATCGCTTCCAGGATGTGGTCGTGGTAAAGAGCTTCGTGACGCTTGGCGGCATCACTCCGGTGTTGTCCCATAACCTTACGGAAGCTTGCTGAAAAACCTCGTGAAGTACCTTCCGCCATTCCAGCTCGGGCAGCCTGCTGCTTGCGATCAACTGCACTATCACTGCATCTTAGAACAACTGCGCCGCCAACATGGCCCAGCACGGTATGGTAGATCCCGCAATTTTTGAATCTCTGCAAGAGAAGGTCGACCAGGAATCAGCTACGCGCGATGTTCGTTCCTCCTTGAACGTGAAGACACAAAAGACTTATTATTCCGTAGGAGCTCCAAGACATCGTCCAAACCCTCGAGAAGCAAGGTCAGCTTCGCTTGCCCTCCATTTGCTCGATCATCTCTCTGAACTTCTCCCACAGGACGCTCAGCAAAGGCCATCCTGTCCAGAGCTCACTCAACGCCAGTAGCTGAAGGTACGCGTGGAAGCACCTTTCAGCCCTGACAGACAGGTCACTTATACGTCCTAGTCCAGGATCTAGTCACCGCTGCCGAAGGAGCAATCCGCCATCAACTCGACTCCGTTACGAAGCTTTCAGATGCCGCCTCGAAGCACCCGTACTACAAGTGGAACTACGCATGGACACATCAAGTTCAGGATACGGTGAGCATCTTACTCGACAAGGGCACTGGAGTGCTAGCACCGGTGCTAGCTCGCTGACGAGAAGCAGATTTTCACAATTCTGCTCTGCGGATGGCTGGGAGGCTACAACAGCAAGCAGAGCGGCCAACTGCTTACTATTGAGGAGGTTGGCGAGATTATGAAAGGTATCTTAGATAACGTCTAGCCCTCCCCCTCCTAATAAAATATTTGCAAGGGAGCATCAGATAGCTAACAGCGAGCGTCCCGTAGTCCCAGTAAATCTCAAAGACCGCGATAGCTTCCACATCACCATCACCGAGTACCTGCTATCCCTTGTCTCGCTCATTGAAGAGCTGTCCCGCCTCGCGCGCAACTCCGTCACACTGGGCGATTACAAGCGGCCTGTGCAGATTAGCCAGTTCATCAAGGACGTGCATGCGGGGTTCCAAATTCTGAATCTGAAGAATGATATTTTGCGGAAGAGAAGTGATGGGCTAAAGTATAAAGTGAAGGAGGTGGAAGATGTGGTGTATGATCTGAGTTTGAGGGGGTTGATGCCGAAGGAGGACACAACATGAGTGATGAGAATGGGCAACCCAAGGAAAGCTGGAGGCCAGATCCCATGTGGACGCTTCACAAGCAACGCGGCACGAACATTTTGGACCACAATGATTTGCTTGTGCTTGGCCGTTGGTCTCAAGCTGTCGTGCAAGATAGCTCATACTTGAGGCGAAACGGTACCCCAGGGTCCAAAGACACTTGCAATGCTTGCTATGAGTAGTTGACAGCATACGTCACTATTCTGAGCGAGTTACGCGGCATTTATGCGAACTCGTCGCAACCTCTATCTTTCAGCCTCCTCCAAGCCTCATTTCACCAGTGACCGCCCGCTTAGCGCCGTCTCGAACCTGTTCCACGCATAGTAACGCAATGTCTTCGATAACGAAACCCAACGAACCATAATTCTTCCTCGACTGACCCACCGGGCTCCGCCTATGGATCTGGGTGCTTTCCCAGTTGACACCGGCACCATGGCTCAAAACCGCTCCGCACTCCTTAGCACCTGGTAACAGATCCACCAGGAGACATTAGCCTTGCTGTTCAAGTGCCATAAGGTCACATGGCCAATCTGCTAGACATTGGAAAGCGAGGATCTTGGGACCACTGGTCGTGGAAGAAACACTGCTGGTGGGCACTCAAGCATGCGCGGACTCGGGCCAAAGCGTTGCACAACCGATTGATCCTGCTCTTCAGTCCATCTGTGACGAACTTGAACGAGTCCGGCATGAGATGGCTTTTGGGCATTAAAAACTGGAGAAAGTTAAAGCCCGCATACATGTAAATTACGTTACGTGTTTCTTTGCCTTTATTCAAGAAGGCGTGAAGGGAGTCTTCCGCCACATCGCATTCCCTGCTCCTGTCAGCACCGACTTCCAGAAGTTTAGCTCGAGTAAAACCTACTACCCAAAGTACGAAAGTGGTTAAAAGATAGACTGCATGATGCTACGTGTGGGAGGTATGGCAGCATCTTTTCGACTTAGAGATATCTGCTAACTCGTACGCTTGTGGACCACTAGGTCGACTGCAACCAGGCTCAGGGCTCGTCAAAGTTCGACGCAGCTAGAGACCTCGAGTACAATGCACTGAAAGAACAAGCCTAGGCAAAGGCAGAGGCGAATGAGAGAATGGAGAGAACACTTTGGCGAGAAGTCGAGGTTGGAATGACTACTCCAGGGAAACAGCATCAAGCACGAGTAGATGTTGCATGTCGATCGCCCTTAGCAGCTATCCACAGGCTGGTTGGGTTCCTGGAACATCGCCGTTTCCTCCAGGCGAAGCAAGAATACTCTAAGAGTACCTCTTGTTGGCCATACACAGACAACCTACGTCATCAATCTCTTGAATTATGAAGGATTTTGTTAGCTTCGTATTCATGTCTAATGTCGTCTTCTCACTTCCTCAGACTCAACACCGTACCAGGGACCGTGCCTGATGCCAGCTCACACAACACTAAGGAATGCTTTAACGCACCCACCCATGATTCCTTATGCCGAATTACTGACCTCATCGGCAAATTTCTGATCAGTAAAATTCAACCTCGAAACCATGTCACCACCCATCAAGATTAGCCGCCCCGCAATAGGCAATGCTTCCTCCTCGAATAACCACCCGAGCTCCGTGTCTAGATTTGAGAGCAAGTATTGGATTGCCCCTCCCCGAAGAGCCACGCCGAACCCAAGCATAGCACCAGAACCAAATACAACACCACTATGACCCTCTCTCACGCTAGTGTGATCTATACGAAAGTGCAGACTTCGATAGAGCTCGTCTTTCTCTCGTGCATGCACCATAATTACGAAGCAGGTGGACATTGGGGCTGGCAGGATATATTGTTGGATATAATAACGTGCCGGCGAGGCCATTCGCGATCGATTCAGCACAGATCGTTCATTCAGGGACAACGTCCTTCAGAAGGTATGATGAATTTTCGCGTACACGGTGTTCGCTCAATCACGTGACTGTGTGATCTTCGGAGATTAGGGCCGGCGGTAAGCCGTCAGCCTGCGTCATCCATCAACTGACGAGAGCTCTACAATGCAACAATTCCACCAAAAGATTATCTTCTGACTCTCAGTTCCTATCCTCATGAGCGCCGTCTTCGCCATCACGAGGACCATCACGCAAAGGCTATCCACCCGATCAATCGTCACTCCAACACTTGCCCGCGCCATGCATATCCAATCAATCCCTATGTGGGAGGGTTCCGGCAACAACTATGCCTACCTCGTCTCCGACGCAAAGACCAAAGAAGCCGTCATCATCGATCCCGCGAACCCGCCCGAAGTCCTCCCTACGCTAAAGAAAGAGACAGAGAATGGCAATATCAAGCTCACCAACATCATCAACACGCACCACCACCACGACCACGCAGGCGGCAACAACGAGATACTCAAGAGCTACAAGCTGCCAATCATCGGCGGCAAGGACTGTGCAAGCGTAACGAACACACCAAGTCACAATTCAACGTTCAACATTGGAAGCATCAAGGTGACGGCTTTGCATACGCCATGTCATACTCAAGATAGTATATGCTATTTCTTCGAAGACGGCAACGACCGCGCCGTGTTCACCGGTGACACACTCTTCATCGGGGGCTGCGGCCGTTTCTTCGAAGGTTCTGCTGAGGAAATGCACAAAGCGCTGAACACCGTCCTCGCCGCGCTGCCGGAGGACACGAAGGTGTATCCAGGCCATGAATACACAAAGGGGAATGTCAAGTTCGCTGTGCAGGTCAGTCAAAATGAGGCGATTAAGAAGCTGCAGGATTATGCGACAAAAAACAAGGAGACGCAGGGGAAGTTTACGATTGGGGATGAGAAGAAGCACAATGTATTCATGAGGCTGGACGATCCGGAGGTGCAGAAGGCGACGGGGGAGAAGGACGCAGTGGGTGTGATGGCGAAGTTGAGGGAGATGAAGAACAATTCGTAGATATGGTGTGTAAAGAGAAGCCCTGTATACCGTGTCTTTTTATTGTGTTACTGACGTGGTGCAGTAATGAACAGACAGTGCGCCTCAAGACGCTCTCCTCTCATCTCTCAACTGTGCCACTAAATCTTAGCCAAGTGAGCTTTTCAGAACGTAAACATGACTGCTACGGCCCATCCAACTGCTGGTGCCTCCACCGTCTCAACACTCGAGTGATCGAGGTCCCGTCGGAACAGTAGAATGGCCATGGCGCAACTGGCAGGGGAGATTCGTTCACAATGACAGATACAGCTTTCGTCAGGCGAACTTTTCGTTCTGCCAAGCTCAACGCTGATTATCAGAACGAGCGCCCAACAGCATTGTATTCCTGAGTTATGTGCGTCCCAAGGTATCAAGCACATCTCGATCGAGCACACTCGCTTGAGACAGGCTCTTCGCATCGTAGTGCTCCTGCAAACGCTGCAACAACGAATGAAGTGTACAGAGGGCTGAAAGAACCATGCCACCAACATCCAGATGTTCGACGCCTGGGCTGCGTCGTGCAAGGCCGTTAGTCATCGTGGACTTATCTTCCCTGGTGTGCATATCGTGCATATGCTGATCGTTTGGTGTTTCTCGCAGGCAGTTACAGAGGTGCAGTCTACTGCATAGGCTACGCAATTTTTGTGCTCCAACACACAGATTTCGCTCTCTAGTCTTCTTAACACATTCTTTTCCGCAAGTGCATCATCTCGTATCTCTTTTCGTTGCCAGATTTTGCGATCTCTCTAGTCCAACTAAGGTCAAGCCTAGAATAAGCCTCCCTTAACAATCAATCACTTGGCCTCCGAGACCCTTATACGCATCTGTGAGTATATCGGCACAACCTATGGACCGAGTCTACTTGCTCTCGCAATGGTCAGCAGTCGGCTTTACTCCATCGCCTCTGTTGTTCTCTTCCGCACTGTCAAATTCGTTGTAAAGAATCGTAAACCTGCATTCAGTATGGAAAAGTGGACAGCCATCTTACAGCGCGCTTCTAGCTTCCAGTACGTCCGCCGCTGGGTCGTTGAGGGCCGAGTGCTTGATGGCCACGAATCGGCGGAAGCGCAGATCAATCCATCTCGAGGATTTAGGGAAGACACTAGGAGCCTCGATATCAACACGAGGGCTCGCAATGGATAGGGGATGGAGCTCACTCTTCCGTTGAGCCAATCTTTCGAAGACTGAGGCCAGGAAAGCAGAAGGGGTGCTGTTGACGGGATGGCTAGCATGGATGGCCACCTTTGGCGAATTCGTAGAAAGCAGCGGACTGAGTAGCTCGCTTGCCACACTGGTTTTGCTCCGCTACAAGCACTTCGATACTCCAACAAGCAGACGCTTCCTGCACGTGTCCCAAAACTAGAAACACCTGCCTTGTCTGCATACCCGCAAAGCACAAAGATGACTCGAAATACGAAACAAGTAACCACAAACGCTAGCATACAAGAAAACGTTACCAGGACCTGCGTCACGACACAGGCTTCACCCTTTCAAGGCATACCATCCACCCGCTCCCACACACAAGCTTTAATCATACCTCATAACGAGCCCAACCCCTACACCACCGCCGCGCATCCCGCCGCTCTTAATACAACAAGTTGCCCTTCCCCCACGCCATCGCACGTGGGCATCCGGGTGTTCCTGAGCAATTTTCCAAGGGAAGAAAAAACCCCCCGCTGCTGCCTTGACGGGGAAACGTGGTCGGGCAAAAACCACGTATCCGGCCGAATAATTACCCCATTCGGAAAAAAGGGCTGACAACATGACTTGTGCCTCGTGCCCCGTGCCGCATTTTCTGCTTTTTGTGGTGATGTATTCGTGATGAGTTCCGCGAACGAAAGAATCGTGGTATAAAAGATGGAGGAGTGGAGCACTTGCGTACATTCCTCCCTCCCTTTGGACGTGCAACGACAGAAGTACTCGTACATGGTGCTGCAGAGGAGAGATGCAATGTGCATGGGATACACGGGATCGTGGCAGCAGTCGCGGACATGACCCTTTCCACCAAGCAATGTCTCCTCGTTCTCGACCCGGAGGCCGATCTACCTCAACATGCTTCTCCGTCGATAAGCCCCTGCCCGAATTTGGACGGAGTGGGAAGTTTTGTACATTTTCGCGATAACATAAGGATTTTTTCAAAAAAGTTACAAAAAGGCCACCTGAACTTTTCCCGTCATCATATCAACGACGTCGTAATGCATAACAATCATTCCAAAACAGCGCTGAGGAGAGGCTTACGAGACGATTGTAGAACGATACTCATAATAAGCCTCCGCTAGAGATCATAGTCGTACGACCATACCGATGCCTAGCTTGATTCCTGATTAGGCGGGCTAGGATGACGTTCGCCTGATGGCATGCGGAGACACAACATCCCCTCCAAATCACTCTACTAACGACGACGTCCTTCCAACATCTGGTCACACCAGGTTCTGCAGGCATACAACAACATGGTACTGCTGAGCTCCGCCATGTAGATGCATCGGATGCAAAGTCTATGCCCCCCGAACATTCCCATTATCTGGGATGTATCAGCGTTGGCCACGGAGGAAGAGCTGGGAGCAGGGCTGACCGATGCTTGCCGGCCCTCCTCAACCAGTGGACACGAACAGTCGCTGGCTCTACGGACGATGCTCGTATCGCTCTCGCAGAAGCCATCCATCTTTGAAACCCCTCAACAACCCCCCTTACAGCAGATCGGTGTGACC
>Ga0115846_100788_pt1 | contig 15855 bp, 13 predicted proteins | sample InSIn5gowninarea_2_FD_83860 | JGI IMG/M metagenome (GOLD analysis project Ga0115846, IMG submission 83860)
TGCATGATTGCGGTGTATCGGCGAGGAGAGGAGAGCCACCAGCCACTCGTTCTTGAACTTGAGTGGCACGAACATGAAGGACTGGACGAGATTGCGGACTGTCTGTAGTTTTGTTGACGTCGAGCCATCCAATGCTTTGTCGACAGTGGAGATCAATACTGGATTCTTTAGCGACGCTCGTTGCAGAGTCTGCACCTTTGAGCTGATCGTGGCAGAGAAGAGATATGTCTTGCGAGTCTCACGCGGAATAGCTGCAAGAATCTTCTCCATCTCGCGAGCAAAATCAGCATCATCCAGAAGACGATCAGCCTCGTCCATAACAAGGTATTTGGTCTTGCGCAGAGAGAAGCCCTTGGTATTTTGAAGATGGTCGAGGAGGCGGCCAGGTGTGGCAACGATTATGTGAGGATTCTTGGCTAACGCTATCTGCTGAGAGACCATATCCATACCTCCAACAATTACAGCAGTCTTGACAGCAATGATAGCACCAAGTGCAGCGAATTGATCCTTGATTTGAACTGCAAGCTCACGAGTGGGCGCAAGGACGAGGGCAAAGTGTGATTGAGGTGTCTCCATTAGTGCTTGTAGAATAGGTAGCGCGAACGCTGCTGTCTTTCCCGAACCAGTCTCGGCAAGACCAATGATATCTCTTCCTTCTAATGCTGGCGGTATTGCTCCAGCTTGAATCGGGGTTGGTCTTTTGAATCCCATGCTTACACATGCTTCGCAAAGTGGATCGATTACACCTAGATCTTGAAAGGACTTCTCTTCGACGCTAGGATCCTGTTCATCTAGAGGAGGTTCATCTTCACCTAACAGTTTATCTGCACTGTCGACGTCCTCATCTTCACTGTTTTCCTCATCCTCTTCTCCATCCGTCGAGTCTTCTTGCGGTACAGTCCGCGATATTTGGGGGTTCGTCCTAGGATTTGTGCCATTGATTTTCGTTGCTGACGTCTTCGATGGTCTCGCTGTATTCTCTGCTTCTGCTTTCTTCTTTTCTACCGCTCTTTGTCGTGCGGCGTCGAGAGCTGATTGTGGCTTATTCTTTCCTGCTTCGGACTGTGTCGTTCTTGGCTTTTTTACGGCACCATTGTGGGTGATTCCGCCACCATCTGCGCGCTTTCTCTTTGTCTTGTCCATGATTGCTAGGTGTGGTATGGATGAGGAAAGTGTGGTATGACTGTGAGGACGAAAGGTTTTGGAAAATATATGTGGAGAACGATCTTATCTTATCTTTGAGTACCGTGAGTGCCAGCACTTTTTAAGCTATAGGTTGAGCCATGCTACAACCGACCTCATTTCAGTTCAAAACAATTCAATGCGTTGCCATTAAGGCCTCCTCCAAGCGGGAGCTACCTGCCGCATCTCAGAGCAGGACGCAAGAGGATCTCGACGAGGCTCCCAGCAATTCCCCCAGCATTACCATGCATTAGACTTTCTCCTCATCCTCAGGAAACCACTCATAGTATCCAGTCATAGCCTTGATCTTCTTCCCTCCTAAGCCATCCTTCCTCGAAACTTCCCACACAACCTTACCACCATCACCACCTCTCGGATCGTCTGCAAGATCAAAGCTCTTTCCATCAGGAAGCGCGCAAACTGCTCTACCATCAACTGTTTCATCACAAATCATACGCATTGTGACATCAACAACATCGCTGACCTCTGTGGCAACACCCCCAGCTGCTATGAAGGCATCGAAGTAATCAGCAGTCATGTTGGTACGTGTGATGGTCGGAGCAACAAGGTTCGTGCGCAAAGCGAATGGATAGGTACCGTGCGGAGCATTGCGAATCGACTTCCAAAGACCACGAACACCATACTTGGCTGCATTGTACGTGCTCATAGAGGCGAAGCCACGATAGGAAGAGAGTGAAGCGATGTAGACCAATTGGTAGGCATTGATGTCGTCACTTGAGATGCTGGGGGCAGTCACACTATTGGCTCCGTGGATCAATGGCTCGTCTCCATCGACGTTGTTGTTGCCGGGGTTGGCCACTTCGAGGATCTCCTCAAGACTTTCATTCCCATTATTGTTGTGAATAGCAATCTCGTCTTCCTTGACTCCGTGGCAATTGACATTGATGTTCTGAGCGTTGTGTCCATCAGCTCCGTTTTCGGTAATCGCCTTGTCATTCGTTATAGTTGCTTGGTTATTGCCATCAGCTTCGCGATCGGCTGTAGTTGTCGCAACTTTCTTCGCGCTCTCGGAAGCTTTGTGGAACTTGCCAAAGTAGTGCAAAGCTAGCACAGTCGTGTAGTACGAGCCTGTGAGCATGACATCCATCGTTGCAGTTGGTGGCTTAGGTAGATCCTCATCGTCAACAAGATCTTTGGGAAAGATGTGAGGTAGAACGCTCTCGCCGCGGAGACCAGCACTCGTCACAACGATCTGGATTGATTGAGTCGGTGAATAGTGGACGGCGGTCTTGAATGTGTTCTGAAGTGATGACCAAGAAGTCACATCGGTGTGAACAAATGGAGCTCTGATCGAAGTGTCAGCTTACGTATCACATACAAGCTTGATGATACTCACTTGTGTCCTTGAGAAGTTAGCTCGATCTCGCGCTTCTTGCCCAGTCCTGTATTGATGTCGGCGATGATCACGAATGCTCTGTTGAAATGATGATCAGCACACTTGACACAGCTCGCGAGAATGTGTTGACTTACCCATTCTTTGCTAGAGCTTCAGCTACTCCAAAGCCGATGCCATCAGCTGCTCCGGTGACGATTGCTGTCTTTCCAGCTACATTTTGAAAGTTGACCTCTCTGCTGAAGTCGACAGGACCAGCTCGACGCATGATGAATGTGACTTTGGCGTGATGGAGATGCTGGAAGAAGCACGAAGGACACTTGTGAAGAGTCAAAACCGTAGTTGACGAGCGCAACTATTTTATGATAAGGTCTAGGGAATGTTTGTGAAGGATTTCTTTCGAAAGCAAGCTCAAGTCCAGTGACGTTGGAGTCGTTTAAGGGAGGGTGATATGAAAGAGCGAAAAAACACTGTGTCATACAAGGCTGAGAAACAAACAGACAACAAACAACACTTGCTCGTTTCAAGTTACTCGTCCGAGATATGATGCACCAAAGCAGCAAGTCTGGCAGACACAGGTTGCATAGTCGGTACACCGAAAGGTACCTGCAGATTTCCCAGATAGGCTTATCTTATGCATTCTTAGCTGCAGCGCGTTCCTGTGTGACACAATCCTATGTTGCGCAAACTCTGAAACATGGATGAGCTGTTTCAGATCCTTCGTCACATGCAAGCCGCGGCGTCAGCTCCGGCCGCAGGAAAAAGTCGGGTGATCGTAGCTCCAGTATTCTCGAAACAACAACAACAACTTCGCTTCCCCTAAGCCATCTCCACATACAATGGCGCACCCACGCAAGAAGAGACGCACTCAAGCTCCTGGCACAACTCAAAATGCCAAAGCCCTCGGTGTCAACAAGGCAAGCTCTGGCGACCGCACTCCCAAATCAATGGTCATCCGCATGGGTGCCAGCGACGTCGGTCCTTCAGTGACACAACTCGTCAAAGACGTACGCAGCGTCATGGAACCGCACACAGCCAGTCGACTGCGAGAAAGACGAGCGAACAGGTTACGAGATTACACCACCATGGCAGGACCACTCGGCGTATCACATTTCATGCTCTTTTCGCGATCAGATGGTGGGAACACGAATCTGAGGATTGCTGTTGCGCCGAGAGGACCTACGTTGAGTTTCAGGGTGGAGAAGTATTCGTTGTGTAAGGATATTGCGAAGGCGCAGAGGTATCCGAAGAGTCCAGCTGGAGGAGTGGAACATCTTACACCACCTTTAGTATGTACAGCGCAAGATACGTCGTCAATGATCTAGCTAGTCTGACACACTTACTCCCACAGCTCGTCATGAACAACTTCGTCACACCTGCTGTGGACACTACAACCTCTAATCCCGCTCAAAACCCAATACCAAAACATCTCGAAACACTCACGACATCAATCTTCCAATCGCTCTTTCCCTCCATAAACCCTCAACGAACCCCACTCACCTCCATCCGCCGCGTCCTCCTCATAAACCGCGAACGCTCATCCCCTACACTAGATCTCGCCGCCGGCACAGGCACTTACACTCTTTCCCTCCGCCATTACGCCATCACCACAAAGCCAATCGTCTCTCTATCCCGCGGTCTGAAACGACTCCGCGCCGCAACACAATTCGCCACGACACGAAAACTAAAGCCTCAGCCTAGCGCAGGAGCGACGGGAAAGAAGGCAAGGAGTGCAGCATTACCAGACATGAGTCGGCTGGACGATGTAGCAGATTACGTGCTTGATCCAAGTGGTGCAGGGTATACATCCGCGAGTGAAAGCGAGGTAGACACGGATGCCGAGGTTGAAGTCATGGAGCTGAAAACACGACGGGTGCTGAGTAAACGAGACCGGGAAAAGGCACAGGAGAAGCCGACGACAGAGAAGAGAGAAGGAGGCGCACGATCTGGTGTTCAGAAACGAGCGGTCAGGTTGGCTGAGATTGGACCGCGGATGACATTGAGGCTGGTCAAAGTCGAGGAAGGTCTGTGCGATGGGAAAGTCATGTGGCACGAGTTTGTGACGAAGACGAAGGAAGAGCAGAGGGAGATGGAGAGGGTGTGGGAGACGAGGAGGAGTGAGAAGGAGGAAAGGAAGAGAGTGCAGAAGGAGAATGTGGAAAGGAAGAAGAAGTCGAGAGGTAAGGGTGCGACTGAGAAGGAGGGTGCGGATGAGGATGAGTCTGATTGGGAGGGGTATGATGAGGAGATGGATTATGGCGATAACTTCCTGAAAGAGAAGAAAGAGACTGTGCGTGAGAGGGATGTTGAGTCGGAAGAGGAAGATGAGGATGAAAGTGAGGAGGAGGATGAGATGGAAGAGGAATGATAGGTCGTGGTCTGAACTGCAAGTGCATTTGAAAGTACATCCAGCTACCTCGGAAGACCAATGCGACCTGTTCCTGAGCCACACATTACACCACTAGCTCGACTTGCTCTCATACACGAGCAACACCTAGACGAGTCGTTCAGCCACACTACACTCGCACTCTTAGTCGCTGGGTCGCATCGAATGGTAACAATTCCCCGTACTTCATTCCCTTGTAGCAGAAGTAACTACTGCGCAGAAACAAAACGCATCACTCTACCCATCTTCTGTTACTCCTCCTGCATCCGCATTAGTTACACCACAACACCAAACATGTCAAACTGGAGACTATATTGCACAAAGCACTCCGCAGCATTAAGTGGCAGTATATGCACATCTGCACCATTCATCTCTTTCAACACACCTATCGTTTCGTAGTTATGATGTAACAGTCGTGGGTTGATCGATCTAATTGACTTGCTCACCTCGACCTTGCCTTGCCTTGCCTCGCCTTACCGTGTCTCTGTCCGAGCTGGTATGTAATGTTATCCTAATGAAGATCGAGTGATATGTTGGCTGTCTTCTTAGTCCTTTGACTGTCGGTATTGCAGGTAAATAGTAGTTAGGTTAAGAAGACAATAATATCCTACATAATATAGATACAATATAGATGTATCTCAATTCTTGTACTTTGGGGTGATTTGCACTGTAACGTATGAGATCGAGAGGAGGAGGAGGAGGAGGAGGAGGAGGAGGAGGAGGAGGAGGAAGACTGAGTGGGAGAAAGGCATACGAGAAGTAGCTACATTGCTTCAAAGCTTCGAGAGCAGGGGGTGACGAGCATTCCATGAATAGTGAGAGTGAAAGCCGGCACATATCATTGTGATAACAACACAGAATACTGCATTTACACAACGCACAACACCTATTGCTGCATTTCCTACTCCAAATCCTCAACCTCCTCCAAATCATCCTCCTTAGGCACAACACCACCACTCCTCTCCTTCGCAGCGCTCGCCGGCCCACTCGTCTCCGCCGTCTTCTCAACAACACCTTCCACTTCATCCTCCTCCTCAGGCTCATCCTCTCCACCATCCTCTTCATCATCATCTTCACCAGGAGCGGCAGCGACGTCGTCTTCGTCTTCTTCGACGCCTTCGTTGTCGTCGGTTACGGTTGGGGCGGAGGTGGTTGTGGTTTTGCGCTTTTTGGGGGCGGGTACTGTGGTTGTTATTAGCTTTTGTGATTGAGGTAAGGTTTGAAACGGAGGAGGAGGGTGGACTGTGATTGGGATGGTGGGAGGTTTGCGATGGAGAGTGGTGAGCAGGAGGGTTTTGAGGAAGAGCAAGATGTACCATCTTCAGCGTCGTCGTCTTCGTCATCTTCGTCGTCAAGGCCGGCTTCTTCGTCGTCTTCTTGGTATCTAGTAGTGAGCGCACAAGAGTTAGTGATGGACTCGTTATTATAGTGATGCAGTTCTCAAGCGCATGCAGACATATTCCGGCGCGGACAGCACAGTATGTGACTGCCATTGGAATGCGCTCATGCGGGTGAGAGCGCGCATCATGACGGCTGTAAGATGGCGTCTTCGTACGCGGAATCTCTTGCTCGGCACGCATATAGCGCGACAGCATACCAGGCGATAGGCGTGGACAAGGGGATGAAGGACAACTTACTCCTCTTCTTCCTCGGCCTCGTCATCACTGGGGAGAGCGACGAGTTCCTCCTCCTCCTGCTTTCTCTTACGTGTGCCAACCATTATGAGAGCTTAGTCGTAATGAAATCAATGTAAACAGAGAGTGCGCTAAGGGTTGCAACAAGGTACAGGGGAGAAAGATGGACAGGGGCAGGGGAGACGAGGGAGATGGGAAGGTTATAAGGGGAATAGGGGACAAGGAAGGACTACTAGGCACGGGAAACGGACACACGAGGGTTTGTTGTTAGCGATCAAGGGTAAAATGAGCTCAATGCAGAGCTGGTGGTTGGCACATGGCCGGTATGCCATTGGAGGAGGTACCCAAAGTATACGAGAGAGGGGGTTAAGTTCGAACGTCATCAATTGGCGCTAGTTGGACCCTGGCGATGAGAGAGTAAGTTGACGACAACGGGGTCAACAGAAGAAAGACGAGGCTGGGAGCAAAATGACAGCAAAGTAGTTGATAAATTACGGGTTATGATCTTTACGATTTGGTGCTCGCATGGTGCTCGCATGGAGCCCGATATGCTGCCTTGATTCGTTCTCCGTCATTTCCAGTTTTGACTATTTCCAGGCGCCCCTGAATTACCATCTCCTCTAGTTGTAACCAAGACCCGCAGGTGCTGGGTAACCGACAAGCCTGTTAGGTCCAGCAGGTCTAAACTTGGGGTGCTTCATCATGCACTCAGCACCCTTGCTAGACTCTACAACCTCGTCCATGCTGAAGTCCGGGCTAGGTAGCAGGTCATAGATACCCTGAGCGTATTCTGGTGCAATGAGGTATTGCTGAGCAAGGTACTTGACCTTGATCACCTTCTTGCTGACCTTTTGCAACCAGTTTGCAGTGTTCTCGTGCAAGTGGGCGCGAGCAGTGTCGTCCATGACACGACGGTATAGCTCGCGAGGTTGGTCGTACTCGGAGAGCTTACCCTCGTGGTAGTAGTGTGACTTGCGCGAAGCAATGTTGTCAGAGACTGCATAAGGAGCCTCGGCAACGTCTGCGCGGAACTTGGTCAGGCCAATGTCGCTGTTGGGGTTGACCTGTGCGTTTCCAGCGTGGTTGGCGTCTGAGCGAAGGTTGCCATCAAAGTTGATGTTGGAGTATGATGATGACATGAACGGACCTGTCGATGTCAGCAGTTGCAGCACTCAGGACGCACGCAGAAGACTTACAGTTGACAGGAACTTGCTGCAAGTTGACACCAACACGGTGGTACTGAGCATCGCGGTAGAAGAACATGCGGAACTGAAGAAGTGGGTCGGGGCTGTCCTCGATACCAGGAACCATGCTCCCAGGTGAGAAAGCAGCCTGCTCAACATCGCGGTGGTAGTTCTCGGGATTCTTGTTGAGTACCTGTTCGCGTTGTATTAGTCTTGATCGTGATAGAAGCGAACCACAAAGACGCTTACAATTTTACCGTATTCCTGCATGGGAAATTGGCCTCTCGGCCAGACCTTGGTCACATCGAAGGGGTCGAAACCAAGCTTGGCTGGGTCGGCCTCCTCTGGCTGCATGACCTGAACGTAGGCTGTCCACTCTGGGTATGTACCGTTCTCAATCTTGTAGTAGAGCTCCTTCTTGGAGTAGTCAGGGTCTTCACCACCAATGCGGTTGGCCTCTTGCCTAGTGAGTTGCTTCTGTCCTTGCTTGGAGATGAAGTGGTATTTGACGTAGACAAAGCTGCCATTTGCGTTGACCCACTTGAAAGTGTGGCAACCATATCCGTGCTCTTGTGTCCATCCATCAGGAGTTCCGTGGTCGGAGAAGAACATCATTCCAGCGTGGTTACTATCAGGTCATTAGCTCAACTCAAAGAAGTATCAAAAAATGGTCTTAAAGCATACCCCTCAGGAGAGTTGGCGAGCAAGTCAAAGGTAGCATCATGATCGGGCCAGAAGAAGTTGTAAGGGTTACGGCTCTGAGAGCGAATGACATCGGGACCTTGAATGGGGTCACGGCAGAAGAAGATGGGCTAGCCGTGTCAGAATTGAACCCGATTTCCAACGTAATTCGCTTAACGTACCCAGTTGAGACCGACGATATCGTAGTTACCCTCGCCAGTGTAGAACTTGATGGCGAAACCACGAGGGTTACGGGCAGTATCTGGGAATTCACGACCGACTGTGACAGTGGAGAATCGAAGGAAGAGGGGCGTCTTGCGGCCAACGCTACCGAGGAAGTTCGCCTGTTGTATCCATTAGATCTGTCCTTCCTTCATCTTAGTCCTACCGCTTATGATCTCACCTTTGTCAAGCTTGATACGTCCTTGGTGACCTGTGGGCACATAGTCAGTATTTTGAGCAATCTATAAGCTGCATTGATCGCCACATACCTCAAAGTAACCAAAAGCACCAGATCCAGCAGGGTGGACCATACGCTCAAGGGCCTTGGAGCGGTTGAAGGTCTGCTGCTTCTGGAGCAGGAAGGTGTCGCTGACCAGAGGAAGACCACCAACAGTCTTGCTGTGGTTTGGATCAGGCCATGGGATTCCCTCGGCGTTCGTGAAATAGGCAGAGTCGTCCTGACGCTTGCCAGTTGATGAGTGGCCGCTGATCTTTGCGATCATCTCGGCCTACAAAAGAGCCCGTCGTCAGCATGAGACCTTGGAAAGAACTAATAGTGGCTGGAAGCTGAGGCAATAGCACTTACAGGACCCTCGTTCATGCTCTGCATGTGGGAGAGACGAGTGTCGCCAGCCATAGCAGAGCCTACGGCTTGCTTGATGCCCTGAAGCGGGTTCTGCACTGGCATTTGAGATCTGAGACCTTCCATGATTGTTGTAGTAGATGCGAGGTTGGGATATGGAGTGAGTGAGAATGACAAAGAAAAGGGAGGAGGAAAGAGAAAGAGAACAAGAGGCACTAGCTCCGGAAGCTATGGGTAACAAAACACGAGCAGATAGAGGGGTAAATCTGGTGACGAATCATAATCACTACATTTCCAGGTTGTCAGAAGACCATCATTGACTTCTTGGCTCACGGCGGGGCTTTCAGCAAAGCAGCCTTTGCCACTTTCGTTACTGTCGTCTACATTCGAGTTGAGACTGCAAGTATGTATGACAGCGTTCAGAGTGGTTCATTCATGCTTGTATAGACACTAGCTCTTCTGCTTGTTGAGTCCGCACGGTGTTTTCATGTTATCGTATTCTGAAGATCGACATACAAGATCTCGATCTACATGTCATGACCAATGAGGCGCATGACTTGGGGCCTTGTCTCCGCACCAATGAGTGTGTGATATGTAATCTGAAACTTGCCCAAGCTCATTCATTACCACCATCTGCGTGTACAGATACCTAGGTCCTTCCTAGATACTTCGCAACTGCTCTATGGTGCCAGGTAAGATGTCCTACCCCGTCTCAGAAGTCAGTGTCCCTGCATAGCGTAAGGTACCGGCAGTACTCTCCACAACCCGAAGTAAGCTATAGTACCGTCCTAGACACGAGGAAGTTTCTTATAAGAAGAACCATGAGATATAGCGACGGCAATATCGAGTCTATAGTGTTAACTGTTATCGAGGGGATACGCACCCTAATATATGAGATTGGGTAGGGTGTGAGACCTTTGTTATTTACAGTGTACTGTTGTCGCGCCATGAAGTTATACCAGATATACCAGACATTGCTCAGGTACTATATCTTTAGCGGAAAAGCAAGACAGAATAGCTTCCTGGTTTAGGAAAGTATTCGGTGAGGCATAGAGACCCTGAGCTACACATTTACAGCTTGAAATGAGCATTGGACTTGTCCCAGACAGCTCCATCTTCGGCAGGCTCTGAAGCTATATGCTGGGCAAGCTTCAATTTGAGCTCCAGATTGTTGTCCGAGGAGAGCTCATAGACGGTCGACAGGTTGAAGGCGATACCTGAGACAGCGCCGTGCGGTTGTACGAGACTCTCGAGCGTTTCCCGTGCCTATGTCGTATAAGTATCAAGCCAAGAACAAAACTTCGAACTGATATACCTCTTGAACATGTCCGGTATATAGCTTGCAGATTGCAAGAGCTTGACTGACAACTGCAGCTTCAGGCAAGCTTTCGTCCATGTTGTCTTTCAATGCAGCCCACAAAACCCCTGCTTGTTCGAAGTCTCCTTCAGCCATGGTGCAAAGAGGATGCAACAGTCTACTGCGCTCGTCACTCAACTCGAAACAGCGCCTAGCAGCATCAACATCACCACAACGTAGATATAGCAGTGCTAAGCGACCTTCCATAGCGCCAGCACTGGCTTCGCTGTCTGTTCGTAACGTTTTCAAATGCCGGACAGCACCTTCCACATCGTTTATCTCGATTAAAGCATTTCCTATCCGTAGTCCAAGATCTCTCAATCGTGCCGCCCATGTAGACCGTGCGTCAGCTGGAGCACGTCGTGCCTCATATCTAGCCTCTCTTGCGAGCTCATAATATGTCATAATACCTCGTCGCCAGTCGTCGAATGCCAAAGCTTGAAGACGTACGACCAATACACGCAACTCCCACGGTGCGAGGTGCTTGCCACGTTCTCTGAAGAATGGTGCGTTGAGATCTTGTAATGGCTTCACTTCTTGTGCAGCATGAGCATACAAGCCAATAATTTGAAGACACGCCAGCCGAACATAAAGCAGCCGAAAAATGGTATCGTAATCTAGAGGATCACAACTCTTCAACAGCTCACCAGCAGTTGTTGCTGCTGCTCGATAGTGTCCTTCGTGCAGAAATTGTAATAGAGCTTTCCTCGATGACTGGCCAGAGTGCTGCCCGCGAAATGGTGGTGGCACATCTTGCTGGTCTATAGGTAAAAAGTTTTCAGCAGCTATGAGAAAGCCGAAATTCTTTCCAGCTCGCTCAACAACAGCAACGTTAGGCTCAGATACGCTATTGTTATCTGGATGTACTTCTTGTGGTAATAGAATGGTTGAAGCAGCAAGCGGATCGTCCTCTACGGAGTGTGGTGACGAGTTTGCTATTTCATTAGACAATGGACTATATTCAATGTTGGCAAAGATACTCTCATAGGATAGATGGTATGTTTAGTTACTCCTCATTTGCGTCCAATGGATCTACTGTAGACTGCCTGAGCAGGACTAGTTTTCCGATGAGCTTGGAAGTAGTTTTGAGACTGCTAGAAGACAGAATTCACCTTGTTTCCTCACTGACCCTTGTCTACTGTGTCCGGGCGTCCTGGAAGGGGACTGTTCGAGGTTTCTCTGCATGGTTGTTTAGTGATGTAAGGCCTTATGATAAGGTTAGAAGCACCGAGACCAAGCCGACTTCGGCGCCAAGAATACTAGAAGGGTCTGGAGGCAATGCGGGGATAAAAACTCACTATTGCTCATACTTCTTCTGCCTCGCTGTATATTTGCCATTGAACTTCCTCTCTCGTCTTAAATTCTGCATCTGTCTCTTCCACATCTTTGAATATCACAGAAGAGTACAGTAATGATGCAGGCACGAAATTCCAGCAAGGCCTTCCAGGCCATTGCACGTGCACGAAGATTTTCTACAACCGCTCCAGCGGCAGCACAATCACCATACAGACCTCAATCGAAACCACAGACACCTGAACATGCAAAGAGAGGACAGAGTACAGCGGCGGCTGTTCCAGCGTCGGCAACAGCAAGAGGCATGCCAGCATTCAACAGGGAAAACTACAAGGATGTGCAACCTCTATCACCATATAAGCCACACCAAGAAATGGATCACTCGTTCGTGGGCATGAATGGCGGCGAGATCTTCCACGAAATGATGCTGCGACATGATGTCAAGCATGTCTGTAAGTCACAGCCATCCCTGGATTCGTCTGATAATAGTCTAACGATCCATTCAAGTTGGATATCCTGGTGGTGCCATTCTTCCTGTATTCGATGCTATCTACAACTCTAAGCACTTCGACTTCATTCTGCCAAGACACGAGCAAGGTGCCGGCCATATGGCAGAAGGATACGCAAGAGTAACAGGGAAGCCTGGTGTTGTTCTCGTAACATCTGGTCCTGGAGCTACAAATGTCATCACACCTATGCAAGATGCGTTAATGGATGGCACCCCTATGATTGTCTTCACTGGTCAGGTCGTGACTGGTCTCATTGGTTCAGACGCGTTTCAAGAGGCGGATGTTATTGGTATATCGAGGGCATGCACAAAATGGAACGTTATGGTAAAGGATATCGCCGAGCTACCACGCCGTATCAACGAGGCTTTTGAGATTGCAACAAGTGGCCGACCAGGACCTGTCTTGGTGGATCTGCCCAAGGACGTAACTGGAGGCATCCTGCGACGTCCTATTCCTATGGCTAGCTCTCTCCCCACACACCCATCTGCTGCTACCATTGCGGCACGAGACACCAGCGCACGCCGCCTCGACGCTGCTTTAGATCGTACCGCTGAGATGATCAAGATGGCAAAGAAGCCAGTCATCTATGCTGGTCAAGGTATTCTCAGCACACCTGATGGTCCACGCCTTCTTAGGGAGCTAGCACAGAAGGCACAAATCCCAGTAACGACGACCCTGCAAGGACTTGGCGCATTCGATGAGATGGACCCAAAGGCTTTGCACATGCTGGGAATGCACGGCTCAGCATTTGCGAACATGGCAATCCAGGAGGCTGATCTTCTTATCGCTCTCGGTGCAAGATTTGATGACCGTATTACCGGCAAGATCTCAGCATTTGCGCCTGCCGCTCGTGCAGCAGCTGCTGAAGGACGTGGTGGTATTGTACATTTCGAGATCATGCCAAAGAACATCAATAAGATTATCAAGGTCGACCAGGCCGTTGAGGGCGATGTTGTTGCCAACCTGGAGGCTTTGATGCCTCGCCTTGACATCGTGAAAGATCGTCCAGAGTGGTTTGAACAGATCAATGGCTGGAAAGAGAGGTTTCCATGGGCGTACGAGAAGGAGGGCGAGAATGGTCTTATCAAGCCTCAGACTGTGGTGGCGACTCTTTCAGATTTGACCGACCACATGAAGGACAAGACTATCATCACGACTGGTGTAGGTCAACATCAGATGTGGGCTGCTCAGCACTTCAGATGGCGACACCCTCGTACCATGGTCACATCTGGTGGTCTTGGCACGATGGGCTTTGGTCTGCCAGCAGCTATTGGTGCCAAAACTGGACGTCCTGACGCTCTCGTCGTTGATATTGACGGCGACGCTTCATTCTCCATGACTCTTACTGAGCTATCTACTGCGGCTGAGTTCAATATCGGCGTCAAGGTTATCATTCTGAACAACGAAGAGCAAGGAATGGTTACACAATGGCAGTCTCTTTTCTACAAGGATCGCTTCGCACACACCCACCAGAAGAACGCAGACTTCGTCAAGGTTGCCGAAGCTATGGGTGTGAAGGCTGATCGGGCTGTGAAGCCAGCTGAGCTAGAAGCCAAGCTGAAGTGGCTGCTGTTCGAGAGTGGTGATGGACCTGCTCTTCTCGAAGTCGTCACCGATCAAAAAGTACCTGTTTTGCCAATGGTGCCTGGAGGAGCTGCTCTACATGAGTTCTTGGTCTACGATGAGGCTAAGGAGAAGGCTCGACGACAACAAACAAAGGACAGATCAGGAAGGTAGTTTGGCTGTTCTTGATGCCGTGGATGATGTTATGTCTTGTGTTATAATTCAGCGTGTTGGACGGAGGAGTTCACTAAAAGTCACTGGAATGCAAAGTGAAGGACTGGATGGGTTGGCCTGGCGTTGGCAAGAGCATGCATCAATATACCTTTAGGCTCTCGAAATGACTGAATCTTCATGAACAATTGAAATTCGCAGTATAAATCGAGATTAATGATCCTCAGAGCTCGGTCACAACCAGCACGTGTATGCTTTCGCCACTTCAAAAGTGGAGATCGTCGTTGAGCGCTAATCTATTCCATCTGTACTTCATCTCTCACATTATTCAATGTATCATCAGATCGTCTTGTTCATTCATAGCAGGTTTGGAGACACGATCTCTTCCACTTGATCAACAGACGCCTTTATCAACATGGAGCTCGGCTTCAAACACGGCTGGCTCCAGAAAGGCGTGGAGGGGACTGATATGCAGAACGGCATCAATGTCCTCGCGCAGAAACAGACGAGATTTGAAATCATTAAAGAAGGGTCGAACTTCAACAAGGACTTCATTCCAACCTACAATATTGTGATCGTGCTTGTGATATCCACCTTTGCTGTTTCACGTTGGCTCGGAAAGCTGAAACAAGCCTGGCGGGCACGAGGCAAAAAGTCACAATATAGCCCATTTCAATCTATATCGAAAACAGCTGGAGAGGAAACGCACATAACTCGCAGCTCAAGTACGAGCACGATACACAACAGCAGTTTCGTGGAAGATGGCGACGACAATGACCTCTTCGATAACACCTCGGCTGCCTCCTCCGCTGTTACCCTCAGAGATGAATCAACGATGAAGCCTTTCCAAGCTGATTTTGAGGACGAGCATGCTGCTTTGTTGGAAAAGCACCAAAAGATAGCTTCGAAGCCAACATTGCTATCACATCTCAGAGCACTCCTAATATATCAACCACGACCTCTTCCTGTTGTGAACAAGGTTCTGCCTGATAACGCCACTTCAATTCTCGTCCTCCTTCTTGTTGGATTGAACATTTTCTACATGTTCTTCCGATGTCCACTAACTATCGACACTATATTCGTCTTTTCGGCACGCTCTGGCCACCTCTTTGTCGCAAATCTGCCACTTCTCTACTTCCTCGGTGCAAAGAACCAACCGCTTAAATTTTTGACCGGATACTCTTACGAGTCTCTCAACATATTCCACAGAAGGCTAGGAGAAATTGAATGTATTCTGGCATTACTTCACTCCAGCACCATGTTTGTTGTCTGGTACACAGTCTTACGCCCAATTCATTGGAGTCTACTTTTCTTCATGACACGCAGCTTGGTTGTCCTTGGACTGATTGCGTTTCTCTCATATGAGCTACTCTACCTTACGTCGCTCGGAAGTTTCCGCCAACGCTGGTATGAACTCTTTTTGGCCATGCACATTGTTCTCCAAGCTGTGGCTCTTCCTCTACTATGGTTCCATCATCATCGAAGTCAGCCATACGTTGCTGTCGCATTTGCCATCTTCGCCCTGGATCGACTTGTGTTCAGAATTGGCAAATCCCGCCATATAAATGCAACAATGACAGTTCTAGAAGATGAGAATACAATCATGCTATCGAGCACGTGGTCGTTGTCTCCAATGAGCTTACGACGTAAGCTTTTTGGTATCAAAGCTGGATGGAAGCCAACCGAGCATGTCTTTCTCACTGTACCGAGCTTATCCCACAAGCACGTTATTCAAG
>Ga0115846_100789_pt1 | contig 15851 bp, 11 predicted proteins | sample InSIn5gowninarea_2_FD_83860 | JGI IMG/M metagenome (GOLD analysis project Ga0115846, IMG submission 83860)
CCGGCAATGTGCCGCGTTTATCTGAATCGCATCATACAACTCTTTTTCATTGCTCACATCTTGTCCATTCACAGAACGAATGATTTCGCCCGGTAAAAGCCCCATTTTTTCACCTGGCGAATTTGGTAATACTCCAGCAATGACAACACCAGTTGTTCGAGGTGCTGCGATCAGTCCTTCTCTTCTTTCACTTAACGAAGTAAGGACAGATATTACAATTCGGCTTACAACACCAATCAGTAATGCGATCCAACCTAAAACCGGCAACCAAATCGCTGCAATCCCAACAACAATAACAGCTAACCCCGTTAGTGCAACGGCACGACCCATTTTGGGAAATAAAACATCCGGATATGTCGAGCGCGCAATTTGAGAAAACCCGATAACCAGTGGGATTGGAACGAAAGTAAATGCATTTGCACCAAGCGTAAACTGTGGCCAATAGGGAAGGTATGGTTGTTATGGAGTCGTTCGCAACAAAACTAATATTTGCGATTTTCGCACCCGGACTTCTCGTTGTGTTGTTTACAAGAGTTACCTTTCATCATATTGTTGGCCTAATTTTGACGGTTGCACTCATTGCGGCGTCGGTCTATGCCGGCTATACACATAATTGGATTCTTTACTCGATAGATGCGTTGTCATTAACGGTTGGTTTTTGGTATGCAACACGAATGGTGAAACAAGCCCGAGAAAATATTGAGACCGATTGAAGTAAACCACTCCAATTTTTTGTTGGAGTGGTTTTTTAGATGAGTTTTAGAAGAATTTTGTCAGAGGCCATATTGTCACATCTTTCTCACATTAATTTGCTGAATTAGACGATACTTTCGTGTAATAATGGCTAAACAGATGGTAAACTTATTATATTGGCTATACTTGTAAGAAACTTGAAAGCGTAGTGAGGGTGAATGAGATGAATGAATGGTTGGAAGTTGAAAAAATAATTGAGTTATCACAGCAGTATCGAGCGCTTGGGCCATTAATTGGTTTGCTCCTTCCATTTATTGAATCTTTTTTACCCTTTTTACCTCTAATTGTTTTCGTTTTTGCGAATGCAGGTGCGTACGGGTTGTGGTATGGATTTCTATTATCGTGGATAGGGACGACTGTGGGCTCCTATGCAGTGTTTTTGCTCATACGAAAATATGGTCGTAACCGATTTCTTCGGTTTTTGACCAGAAGTGCCCGTGTTGAGAAGTTGATCAATTGGGTGGATCGAAATGGTTTTGGACCGCTCTTTTTATTTATCTGTTTTCCATTCACTCCGTCTGCGCTGGTGAATCTTGTTGCGGGGTTATCGAATATTAAGAAGGGCCAATATTTGTTCACGCTTATGGCAGGAAAGCTAGTGATGATTTTTATGATTAGCTTTATTGGATCTGATTTAAAGGCGTTGCTTACACAACCGATGCGTACAATTATTGTTGTCGTCATTGTATTTTTACTTTGGTTAATTGGAAAGAGAATAGAACATCGCTTGAATCAGAAAGTCGAAGAGGAATTCCCGGACTCTCGGAAATAAGGGGAATAGGTTTATAATCAAGCGCGCCTTGGCGTGATTGCGCCGAGATTTTGAATTGAGCTTGAGGCCCGCAGGAAGCGGGTTATGCAGTCGTCGCGACAGGACGTCGCGAACTTAGACTGCCTTCAAAAACTACCTCAAAATCTGTTGCATTGGGGAAGGATTGAACTACATCCTTCCTTGGAGGCTTCAACTTCATTCAGTCGGTGTGTAACCCCGCCGAATGAAGTTGAATGTTACCTGTCATCATTTTCTTTCTGTACAATAGAGAGAAAGGGTGACAGGATTTTTATTTAGTAAGCCAATATTATAACGCAAACAAATTTGATTTCCACTCCAGGCGGACGCTTTCCGAGGCCTACAGGAAGTAGGTCATGCAGTCGTTGCGACAGGACGTCGCGAACTTAGACTGCCTTCCCTACGCTTTCTCGCTGGAGTCGCCGCCTTCCGCTCCAACCACCATAAATCTAGGTTAAAGAATGATTGAAATTTATAACATTGGTATCACTTAATTTCAAATATGTAATTGTGAAATTGACTTATTAAATTATGAAATGGAATTTAGTATTAGAAATTGAAAAAAGGAGGGATAGGTATGTCATTGCGTTTTATTACGGGGCGGTCGGGTTCTGGGAAAACGACGTTTATTCAACGAGAAATCGCTGATGAACTTGAACGTGATCCGTTGGGCGCACCGGTTTTTGTGATTGTCCCGGATCAAATGTCATTTTCGGTTGAACATAGTTTGTCTGTCAACTACGGATTGAAAGGAATTATTCGTGCGCAAGTGTCAACGTTTAAACGGCTTGCCTGGCGTGTGTTGCAAGAAACAGGTGGGATTACACGCAAAGAAGTGGATGGTTTCGGTTATCGGATGCTTGTGCGGAGTGTGTTAGAGGAGAACCGTGAACAATTTAAATTGTTTAGGCAAGCGGCGAACAAACGAGGATTTACGGAACAAATTGAGGATTTAATGAAAGAATTTAGTCGCTATTGTCTCGATTTCGGTACGATGAAAAATCTTTACGGTGCATTGGAAGCTGTCCATGCACCGCGAGCATTGCTTGATAAGGCGAGCGACCTATCACTTTTATTAACAAAGATAGAAGAAAAACTGGGTACAACTTATGTTGATAGTGAAGGGCATTTGGCACTTCTTGCTTCTCAAATTCAACATGCGGACATTTTAAAAGGGGCCGATATCTATATAGATGGCTTTGAAAACTTCACAACGAGAGAGTATGAAATCATTACGGAGCTGATGAAGTACGGGAACCGCGTGACGGTCATTTTACCAATGGAGGCGGATTTGTCGGCCCACTCGGATCATGAGTTGTTTTTTAATCCAGTGAGGACTTCACTTCGTTTACGTGAACTCGCAAAAATGGAATCGGTTGAAGTGGAAGAGGTTGTCCATTTAGATTGTGGGCTTAAGTTTAAAAACGAAGATCTTCGTCATTTTGAGGCGGCATTTGATAGTTATCCCGCATCTTCAAAACAATCAGAGGGAAATGTTGAAATGATTGAGGCGGCCGACCGTCGAGCGGAAATCCATGCGGTTGCGCGGACAATTAGAGAACTGACGATGTCTGGAAAAAGATATAAAGACATTGCCATATTGTATAGACAACCAGAAAAGTATGATGAATTGATTGAGACGATTTTCCCGCATTATGAAATTCCAGTTTTCATAAGCAGAAAAAAAACGATGTTGCATCATCCCCTCATTGAGTTTTCGCGTTCTGTTTTGGAAGCGGTCTCGTCAGGGTGGTCCTATGAGTCAATCTTCCGTGCTATAAAGACAGATTTGTTTTTTCCACACGGGGAAGATAAGTTACGTTGGCGAGAACGGGCGGACCGACTTGAAAATTACATACTTGCCCAAGGAATTTCTGGTTCGCGTTGGTTTGATGATACGCGTTGGAAAGTGAAAAAGTACCGGGGATTGGAATTGCACACAGACGTACAAACCGACGAAGAACTTGCGCTTGAAAAAGAACTTCACCTTATTCGCGATACAGTACGAGAACCGCTTGCGCAATTTGAAAAGCGGATGAAACGCGCTAAAAATGGTCGTGATGTTGCAGAGGCCTTATTTTTGTTTATGGAAAAGCTCCGTGTCTATGACAAAGTAATTGATTTGCGCGCAGAAGAAGAGCGTGCAGGGCGTTTACTCGGTGCTACAGAACATGAGCAGGCGTGGAACGGTTGGATTAAAGTACTTGATCAGTTTGTGCTCATGTTTGGCGAGAAGGATATGGCATCGACTGAGGCAGCACGTATTTTAGATGAAGGATTTGATTCACTTGAATTTAAGAGAATCCCACCAGCGCTTGACCAAGTGACAGTGTCAACAATTGAAATTTCAAGTTTAATGGAAATCGGTACAGTCTTCGTTATTGGGGTGAATGACGGGGTACTCCCGCAAAGGATTGATAACGAAGGGATTTTGTCAGATGTAGACCGAGAATGGTTTACGGAAATTGGCTTTGAGCTTGCACCGACATCCAAAATGAAGCTGATGGATGAAACGTTCATGGCTTATCGGGCATTTACCGCGCCGCGTGAACGGCTCTATGTGTCGTATCCAGTAGCTGACGAAGAAGGTAAGGCGCTTATTCCGTCCTTGTACATCGCCCGCATTCTGCAGCTTTTGCCAGGAACGAAAATAGCGTCAGTTGTTATGGATCCGTTGGAACTAGCAGATGAAGCGGAACGCTATACGTATATTAGTCATCCTCGGACAGCACTTTCGTACGTTGCAATGGCGTTCAAAAAAGCGAAAAGTATGGAAGCATTGGCCCCAAAATGGCAGGCGGTGCTCGCTTACTATGAACAAGATCCATACTGGTCCACAGTTATAGGACGAATTCGACGTCCGGTTGAAGTAGGGAACCAGACAGAGCGACTGCATCCAGAAATGACAGAAGGATTGTACGGAAAATCATTTGTCTCAAGTGTGTCGCGGGTTGAATCGTATTACAGCTGTCCGTTCCAACATTATGCATCCTTTGGACTTGGACTGCGCGAACGGTCAGAATATACGCTCGAAGCGCCTGCTATTGGTGACTTGTTTCATGCCGCGCTTAAGTGGGTGTCTGACGAAATGATGCGACTTGGTAAGTCGTGGTCGGAGTTGACGAAAGAAGAATGTTGGACATTGGCGAATGATGCTGTTGAGGATATTACGCCGTATTTCTTCAACCGAATTTTATCGTCAACGAGCCGTTACATCTATATAAAACGGAAGTTAGGACAAATTATTCAACGCACAATTTATTCGTTGCGAACGCAAGCGAAGTCGACTGTCTTTAAACCTGTAGCCATTGAAGCGGGATTTGGACCTGGGGAAGAATTGCCGCCGCTTGAAATTCCGCTTCGACGCGGCGACGCAATGAAATTAAGAGGACGGATTGACAGAATCGACGCAACGGAAATTAGTGGTCGGAATTATATCCGGGTCATTGACTATAAATCTTCTGCGAGAAGTCTTGATTTGACAGAGGTATATTATGGATTGTCTCTTCAGATGATGACGTATTTAGATGTTGCGCTTGAGCATGCGGAAGAACTACTTGGATTTTATGCGGACCCAGCAGGTATTTTATACATGCATGTTCATAATCCGATGATTCGTCCAGGAACAGAACTGACCCCGGATCATCTAGAAGCAGAGATTGCGAAGTCTTATAAAATGCGCGGCTATCTTCTTGAAAATCCAGACGTTGTTACAGGAATGGATGCGGATATCGGACGATCTTCATCTATTATTCCGGCCGCATTGAAAAAAGATGGTTCATTCACCAAAGCGTCTAAAGTGTTGTCAGCAGACGATATGCAAATGATGCGGTCCTACGTAAGAACAAGGCATCAGCTGGCTGGAAACGCGATGTTGGCAGGCGATACGCGCGTCTATCCGTATAAGTTACGAGACCAGATGCCTTGTCAATTTTGCCCGTATCGGTCTGTTTGTCAGTTTGATCCAGCAGATCCAACGCAGGAATATAGACAGTATGAAGTATTAGAGCCAGAGCTGTCGCTTGATAAAATGCGAAAGGAAGTGACAGACCAATGAACATCCCTGTGAAACCTGAAGGGCTGACGTTTACAGATGCCCAATGGACAGCGATATGGGCGACGGGAAATGACATTCTCGTCTCTGCTGCCGCCGGTTCTGGAAAGACGAAAGTACTGATTACTCGAATGATTGAAAAGGTCATTGATGAAAAAAATCCGATTGACGTCGATGAATTACTCGTCGTCACCTTTACGAACGCTGCAGCAGCCGAAATGAGGCACAGAATGGCGGAAGCGCTTGAAGAGACGATTGCAAATCAGCCAGAATCTGTCCATTTACGTAGACAACTAAATTTACTTAATAAAGCACAGATTTCCACATTGCATTCTTTTTGTCAAAATGTCGTCCGACAATATGCATATTTACTAGATATTGATCCTGGTTTTCGGATTGCAGATAGTACGGAGGCAGCGCTACTTCGCGATGATACGATTGGTGACGTGTTGGAAGAAGCCTACGGGGCGGATAATCCGGAGGCGATGTACCGGCTCGCGGATAGTTTTACGTCGGACCGGGATGATCAGTCGATTGAAAAGATGATTGGCCGGCTTTACGATTATTCACGTGTCCACCCGCAGCCGGAGGAGTGGCTGCGCCGTATTCCCGAGCAATACGAAATTGAACATGTCAATTCAATTGATGAACTTGCATTCATTGAGCCGCTTAAAACGGCGATTCGCCATTCACTCGAGGAAGCAGCGTCACTGACAGGCGATTTAAGACGCATTGCACTTATGCCGGAGGGTCCAGAAGCGCTTGCCGCAACGGCAGAGGCTGATCTCATCTGGATTGACGAAGCAATCCGGCGTATCACTACAGGGACCTGGGAAGAGACCTATGAATTTTTTGGTACGCTCAAATGGACAAGAGCAGGTACGATTCGTAAAGATTCATGTGATGAAGAACTCGCGGCGCGGGGGAAGGCAATCCGAGATGTTGTAAAGAAAGTTGTCACAGATTTAAAAGAAGCGTTTTTTGTCAGGACGCCCGCACGCCTACTCGCTGAAATTCAGTTAATGGCGCCTTCAATGCATACATTAATAGCACTTGTAATTGACTTCGGTGAACGTTATGAAAAAGTGAAAATTGACCGAGGGATTGTTGACTTTTCTGATTTAGAGCATTATGCACTACGTATTTTATCGAAGGAAGAAGCAGGAATGCTTGTACCTTCAGACGTAGCGCTTGACTACCGTCAGCGTTTTAAAGAGGTGCTTGTAGATGAGTATCAAGATACGAATCTGCTGCAAGAAACAATTGTCGGACTCGTGAAAAGTGGGGCTGAGATCGATGGCAATTTGTTTATGGTCGGTGACGTTAAACAGTCGATTTATGGTTTTCGTCTAGCTGAACCGCAACTCTTTCTCGGAAAATATAGTAGATTTACAGAAACCGATGGAAAATCTGGATTGAAAATCAATTTGAATGCCAATTTCAGAAGTCGGAAGGAAGTGTTGGATTCAACGAACTTTATCTTCTCCCAAATTATGGGTGAGCGCGTAGGGGAAATTGATTATGATGAGGACGCTGCGCTAAAGTATGGTGCCAACTATCCTGAAAAAGAAGCGTCGGCTGAGCTAACAATTCTTTACGAAGAAGATGAAGATGATGGGGGCGCGGACGGTTCCGAATTAGAAGTTGAAGGGCAAAGTATGAAAAGTTCTCAAGCGGAAGCGCGGTTTATGATCAAGAAAATACAAGAACTTATGGCATCGGGTGCAGAAGTGACGGACGCATTTTCGGATGAACGACGCCCGTTGGAATACCGAGATATTGTAATTTTAATGCGTTCATTGACTTGGTCGGGCGAAATTGTCGAGGCGTTTAAATTAGCTGGCATCCCAATTCATGCAAATTTGTCAAAAGGGTATTTTGACGCGCTGGAAGTAATGATTATGTTAGACACCTTACGTGTCATTGATAATCCCTATCAAGATATTGCGCTCGCTGCCGTTCTGCGTTCACCGTTTATCGGTTTGACTGAAAACGAGCTTGCCCAAATTCGGCTTGCTGCAAAAAATGAGCCGTTTTACGAAGCTGTGAAGCGATTTATCGCAACAGGGGGGGCAGGTATCGCACCCGTGACGCAAGAGAAATTACAAAGGTTTTTCCGTCAGTTTGAAGATTGGCGAAATTTAGCACGACGCGGTTCTTTGTCGGAACTGATTTGGCAAGTGTATACGGATACCCATTACTATGAAATGGTCGGTGCAATGCCCAATGGTAAACAACGGCAAGCAAATCTTCGTGCACTGCATGACCGTGCAATTGACTATGAAAAGACATCGTTTCGCGGATTGTTTAGGTTTCTTCGGTTCATTGACAGGATGAGAAAGCGTGGAGACGATCTCGGAGAAGCAAGTTCGCTAAGCGAAAAAGAAGATGTTGTCCGATTAATGACAATCCACGCTTCGAAAGGACTTGAATTTCCGTATGTTTTCATTGCTGGGGCGGGAAGAAAGTTTAATAAGATGGACTTCAACGAACCGTATTTGTTTGACCAACATTTTGGACTTGCGGTGAAAGCGGTTGACCCGGATAATCGAATAACGTATACGTCATTGCCTTTTCTTGCGATGAAAGAAAAGAAAGAGCTTGAAATGCGGGCAGAAGAGATGCGCATTTTATATGTTGCGATGACACGAGCAAAAGAGCATCTCCAACTCGTTGCTTCAGTGAAAGATATTGAGAGAGAAATTGGAAAGTGGCAAGATGCACAGCTTATAGATCCTGCTTTAATGCTCCCAGATTATACCCGGTCAAGGGCAAACGGTTATTTAGATTGGATAGGGCCAGCTGTTGCAAGGCACACTGATTTCGCCAAATTCGATGTGTTACCAGGTGGGCAATTCGTTGATAGTCCGTCAAAATGGGAAATTAATGCACTGCCGTTTTCAGCGGTTGTTGAAGTGGTGGAAGAAGAACCAGAACTCGAAATGGAAGTGCAGGAGAGCACGCCAACAATAGAGGGAGAGTCTGTCTTTGCGGAAGTGAAAAGCCGCTTTGATTGGACGTACCCGCATATGGCTTCTGTTCAGAAACGTTCGAAGCAGACAGTAAGTGAATTGAAGCGGCTTGCCCTACTCGAACAACAAGCTGATGAAGACCCGTTTATAGATAAAAGAGATGAAGTGAGTCCTGCCTATCTTCATAGTCGACCTGAATTCATGCAATCACGCAAGTTGTCTCCTGCGGAAATCGGGACGGCGATGCATACAATTATGCAACATATTGATATGCGGAAAATATATGAAGTTGAAGAGGTCGAGCAATTAATCGTCGAGTTAAGAGAACGCCAGTTATTGACGACTGAAGAAGCGGCAGCGATTGATAGTCAGACAATTGTTCAGTTTTTTGCGACAGCGATCGCGAAACGAGTAATGCTTTCGCAAGAAGTGTTGCGGGAATTACCCTTTACTTATGCCTATGACGGCGGTGATGGGGATTATCAAATTCTCCAAGGAATAGCGGATTGTTTGTTCAAAGAGCAGGACGGTTGGGTGTTGCTTGATTATAAAACAGATAAAGTTCAAGGGCGTTATGAATCGGACAAGGAAATAGATCAAGAAATGCAAAGCCGCTACGGTATTCAGCTCAATTTGTATAAGCAAGCAATTGAAGCAATTGTGAACATCGATATTAAAGAAATGGTTCTCTATCTATTTGACGGAGAGAGAACTGTGCATATTCGGGGGGAAGAAAATTGAAATTAATACCAACGACATTGGAGAATCGAATTGAAGCGCTAGATCTCATGCGAGGATTCGCCTTATTAGGGATTTTTATCGCGAATATGTTGTTTTTCCATACACCGATTATCTACATTGATCCGTATACGTGGTTCACGGCACCGGGGGATGCGGAAACGTTCAAGTGGATTACAATTTTTGTACAGGGCAGTTTTTATCCGATTTTTGCCATGATGTTCGGATACGGCATGAATATGCAGTATGAAAAAACAGTGAAGAAAGGATTGCCTTTTGCACCTGTCCAAGCACGAAGGTTATCGCTTTTACTGCTGATAGGACTGATTCATGCGCTTCTCATTTGGGCGGGAGATATTCTCTTGTCATATGCAGTAATGGGCTTCATGCTAATCTTGTTTGTGCGCGTTCCAGCGAAATGGCTCGTCCCGATTGCAGCGGTATTGTATACCATTCCGATGGGAGGTTTGATTTTACTTCTTCGTTTAGTGGAGAAAGTTGAACCTACTTCGGCAGGTAGCTTTGTAGACCTCCATCAAATTGAGTTGTCAATTTCGGCGTATGCGCACGGAGGTTTTGGAGAAATATTTATGCAACGGTTTTCGGATTGGCTATCAATTGGCGTTGCAAGCGGCTTGTTGCTTGGGTTCTTCATGGTGTTGCCACTCATTATGATCGGGGCAGCTCTTTCCAAATGGAAAGTCATTGAACGGGCGAATGAACTGAAAGGGCGTCTCGCTCTCATCGCTGTCGTGATGATTGGCTTGGGTGTTTGGATCAAATCATTGCCATTTATAAATGAGGTAACGATGTCGAATCGGATGCTCCAGGAAACATTTGGCGGTGTGATTCTAGCGGCGGGCTATGTCGCGCTTATTCTTCTACTGACTCAAATAACGTTTTTCCGGACAATCTTCAGACCTGTGGCTAAAGTAGGCAGAATGTCTCTCACAATCTATGTGATGCAGTCTGTCATTGCAACTTTGATTTTTTATTCCTACGGGTTTGGCTTGTATGGAAAAGTCGACCTCATAACGGGTACGTGGATTGCAATTGGTGTATTTGTTATTCAAGTGATTTTTGCAGAACTATGGTTTACGAAATTTCGAATGGGGCCACTTGAGTGGATATGGCGCAAAGGGACTTACGGAAAAAAATCTTCAAAATAAGAGGGGAAGCGACATTGTTTGTCGTAATAGGTTGAGTAAGGAAGATATTATAAAGGGGATGGGCTCAGGATGAAACTATTGTCGTTCCAATTTGAAGACCGAACGCTATTTGGTCCGAAAGTGAAGAGAGAAGAAGCGGTATGGGACGTATTATCAATTGCAGAAGCGTACGAGGAAACGGATTTTCCGAAAACAATTATTGAAGGTGTCGCATCGGGATTGGATTTCGTCGAAAACATACGTAAACTCGTAGAAACAGCGCAGCAAGGCGACAATGTGGAACGTTTTAAACTTAAATTTACTGAGATTGAGTGGCTGTCACCGATTCCAAGAACGCCAAAAAACATCATTTGTGTCGGGAAAAACTATGCGGATCATTTCGCTGAAATGGGGGGAGGCACACTTCCTGAAAAGGTAGTTGTCTTCACAAAAGCACCAACGTCAATCGCGGCAGATGAGCAAGATTTACCGATACATGCGGATGTTACTGAAAATCTTGACTATGAAGGTGAACTGGCGCTTGTCATTAGTAAGAAAGGGCGCAACATTCCGAAACAACTTGCTTACGATTACATTTTTGGCTATACCATTGCAAATGATATCACTGCACGTGATGTTCAGACAGATCATGTCCAATTCTTTCTTGGTAAAAGTTTCGACGGTTCGTGTCCGATGGGGCCGTACCTCGTAACAAAAGACGAAATACCGGATCCGCATAACTTGTCGATTGTTACAAAAGTAAATGATGATGTCCGACAGAACGGCAATACGGATCAAATGATTTTTAAGATTGATGAATTAATTGCTGAAATTTCCCGTTTCGTCACGCTAGAGCCAGGCGATGTCATTTTAACAGGGACCCCGTCTGGTGTTGGAAAAGGGATGAATCCCCCATCTTTTTTGAGAAAAGGAGATTCAGTTAAAATCTCTATTGAAGGAATTGGAACACTCGCAAATCGATTTGTTTAAGTACGATTCCTTCCGTGAAATTCCATTTTATGATATTCTTGTATTGTAAGGATATTATTCTAATGAGGTGAAGTTTTTTGGACGTATTATCGAACACTACCCATTTGCATGTATTTACGTGGGTTGTCGGACTTATTTTATTTCTTGTAGCCGCTGTAATGCCAATCGAATCAAAGGGTCGTAAAATCACACATATGATTGCTCGCTTGTTTTACGTACTTATTTTATTTTCAGGTATTTTGCTTTTCATGAAGTCTATGGATTTTGACCAAGCTGCATTATACGGAGTTAAGTTCCTTCTTGGATTCTTCACAATTGGTATGATGGAAATGGTACTCGTGCGTTCACAAAAAGGAAAAAAAGTTTCGACGTTATGGATTCTGTTTTTTGTTTTCCTATTCGCAACGATGTTCTTAGGATTTAAGCTACCAATGGGGATAACCTGGTTCGCTTAATAGGTTAACTGCATAAATGTAAACTGAACCGCCTGCTGGCTAAATTGTCAGCGGGCGGTTTTTAGCATTCATTCAGTAATGTCTAATTGAAGCGATAACCTAGTGACAGCTAGGCGTAAAGGGTTTTTGTATGTTAGGCATTTCACAGATTTGACCTATTTCTGTCGATGGTTGTAGTTTTATTGGTGAAAGCATGGCGACACGTCGAATCATTTGGTAAAATGACGAAAGATCGTGCTTTAAGAGGAGGATTTTTTAGTGAAATGGAATAGATGGTTTGGCATTATAGTATCAGCGGTTTTACTTTTTTCCATGATTAGTCCGGTAGTCGGAGTTGCAGAAGAAAAAAGAACACTACAAGACGAAAGCATTTATGACCTTCTCGTTGACCGGTTTAATAATGGAGACTTTGAGAATGATTTAGATACTGACACAAGAAATCCAAGCAAGTTTAGTGGTGGAGACTTCGCGGGTATTATTGATAGACTTGAGTATTTTTCGGAAATGGGTTTCACGTTGATTTCCGTAGGCCCAATTTTCAGCACAGAAACATACGATGGCAGTGAAGTGCTGGATTATGAAAAACTTGAACCGCATTTTGGAACGAAAGAAGATTTTACGAAAATGATAGATGCTATCCATGAAAAGAATATTGGCGTCGTTGCCGATTTTCCACTCAATGGTGTTAGTGAAAATCATGTTTGGGTAAAAGATGGATTGTTGCCGACGGTTCCAGCTAGTGAAGGGACAGTTGATTGGGTTCATACAGATGCTGAAGTGAAAGGCATGCTGAAAGATGCAATCGTGTCATTCGTAAATGCGTATGAATTGGAAGGAATTCGAATAACTGATTTAGGGCAATTTGATATCGCGTATTTGAATGAAGTAATTGCAGCAGTCAAAGATGCAAAACCGAACATGTATGTATTTACGACAGAAGCAACGCAAGCAGAGTTCGACGGGGCACCAAATTTTGAGAAAAGTGAAGCGATACAACAAGCATACGTAACATATGATCCGGATACTTCACAACTATCGTTATTTAACGATAATGTCGATACGGATTTTATTCAATTCGATGAATTAACTGGGCCGCGTTTCACCCATAAAATGGTTGAAGAGAGAATGTTTCCACCAGCAAGATGGAAATTAGCGCTGGCTGCTTTATTTACGTTACCAGGTGTTCCTGTGGTGACATATGAAACTGAAATGGCAGTAAATGGGAAAGAAGCGCCGGAAAGCCATCCCCTATAAGAAAACGTGTCTGCATACCGTTCCATCAAGTAAATCGTACTGAAAGCAGCTGCTGCAAAATAAATGGGTGATGCAATTTTATAATAAAAGCTAAGAAGACCAACGAAAGAAAAACCACAAAAAAGAACAAGCCAACCAGGATCTACCAGTAACCCAATTCCTGAAATCAAAATTGACAAAATAAGTGCATGAAGCCATGATTCCGATAAAATCCGTTTAAATTCTGTAAGCCCTGGCAGTAGGCGAACTTTAAAACTACGGCGCTCCCGCCTCACTCTAAAATATCCTAAAATTATCGATGCGATGAGTGCGGTTGCCAACAGTGGATTTAGAAAAAAAAGCGTAATTGCCCATAATACATCCAGTAAAACATTTTCAGCCATCAACTGTCACCTTCCTACTCTATACAAAACTACTTCCTTCTATTGTAACAAATGAACGACATCCTAGGCGCATTGTTTTAAAGATCTTTTCAAAACCTCCTATTTGACTAGGTACTATTAAGGTCGTCATCACCCAATTCCTAAAAAGAACAACACAAAAGAGCTACTCCCTGACGGATACTTCAGTATCCATCTGGCAACAGCCCTTTTTGTTAGGATGCTTATCCTTTATCTAACACATGCGATAAATAATCAATCGCCATTTGTAATTGTTGATCATTTTTACTGTCTTTTCTAAATAACTCAACTTCTTCTTTCAATGTTGTAAAAAACTTTCGGTCCATGATTTCTTGATTGCCAACTTTTTGATCGGCCCGAAATAATCCTACAGCTTTAGCTGTTGCTCCGTCAAAATAGCCATCTTCTCGCCCAACATTATAGCCTAGTCCCTTAAGCAATCGTTGGCCATACGCAATATCATCATTATAATCGCCTTCTTTATAATCGGTCGCGACGACCCCACGAATGTATTCGCCGAACAACTCATTTTGCTTAACCTCGAGATCCACTCCCACTCCTTTGCCGTGAATCCACTTTTCCTTCGGCGTCAGCCATTTATGCGTCGACAGCTTTACCTCTCCACCATTCGATAAATCAATCGTTTCTTGGACAGTTCCTTTCCCAAAACTTTCTGTCCCTGCGATAAACCCTCGACGTAAATCTTTCAAAGCACCGCTCAATACTTCACTCGCCGACGCACTTCCTTTATCTTGCAGTAAAACAAGTGGTACTTTTTTAAGCTTTTCATTAAACACAATATCTTCAGGTTTCTCTACAACAAGAGGCGTAAGCGCCCCGTTCCCATCTTGCATGAATGCATAAATGGAGTCATCTGGCAATAGACTTCCTGCAATATCACCAACACTGTGTAAATAACCGCCGGGATTCCCGCGTACATCAACGATTATCGCTTCGGCTCCCTCATCTAACATCTTATCTGTCGCTATCGCCCATTCCTTCGCACTTTTCTCACCAAATGTCGTAATGGATATGTAACCGACTTTCCGGTCATTTTCTTCAATTAAATTGCTCATTACCGTTGTTACCGGAATTGCGTCGCGGGTCACTGACAATTCAAGATGCTTATTCAAATCTGGTCTATAGACCGTCATTGACACAGTCGTCCCTTTTTTTCCGCGAATGCGCTGTACAACGTCTTGCAGGGAATCCCCATCAAGACTTTCTCCGTCGATGCGCACAATTTCATCATACGGCTGAAGCCCCGCTTTATCCGCAGGCGAAGATTTAACCGGTGCCACGATAATGAACTTCCCATTCGACCTTGTAATTTCGGCACCAATCCCAATCCGTTCACTCGCAAGTGATTCTCTGTGAGCTGCCGCCTCTTCTTCCGTAAAATAGGTCGAGTATGGGTCACCGATTTCATCCGCCATCCCACGTAACGCCCCTTCAATCAGTTGATTCCCTTCTACTGGGTGGACGCCTCGTTTCTGAATAATTTCAAATGCCTCATCAATAACGCCAAAATTACTTGGCGTTCCTTCTGCTTTTTTCCCTTGCCATCCACCAAACGAAAAAAAGATTACTGCCGCAGCAACCGCAAGAATCATGAATAGCAAAAACCGGCCTTTGCGCAAAATGCTCCCCCCTCCGTCTACTATATGAACGGAAAATGAACATTACGACAGCAGAAACCGTTTTCGCTTATTCCATATTATCCACAAGATTCTTGATTGTTTTTTCATCCATTGGGCCAACGAATTTTTGCGCCACTTTGCCATCAGTCCCAATCAAATACGTCGTTGGAATCGTTAATACCTTGTACGCCTTCATGACTTCTCCGTCTTCATCAATTGGAATCGGGAAAGTTAACCCATAGTCATCTATAAAATCTTGAACACCTTTCACACCATTTCGTTCTTGAGCCATCATATTCACTGCGATAATTTCAACATTATCGGATTCTTTATACTTCTTATAATAGGCTTCCATATGCGGCATTTCTGCTTTACATGGACCACACCACGAAGCCCAAAAGTTGAGCATCACTTTCTTCCCTTTGAAATCAGACAATTTTATAACTTTATCTGAAAACGTTGTAAGTTCAAAATCAGGCAGTTCGCTTGTCCAATTTGCATACCTCTTCTTCGCTGTGCATTTATTTGTCGCTGCTTTTCAACCTGCTGGGCTTTTAGGGGTTTCGGTTATTGGGACATTGCTCATTAGCTTATTTTTTGTCATTGTCTTATTTAGAAAACGTCATATTGAATCGGAGGGACCCTTGTGAATAAAA
>Ga0115846_100793_pt1 | contig 15798 bp, 11 predicted proteins | sample InSIn5gowninarea_2_FD_83860 | JGI IMG/M metagenome (GOLD analysis project Ga0115846, IMG submission 83860)
CTTAATTGGCATACAATAAGTTCAAATAAAAAAAAAATATTACATTAATGTAATATATACAATTTTTATTATAGTAAATAAGTTATTTAAGTTATAAATATATATATAATATATGTCTTTATTATTATTATTAATTCCTTTAATAGGAATAGGATTAGTTACAATAGAAGCTAATTATGGTTTATCATTAATAAATGATGTAAAAATAAAATCTATTGCTTTAATTACAACAATAGTAAATTTAATAATATCATTAGTAATGTTTATATTATTTGATTTTAGTAGTAAACAATATCAATATATAGAAGAACATTATCAAATAAGTTATTATGATATATATTTAGGTGTAGATGGTTTATCAATATATTTTATATTGTTAACAACAATAATAATGCCAATAGCAATATTATCAAATTGAAATTCGATACAATCAAAAAATGTATTATCATTTTTAGTAATAATGTTATTATTAGAAACGTTATTATTAGCAGTATTTTTAGTTTTAGATATATTATTATTTTATATTTTTTTTGAAAGTATATTACCACCATTATTTTTATTAATAGGATTATTTGGTTCAAGTAATAAAGTAAGAGCTAGTTTTTATTTATTTTTATATACATTATTAGGATCATTATTTATGTTATTATCTATAATAGCAATAACATCTTTAATGGGAACATCTGATTTTGATGCATTATCAAAAGCAAACTTTAATTATATAACTCAATTATTTATATTTTATGGAATATTTATAGCATTTGCTGTAAAAACACCAGTAATTTTTTTAAATACTTGATTATTAAAAGCTCACGTTGAATCACCATTATCTGGTAGTATTATTTTAGCTGGAATAGTGTTAAAATTAAGTTTATATGGAATATTTAGATTAATTTTACCTTTATTACCCAAAGCTTCTTTAAATTATACTTATATTATATATGTAATAGGTGTAATAACAATAATATATGCTAGTTTTAGTACATTAAGAACAATAGATATTAAAGAGCTTATAGCTTATTCATCTGTATCTCATGCAGCTGTTTATTTAATAGGTGCATTTAGTAATACAATACAAGGTATTGAAGGTTCAATAGCTTTAGGTTTAGCTCACGGTTTTGTATCATCAGGATTATTTATTTGTGCTGGTGGTATCTTATACGATAGATCATCTACTAGATTAATAACTTATTATAGAGGAATGGCTCAAATTATGCCTATTTTTTCTGTGTTATTCTTTATATTAGCATTAGGTAATAGTGGTACTCCTTTAACTTTAAATTTCTTAGGTGAATTTATGTCATTATATGGAGTATTTGAAAGAATGCCTATTTTAGGTGTTTTAGCTAGTTCTTCTATAGTATTTTCGGCAGCTTATACTATATTTATGTATAATAGAATAGTTTTTGGTGGTTCTTATTCTATGTATTTTATTAAAAATATAGGTGATGTAACTAAAAGAGAATTTATAATGTTATTAATATTTGTTATATTTACTGTATTATTTGGTGTATATCCTGCTCCAATTTTAGATGGATTACATTATTCAGTTTCTTCTTTAATATATAATATTAATTAAAAATATTAAATTTATATCTTATTAGATATTTTTTTTATTTATTCTTATTAGCTCAATTGGTAGAGCAAAATACTTCTAATATTTTGATCTAAGTTCGAGTCTTAGATAAGAATATACTGAGACCTTTATAGCTCAAAGGTGGTATAAATTGTAGCCTTTATAGCTCAATGGTAGAGCGGAGTACTGTTAATATTCTGATAGATGTTCGATTCATCTTAAGGGCTAATGCTTATTTATAATTTATTAACTGAGCTGTACTTCTTAATGAACCTAAAAATGCATATTTAGAATTAGCTGATCAACCTGCTAATAATATACCATATGTTGATAAAGAACTTACAGCTAACATATATAATATACCTAAATTATAATCAGATATATATAAACCTGATCCAAAAGGAATAACAAGATAACCTAATAATGAGAAAATTAATGTTATTATAGGACCTAGAAAGAATAATATTATATTAGCTTGTGTTGGCGCAATATATTCCTTTAATAATAATTTTAAAGCATCAGCAAATGCTTGTAATAAACCATAATAACCTACAGCATTAGGACCCAATCTTCTTTGCATACTTGCCATAGTTTTTCTTTCTGCTACTGTAACAAAAGCTACTGATAATAAAGCAGGAACTATCACTAAAAGACCTTCTAATATTGAAATTAAATATAACATTTTATAAATATTTTTATATATAAAAATACAAATATTTTATATTATAGCTTTTTTTTTATAACTTGCAGTATTGTTAATTATAATATAAATAAGTTTTGTATGTTTTAAATTAAAAGTTCATAAACTAAATATAATATGACCTACTATTATATAAATATTATTTATAAGAATTATTATAGAAGCCAGGGGAAATCGAATCCCTTTATTTCAATTTGCAATTGAAACGCAGATCCATCTGCTCAAGCTTCTAAAAAAATTAATATCATTTAAACATTCAATAAGGGTTATTAATAAATAATCTATTAGTGATAAAATCTATTTAACCTTAATAGGTACTAATTTCTTGTATACATGATATAACTATAGGACCAAATAATGTAATAATTTTTTTTTTTAGAAAGAACTATAGGACCTAAATAGGTATAAATAACATCTAAAGATGTAATAACTATTTTAGATAAATAGGTAAAAATTTCAGATAAACATGATAAAACTTTATCAGCTAAAGAGATACAAATCTCATGCGATAAAAGTAACAATATAAATTTAAATATTGTCTTTATAATAATATACCCTAAAAGAAATTTAAACAATCTTATATATCAGAGATCTTTAGGTTGTTTTCTAATCAAGGATACAAAAAACTAATAATTTATTAAAAAAAATTATCTTATAGAAGTTAGAGATGATTTGTTAGTAATAAAATTAGTATTTTTATTTCTACCTACGCGAGATGACTAATTCTACTAAACTGTTTTCAATTAAACTAATTACAGGTACTATTACAAAGAAATATGCAAAATAAATAATAGTAGAAATTTGTCCAAATTCAATAAAAGGAGTTTCAACGTGTTTTGCACCTAATTGCATTAATATTAAGAAATTAGCAACAAAAATATAAAATGCTACTTTACTTAAAGGTCTGAATTGAACACCTCTAAATTTAGATAAATCAGTAATAGGCATAACCATTAAAGCTAAAATAGCAGCAAACATAGCTATAACACCTAATAATTTATTAGGAATAGATCTTAAAATAGCATAGAAAGGTAAAAGGTATCACTCTGGAACTATAGCAGGAGGAGTTTGCATAGGATTAGCCATAACATAATTTTCACTATCACCTAAAGCATTAGGCATAAAGAAAACAAATATAGATAAAACAATAAAGAAAATAAAAAAAGTAATTAAATCTTTAAATATAAAATAAGGAGCAAAAGGTAATCTATCGTAATTACCAGACAGACCTAAAGGATTACCAGATCCAACAGTATCATGCATAGCTATTAAATGCATTAAAGCTAAAGCAGCTAATACAAAAGGTAATAAGAAATGTAAAGCAAAGAATCTATTTAATGTAGCATTATTAACGGAAAAACCACCTCAAATGAACTCAACTATATCTTGACCTATTCAAGGAATGGCACTCATAAGATTAGTAATAACTGTAGCACCTCATAAACTCATTTGACCATATGGTAAAACATAACCCAAGAAAGCTGTAGCCATCATAACTATAAGTATTACTGTACCTATTGCTCAAGTTAAAGTTCTAGGTGCTTTGTATGATCCATAATATAAACCTCTTCCTATGTGTAAATAAACTAAAAAGAAAAAAGCTGAAGCTGTATTAGAGTGTAAATAACGTACTAATCATCCATTATTAACATCTCTCATTATATGTTCTACTGAATTAAATGCTTCTGATACACTAGGTGTATAATGCATAGCTAATGTAACACCTGTTATTATTTGTATACCTAAACATAATGCTAATAATGATCCAAAATTTCATAAATAACTTAAATTAGCTGGTTGAGGTGAATCTATTATATAGGAATTTACTATTTTTAGTAAAGGATGACTTTTTAAAATTCTCATTTTTTTTTATAAAGTTTAACTTAGTTAACTTCGTATAATTTAATTATATATTTTGTTTATTTAGATAATACCTTAGTTTTTAATAATTGATTAATTTAATTAATTTATTTATTATTTTTGAATAGAAATTTTATTTTCTCTAAAAAATCTTATTATTTTTTATATTATAATTTTATTTGTTATATTTTTATTATTTTTATCTACTTTTTTTAATTATATATAAAAAAAACATATAAAAAAAATTATACAGAAACCCGTATAATTTTATTATATTATATATTATTAATATATTAAATCTAAATATCATCAAATCAATCCATATCTGAGGGAGGCTGTTCCCTTGGATCGAATATTTGTTCTTCAGGATAAGGTATTTCCCTTCAAACTCTCTCCCGATCACTAGGAGCAGTTGTATCAGAATCATCTAGACTAGGTATAGAGTCAGTACCAGCTAAGGGTGAAGGTGTTCTAGTAGGAAGTGGTTCACTACCACCTTCATACCCTCCACTACTACCAGATGAGTCAGGTTCAGAATCTGGTTCTGAACCAGGTTTTAATCCCGGTACTGATTCTGAATTAGATTCAGAATCAGAGTAGGGTTCTGAATTAGGTACAGATTCTTGTTCAGATTCTGACTTAGGTATAGATTCTGAATTAGGTACAGATTCTGAATTAGGTTCAGAATCTGAGTCAGGTACAGATTCTTGTTCAGATCCTCCAATATACCCATCTGATTCTGATACACCTTGAGGTGGAGTTCATTCATCCAGAGGTCCACCCCAATCTCCGTATGATTCTAAAGGTGGAGTTAATGATCCCCCATACACAGGTTGATCTGAGGATTCCCCAGGTTGAGCAGAAGATTCCCTTGGTTGAGGAGATGGTTCTTCTGTACGTGGTTTTTTAGTCAATTCTGATTCTAAATCAAAACCTGATGATCTTTTAATAAATATTAGACTTATAAGGTTTAAAACCATATTAATTATAACTAATCTAAACCTAGAAAATTTAGTTATAATAATTAAAAAGGCAAACCAAAAAAAAATGGTAGTATATTAGTTAAATGTAATAATTCATTAGGAACAAAGATAAATGATAGTATAATTAAAGTTAACAGAGAAATAGATATAGATAAAGAATTAGTTAATGAAAATTTAGAATCAAAATAAATTTTATCAACTATTTTATCATTTTGTAAAATAAGAGCTGGTATTTTAATATCTTTAAATTTACTAAAGTATGTATAAGAATGTTGATCAAAAAACATTGTTTTTATAACAAATAAATAATAAACAGCACTAATAACACTAGTTAACACACCTATAAGAGTTAAAAAAATAAATCCTTGATCTAAAGCAGAAGAAAATACCATTAGTTTAGCAAAGAATCCCATTAAAGGAGGAATACCAGCAAAAGAAAATAAAGTAATAGATAAACTTAAAGCTAACATACTATTAATATGAAAATAACCTTTAAGTTGACTTATTAATTGAATAGGTGAATTATTTTTATCTATTAAATTATTATGATTTATATTATTATCATTATAAGCATATAAACTATAACCTATAGCTACTAATATTATAAAAGCATTTAAATTAGATAAACTATATTGAATTAAATAAAATATAAATGATTGTATAGATTCAATACTATTAATTGTTAAAGCTAATAACATAAAACCTAAATGAGAAATAGTACTATAAGCATATAATCTTTTAATTCTAAATTGAGTTAAACCTAAAATAGTTCCTATTACTAATGATAATAAAGAACTAATTAATAAACTTATAGTTCAATAATAATTAGTAATATAAATACTATTAGTATAATGAACTATGTGTAATAATAATGTTAATATAGATATTTTTGCTATTATAGCTACAAAAGTAGTTATTATAGTAGGTATACTATCATAAACATCAGGTGATCAAAAATGAAATGGTGCTGCTGATATTTTAAATAAAAATCCTACAGATATTAATAATAAACAATAAGGTATATATGTAATTATTTCTTGTTCATTTACTATATCCAATAAATTTATTATTACATAAATATTATCTAAATCTGTAATACCTAAATTAGCATATATTAAACCTATTCCTAATAAAATAAAACAAGATGATAAACCACCTAGTAAAAAATAAGTTAAACTAGCTGAAGTTGATGATTCTGAATTTCTATATATAGCACATAACAAGTATAAACCATAACTTTGTAATTCTATAGATAAAAATATAGAAACTAAGTCACTACTTGATATTAATAATACACTACCTGTTATTATAAAAAATAACATTAATGTAAATTCTAATATTGTATATTGTTCTCCTTTTTTTAATATTATATTAGATACAATTAAATTTTTTTTATATTGTATTGTTGTAAATAATAATTTGTGTAAACTAGCATATTTGCTAGTTATTAATTTTCTAGGATAAAATCCTATCATATTTAATATTAAAATACTAATTATAAATATTAATATATGAAATACTTGTGTTATAGGTGATATGTTAAATAACCCCCCAAATAACCCAAATCCTTTATCTAAATATGTTATAAATAAATTATTATAACTTAAATAGATACAATAAAATAACACTATTATCCCTATTCTACTATATAAAATAGCAGTATCTCGTCTAAAAGATAAAGCATTAGATAATAATAAACTAAATATTGATAATAAAAGCATATTATATTCTAAAATAAATTTAAATAAAAAATTATAAATTATATTATAATTAATATAATTTATATTTAATAATAACTTTTATATTTTCATCTATTAAATCATCTTATTAATATATAAGATAATTATTAATTTTTTTTATAAAAAAAAACCACCCTACCACCCTATACAAAAAAAAAAACACCCTACCCTTATCTTATCATCCTTAAAAAAGCTACTTATATTAAAACACCACCCCTTCAATTAATATAATAATCTAGCTAGCTTAGTTATTAATAAGATTCATTAATTTTATTCTTTAAAGTAAATAAATATATCTATCCTCTAAAAGCACCAATTACTACAGCTTTAAAATACATTTTCGGAAAAACAGAGGAAACTACCCGTGCATTTTCAAAGCTTAATTTTTTATCTAGATTTATATCTAAATTCCTAAATGAGTTATCAATTAAATTTGTATCTATTTTACTTAAAAGACTGTATTTTTCAATTAATCTAGTATCAATAGTATTAAAATTAAATTTTAAATGATCTAATTTTCTTATTTTCACTACAACCTCTTTTAAATATTCATTAGTAAAATCAGCATTTAAATTTAAACCTATCTTATTAAAATATCCAAAAATATGATTATATATTTCTTCAGGCATCCTTCCTGATATTTTAAAATTCTCAATTAGACTACAAGAAAAACCTATATCTCAATTCTGAAGTAAATCATAATAAAGATTTAAGCTAAATTTATCAAGAATATATCCTCCTGAATTTATTAAAGATTTTATCTCTAATACTACCATTTGCATCGTTAAACTTTTTGAATCTAGAGAAATTCAATCATTAATTTTAGTAATAGCTCACTCAATTTGTTGTCCCAAATTCAAATTTACATAATAAGGTATTAAATCAGAAAATTTTAATAAGTTGTTATCTGTAACAGAAAGTATAACAAAAATTTTATTTAATCTTTGTATTGTATCAATAAAAGTTTTCCGTGAAACACTAGCTAGCTCTCTATTAGCTAAATGAAAATCTTGTATTGCTAAATCAGCTAACTCTTTAACTACTTTTGGCTCTAGAGTTGGCCCTTGAACTAGGTCTAGGTCTCAAAAATTAACAACATGAATTGCCATAAATAAAAAAAAAATTCATCTATCATAATTTTATATGTAATTATATAAAATATCTAGAAAGGTTAATTATGATATATTAGATAGGAAGAAAAGGAATCGAACCTTCGACGGGTTGTTGCCATTGAGTTTACAGCTCAACCCGTTAACCAACACACGGAACCTTCCTTAATATTTATCTTATCCTGGATTTGAACCAGATTGAAAAGTTTTCTTTTTAATTTTTCTTAAATATAATTTATATATTAACAGTACTCCGCTCTACCATTGAGCTATAAAGGCTACACCTTATACCTAAATAACTTTAGAGCTATAAAGGTTAACAGTATATTCTTATCTAAGACTCGAACTTAGATCAAAATATTAGAAGTATTTTGCTCTACCAATTGAGCTAATAAGAATGAATAAAAAAAAATATCTAATAAGATAAAAATTTAACATTATTTACTAATTTTATTACTATTTAATAAAGTAAAAAAAGTAAAAATAACTAAAATAAATAAATTATTATCATTATAAGAGAAATATAATAAAGAGATATAAAATATTAATCCAATTAAAATATATAAAGCATAAGTAGTAACAACACCTGTACTTAAATTACCTAAATTATTACTTAAACCTAATAATCCTTTTTCTAAACCAAAAGGTCCTAATAATTCAACAGAACCTTTATCTAAACTTTTAGAAGTTTGTCCACCTAATTTAAGAACACCTTCAACAATATATTTATTATAAAACAATTCTATATAAAATCTTTGATTAAAGAAACTAAAAATATTATAACCAAATCTAGAAAATTTAAAATTAATAAGAAGATTAGGTAAAAATTCAGATAAAAGAACAGAAAGTACACTTAATGAAACAGTAAAAACAAAAGGTAATAATTTAAAAAAAGTAGGAACAGCGAATTCAGTATCTAACATAATTTCATGACTAGGATGAATAAATAAACTATTATCAATAAAGAATCCAGTACCTAAACCAATAAAAATATCTTTAGTTAAGTATCCAAAGAAAATAGAAAAAATAGCTAAAATAATTAAAGGAGAAGTTAAAAAAAAGTCACCTTCATGGGCATGTTTATAATTAACTAAAGGACCATTAGGATTAGTTAAGAAAGTTAAATATAAAACTTTAGCTGAATATAAAGTAGTAAACATAGCACCAATAGTAGCAACAAAATAAACAATAGTACTAGATAAATAATATTGTCCATAAGCGGATTCAAGAATAAAATCTTTAGAATAGAATCCTGTCATAAAAGGAACAGCAACTAAACTTAAAGAAGCTATTAACATAACAGAATAAGTTAAAGGTAAAAATTCTCTTAAACCACCATATTTTCTAAAATCTTGATTATCAGCTACAGCGTGTATAACTGAACCAGCACCTAAAAATAATAATGCTTTATAGAAAGCATGATTAACTAAATGGAATAAAGCTAAATTATAACTAGATAAACCTACAGCAATAACCATCATACCTAATTGACTCATAGTAGAATAAGCAATAACTTTTTTAATATCTTGTTGAAATAAACCAATTAAAGAACTAAATATAGATGTAATAGCACCTAATCATAAACAAAGTACTAATACAGTAGAACTATATTCTATTAAAGGTGATGATCTCATTAATAAATAAACCCCAGCAGTAACCATAGTAGCTGCATGTATTAAAGCAGACACAGGTGTAGGACCCTCCATAGCTTGAGGTAATCAAATATGTAAACCAACTTGTGAACTTTTAGCTACAGCACCTATTAATAAACATATACCTATTATAGTTATAATATTTTCATTATAATAAGGAGCTAATGCAAATACTGTACTATAATCTATATTACCAAATGATCATAATATAGCAAACATACCTACAGTTAATAAAGTATCACCAACTCTATTAGTTAATAAAGCTGATAAAGAACTTTGATTTGCTGCTATTCTAGTAAATCAAAAATTTACTAATAAGTATGAACAAACACCAACACCTTCTCAACCTACAAACATTATTAGATAATTATTTCCTGTTACTAGTATAATCATCATAAAAGTAAATAAACTTAAATAACTAAAAAATCTTTGATTGTGTGGATCATGACTCATATAACTTATTGAATAAATATGTACTAAACTTGATACTATTAATACTGGTATTAACATTGAAACTGTTAATGAATCAAATCTAAAATTTCATAATACATATAATGATTCTACATCTAGCCATCTTGCTATATTTATTGTTACTGGTATATTATTAAAACCTACTTCAATAAAAGCTATTAGAGCTAATATTGTTGTAGTTATTACTGATACACATGTTATTATATGTGCACCTGTTACACCTACTTTTCTTCCAAAAAAACCTGATACTATTGAACCTAATAATGGTAAAATTATTAATGTTAAATACATTATTTATATTGTATTGATATACTTCCTCTTAATCTATAATATGCTACTAATATCCCTAAACCTATAGCTGACTCAGCACCTGCTATTGTTATAATATATATTGCAAATGTTTGTCCTAAAATATCATCAAAACTAAGTGAACTGATTAATATTAAAAATGTTATTGATAATAACATAATTTCTATAGAAATTAACATTAAAATTATATTTTTTCTATTTAAAACAAAACCTAATATTCCAATTAGAAATAAAAATATTGAAAAATTCATAAAATAATTTTTTTTTTAATTTTTTGATTTATCTATACTATATCTATTAGACATGTATAAGATTTGAACTTACATATATGTGGTCGTAATACATTGTTCTGCCATTGAACTAACATGCCCTATATATACAATATTCATTATTTTACATAAAAACTAGTCTAGGCAAATAATACATTAATATTTTTTAATTTTATAGTTCATTCTATTATTTATGGTATTTTTCTTTTTTTTTTTTATTAAGTTTAAGAAATTTTATATTTATAATGTTTTTTTACATCCCCATTATCATCTATATTAGGTGCTAATTACATTTTTTTTCATTTTAATTACGGTTATTTTTTTATATTTAACTTAATTAGTCTTAAATAAATTAACTTACTTAAATTAAACTTACAATCTATGAAGAATTAAACTAAATATATTTTTAGTTTCAGTAATATGTAGATAAAATAAATTAATTTATATATTCTAAGTTAGGCATATCCATAAGAGTATACATACCATTCATAAAAGTTCACACTTCATCATAAACACCTTGAGGCATACGGTTAATTTCAATATTTTCTCGCATTAACTCAACTACCTCGGGATCTATAGCATTTAAAATACTAGGTGTTTCTAGAGCTTTTTCCAATCTTTCTGTTAAAGCTCAACCTCTATCAACAGCATTACCAAAATTTTCCTGAGCATCATACATTTTTTCCATATTACTTTGTAAATTATTGTAAGTTCAGCTTCTACGTAGAAACCTAGGTGGTGTACCAGGGTTAATTGTTTGAATTAAAGCCACATAATCTTTTTTTTCAATTTTCAAAACAATATCATCAGGTAATGCATACTCATTTGGATTAGCTTTTAGTTCCTTTCTAATTCTATCCCCATCCCATTTAGTTCTAACAGTTATATTAGCTAAATTCTGTCTACATCAGGTGGTCATTACAGAGTGATTAAATGTCCATTCTACATATGCCCGGTGTGCATCAAAATAACTATTATGTAAGTCTGCTAATATAGTTTTAGCTCTATCTGTCTTTTCATATACTACACCTTCTATTCTTTCAGCAGCAATCTGTTTAGCTACAGGTTTAGGTAATTCAAAAACAGGTCAATAATCATGAAAACGGCCTCATGACCATTTTTTGATGGGATTGAAAACTATATTAAAGTTATGAATTAGCCTATCAGCTCAAGTTTCAATAATCTCCGTATCTTTATCACTATTAGGTAACTTGAATTTATCAGTACTATCCACACTACAAAAACTATCATCACTACTTATACTAGATGGTCTAACTACATGAACAACTCTAACTTTAGGTAAAAAAGGATTAATAATAGGTTGAGTTATCTCTTGATTAGGACTAATTGAAGGTTCAATTAACTCTTCAGTAGGACTAGTTGAAGAATTAGATTCAATTCTCTCTAGAGTAGAACTAGTTGAAGAATTAGATTCAATTCTCTCTAGAGTAGGACTAGTTGAAGGATTATGATCATAAGGTATAATGGGAGTACTATTTCAAGGATTAGGATCATAAGGTATAATGGTATTATTTTGATTGTAAGAAACAACAGTAGTACAACCACTACTAACAGCTCTTAGCAAAAATTTTGGGGATAGTTTAGGAAATAATATAAGTAATAACATATGAAATAAAACTTTATATTTTAAAAGTAAAGGTAAACTTCCTACATTCTGTTCTATATACTTTTTTTTACAAGTTAGATAAGCTAAGATTCTAATTTGTATAAATTTAGTTTTCCATTTCCATATTTTAAGAAATATAAGGTAAAAAAGAAGAGGTTTTTCCATATATCAGAAAGATATTTCCTCTAATAAATACATTAAAAATTTAAAAAAATTAATTAACTTTTGTTTAATTTTTTTTTAAAAATTTTTAAATTTAATTAAGTTATTTCTTAACTTATTAAACAAAGATTTTAATTTGTCTCTTAATTGACTAAACAAAGATTTTAATTTGTTTATAAATTGACTAAAGAAAAATATTAATTTTTCTAAAAACTTCTTAAAAAAATTTTGTAATTTAATTAATTTATCTTTACCGAAAAAAAAGATTGTAATGGTAAACTAGCAAAAGCATGAGGTTTAGGTGGACTAGTTAAACATCATTCTAATGAACTATTATTTCTAGTAAACAACACTTGGAAAGTATCACTAAATAATTGAGGAGTTAATCAAGGATATCTAGAAACTGCTTTACCTTCTGTTAATTGTTTATAAATAATAGTTAAAAAGTATCAAGTTGCTACAACACTAATAATAGAACCAATACTACTTAATAAATTTCAACCATAAAAAGCATCAGGGTAATCACTAATTCTTCTAGGCATACCTTGTAAACCTAAGAAATGTTGTGGGAAGAAAGTAAGATTAACACCTACAAACAAGATTCAGAAGTGAACTTTAGCAGCAAATTGATCATAAGATAAACCTAATAATTTAGGTATTCAGAAATATCAACCACTAAATAAAGCAAATACTGCTCCCATAGATAATACATAATGGAAATGAGCTACAACATAATAAGTATCATGGAAAGCTACGTCTAAAGAAGCATTAGCTAAAACAACTCCACTTAAACCACCAATTGTGAATAAAACTACAAAACCTAATGCAAATAACATTGGAGGTGTTAAATGCAATGAACCACCATAACATGTAGCTAATCAACTAAATATTTTAATACCTGTTGGTACAGCTATTATAAGTGTGGCTGCTGTGAAATAAGCTCTAGTATCTACATCTAAACCTACTGTGTACATATGATGACTTCAGACTAAGAAACCTAAAACACCTATAGACATCATGGCATAAACCATACCTAAATAACCAAATACATTTTTTCCAGATCCAGCTGCTATTACTGTACTAATAATACCAAATCCTGGTATTATTAATATATAAACTTCTGGGTGACCAAAAAATCAGAAAAGATGTTGGAATAAAATAGGATCACCTCCTCCTGCTACTTCAAAGAAAGATGTATTAAAGTTACGATCTGTTAAAACCATAGTTATACCTCCAGCTAAAACAGGTAATGATAATAATAACAGTACTGCTGTTATTATTACAGCTCAACCAAATAAAGCTAATTTATGTAAACGTATACCTGGACTTCTCATATTTAAAATAGTTGTTATGAAATTCATAGCTCCTAACATACTACTAATCCCACTTAGGTGTAATCCAAAAATTGCTAAATCTACACTTGGTCCACTGTGTGATTGAATTCCAGATAATGGTGGGTAAAGTGTTCACCCTGTTCCTGCTCCATTTTCTATTGTTGCTGAAAATACAAATAATAATAAACTTGGTACTAATAATCAAAAACTTATATTATTTAATCTCGGAAACGCCATATCTGGTCCTCCTACTAATAACGGTAATAAGAAATTTCCAAATCCTCCTATTAGCGCAGGCATTACCATGAAGAATATCATCATTATTGCATGAGCTGTTATGATACTATTATATAGTTGATTATCCGCTATATATTGAACTCCTGGACCTGACAATTCTAATCTAATTAATACTGAAAAAGCTGTTCCTAATAAACCTGAAAATAAGGCAAACATTAAATAGAGTGTACCTATATCTTTTGCATTTGAGGATAAAAATCATCTTTCTTCTCAGGATGTCGGTTGTTTTAAGCTTAAAAGCGATCTATCTTTTATTATATGGAGATTAGACATTAGTTTATGTGTATTATCTTTTTTTGTTTTAAAATCTGATTTATGCTAGTACTACATATATATAATACTAATTTATTTTTTTTTTTATTGTATTACTAACTCAACCCTTTTTTTTTTCTATCTTATGTTTCATATGTATTAAGCTACATATAATAACAAAAAAGCCATCATTAACGCAAACAAACCTGTTGCCTCAGAAAAAGCAAAACCTAATATAGCATATGAGAACAATTGTCCTCTCAATGCTGGATTTCTTGATACACCTATTATTAAAGCACCAAATACTACACCTATACCTATTCCTGCACCTATTAATCCCATAGTTGCTAGACCTGTTCCTATTATTCTTGCTGATTGTACCATAATTTTTTAATAAAAAAAAATAAATTTAATAACATAGCCCTAGTTATTATAGCCTTACAGATTTTAAAACAAAAACTTGTGAAATTTGTTGGGTGGATACCTAGAATTGAACTAGGATATACTATGCCACATACAGCTGTTCTACCTATTGAACTATACCCACCTTCTTTTGATTTAGATAATACTAAAATATTATCTAAAATTATATTTAACTTAATAAGCCTTCCTTGAATAAATTAACTTACTTAAATTAAACTAAATATACAGTAATATCTAGATAAATAGATTTAGATATTAAGAATTATATTGTATATAAAAGTAAACAATAAAATAGCAAAAGGAGATAGCCGGGAGAGAAATTCGAATTCTCATTCTTAATTCATGAAATTATTGTTCTACCTATTAAACTATCCTGGCTAATAAATATTTAGTATAGTTTATTTTGTTCGGGTGAGAAGAACACCCTATAATAAATACCTACCTATTTATGTATATTATAGGCCTATTGACCTATTTATGGGTCTTAAAAATGGCTTATTTTTTTTAATAAGCATTAGCCCTTAAGATGAATCGAACATCTATCAGAATATTAACAGTACTCCGCTCTACCATTGAGCTATAAAGGCTAACAGTATATTCTTATTATCTAAGACTTGAACTTAGATCGAAATATTAAAAATATTTCGCTCTAGCATTGAGCTATACCAACCATGGGTATCCGTTATTTGTTATAAGAAAACACCTATAATAAATATAGTTAAACTATACAATTCATATTAACTATTTTAGTTAATTTAATCAACTTGTTAAACAAAAAGTTTAAATTAAAATAAAATTAAGTAAGTTTATCTGAAAATATAAATATTTTAATTAACCTTCCATTTGATCTCTTAATCATAATAAGAAATCTTTAATAGATACAGATTGGATAGCTATAGGCATAGAACTATGTAATATTCCACAAATTTCTGAACATTGTCCAAAGAAAGTTCCAGGACGATTTACATAAACAGAATGAGAATTCGAATTTCTCTCCCGGCTATCTCCTTTTGCTATTTTATTGTTTACTTTTAT
>Ga0115846_100794_pt1 | contig 15794 bp, 18 predicted proteins | sample InSIn5gowninarea_2_FD_83860 | JGI IMG/M metagenome (GOLD analysis project Ga0115846, IMG submission 83860)
GAAGGAAAGAGGAAGCAATTTAGAGTCTCAAGTAATCGGCATAAGTCATGCCGATGATTTATCCACAGCCAATGAAATGAAAGAAAAAATCATGCAGGAATTTCATCCTCGAGAGGTTATTATTACGTCCGTAGGAGCAACGATTGGCTCTCATACTGGGCCAGGAACAACTGCATTCTTCTTCTTAAATAAATTGCCATCATAATTTCAAGGGCTACCTTTTGGGTTGCCCTTTTTGTATACTTCTTAAATAAAATTGACAAGCTAATTTAGAATACCAAAATGGAAGGAGATACATGATGCCACATACTTCTGATAACGATAAAAAAGCGCAAGACCACAATGCCCTCCGCCATGAAAAAAATATGTTAGCTGAAAAAAATCGCAAAGCTGGTAAACATCAGTACTCAAAAAAGACAGATCATTTATAAGCAAATCAGTCCTAGATAGCTACATCAATGAAGATTTTAGTCTAAAAAGGATTCTAATAAAAAAACAAGCGGCCACGTTCGAGGCCGCTTGTTTTGCTTATTTTTTATATGTCCAGCCTTCCTCCTGGTAGACCCTTCCATCCCTCATCAATCTTCCTAGTGCCCTCTTGAATGAAGACTTGCTCATGCCAAATCGCATACTTATATCCTCAGCCATACTTTTATCACCATATGGCATTGCACCATTTCGTGAATCAAGATACTCTAGGATTTTGGTAGCATCTTCGTCAAGCGCTTCTTGTTTCCTTGGTAAAAGAGAGATATTGACTGTCCCGTCTTCTTTTACATCAATGATTCGTCCTTCAACTTTTTCCCCGACTCGAGGTTCAGTACTCCTTTGCGATTCATGGATGAACCCCTTAAACCCTTCAGCGGTAATCATCCAACTACCAACTCGCGCAGTTCGATAAATATGCCCATGGACATTTTTATTAAAATCACTTCTAGTTGCCGGATGAGAGATTTCCTGAATCACTTGATCACTTGCCATTCGTGCATAGATAAGAAAACTTCGGTTAACTCGTAAGGTTATATAGAGCATATCTCCTTTTTGAGGCCAAACGGACTCCAATACAGGCAAATCATCTTTTCCTAGCAAAACGTCCTTATTTATGCCAATATCTAAAAAAACACCTGTATCTTCCTTTACATCTACTACTGTAACCCAAGCATACTCTCCGACCGTAACATGTGGTTTCATCGTTGTTGCTGCAAGTCTCCTACTGGAATCTACATATAAAAAAACCTCAACCCGTTCTTCTTCCTTAAACTCACGTTTTGTATCATTATCATGATGATGAAGTAGGACATCTTCCTGTCCATCTGTTAAAAAATAACCAAAATCAGCTATACGTGCTACCGTTAATTCTACTATACGTCCTGTATTTTCTTGTAGAGTCATAATCATCCTCCTGTATGTAAATGGTATTATCCCTAAAAGTTGTTTGAACTGATTAATTTTACTATAATGAAGCCAGAATGAAAAATGTTTTCGGAGGTTGAGTAAGTAATGTCTAAAGAGAGTTCATTTGATATTGTATCCAAAGTTGACCTATCTGAAGTCACAAATGCTATTAATATTGCGATGAAAGAAATTAGTACTCGCTATGATTTTAAAGGCAGCAAAAGTGATATAAGCCTTGATAAGGAAGAACTCGTGCTGATTTCAGACGATGAGTACAAACTTGAGCAATTAAAAGATGTGTTGCTCGGAAAGCTAATCAAACGTGGAGTTCCGGTAAAAAATCTCGATTATGGGAAAATCGAAGGCGCTTCTGGTGGTACTGTTAGACAACGAGCGAAACTCGTATCAGGTATCGATAAGGAAAATGCCAAAAAGATTACTGCGATTATTAAAAACAGTGGGGTAAAAGTCAAAAGCCAAGTACAAGATGACCAGGTTCGAGTCACTGGAAAAAGTAGAGATGATTTACAAAAGATTATTTCCTTAGTCAAAGAAGAGGATCTGACTGTTGATGTACAGTTCATGAACTATCGATAAATTATTAACACCCTAACCAACCTATGAAACAGTCCAAGTCGGGCTGTTTTTTTTCATATATTTCCACGTTTTTTTCTTCCTCTTATAATGAACATTAGTAAAATGACCACTAATAAGGAGTGACAATATGGCTAACAAACAAAACAACAATGAATTTCCTCCCCAACACCAAAACCACCAACCTGGTACTGAAGATGACATGCATCCAGATCCAATTTCTGTTGATCCAAACTATACAGGTTCTGGAAAATTAAAAAACAAAGTTGCGCTCATTACTGGTGGTGACAGTGGAATCGGGAAAGCAGTCGCAATTTACTTTGCTAAAGAAGGTGCCGATATTGCCATTGTCTATTTGGAAGAAAACGAAGATGCCAGGGATACCAAACAACTGATTGAGCAAGAAGGTCAAATATGCCTTCTCATTCCTGGAGACATTGGCAATGAAGGTTTCTGTAATGACTGCGTGGATCGAACGGTCAAGGAACTTGGTAAACTTGACATCCTTGTTAATAATGCGGCAGAACAACATCCCCAGAAGAGTATCTTAGATATCTCCGCGGAACAGCTTGAGAAGACCTTCCGTACAAATATTTTTTCAATGTTTTATTTAACGAAAGCCGCTTTGCCTCATCTTAAAAAGGGAAGTTCGATTATCAATACATCCTCTATTACAGCTTATAAGGGAAATGAGCAGCTAATTGATTACTCGTCGACTAAAGGGGCTATTGTTTCGTTTACAAGGTCATTAGCGATGTCACTAGCTAAACAGGAAATCCGTGTGAATAGCGTGGCACCAGGACCTATATGGACACCATTAATTCCTTCAACCTTTTCGGCAGATCAGGTTGCAAGCTTTGGCTCAAATACACCATTAGGAAGAGCTGGACAACCATTTGAGCTTGCTCCTGCCTATGTGTATTTAGCGAGTGCTGATTCTACCTATGTAAATGGCCAAACCATCCACGTTAATGGAGGAACAATCGTTAACGGTTAAAAGAAAACGGTTGGACCAAATGTCTACTGACATTTAGCCCAACCGTTTAAAAATTAAGAGTTGGTTGTTCCTCTTTTAGCCCTTTTCTTTAAAAGGATGATAAATAGTATAAATAAAACTACAACGACCAACATCGCAGTTAGATAGGCGATGTTTATCCCTGTTTTTTCAGAAAGCACATAAATCTCTGCTTCCTCTCTATCCAGTACTAAATCGTAGCCTCCCTCGTTACTTCGGACTAAATCCCCTGCAAGCAGACCACGTAATTCCATGTCATCTTTTAACTCCTCAACAGGAATATTTACATTTTTGGTTCCAGAGGTATTATTAATGGCAATTACTGAAATTTCATCTTCATATTCCCGTTTAAAGACGGCCATGCCAGCTTGTTCATGTAATAATTCAAATGATCCTCTAGCAAGTGAAGGATTTTTCCCCCGTATCTCTCCTAATTGTGAGAGATAATCAACTAACTCCTTATCGGTCAAGAAGTTCATTTGCCCAAAATTCTCTGGAGTTTCTCCTCCATCGAGGGCAATCTCACTTCCATAGAAAACGATAGGGATTCCTGGTGTGGTGTATAAATAAGTTAACGCCATCTTCCATCTTGCTCCAGGGTGTTCATTTAATACAACGGCATCCCTTGTAAATCTCGAAGTATCATGGTTATCCATAAATTTCGTAACTAAACCTGGATTTTTGAAAAGATTCTCCTTTTCCTCAAGGGCTGAAAATAAACCAGCCATTGTCTGATCAGGCTGTGCAAACGCTGCTCTTAACATTTCATTAGATGGATAATCAAGAAACCCATCTAGTCCTAAATCTTCATACTCCACAATGGAAGTAGGATCATTAGACCTTACTTCTCCGAGCAGATAAAAATCATCTTTAACACCTTTGACCTCCTCAGAAAATTCCTTCAAAAAATCAGCTGGTACTTGCTGGACATGGTTAACTCGATAACCGTCAATCTTTCCCTCTTCAATCCACCATTTGGCTGCATCTAAAAGATATTGCCTAACTTCAGGATTTTCATGATTTAACTCTGGCAAACCATCTAACCAAGAATTCCCAAGTTCTTCTTGATTTTCGCCATTCGTAATGTCAGTTTCTTTTTGAAACCAATCCGATTTTGATGTGTCACTTAACCATGGATGATTCGGATTTACTTGATTGACGAAAATATCAAGCATAATCTTCATATCGCGTTTATGAACTTCGTCTACCAACCTCTTGAATGTTTCCATTGTTCCAAAATGCTCTTCTGGCTTGGTAAAATCATGGGTCCAGTATCCATGGTACCCTTTACTCCCGTTATCAAAGACAGGGGATAATAGGATAGTGGTAAACCCCATATCCTTTATGTAATCCAACTGTTTGATAATCCCTTCGAAATCCCCACCATGATAGGCCAGTGGATCTTTTGTGTTTACTTCATAATCATTGGCATTATCACCATTATTAAAGCGATCAATCAAAATGGAATAAATTGTTTCATCCTGCCACTTACGCTCTTCATTTTCCACTGCTGCTGCAGGAAAGGCATAAAATAGAAGTAAGGACATGGTCATGAAAACAAGAATAATTTTTTTCATCCTGCTTCCTCCTCTAAAATTTCAACCAAAAACGAATACTTACATCATCCCTATATTAGAGTATCCCTTGTCCCCTAAGACGTCAAATGAGATCTCTACAAAAAACAAAATAACCTATCATGATATTCTCATAGTAAAAACCCCCGTAATGGTTACGGGGTTAGTCATTAATCCACTATATTAACATTATAATCTTTAAACCAGATATGAATTTGAGCAATATGGGCAAGAAGCTGAGGCCCAGTCATCAACTGACCAAACCAAGGTGCCTTGAAGCTGGACCCATTTGTTTCGATCATTTCTTTTAACTGATCTCGCTCAAAGAACTCATGTAATGCACTATTAGGGTCTTCCAAATAACCTGTTAACATTTTCTTAACGGCGTCAGTATAAATTGGATTATGGGTTTTAGGATAAGGACTCTTTTTCCTATATAAAATTTCATTTGGTAAAAGTCCTTCTAAAGCTTTACGAAGGATACCTTTTTCCCTGTCTCCATGCATCTTCATCTCCCACGGAATGTTCCATACATACTCTACTAGGCGATGGTCAGCGAATGGAACACGTACCTCAAGGCTAGCTCCCATACTCATCCGATCCTTACGGTCAAGCAAGGTCGTCATAAACCATATGATATTCAAATAAAACAGTTCTCGCCTACGAGCTTCCTCCCTTGTTTCTCCGTGAAGACTTGGCACCTCAGCAATGGTTTCATTGTACTTTTCCATCATATATTCTTTGAGGTTGAGCTTTCTCTGCCACTCGCTCCTAAGCAGACCTTGTCTAGATTCTACCGACCTCATCCATGGAAAACCTGGGCGGTTAAGATCCTCTTCACGGCGGAACCATGGGTAGCCCCCAAAGATTTCATCCGCACATTCTCCTGACAATCCTACCGTAAAATCCTTCTTAATTTCCTTACAAAACCATAAAAGCGAAGAATCGATATCCGCCATTCCAGGTAAGTCACGATAATGTACGGCCTCCACAAGATAATCGGCGAGGTCCTGCTGGGAGATGACACAATTATGATGGACCGTATCAAAAGCTTCAGACATCTTTCGGATAAAAGCTCCGTCAGAGTTTGGTTGGAATTCATTAGCCTTAAAGTGCTCATCATTCCCCTCATAATCTACCGAATACGTATGGAGCTTCCCTTTTCCGTCTTTTGCATATTCATTAGCGGCAATAGCCGTTATTGCACTCGAATCTAAGCCACCGGATAGGAACGTAGTTAGAGGCACATCAGACACAAGCTGCCTTTTAACTGAATCTGTAAACAGAAAGCGAACTTTTTCAGCTGTTTCCTCGAGATTATCCTGGTGGGCTTCGCTTTTGACGTTCCAGTACCTCCAGATTTTTAATCCATTTTTAGAAAATGTCAGCGAATGAGCGGGACGGAGTTCTTTAATTCCTTTAAATACACCACTTCCAGGTGTTCGTGACGGACCAAGGCCAAATAATTCACTTAACCCCTCACGATTGACCTCAGCTCGCATTCCCGGATTCGCGAGGATAGCCTTTAACTCGGATCCAAATAAAAGCCCGCCCGGTGTTTCAGTATAGAATAACGGTTTTACGCCTAAGCGATCCCGGCCAATAAATAATTTCTCCTCTGTTTCATCCCAAACAGCGAACGCAAATATCCCATTTAAGTATTCAACACAGTTTTCTTTCCATTCCATATATGCAGTTAATAAAACTTCTGTATCAGAATGACCCTTAAAGGAATATCCTTTTAATGAAAGCGTTTTTCGTAGATCTTCTGTATTATAAAGCTCACCGTTGTAACAAATGGTAAAACGCTGTTCGCCTTTCACTCTGGTCATCGGTTGCTTTCCACCTTCTGGGTCAACGACCACTAGACGTTTATGCCCAAAAGCAGCGTGGGTATCAAGCCAAACATTCGTATCGTCCGGCCCTCTTTGAGCTAAAGTTTCCGCCATCTTCGTTATCGTCTTCTGCTCATTTCTTAAATTTTTCCTATAATCAATCCATCCTGTTATTCCACACATCTAGCATCCATCCTTTCGTAGCGGAACATCAAAAAATTGGGCTATGGTTAATAGTATGCAAGAACCTACTATATGGTTAAAATCCATACAATCTCTGTGAAACTGTAAGGTCCGCTTCTTTGAATAAAATGGATTCGTTCAAAATGGCTATTTTCGTAAAGATTGTTGTTAAAATTTAAAAGCCAATATTAACGCAAAATAAAAAGTTTCGTACGTTATAGGAAGTTTACATGCCCTTTTCCCATTATTAAAAGGCTACTTTATAGTGAAACAAAGCTTCATCCAGCCATTTTGTATCCAAGAGCAACAAAGTTTGAGAAAAGAGCCTTCAAAATAGATGGGATAATTCTTCACAATGGTTATATTTTTTAATAAAACTGTCTAGAAAGGATGGTGAATAGCTAAATACGGAGGATAATGATGAACCAACAACAGAGATTAAAGCTAATTGAAAAGCAACAACGAGCTTATGAAACCGGCACTATTGAGTTTATCAACCAACAGTGGGTTTTTTTCGATGAAGAAACCGAAGAAGCTTCCCTACTAGATAATTATCTTCATCAAGAAATAGATGTCTTGCGAAGCAAAGTATGGAATAAAGGATTATTGATTGAAGGTGGCCGAATTCAGTGTGGCAAAGAGATTTTTGAACTTAAAGACCGTGAAACCATAAGGATTAGAAAGCAACTGATTTATTCTCTCGAAAGGCTGTTAGATGAACTACAAGATGAAGCTTTTTTTTACTTTTTAACGACCCTTAACTCCCTCCACTTTTCGATACATGATTGTATTTACTGCTATAACCATCTGAATTTTTTAAATACAAATGAAGCAGCTGGAGGAGTTAATTTTTTAATTTTTGATAACGAAGAGGAAATTTGTAGCATTCAGCATCACTTTGATTATGGAACAACGTGGAATGATCGCTTTGAATTCACGCTTAACAGTGGAAAACGGACTGTCATTGAGAAAATTTCTTGATGGCAAAGAAAGAGCCCAAGATGGCTCTTTCTTTTGCTTTTGGATTACATATAAATCTCCCGGTCAGCAAACACTTCAAATTCATCCGAAACAAGAGGTTTTTGGATGAAGAAGCCCTGTGCGTAATCACATCGCAAATCCCGAAGGATATCTGCTTGTTCCCTCGTCTCTACTCCTTCAGCAATAATATCCACTTCAAGCCCCTCACCCATTGTAATAATTGCTTTTACTATGGCTAAATCCGTAGGAATTTCCTGGATATTTTTAATAAAGGAACGGTCAATCTTCAGTGAATTAATTGGAAGCCTACGAAGATAGCTTAATGACGAATAGCCAGTGCCAAAGTCATCGATTGAGATTCTTACCCCGATTTTTTGTAGGGCTTTCATCAATCTTATACTAGTATTCAGCTTTTGAATCATCGCACTTTCAGTAAGTTCGAGGGTCAAATAGGTAGAATCTAATCTTGAATGTTTAATGGCTAATATAACTTTTTGAAAAAATGCAGGGTTTTGTAGTTGTTTTCCAGATACATTTACCGATACACCTAGATGGTGCATCCCTTTTTGTTGCCATTTTTTAGTCTGTCGGCAGGCTTCATTCAAAACCCATTGACCAATTTCATCAATCAGACCTATTTCTTCAGCTAGAGGAATGAACTCAGCTGGTGACACTAGCCCTAGTTGGGGATGGTTCCAACGAATAAGCGCCTCATTAGCAGTAATATGTCCACTTTCTAAATCTATTAATGGCTGATAACAGAGGAAAAATTCTTTTCTCTTCAATGCCTTACGCAAGGAATTTTCTAGTTCAAACCGTGATAAGATTATCCTTTTCATTTCAGTCTCATAGAAGGTGATTCTGTTACCACCAAGATGCTTGGATTTATTCATTGCTGTATCAGCACTTTTTAATAGAGATTGTTCATCAAGACCATCTTTAGGGTAAAAGCTTATTCCGATACTAGCCGTAAGCATAACCTCTTGATCTAAATACACGAATGGTTCAGCAATCTGCTCCAGGATTTTCATTGCCAATTTCAGCACACCATGAGGATTGGTTACTTGTGTAATCAGTAGGGAAAATTTATCTCCCGTAAACCTACCAAGATAGGACTCTATTGGAATATTCCTTTTCAACCTTGATGCCATTTCTTTAAGAATAAAATCGCCAGTCGCATAGCCTAGACTATCATTAATATTCTTAAACCGATCCACATCGATAATCAATAATGCAAACGCAAACTGACTTTTAGGAGTATCCAACCCTATTAACTGTTTAAGATGTTCTGTGAACTTTATTTTGTTCGCTAATCCTGTTTCTAAATCATAGTAGGCAAGCTTAAAGATTTTCTCGTCTAACAACGTAAAGGATAGAACTGTCTTTCCATCAGCAAAATTTTTTTGCAGATTTCCCCCTTCAGCTTCCATTTGGATGATTGTAGCAGAAGGAAAGTGTTGCTTCAGTCGTTCAGTTACAATTAGAGAAAGACTTTCTTTTCTAGAGGAAATTTGGATTAAAAGGTTGGGGACATCCATCAAACCATGCTCTTTTAGAAAAGAATCCAACTGTACATCATGCTCATATACGCAAGAAAATGTCTTCGCCATGATTATCTCCATTTTCATGTATTTCCCCAATATCCCTATCTCTTAAATTAACATATTTTCAAGCGAATTTATTAGCGTATAGAAAAAAAAGAAACGCTGACAGTAGCAGCGTTTCTTTTTTGGGTATTAAAATAAATCCGATCCAAGAGGAAGAGAGAACCCTAGATAAAGGACAAGTAATAACGCAATAATGAATTGAATCCATAACACCTTTGTAGGTGCCCCTTTAGCTGTACGTCCTAAAATCATTTCAATCATAGCAATCACCCAAAGGCCAACTGCCACTTTTACAATATAAAGGAAACTAATAGTAGTTAGGCTGAAGATTAGGCCCAAACCGGTAGCAAGAATCAAAATGTATAAGACTCTTAAAATCATCTTTAACACTTTGAACCCTTTTTCTTTTCCACTTTTGTGTAACCCTAATGCAACAAAAAACAAAATAAGGGCTAGAAACCAAGTGGTCATATGAGCATGTACCATAGAAAGTTGCCTCCTATATAAAAATTCTTCATTATCATATCACAGAAGGCAGGAAAAGCCTAAAAATATGATAGCAGAGCCAAATTTAGTCTCTCCATGAAAAATGAATCTATCATGCTCCTACCATCATTCACCCACTGTATTTTCTAATGTACCGATTCCTTCAATCGTAATTTCAACTTTATCTCCAGCTTTTAAGAAGCGTGGGGGCTTATATCCTGACCCTACTCCTGCTGGTGTACCAGTTGAAATGATGTCTCCTGGCTCAAGTGTCATGCCCTTGGATAATTCTGATATAATCGTTTCAACTGTGAAGATAAATTGCTCTGTATTTGAGGATTGTCTTACTTCCCCGTTCACCTTAGTGACAATATCCAACTGATTTGGATTTGCAACCGCAGACGCATGAACAATACATGGACCGATTGGACACGATTCATCTAAACTTTTACCAATAAAGTATTGGTTATGCTTAAACTGTAAATCACGTGCAGTGATATCATTGATGATGGTATAGCCGAAAATATGGTCAAGCGCCTCTTCTTTATTTATCCCTTTTCCTTGTTTACCTATGACGATCGCAAGCTCTCCTTCATAATCAAGACTGTTCGTTACTTCACTATGTAATGGAACCTTTTTCCCATGACCTGTTACAGTTGTGGGGGCTTTCGTAAACACTAAAATATCTTCAGGAATATCTTCTTTGCTTCCAAGTTCGAGTGCATGATCCACATAGTTTTTTCCTACACAAAAAATGTTCTTGCTAGGTCTTGGAATTGGAGCAAGTAGCTCTACAGAATTTAAGGGGATAAATAAATCATCTGTTGCAGCACTCAACACTGTTTGTACATAATCAATAAATGGTGCTCCAGATGAAAGACAATTAATCATACTTTCCGGGCAATTGTTTGTACCAAAAAGCTTTTGTTCAGCCAGTCCTAAAGGAAGCACTTTATCCTCCGCTTCGTGCAGTAAACCTACAAACATCCCATTCACATCTTTTGCCGTTACAAATTTCATAATATATCGACTCCTCCAGTTGAATTATTTCAAACTAGGAAACAAGCTTCAAGAGCAGCTTGTTTCCTAGTTTACAAACCTTCCTGATTTCCCAACCGATTCCCAGTATTCATTCCGAAGTTGTACTTTTTGTATCTTACCTGAAGCCGTTTTTGGAAGTTCGTTCACAAACGTTACACCAGTAATCGCCTTGAAATGAGCAAGTTTTTCTCTTGAAAATTGAATCAACTCTTGTTCAGTCACAGTCTTTCCTTCCCTTACGACTACATAAGCATGAGGGGTTTCTCCCCATTTTTCATGGGGGACCGCAATAACAGCTGCTTCAAGAACAGAAGGATGTTCATATAATGCCCCTTCTACCTCTATAGAAGAGATATTTTCCCCACCAGAAATAATGACGTCTTTTTTTCGATCAACAATTTCAATATTGCCAAATTCATCAACATTCGCCATATCACCAGTATGAAGCCAACCTGCTTGAATGGCTTGCATTGTAGCTTCATCATTTTTCCAATAACCCTTCATTACCCCATTGCTTCTAACAACAACTTCCCCGATTTCTTTCCCATTATGAGCGACCTCTGTTCCTAACTCATTCAGCACCTTCACTTCCGACCCAATCATTTGAATACCAGCCTTCGCCTTCATGCGATACTGCTCATTTAATGGCAAATCTTTTAAATGAGATCTAATGGTTGAAACCAAGCTTAGCGGGGACGATTCAGTCATCCCATATACTTGGATAAATTCCCAACCAAGCTCTTTCTCGACTCTTGTTACGAAAGCCGGTGGCGGTGCTGAGCCTGCAATGACTACGCGAATATTTTGGTTGAACTCAGGCACATTTTTCTCATAGTATTGAAGATGAGAATTCAATACAGTTGGTGCCATGTGCATAATGGTAACTCCCTGTGTTTCAATAGCATGAAATATTGTTTCTGGTGATGTCTTTCTTAAACACACCTGGGTTGCCCCATTCGCAGTGTAATAGAATGGAGATCCCCAGCCATTCACATGAAACATAGGTAAAACATGGACTAACACATCCTCATCAGAAACACGCAAATGATGCATGGAGCTTAAAGCATGTAGATAGTTGTTCCTATGAGTAAGCATGACCCCTTTGGGATTTCCTGTTGTCCCACTAGTGTATAGAAGACTACAAATATCCTGTTCATCTAAATCTTCACGATCAAATGGCCTTGGGGAATGACTGCTTAACCACTTATCATAGTCGGTTTCACCACAGTTTCCATCATGATAATGAACAATGATTTTTTCAACATGCTCCAATTTGTCTTTAATCGGGCTTATCAGATGATAAAGCTCCTGATCAACAAATAAAATTTTCGATTCGCTATGATTCAGGATAAACAAATAGTCATCTGGTTTTAGCCGAATATTTAATGGAACCATAATCGCTCCCAGCTGAAAAACACCGTAAAACCCTTCGAGCATTTCAACTGTATTAGAAGCTAGATAAGCAACACGATCCCCTTTCTTAACGTCCAAATTTCTAAGACCATCCGAAAGACAGTTAACTCTGGCATTAAGTTCCTGATATGTAAACACCCTGTCGTCACAAATAATTGCTTTCTTCTCTCCATACAGTGAAACGGCACGATCTAAAAATTGTGTTAAGATCAACGGAACATCCATTCTAAACCCCTCCCTTATTGGTAGCGCTTTAATACAGAAAATTCTAATAATATAGTAACATATTAATCATTGTTTTAGTATTCATTTCTTTTAAAATAGGCATTTTAATCACACCAACTTGTAACCAACATAGGATATAAAGAAATATTTGCATAAGGGTGTTGTCGTATGCCAGCAATTGTTGGAGCAGTTCAGGTCATTTCAATTGGAAGTAGTGGCGTTTTTAATATTGGAGATGCTTATAAGATTATGCCTGTTTCTACGGCAAAAACATTTTCGGGAGCAGGTTCATTCAATACGGGGGATGCTATAACCCTTTACAATAACCGGAGCTCAACCAACACGTTTGACCAGGACAGTGTTGATCAAGGGAATTATTTTAATGCATGATAAGCAGGTGAAAAGATGGCCAATTTCTACATTCAACAATCAATCAATATAAATATGCTTCGAATAGACGGAATAAGTAATTCTTCCGTCTTGCAAATAGGGAGTGCTGGAATTATCAAACCAGCCTCTTATCTTTATAATACCGGAGGCTTTACAGGACCAGCTCCACAGGCCGGGAGTGTGGCAACTCAAGAAGGATCGCCACCAGCACCAGTCGTTCCACTCCAATCACCTACTGCAACATAGAAAAGCGGAAGCGCCCTGGTCAGCGGCGTATGGCCTGGAGCACTCCAACCGAGATAAGGCGAACCTTCAATCAGCGAGTGCCTTTTTCGCTGATTGTTAGTTGAGCCAATCGGGTTCTTACGGGCAGTTGAGAAGCTACTGCCCGTTAGAACGCGGCAAAGGAAACACGAAGAGCGATAGCGCATTTGTGCTTGACGCAATCGTTGGCTTCGGTAAAAATCCAAAAGCGGATTTTTACTCGGAGAGCGAAGGACACTAGCCGCTAGGGCGCTGGAGCTTGACAATTTTCTAAGTTAAAACTTTTCCCTTCTATATAAATAATTTTATCATTATTGAGGTGAGTGCTTGTGAATGCTGAAATCTATCAGTATATGAAAGATCTACACACCTTCATTGAATATCAAGCGCAGAAATTAAAGAAGTTAGAAAATAGTGTAAACGCACTACAAAAAGAGGTAGCTACACTAAAAGAGAGACCTCCCGTCCAAGTAGGGAATATCGAATATAAATTCGACCAATTAAAGGTAGAGACTCTTGATGGTACTTTAAACATTGGCTTAAACCCTTCCGATTTGGAAGGAATCACCGATTTTACAGTGGACAATAAAAACATCCAAACCCCCAATTTTTCACCCAAAACGGTATTCAAACGAAGCATGGAAATTGAAAATGAGGTAAGGCATTACCTAGAAAGTCATCTTCCAGAGATTTATCAAACGACTAAAGACAAACTCCAGATGACCGTCGATGACTCATATTATCAATTCATAAGAGAGGATATTCTTAAGCAACTTCCAAACCGGGTCCAAACACATCTGAGCAGTTTAAAAGATGGAGAAAGAGATAATGATGAACATACAAAACAAATAGTTGTTGAGAATATAAAAAAGGAAATTCAGCAAGGAGTTTACTTATTTTTAGAACAAGTCTATAAACAAACAGGGGGGGGAAATAAATGAACTTCCATGTCTATAACAGAGATATTTCGGTAGGTGCCATAAAAGTTAGTGCAGTAGCCAGTTCATCACTTTTCCTCATAGGTGATGCCGAGACTATTCAGCTCGCTTCCACTTTTGACACACCACCTGAATCACTTATCATCGGTCCTTTTGTACCTCTAAGTCCGGAGACAAGATAGATTATGTTGCAACGAACCGCATCAGTTAACAATGTAGAAATAGACAGTATTGCGATAGCATCTGTATTCCAAATTGGAGATTCAAACTTAATCCAGGGATTTTCCCGGGCTATAGCCGTCCAAAGAGAGGTAGAACTATTCTTTGATAATGAAGGAAATTTTGCTGATTTCCCAATCTTTTCTGAGCCAATCCCACTTACCCCAATCTCGGAAAACATCAATATGTCCCGTCAGAACATCAACCCATTTATAAAAGTAGGAAATATCGACATTATTGGGGTGTCCTCTTCATCGATTGTACACTTAGGTAACACCAATCATGTCTCACTGGAAACGCGAGTCAAACATATTCGTCAGTTGTTACCCCAGAAATAACAAAACCACTCATTTATGCATAAAGTACTGAAAGAGCCTATTAAAGGAAAGGTGTTTTTCAAATGCCAGCGATCATTGGTCCTGTACAAATTGTCAATGTTGGAGGGGGGACAGTCCAGTTCGGTGACTCCCTTTTTATATCACCCAAAAGTAATTCAAAATCGAACTCAGGGCAAGGTGCCGGAAACACTGGTGGTTTTATTGTTGCAAATAATGGTCTAAACGCTACTAATATTGTTGATAGTAACCTAGTCGACCAGCCAAATATTGGAAACAATTAATCGTCACTGAAATTACCTACCTTAGAAAATAGTTCTGAGAATAACAAAAAGCCTGGTCCAAGAAACTTTCTCTGGCCCAGGCTTTTTAGTACCATATTTACATTTCCTTCTCTTCAACTTTTAACAGATGCCCACCGTCGAAAAAGTATAAATAACGTTCTTCAATTGGCCTCTTCCATATTTCTTCGAGTGCTCTTGCGTAAAGACTCAACTGAAGGCGGTAACGTTCTTCAAGAATTGGTTTAGCTTGTTCGAAACCACCCTTAAAGCGGGTAGTAATACCATCTGTCTTAAAATCGAGCAAGACCGTTCCTTGTGCATCCTCGAATACACAATCAATAACCCCTTGGACAAAAATAGGCTCTTCTGGGCCATCCCAATTAGGATATACCTGTTTTGCTGAAAGCGATAAATAGAACGGAACTTCCCTACTTACTTTTTCAGAAAGGACGAGACGCTTGCCAATGTCGGTGTCAAAAAAGGCAAGAATCCATTGAATCTCTATCGCTTCTCGCTGCTCTGGGTATAAAAGTTCTGAATCGACCATCTCATCCAACTGCTCCCTCAAAGAAGCTTCCGTTACGGGTTTACTAAGATCAACATGTTGCATCACCATATGCATCGCTGTTCCTTTTTCTGCCGGAGTCAATTGTTTCTCCTGCATAAACCTTGGTCGATTCATGATTGGTTTAGAAAAACTACGAACAAGTTCTGTTCCACTTTCCGCATCACGGATTTCATGATTCCTCTTCAACTCCGAAACAGACTGTTTAGAACGATGAGTAGCTGCGTCTGGGTATTCATATTCCCAAGATAACCGATTAAAGATTTCGTTCGCATAAGGCGAATTCTGTTCGACAGGTTGCCCTTCTCGAACTTTCTCCATTCTGGTCTCTTGCTCTACTTTTTCATCCTCCAAAAAGGTTGCAACTTCCTCAGCCTGAAGAACATGGATTCTCCATTTCGATGGATGTCCCGCTAATTTTTCTGGGACCATCATGTTCCTTATTTTAGA
>Ga0115846_100795_pt1 | contig 15789 bp, 18 predicted proteins | sample InSIn5gowninarea_2_FD_83860 | JGI IMG/M metagenome (GOLD analysis project Ga0115846, IMG submission 83860)
CTGTTGCTTAAAGCCCTAATGCTCCGGCAGGTCACGGGAAAGGGGGGTTCCGCTGCCTTCTTCTTCTTCTTCTTCTTCTTCTTCTTCTTCTTCTTCTTCTTCTTCTTCTCCTTCTTCTTCTTCTCCTTCTTCTTCTCCTTCTTCTTCTTCTTCTTCTTCCTCACTTCATCCTCCTCTCGTTCTTCGCCTCCTCGTTTTTATCGATTTACATCGATCTACATCGATTTTTATCTTATTCGATCTGCATTCAACTTCTTCCCATGATATATTCAAATATCACCCTTATATCCCTCATTCCCGCCTAAAACAGGCCCAAAACACGAGCTGGGCGCACAAACTAACCACTAACACCACCGAAACAGCACCCAGCCCACGGTGGGAGGCCAGCACAGTACGATATCGGCCTACTAACACACAGAAACACTCTAGGAAACGCTGGATCAACCTGAGGTATGGTTGGGTGGCGGTGTTCCAAGCACCTAGATGTTTCTGTTTCTGTCCCTGTCAGTGGCACCCGGTGCTCGTGTCTAGTCGACTGATCAGGCCTGTGGGAGTTTACATCGAATCACCTGATATTCTTGACACAAGGCTTTTTGGTAGGGTTGGGTAGGGCGTCTGGGTGTCTTGGTACTTGATGGCTTGGCTCTTGCAGGTTCTGATTGGGTGGTTGGGTTGGGCTTGGGAAAAAATGCATATGCAAACCTCATGGTAAGGCATCTTCCGAGCATCATTCCCGGTTAGCTAAATACCATACTGACTTGACAGTTATCACAAAACACTAAACAGGCCCCGGTTGGGTGGTTGGGACGGGCCTGGGAAACCAATTATCAGAAAGAAGAAAAAAAAAAAAAAAAAAAAAAAAAAAAAAAAAAGGAAAAAAAAACAAAAAAAAAAAAAAAAAAAAACAAAGGCAGATAAAAACCAGTTAAAAGAACAGAAAAGAAACAGGCCTCGGTTGGATGGTGGGGATGGGCCTAGGGAAAAAAACAAGCAAGGGCCGCATTGAGGTAAGTATCGAAGCCTGTCAATGCTATATTTCCTTCTACTGACTTTGTATAGTATCCTAGATACTCAATAGGCCCTGGTAGGGTGGCAGGGATGGGCCTGGGGGGAAGACGGCCGAGTCTTCCCCGTTTCGATATATGTCGTCGAATCAATTGAACCAGTGTGGTCATATTCAGTATGTATCTAGCGATGCTTCCCCTTCCCCCGAAAGGCTTAACTATGAAACTAACCGGCCTAACAGATACTCGACAACAGGCCCGTGGTTGGGCGACTACCGAGCCCTCCTGATTTGACACGACGCAGTCAGCTCTTCCAATCTATCTATAACGAACATACACAATAAGAGACACGAGACGGGCCTGGAGTGCATAGAGAGGACTAAAACTTCGAGAAGTGGGGAGAACTGTAGATTCCTCGCCGTTCTATATCGACACGCCTGTAATCTCAGAAAACCATTGTCTTCTAGATATCACTATCTCCGCCTTTCCCCTGTACAATAGAAAAAATAAACCATCTGGGCCCTTGAACCGTTGTACGGTCCCACAAAGCAGGTCGAATAAATCACTCATCGTAATTCTCGACGTTCTCGACATACTCCCCCTTCCCAATCGACTCCAACCACCCCGTCAACTGCCGTTCCCCCACATCATGCCACGCCCCCGGACGAAGATAACCGCAGACCCTAACGAAAACGACAAAGTCACAGTCCTCCAGAAACATCGTAGTCGTGGCCGCCCTCTCATTCTCATACTTCTCCTCCAGTTTCTTCACCTTGTCAAGATCGAGAGACGGCTCATGCCAGAAGATCCACTTATCCTCCCCCGGAACCAGAATACTAATAGAATCCGTATTCGCATCCATCCCCGGAACAGCAGTCACAACATCCTCCATCCGCAAACAACCACCATCCGCCTTCGTGAACTTAAACCGCCGGTACCGCGGCTTTCCCCAAAACTGCGAGTACTCAATAACACAAATCGTCGAGGTAGGTGGCTGTTGAAAGACCATCCGTCGCCAACTCGCCTCGGGTCTGGTCAATGCATCGTTGTGGCTCTGTAGAAACTGTGATTGCCAGAGATAGTCTTCGACGAGAGAATTGCGAACACGGTCTTCGGATCCATATGGCAACTGATGGCGGACTGGCTTGAAGAACAGGGCTTCTTGGAGAGCGTTTGAGGTGCTTATGAGGGCGTGGAATTTCTTGCAGACTCGTTGGGATAGGAGGAGGGTGTGTAGGTCGATGGAGAGGAGGATTGATTCGAAGATTTCGGGGATGAAGAAGATTGCGTGAGGCATTTTAAGGGGTTATTCTGGTGGGATAGAAGTTAGTTGTTTGTGGTATGACATCGTCATTTGTCCTCAAAGCAACTAACCTGAAAAACAAACAAACAAACAAATCAAACGACTCTGCTAGCGACCTGGACCTGGACCTCTGGCTTTTTTTAATAGTGGTAGATGAGAGTCCTTAGAAGCATGGTTCAACGCCTTGAAATAAATCTGATGAGCGTGGTATGAAAAGAGATGAGATCAGGATGTACTCGACGGTCAGTCGATGGAATGGAGATAAAGAGAAGTTGGAAACGAAACACCTTTCTGCCACTTTATTCCACCTTAGTCACAGTGAGCTCTGTCAATGTAAAAATGTTATATTTGGTAGAGTATTTTCATTCTTGTTTATTCTACAGCTAGTACATATATCGAGAGATAATTCCGTAATTTCGCAAAGACCAAAGCACTGCAAGAGGAGAAGAAGAAGAAGGAGAAGAAGAAGAAGAAGAAGAAGAAGAAGAAGAAGAAGAAGAAGAAGAAGAAGGCAGCGGAACCCCCCTTTCCCGTGACCTGCCGGAGCATTAGGGCTTTAAGCAACAGCTCCAATAAAAATGTCAGACATTGTCAGACATTCTGCACGCTAAAGTCTCATCTCAATACACATATTTCACTGACATCTGTCTTGTCATTCTATGACACTTAGGAACCCCCCTTTCCCGAGTAGATCGTTAGAGTAGTTGTCTCGATGAGTTCATGTTTGCACATTGATCCTTTCCCGTGTCTTGTGACGGCTTGCCTCATAATGTCCAGAAAAAGGCATCAAGTAACAGTGACCAAAAGTTCGACAAATATTTGCCTTCAGACCGTTCTCGCCTTTTACATTGACACGTTCATTCTCTTTGCCTTTCGTCATGCAAGAAATAGACAAGATAGAAAGCAAACCGCAGAAGGCAGCAGTAGAAAGCTCAAAAGGTAGCTGGCAGCCTATTCGAAGGCAATATAAACGCCTCTCTACACTTCATCTTCTTTCTCCTAACACTACACTTTCACACCATACTTTCACCAAACTTGTTCTTCAATCTATCATCTCACAACATGCCCATAAGCTATCCTTGCCAGAGGCTCCTTGGCCAGGTCAAAGACGCTCTGAGAATCCTCAAGGAATCAGGCCCCGAGGCTGCAGAAGAAGTCAAAGGTCTTACTGAACAGCTTCGAAATTTACCGAATGATGAAGCCAGCGACAATGAATACCGATTCTCCAAGTATTTAGCTGCTGACAAAATCACGATCAAAGACCTCAGACTTTTTTGACACAGAACACGTCAAAGATACTTACAGAAGCGGCCGCCCTTGTCACTCACAAAGATGCGCAGCCAATTCAAGAAGCGCCAAATTCGGTCTCGTCAAAAGAATACCAGTTTCAAGATTGAGCGTCACGGCGAGATGATGATTATCTAGCTGATTAGGAGATAAAAATTACAAGAAGCTTGCAGAATACCATACTTCCCGTTCGTAGTTATGTCAGTCTTCTCTTTCTTCGATCACTTTTGGCTGATTCATGAATGCACAGTCTACCACCAGAATTAGGTTCATGAAACCGATTCAATATCAGCACTGGATCAAAGGAAACAGGCCATTCCTTGACAATTACAAACTCGCAATCCTTCAGATATGCCGAAACTAAAACACGCATTTCTCTTGGAAATGGCCTTCGCCAGCTTTATCCTTCTGAGAGAATAATGTTGCTTAAAAAAGAAAACAGAAGGAAATTCTTGCTGAGGCACCAGAGATCCTCTATCTAGCCACACAGCAATATCACCAGTTCGTAGACAGTCACCATCAGACTCAAAGAACCTGTCGAAATAATGATCCACTTTCGAGACCGAGTGGTGGATAAAACCAACGTAGTCTGTCGTATGTTGTTGGAATAACATCCGGCGCCAACTTGCTTCTAATCAGGCGTATGCCTCATCGTCAGCATCGTTTATCTTTTTTTGTTTGCGGGCGAACCAGGGCCAAATATCTTTCTCGATGAATGGGTTTCGTGTGCTCTTTGGAATTGTATGAGCGAATTGGTTTGAGGAAAAGCGCTATTTGCAGTTTATTTGAACGGTTTATAAGCGTATGCCATGTTGGGCATATGCATATAAACAGCAAGAGCGAGAGGAGCGGAGGAACGAAGAAATGGCCAGTTCATCTGCCTGTGCAATAACATGTTTCCGGCGACGTTTTTTTGAGGCAAATTTGGCCTTGTGCACAAGCCTCTGACGGGTCCTTCAATTTAAGGAACATCATAAAATGATAAAACGAGGAATAACGAAAGACGAGAAAGACGAATGAAGTGAAAAAAAGAGATGAAGGAGAGTCGAAAAAGCTGGACACAGAAGGTGTTTATTTAAGTTTCACGAGGTCGACACCAAAGCCATCGACCACTCTACATTCACTGACTATGCTGCAGGATGTTTGGTGTTTCATGCATTAGGGCATTCTTAGCAAATCAGACATTCGAAGAATTCATTACACTCATTACGCGGATCTATGGACCTATAGCCCAATGGAAACCGCATGTAAAAGCCCCTCGCCTATATGTGCAAAAGAAGAATAATGGCTAGCTTTCTAGTCACGATAAAGTCGAAAGTACTTGGAACCATGGACTTCCTGTCGGTAGTTATCTTTATCAATTTTTCTTTTCCCCAATGAATCCCTCCAGCGGGTCATCCATGCACTCCGAGGCTTATTATCATGAAGATCACCATGCAATTCAAACTCATGCAATGCCGGCTCCTCAACACAGCCGTACCTGTTTTCGAAGATGAGGAAATCACAATCCCTCAAAAGCGCCGGCGTTGGAATGTTCCCTGCATAATATTCCTCGCACATTATCACGGCATGCAGCATGGGGCGGTTGGAACCAGAGAACACAAGGTGCGTGGTCAGACACCATGGAACCATTATCCAATGCCGGAGCAATATCCTTCAACCGAAGGGTGTCATTATCAGGTTTCAAGAACCGCATGTGTGTGTATAGCGGGGGTTCTGCCCACCAATGTTCGTAGTAGATGACGCCGACATGGGATGTTGGGGGTTGCTGGAATAGCATCTGTTTTCAGCTGGCCTCTGGCCGAGTATAGCGATTATCATATTCAGAATTATCATCATCCTCGTCCTCGGAATTCCAATGGTCATAGCATTCTTTTTTCTCCTTGTCGAATTGTTTGTTCATTAACCAAGGCCAAACAAGTTCCTCGATAAAGGGGTTTCGTATACGCCTGGAACCATATGGCAGTCCATACCTAACCGGTTTGAAGAAGAGAGCTTCCAAGTGCGGCATACACACTGGGATAGTAGTAGCGTGCGCCTGTCTGTATAGATGAGGACTCGTTCTAGGATTTCATATATGGCAAAAGGCCTTTTCTGCCATCTTGAAGATTTGATGCTATGATGTTAAGTTGTCTTTTGTGTCAGAATCTAGCCTGAGTGAGAAGATGACATAATAATTAGCCCTAGTATTTGCTTGCATTATTTACTTTGGCCATAATACTAGTATCGAATTCGTGTTTATTTCGAAGTGAAAAGTCCCAGTCGCGCTACAAATTAGAATCAGATAAGATTGACCAATTGACGCGCGTATTCGACGATCGCGATCCTTTCGGGCGTGTTTATTTCGCTTATATTCTCCATTTCTTCCCTCCTTGTTTCCCCTGCATTTTCTCTTCTTCTTTACAACATTCTCCTTCCAATTGACTCTGTACGAGTAGTGTTATCACCATGGCCCCCCGTCGTTCGCAGGATGCCGACCGCAAACTCGAGAGCGGACAGGCCAGCCAGTCCGCCGACACTGGTTTACATCCTGCTGTTTACATCGCGTGAGTTTTACGGGCTTCACGAGTATCTCATTTACGCCTAAACTGACATTGAGTAGTCTATGGATCGCGTTGAGTTCGAGTGTTATTCTCTTCAACAAGTGGGTGCTTGCGACCGCCAAGTTCAGTGAGTTTTCGGACCCCTTTTTATGTGATTCTGTGATTTTGTGCTAATTCCGATCTAGATTTCCGTAAGTCACGACTGTATGCTGTTTGCGATCAAGCAAATTATTGACTCTTCTAGCGCTATTCCTGACAACATGGCACATGGGATTCGCGACCTTCATGACCCAGATTCTGGCGCGGTTCACCGATAAACTGGACTCGCGGCATAATGTTCCCATGAACCCGCGGACTTACACGTATGCCATATCAAAATCATTACCATTGAGAATGCAGCTAATCCGTAGCAACCAGTCGCGCCATTGTGCCCATCGGTCTCATGTTCAGTTTGAGTCTTATCTGCGGAAACCTGTCGTATTTGTATCTCTCTGTGTCTTTTATTCAGATGCTCAAGGTGAGTCTTGACCGCCAAGAAAACGGAAGGAAATGTCGATCTGACAATTATAAAGGCAACCAACGCCGTCGCGACTCTTGTGGCGACTTGGGCCTTTGGCATTGCGCCCGCTAATCTCCGCACGTTGGGCAATGTGTTCGCAATCGTGGTTGGTGTCGCGATTGCATCGTTTGGGGAGATTAAGTTCGATATGTTTGGATTCCTGAGTGCGTCACTTTGCCCTTTTTCCCTCTCCGGAATATGTGGACTAATAAAGCCACAGTCCAAGTCGGCGGTATCATCTTCGAGGCCCTCCGTCTCGTTATGGTCCAGCGCCTCCTCAGCTCCGCCGAATTCAAGATGGACCCTCTGGTCTCGCTGTACTACTACGCGCCCGCATGCGCCGTGACAAACGGCGTCGTCACCCTCTTCACTGAACTCCCGCGCATGACCATGGCTGATATCTACGGCTTGGGTATGGGTACGTTGATTGCTAACGCAATGATTGCGTTCTTGCTTAACGTCTCCGTCGTCCTTTTGGTGAGCACTCCTCCAATTAGTTACGAAATCGCAGTACTGATGAATGTGTAGATCGGCAAAACCTCCGCCGTGGTCCTCACTATGGCTGGTATCCTTAAGGATATCCTCCTTGTTTTCGCATCCATGGCTATCTTCCGTGACCCCGTTACCTTCCAGCAGTTTGTTGGGTACTCGATTGCGCTTGGTGGATTGGCGTACTACAAGCTCGGAGCTGAGAAGATGGGTGCTCTTCTGCGGGATCTGCGTGCGAGTTTGTGCGGGTAAGCATTGATTCGCGAACCCTGCCGGGAAGAAGATTTTGGACTTTGGAGTGGGTTTGCTCCGTCCTCCGTGTTATTTTCTCGGTAAGCGCCTGTATTAGCGCTTAGGCTGTTTGTCTAGAATTTTGGTAAGATGTTGGTATTGGTTGGGTGGTTTAGATTACTTCATGTAGATATGAGTGTGCATCCAGCTGGCTGGGTATACTGGAGGAAAGGAGCAGTGGTTTATTCCCATATACCGTCTAAGCTTTATTACATTTTGGATTAATTACCAAAAGATAGAATGAAAATTGTTCGTTAAGTACATAAATGGTCAATAGACTGGTAAACGAATTTAAATCTGGCACTGTATCTGCCTTCTATCTCGCCATGGTATAGCCGGAATGCTTCAGCGCCAGCTAATTCTCCTTACTATGGGATTGATTCCATGTCTTTTTTTTAATCTCCATACGTCGCCCGTTCCTTGCTTCAGACAACAAACCAAAAGCGATTCCACAGATAGATAAACCTTCAGCAATAGTGTCTCATAGTGATGGTACTGCTTGATGCACAAAAACCCGAGCATCTTGTACGGCCAAGTTTCGCCACCTCCCTGCGTCCACCCAAAGTCCCTATCGTTTGTCCATCTTTTTTCATCGGTTTGGGGAAAAAAAAAAAAAAAAAAAAAAGTGCTTTCCTGGGATCAAGGGCTCACTGAGCTTCTTAGCCACATTACATGATCTGGTGCAATAATGTATGTTGGTTAGCATATGGGGGATGGAGAATGGAATGGATGAGGTTTAGAGAGGATTACATACTATGCATCCCCTCAATATTCAAAACCAGCACAATCTAAAACACCCCGAGAGAATCAGAGCTCTTATGTGATAATGGCGCGATCGTAGACAATGTCTGTTCGCTCGATGCTGCACGTTTCTCTAGCTTGGCTAACAAGACGTCTTCCAGATAACTAGTAGCCAGTGGCGGGCTCGTCTTATCTCAGCTCTTGCACAATCCTGTGTTATTTAAGCGTGGATTGTTTGTTCCTCTCTGTTTGTTCCTCTCTGTTATGTACCGTACATACCCCGAGGGATAAGGATTCAATGTTTGCTTCTTATGAGGCTCTTTAGTAATTATACCACAGCATAATTCACCTCAAATCAGGTTCTCCAAAGGTCATCACCCTCTCTGTTATGGAGTGACCACGGCCAGCCGTCAATGAGCTCGCTTAACAATTCTGCATGGTTCTTCAATGCCGAAGTTTTGGCACCCCACCAACGACCAAGAAGTGGACCAACTGCCGTAAATAAACGATTTACCATCTGAAGGGATGTTATCCTTGCGTATAAGAAACCCAAGTTTTGTCTCGAAACTGGCTTCTTTCGACAAGCCCGTGGAGGCCATTGCTGTGGCCTGGTGTGGTGCAACTTTTTTCCAGCAACGAGAAACTTTTTCCAGAGGCATCATTGGGAGCTCATCTTGAATCTCAGCAGCAACTTGGTGAGAAGCTTCACATAAGTGTATCAACAGTAACCAATGGAGAGTGACTGTCCAGGTATAGAGCCTGGAGGCATAGCTGTCCGTCGCTATACCTTCTCGTTTCCCCACCATGTGTTCGGCATAATAGAAAGTTAAACCCTGTCCAAATGGGACAGAAAAGTGTGTCCTCCACCTACTCATACGTACGAGCAGTTGACGCCAAGCTGATTGCTCCTAGCTCAACACTAAAAATTGATCCGCTCCATCATAACACCGAGAGAAAAAATCGGCCGGGGATTTTATATATACCAGTGACTCGACCTGGAAGTGCAATGGTTTTCAACGGGCTAAGCAGAATTGTCTACTCATGCCTGTGAAAGATCAGTTCAATGCTTGTCTGTGTTAAACCTGAACAGAAAATCAGATTTCTATGCGAAATAGATTTTGCATCCGATGGGCCACTTTCCTGCGTAATGTAGACCTCTACCTGGAAGCTCATCTGTCTTTTTCCGAACGGCAAATAGCTCTCCGGTGACGAAAAGAAGGACTTACTCATGCCCATAAATGAGGAGGCGCAGCTGCACCAAGCAGATTCGTCTCATCCAACAAAATGGCTCGATCAATCTGCGTTGTCACGTCGTACCAACATGAGTAGTCTGCAAGGCATGATTCTGGGTAGATGGCTGCTGGATCTTGATTTGTATAGGTCTAAAACAATGAGAAGCTGTAGTCAGTATGTGTGACATATTTATCAATTATTACTGTCATTAACAGTGCATGGCCAATCCAGGTTAAATAAATCAAGACACATACTGAAGCTGAGGTGTAAGAGTGATTCTAGTGCTTACCAGTGTGATAGCAATGCTCCAGGTTCTCTAAGGCCTTTCACCAGCCTGGAGTACCTAGAGTCATGTGTTGTCTGCTGATGAGTTGGATAGCACAACTCTACTATCATCACCTACATTGGAGGGATATTCTGCCCAATATGTGTGTGCTGTCCGGTATAGTCAATGAAAGCCCTTTGTATAAGTCTCCACCTGGGCGCTGCTTGAGGCGGCGCGGGATAAGGCCTGGGGTGATGTGAAGCAGGTGGATTGGCAAGAGAAGGCCAACATAATCAAGATGGAGGATCACTGCAAGTATATGTTTATTGCACATGTCGAAGGTGAGTTTCCGTCTCCTGCTTTTTTTTTATATATTTTTTATATTTTTATTTTTTTTATATTTTTTATATTCGATCAGACAACTAACAGGACAGGACGCTCCTACTCTGCCTCCCTGAAATACCGTCAAGCCTGTCGCTCCGTGATCGTGGCCCACAAACTGCAGTTTATCCAACACCACCACTACCTGCTGGTCTCCAGCGGCCCCGAACAAAACTATGTCGAAGTAGAACGAGACTTTAGCGACTTGGCTGACAAGCTGGAACCCCTGGTCGAGAACCCGGACGCCGCCAAACGCATAGCCGACAACAGCGTGCGAACCTTCCGCGAACGATATCTGACCAAAGCAGCCGAAGCGTGCTACTGGCGGGCACTCTTCGATGGTTACGGGGCCGTATGGAATAGTAGCGGCGTGCGCGATGCACGAGAACGAGGTCTACGATATGAGTCGTTTGTGTTATTGGAGAGTTCGGAAATGGTCGAGTTTGCACATAGCCAATTGTAATACGGTAGAAGGAGTTTGGGTACATACGGGGTACATCGGTTGTTTATATACGGAGTACTGCCTTCAAGGCGTTAATATTAGTATCTAGACAAAGACATGAGACACGAATATACACACTTATTAACTAGTTACTACTCAGTACTTAGTAACTACGGGAATACGTAGTTAACTAACCAGTCTATTCCATCCTGCTGGTCCCGATCGGCCAAGACGATCTTCAGTTCCTCATTCAGCCAGCCACCGTAGAAATTTGTAAGTACAGCACAATCACCATCATCACCACCATCACCACCATCACCACTACCACCATAATAATAACAAAACAAGACAACAAGACAGGTCAACGCAGAATCCTCCTGCAAGAACCTCACCGCCATCACCACCTCTTCTCTCAAATCGACGAACCGCGTCCGTGCTTGCTTTTTCAACTTTTCAGCTGAAAGCCCCAGTCTCCACATCGTCCGCTAATCTGCCCTCAACTCTCGATCTGGTTGCTCCGATCTGCACAACTACTGGGCCAGTCACAGCGCCGCCGAAGCTAATGGAGTGTTGCACGGCCGAGCTGGAGCTATCCAGCCAGTCATTGTCGCCTGGATTACTACGGACAACTCGGAATGGAGTCGTGGAGCTGCACAGCTGAAAGGTCGATTGGCGTTGGTGATGCGAGGGGATGGAGCTGTGGAAGGTGGCCGAGGTTGAGTGGTTGAGGTTATGAGCTGAGTTGAGGTTCTTAAGATGGTTAGGTTTGCTCTTTTTTCTCTTCCTTTTCTCTCTTTGCTCTTTGTTGCATTATTTTCCGGTGATTTGAATTATCGCTGTCTGCCATCATGTCCGCGCCTATCCCAGCACCACCCGGTCTCCCGATCCTGGGCAACATTTTGGATGTCAGCCCCTCTAACACTTGGGGGTCTTTGAATGCGCTGGCTGAGAAATATGGTGAGTCTACTTGATTGTAACTATCTTTTGGTACAGTGTTAATGAACAGGCCCCATCTTCAAAATCAACGTCCTCGGCCACCAAATCGTCTTCGTCGCCAACAACGCCTACATCGAGGAAATCTGCGATCAGACTCGCTTCCGGAAATGCGTAACAGGCCCCGTCGTCGAGATCCGCGCAGCCGTCCACGACAGTCTCTTCACAGCCTTCCACTCCGAAGACGACAGCTGGGGCAAGGCACACCGCATCATGGCCCCGCTGGTCAGCCCAGAGGCCGTCCGTGAGGAATTCGCAGGCATGCGCGACACAGCAAAGGAGCTGATCCAGAAATGGTCCTCGACCCACCACCAAAAGGTCAGCGTGACAAACGACATGGACCGTCTCAACCACGCCGCCAACATGCTATGCTTCTTCGACCAGCGCGTCGACTGCATCCTCGGCGACGAACCAGCCGTAATCAAGGCCCAAGAAGCCGCGACCGGCGAAGCCATGCGCCGTCCCACAAGACCCCGTCTCTTCAACTGGCTGTACTACAACCGCAAGTTCGACAACCACATCAAAATCATGCGCGACTACGGCGCCAAGATCGTCGCCACGCGCAAGGAAACCCAGAGCCCCAAAAAGGACATGCTCTACGCCATGCTCCATGGCAAAGACCCGCAATCCGGCAACTCCCTAACGGACAGCCAAGTCCTCGACGAAATCATCAACATCTTCATCGGCTCCGCTACAGCCCCCAACCTCGTCTCCTTCGCACTGTACTACCTCGTCAAGAACCCGGAGGAAATCAAAAAGGCGCAAGAGGAGATCGACGCCGTCGTCGGCACGGATGAATGGGAATACGAACATCTCGCCCAACTCCCCTATTGCGAGGGTATTCTCCGCGAAGCCTTCCGTCTCTCCGCCGTGGCGCCCGGTTTCAACATCGAACCTATCCCCGATACCCAGGGCCCGGTCACACTCGGTGACGGGAAGTACGAAATCCCCACCAACCAGCCCATCATCGCCATTCTGTCGCAGGTCAACCGCGACCCTGATGTCTTCGAGGACCCCAACGCGTTCAAACCGGAGCGTATGGTCGGCGAGAAATACGACAGACTCCCGTCTGGCGTGAAGAAGGGCTTCGGTAACGGCAAGCGCGAGTGTATCGGGAAGAAGTACGCGTATGACTGGTCGTTCTTTGCGCTGGTGGCTATCCTGCGCGATATTGATATCGAGGAGGCGGATGCGAGTTACAAGGTTGCTAATGCGGGGGTGAATTATAACGGGGCGTTTAGTGTGAAGCCGTTGGGCTTCCATGCTTTGGTTAGTCCGAGGAAGAGGTAATCTCACTTATCTTGTTGTCTTGTTATTACTGTTGCTGTTAAATAATTAATGAGGATATGATATACGGAGTAATATACCATGGTCAGCTTTCAGTGAATTGAATCAGATCCAGGCCCACAAGCATACCGGCTCTACAACGTCATGTCCTACTGCAATAGTTTATCCCATACAAACAAGCCTAAGTGAATATCCGATGCAATAAAACCATAATAACGCTCCTGCTACCATTCACCTCCCCTAGCACGAAACAAGACCTTCCTACAATCCCCAATCCTCATCCTTCTCTTCATCCACCTACTCAACACCACCAGGAAAACAACTGCCGCTTGGACCGAGATACATGTCGTCAATCTAATTGAAACCAACACCTTGCACGAAATAAGCCGTGCATCACCTGCTCTTTCAAAGCCCTACACAAGAATTGTGATTACTCCTTGTGGTATGACCCGGAGGGGCAAAGAGGTCTTTACACGGTCGAAGACAAACAATACGAGTTTGCTTAACGCAAGTATTCCCTGCAGTTTACACCGAAGCTTGTCATCGTTTTTGCATGTGTTTCGAAAGGAAATACTACTGCAACTATGGGCTACCAATTTTCTATACTCTTATGTTGGATACCAAATGGAAAAGCTGATTATACCACCTGGTATGATATGGCTCGCGGTGCAGATTAATACAGTCGTTGTTGAAGGGAAGAGACATGAGTCTGCTTCGTGCAGTCTTCCTTGCAGTTTTTTGACAGCCGGGTTCGTCCTCGTTTCATATGTGGGTACATGAGCCTTACTTCTCGTCCATGAATGGCGAGAGCAAATTTGCCTCTTGGGAGGTGGTACGGACACATGTCTTCGTGAAAGAAATACTGGATGGAGATATTGGCTAACATACGAACGCTGAGTGGAAAGGCGGATTATACGCTTTGGCACGATGTGGCTGGACGCTCATAAAGTCTGGTCGTCGTTGAAGCGAAGCAAAATGAGCTCATTCTGGCGGTATCCTGTCCACGCATTCTATGCATGTTCTTATACGTGGGTAGCTAAACCTACTCGCTCATCGTCCACGAGTGGCATGAGAGACCTCACATCTTGGGAGGTAGCAACACATGTGTTTCAAACAAAGGGATACATGAGGATTCGGGCTACTAAATGCCTATTTTCTCACGCCGGATATTGAACCGAACAGCCGATTATGCAAATATGGTACGATGTGGCTCGTGATGCAGACCATCGGTGATCATTGGAATGGAACAGGTATGTGTCTGCTTCACCTTAACTACCCCATGCCATTGTCATGGTACATGTGTAGTTAATAAACCGAAAGGCCTAAAGGCGACATAACCTCGCTACTTGTGGCGTATGCTTTTGGTTTCCGAATGGGGACCGAGCTCATATATTAATGACACCATCACCGAGATAGAAATGTGACTACTCTATGTGGTACCAGGCGGCTCTCTCGGTTGATGGCCCTGCTCATGTTCTGTGGCCCGATATGGCACTCGCACTGTGTTATTCCTTTCTTCAAATGGGAATCAATTATGCACAAAAATGCATGCTGCCTATCAGCTACATGATCGGACCACTCGTGCTGGTTTGATGCGGTGCTGCGCTGGCGGTGCTGCGCTGATAAAAATAGCCACTTTTGAAGCGCAACAGAACAAGTCTGCGACGTTCCACCCCCCTGTGATTGCTGCGGGTAGACGATAATCCCGCCATGAGACCGCAGAGCGAGACTACCTCCCTGTACGAGGCGATATAAGCGTCGTTCGTCCCTAAACAGATATCGATCTCATATGAAGATCTTATCACTATTATGGAGCTAGAAAGACAGAATACACAGTCCGGTACGATGTGGTCCTGGCGCATGCCGTGGCTCAATTTGATCATCATCCAAGAATCAGATGTCGGGAATGTCTTCTGGGGCATCAAGTTCACCTCCGACCCTACAAGGAACGGGTCATCCGCATGCGCCGTGTCGAATACTGGAAGTGAACACGACACCACAGAAGAGACCGACGGGGAGGAACGGAATGAAATCGCACACGTTGGTTGTATAGGTGTGCATATGAATTTGCTTGTTCCCACGACACGGCTGCACGGGCCAAGATACAGCAATATAATGACGCATCAAGGCAATCATCTGGCAGACTTCCTGCTAGTTTCTCTCTCTTTTCTTTCTGCCGTCTACCTGTCGACGAAAAGATGACATCTCGCGAACAAGTCGATGGATGCGTGGGTTGGTTGGCCGGTCTCTATCTCCAACGCATCTTGCAACTACCATCCCGGAGACGGGCGATTTGGAGGCCGAAGAGCACGTACCAAACGAGGGTAGAGAAAGAATGATTTCACATACTGGTTCAAGGGGAGCTGCAAATGCTGGTATTCTTCTACCAACCCAGAAGTGACTTTGATCATGAGAGATATGGTTCTAATGCCAACTAAAGAGGGATCTCACATGAGGTTTGGAAATGTGCGCCTCTCTCACGCCTGCCAAACCCGACGCGTGTGCACTGACTACTCTCTGTGGTATGATCTGGCAGCGCAGGTTGATTGAGAAATCGCCATTGTTGCCAGTGTGAAAGATTCCCTGCTCATCCTAATCTGTCTGCACGTATGAGCAAGGCACCCAGTGCCGACTCAAGGTATATTTGCCGTTTGGGATGAGATATATGAGTCTCTGAGTTGAAGACCAGAAAACCATTCATGCTACTCACAATGTACATGGTTGGATTTGCATGGAAAACTGATTATTCCCTGTGGTATACATCGGACGCACAGGTTAATTGAGTCTTTGCTTTTATTGTTGAAGCGAAACGATACTTGCCTGCCCTGCCTGCTCAGTCTGTGGGCAGCTTCCAGGTGGAGACTTATACAAAGGGCTTTCATTGACTATACCGGACAGCACACACATATTGGGCAGAATATCCCTCCAATGTAGGTGATGATAGTAGAGTTGTGCTATCCAACTCATCAGC
>Ga0115846_100798_pt1 | contig 15700 bp, 10 predicted proteins | sample InSIn5gowninarea_2_FD_83860 | JGI IMG/M metagenome (GOLD analysis project Ga0115846, IMG submission 83860)
GCTTCCGTCGTGCCTTATCCTCATCTAATAGAACTGCCTTAGCTTTGTATTTCTTATTGGCTGCTACTTGTTGTTTCTCAGTCTCCTTCTGTACAGCTTGTGATTGTTCATGTTGGCTATTGGCAGCGGCAGAAAGGTAGGTGGAAGGGAGTGACTCAGCGATAGTGGAAGGCACCGGAGGCACCGAGAGAAGGACGCAATGATGGACAACTGCAGCACGTGGCTCTTTGATGGTTACTGAATGGTTTTGTGTAGTTGCTGGTTCGGTTGTGATGGTAGAGCAGGTGGTAGTAGCAGGAGTAGGAGTTGTCATTTTTCCATCAGCACAGTCACTAAGAAAATGCTCACACAATGAGATGGATGCTGCCGGCCATGGCATCAACTACCGCCATCTCAACCTATATCCAAGTCTACAACCTGTACCGCTGTGAGGAGCAGCCTGGTGTGACCCGTCATGCATCTTGCAGCGTGCCTGTGCACTAGATGAAGCATGAGAATAAGTGGTGCCAGCTCTGACAGAGAATGACAACAGCAGCAGCAGACAAGCAAGCGAACAACAGCAATGCAGCTGCAGATTCGTCCCGGCAACGAACCAAGCTGGTCATTCGACATCTACCAATTGATCTCACCCAAGAGCAATTCAACACTCATCTAGCTCCCTATCAACATCTCCTCAATTACACCTACCTGTATACAGGGAAGATACGCTCCACTGTAGATGCTAGTAGACAGAGTGTAGCATATGTCAACGTCACATCACCTGACAATGTCTATGCAGTGGTCAACCACCTACTGCACATCAACTGGTATGCTGATAGCTCCATCCACACCACTGCACCACCCTCACAGGCGAGGGTGCTCAATCAACTGGACAACAATGTAGAAGTTGAATATGCCCCCTATCAACTCCTTCCCAGACCCCAACACAAACCTACAAGTAAAGCAGAACTTCGTGACAGTAAGTTAGCTGACACCTATGAGACAGATACAGAATATCAAGATTTCATACAAGAATTACAACGTATACCTTCCATACTACCCTCAGCAGAGAAGCAGTTGGAATTACGTGAAGCTGAAGAGAAGAAGAATGGGGGTGTGAAACAGAGTGATAACCTTAACAACAAGGCTGCCATTATTGAATATTTGGTGAATAGTATGGCCAAGAAGAAGGTCAATGAGAAAGCCAAAGCTAGTACAGGACAACAACCAACAAAACCACAATCACAAGCTGTACAGAAGGAGACTGAGAAACAACAAGTAGCAGCCAATAAGAAATACAAAGCTAAGGCAGTTCTATTAGATGAGGATAAGGCACGACGGAAGCAAGCTCGCAAAGCCAAACGTATTGCAGAGAGATTGAGAAAGTTACAAGCTCGTGCAGCTGCTGATAACTGTGAAAGTACACCAGCTAATGATGCCAACAAGCAGGTAGATCCATCTGCATCCGCCAAATCGAAGAAGTATCGCGCCAAGGACGAGTTGCCACCTTCGAAGGTACAATCTGACAAGACATTTGCATCGATCGCTGCGTCACAAGATTCTAAAGCCAATCGTCAGCAGCCAGCACCTAGGCCAGGTACTTCAGACTCATCAGTAGCCAAGAAGCGTCCTGAGCCGCACATCACATCCACTGCTGCAGGTCAACTGACATCCAACTCACAAACTTCACCTCGCTCATCGCCGAGTGCACCACCCGCAAGCCGAGGTGGTAAGCGTGGCGGCAAAGGTGATAAGCAGCCGAAGTTTGCACCGAAACCTAGTGCTGCTGCATCATAGCCTAGCAGGTCTCATTCTCACACAGCCCGCATGCCCACAATGCTCTAGCCAGCACACAGCAGCAGTCACAGATTGACATTGATATTGATAGACAGCAAAGTTATTACATTAAAGCAATGAACTTTACCATGAGACGTTGAATCATCCTACCATCCGTTGTACATTTCCATACAACTGTGTAGCCTCTTTGACCTTGCTAAAGTCTAAAGCAAAACTCTGTAGTTCAATCAACAAGGCATCACCTAACATCTCTGCATTGACAACACTATTACGTAGCAATGAGGAAATAAATACACATACTAAGCGTACTAAGCGTTGTTGTAGGTACTTATCTGTAGTATGTTGACATGTACGGAGTGAGGCTATAATGTATTGACGTAAGAATTCGGGTGTCAGGGTTGTACCTGCTACGAGACGATTCACTACTTCCATGGTGTGTAAGCTGACGTCAATGTTGAGTAAGACACTGAGCCAATCATCGAAGACACTGCCAGCAGTGCTATCACTGTCAAAGCCACTACTGCTGCTGTTGTTCCGAGATGGATCTAGCAGCATGAGCATGACATCACTGGCTATCGATGGATTTCGGTCTATCAGCTGTGGCAATGTTGTGAGGTCTAGGCCGCATGAGCTTAACACTGCAGCAAGCTTAGCTGGCGATGTCATTGATGGTGAAGGTAGGGAGCGAATTTGTTCAAGCAATTGTTGTTTCTCATTAGGTGCGATTGCCTGTCTCAGCGCCTTGCTAGTTGCGTCTTTCAGCTGTGCATTGCTGGTAGCTTGTGTTTGTTTGATTTCCTGCTCATCGCCATTGTTGGCATTGCTCTTGCCATCGTCAGTGTGCTTCAACACATCTTCCCAGCTCTCGACTGCAGTATTGGTGCTGTGTGTACGTTGTCCATTGCGATTATGCCAGTCTTCTTGTTGATCTCTGCCAGCAGCAACATCTGTCTGTGCCCTCAAGCCGTTCGGCTGGGCACTAGCGGGCGTCACTTTGCCAGTCGTTTGCTGCTGCTGATGCGATGTAGTACTCCGCTGCTGATTTACAGACGTCTGATACTGCTGTATCTGTTCCATCCGCTGGTTGACTATCCTCTTCAATGCTGCTATACGTTGTACCTCACTTTCACTGCGCTTGGAGGGGCGTGTGTTGGATGCCTTCAACTGCTGTAAATTGATATTCCAACCACCTGTCGGAGGTATCTGTAACATTCCACACGATATAGCTTCAATCTCAGCATTATGACTACTACTACTATCATTCTGTAGTTGATCTAAGTGTTGCAGTGCGTAGTGTAAGAATGGATGATGCTGCCAATCAGTGTCGGTGAGGTTATTTGTGGTGGATAGTAATTGTTGGATGGTGTTCGTCTTTGTTATATTCTGTATCTGTTCTTGTTGCTGTTGTGATGATTGTGTACTGTTGTTTGTCTGTTGTTGTAGTATATATCGAAAGAATCGGAGGTAGTTAAGGACTAACAACCAACTCACTACACGTGATGGTATTGTCTTGAGCTGCTGGGAGGATGTAGGTGAGATCTGTGATTGTGGTGAAGATTGTGGTGTTGTAGTTGTGGTGGAAGTGGTGGGTGTGAGTAGTAGTGTGATGAGTGACTGGGTGGCGATGAACAGTGTGTGAACCGGCCGACTGCTGGTGAGGCAGAACAGAACAAACTGCTGGAAGACATGGAGAAGGGTGGTGGATTGTGGTTGTGTGTTATTGATAAGGTTTGTGAGGTTTGCCAGCTGTGATTTGGTGAGGTATGACATCGTTGCTCTCCAGCGGGGGGATTTGTGCGTGTACGTGACTTAGCTAGCATGCGATTTGAACCAGTGCTGGGGAGGGAACAAACAGAGGTGGCAGGAGTCATTGGTGTGAGTAGATGCTGATCATAGCACGCAAGTGAAGGTTGGTGGTGTAATGATGAGAGTGTAGCCAGTCTTGGTGTGGCTTGCAGAGGATGAAGTGTGATGGATGCACTACCTGCCTGTGCTGGGCTGGGGCCTGGGCTGGGCTGAGATTGCCCTGCAAACAACACCACCTGCCTCCTCACACTACAAGACAGAGGTGCCAAGATCAAACCTACTTGCACTCGTTGAGCATTGTCATCAGTCTGCCTGCAAACATCCAGCAAGCTAGCAGCCGCCGCCGAGTTGCTATCACTCACACTTTCTCAGTGCTTATAGTGTACAACTCCCACATCCAGTGCCACTGTGGCGTTGATGACAATCTACAAACAGCCATGACTCAGCAACCACCACAAGAGCGTGAGCTAATGCCAGGTGTCTATGTAACAGACTTCCGGGACATCAATCATCGCAGCAACAATGTCGGTCAAGCCACTGGTCTAGGCCAATTACCAGATGATGTAGATATTGACAGCATCACATCAGCACCTTCCTCCACATCACTCTCGCAATCTGAACGCACAAGCCTAGAACTAGAAATCTCAGAACTAGAGAACAGTATCCACCATCTACAACGATCCAATCACGAGATGAAGGAATACCTGATAGGTGGTCTAGATGATAGTGATCATGTGTTGATTGATAGTATAGAAGAGAATGAGAGGTTGATGCAGAGGAAGGTGTCACAAGTAGAGATGTATAGGAAGTTGTTACAACAGGTGGATGAGCTGGAGAAGCAGATGAAGCCACCATCATCCTCAGCGGAGAGGCTCAGCAGTGGCCAAGAGATGAAGAAGGATGATAGCAAAGAGGAGAAGACTAATGATTGATGGTTGTAAGGTCCAACGTTACCACGAACCGCACGTTCAACGACAAACAGCACCGCTCAACAAGCTTGCAGCACAAAGCAAACGTCCACAATCAGCAAAAGCAGCGGAAAATCCGAACGTAATGGACGTCGGGGCAGGAAGCGAGCTGGTAGAACAGAAGTGCTAAGTGAATATGTATGACAACGAGATGATGACTGATTGCGACTGGTACTTCTACGACAATATGGATTTGATCTTTGCATTACTATGTTTAATCCTCTGTACAGTCGTCCCAGTCTGTTCATCAATATGTTCCAGAAATCCATTCTGTACTTTCAACTCACGATTCATGTCTCCAGCTTTCATCTGTAGTTGTTTTAGTACATCACTGAGTTCATCCAGTTGTTCATCTTCTTGTGCAGTATTCGCTTTTATCTGTTGTAGTGCATCAAGTTCTGCTCCTGTAGCTGCTACACGTTCACGTATGGGTGGTGGGGGAGGTTCTTCTACCTTCTTCTTGCCAAACCACTTCTTCTTCTGTTTGATAGGTGCACTCCCATCCAGACCAAGATCTTTAATATCATCAAGTGCGTTCCCTTCCTCTTCTTGTGGGTCATCCAAGCCACTTGCACTAAATGATGTAGGCATAGAAGGTGCTGGAAATTTGGCATCAATACCATTCTGTCGGATATACTCACTAGCATCTGCAACCTTATCTCTACGTTGTGTAAATTCACTACCATATTGATTACCACTCTGCAATGCTCTCTGTTGTTTATCTCTGACAGCATTTAATACCTCGTTGGAGGCACTAGCACCTCCAGGGCGTTCATATAAGTTGCTTTTGTGTGTCTTAGCTTTGGAGAAGTAGTTGGAGATACGTCCACCTATACCTTTTAGACCTCGTAGTGTTCGATCTGATCTTGTGATACTAGCATTGGTATCATCTAGTGCTCGATCCATACGTGACATCTGTTCAGTCTGTGTCTTCAACTTCATGGAGGTGTCATCTGCAGTACTGTTGGTCTCATAGGCTACACGAAGTGTGTTAGCCAGTGTAGATTGATTCTTTTGTTGCAGGTTTTGTGCATGTTCAATGACTTGTTGTGATGCTGCTGAACTGGCTTGTTGTTGTTCAGGTGCAGTAGCTTCATTAAGTAGAGCCTTACGCTGTTGGTAGGCTCGTCGTTCTGCTGCAAGTGCATCTTCGATTGATTCCTTGTTTGCTATCTTCTTCTGTTCTGTCTTGAGCCTTCGTGCCTCACGTTCAGCTTTGAGTTGTTCAGCACGAGATAGATGTTGTGGCTGCCCGTTGGAGGATGTCTCGGGAGAGTGGTCGGTGGATGGCATGATGGATGATGGAGAAGTTGATAGGTACAAGTGTGATGTCAAGTGTGAAAGAATTACACACACGCCTGCGTGATGTATTGGTAAGTTGGTTGTAAAGCACCAAGGTCAGCGTTGGATCATTGGGCTGGTGCAGTGTTGTTGGTGGCAGGTCACTGGATACTGGATCTACTACAAGCTCATGCCTGGCAAAGCTGACAACTCAAAGCAGGTATCAATGATAGTACTGACTGTAAATATGGTGTGAGTGGTGTGTAGAAGATGTTTGGTAGGTAAGGTGATTGTGAGTCGTGCTGGTGTTGAGAGACAACGAACAATCCAATGAGTCAGCAATCGGTGAACCTGCAACCATACAACGACATTCAATGACACAAATGCTAGCCAAGACTAGAAGCAAGCTTTGAGTGGTTTAAACAGCAGTATCACACTGATGCTCCAGCCAGCATCAGCAGCAGTACACTAAGAAGATCTATCCTGCTAATACCATCATCAGCAGCATGATACTCACTCATCTCATCGTGCTAGCTCTGATCACATTCTCTTCTACATTGCATTCCATCACTGCAGCATCATCCAACAAGCCCACCAAAGTTGCCACCTCCACCAGTAGCAAGCACTCTCACATCCATGAGCATACCCCCTACTACCTCCACTCTGACTCTATCATACAACTCAACGATGCCAACTACCATGAATTCATAGCAGAACATCCTCACACTATCATCAAATTCTATACCGACTCTTGCATCCATTGTCACAACTATAAACCTATCTACAGTGAGGTTGCCAAGTGGTGGAATCTACATATCAACAATGTAGATGAATTAGATGATTGGAATTTGTTAGGGGATGGCAGTGGTAGTGACTCTTCACAACATGTATACTTTGCTGCTGTCAATGCACAATTAGATCCTACAATAGCTGATGAATTGAACATACGATCATATCCTACTACCATCTATGTGAAGAATGGAGAATACCAGGCATACTTTGCAATGGCTGCTGATAATGTGAATAAGCAGGGGCTCATCAAGTGGATTAAGAGCGTGGTGACACCACAAGCAGCACAGAAAACAGTGTCACAATCGAAGAGCGAGAGTGTGAGCAGTGCATCAGCCCCACCACCAACGCCCACTCATGACAGCAAAACTATTCCTCCTCACTTCGACAAGACCTTACAACTCCTATCACCTCTCATTACACCTGAACTTCTGCATGCTCTACTACACATTGATGTAGATGATGATGAGAGTATGGATCTATTGTTTGCCCAGTTAGAAGAATTACCGTATCGAGCCTTGATGATGTATCCATGGATTTGTTTGTTGAGCTTTTGGTTGGCTGGTCTCACTAGTGGTGTATGGTTGTATTACTTGTTGTCGAAGAGATTCAATCAATGGCTGATACGCAGACAGCAACAGCCAATACTGCACCAGCAACCACCAATTGTGCAGCACCAAGCAGGTGTTCAGCGTCCACATCTGCATGCACAGTGACAGTCAATCAGACTTGATTAACTACTAGAATGCAGAGCATGAATGGAAACCGAACTCTCTCACAAGATCACCACCACGTTCTACTGCATCCAAACCACAACCATGACGTTATTACCTGTGCGACTCACCTTGCACCTGCTCGTCTTTACGGTATGACTAGCTAGACGGAGCTGGTACCACGATATCACCTACTGTTGAGCGAATTACATCTGGCCATAGCTGACCATGTGATTCAAACCGCCCAGTTAGCATGAGCCAACTTGCGATGATGCAGTTGTTCACTCCCATTGACTAGATCTTGTCGGCAGAGGTTTGCGGAGTTGTTCAACAGCCCATCTATAGATTAAGCGGCGCGTACATTGTTCAGTTGAACCCGCCATAGCATTGTCCTCTGTGGCTTGTTTCGCGAATCAGACATTCTCTTCATCACTGGGTCAGCGGCTTGAGCACCCAGAGAAGTCGTGGAAGGAAGGAAGTTGAATGTCATCGTCTGCTGCTTTCGCAGCTATCTGCTTTGCAGCATTCAGAAGCGAGCTTTTGCTTTTCTCTGAGGCATTTCAGCAGTCAATCCAGGACGTTCTGCTGACTGTCTACAAGTACATCCAGTGCGTACCTGTACAATGTGCTCCGAAACACATGTGATGACGCTGCATCTACTATTTCAACAGGAAGCGCTTGAGTACATAAGCACTTCGAAGGCAATGATCCGACTTTTTGATCAACATTATACATTTCCATTTCAGCATCAGACAATTTGCTGCGTAGTGAGTGTCTCTCTGATTGCAAGCTCTGATGATGTTAGCTGATTGTCAAAAGTTGTTGCAGGACAACTTGACAATCCAAGTGCATGACCAGGTAATAGTGGGAATACTAGCTGGATGCAGAATTGATCGTGTAACGCAGTTGCATTGGTGACGGAGGTAGTCGACCTCTCTGCATCATCGGTTGCAACATCGCTGCTGATAGACTGCATATCCACGTCCAAGTCGGCGTCGGAATCAGTCGGCAAGGTTGCCTCAGCTTTGATCGTTGCACTTGTCGCGGAAGGCTCTGCTTTGATGTCAGTAAGCATCATCGACTGATTGGCGGCAGCAGCAGCTTCCAGTTTGATGTCCGCTACATTGGCGGCGGAGATATTCGACTGATCTGCAGGCTCCTGCTTGACTGAGGCAGATTTCGCTTTGGCTATTTCTAGCTGTTTGGCAGCCAGCAATTGTGCATCTGCTGCAGCCAGCACTGGATTACTTGCCCGCCGTCGATCACTCTTACTCCGCTTCATCTGTGTGCTCTCTGTGTCGGTATCTCCGTCTGCATCACCGCCTTTGCTGCTTCGCTCTCTGCGTGTTCTGGGTCCAACATCGGCTTGCCACCAGTCCTTCCAATGTTCGGCAATATACTGCTCGTTCAACTTCTCTTCCTCGTATCTCTGATCAGTTGTAAGTGAACAACAATCAGCAGTCGTCGTGGTGATCACCTAACTGCCAACTGAGCGATTCTGTATTCCTTCCCTAGCATTTGTTGCAGTCGCTCCTGCCAACACGGATCAAGGCGTTTGAAGGTGGGAGGAGAGGCAACGTCGTGCAGATAGCTGTCAATATGTGATGCTCGCTGCGAGTGCGCAGCCGCGTGTGTTCTGCTGCTTGCTGTTCGCTGGTTCTCCACTAATCCTTTGCCAAGACCTGTCACACTCTTCGGCTGTAGCGCAGCGTGCTGTTCTTAGTCAGGGAGTGACCAGCTCGGCAACTTCAGCTTCGGGATGGTGAAGGAAACAATGGACAATTTCCGTGGTTGCTTTTGTGAAGTCATGAACGCTGAGGTCGGTGGGCTGACGTCGCAACGATTGAGTTGTGTGCTGCAATACTGGTGGTCTGTGCCATCCCGGCTTACTTACCGTCAGGCAGTAACAGAACTTCAGCATTTGGTGCGTCTGCCAACGTGAGCTACAAAACAGCAACATTGAAAGTCTATCCTACTGATGACTTTGGCGTTGGCGGGAAGCTGTATAAATAGCACACACCTCTTGGTCAACACTCTTCACATCTGTATGCATTTGTGGCACTATGTGCGCTTCTTCACCTTACGCGGCGGCGTCACCATTCCATCGAAGTCTGAAGTTGTCTCGTGCTTCACCATCGAAGCCCTTCGTTTAGGCTTGACAGCTGTACCGTTGGTATGCATTTCGTCATTCTCCTTGGAACTATCGCTGAGCATTGGCAGAATCTCGTCAGCCAGTGCTTCAACCTTCTGAAAGATGGGCTGACTGGCAGCACGACTCAATGTTGATTCAGCTTTGTCTGCGGACACCTCACTGGCTTGCTGCTTCCGTGTACTCTTGTGGTGCTTACTAGCTGAGCCAAGCTTCTCAGCAAACAGACGTAGTTCAGCAGTGAAAAGCACCGAGTGAGCCCAACCAGCATAGGTACCAAATCGATCTCGAAAGATTTCACCGATCTCTTCGTACAGCTTGGCATTGATAGCTTTGTTATCCTTGTTGGCTGAGGTTGATTTAGACTTCATCCCGTAATGCTTCTGCACTAGTTGATACATGTGTGTGTCGATCGGTACTGCACTCAATTGATCACAGCTGAACAATGCAACGCATGATGCTACCTTCCGACCTACTCCATGCAATGATGCTTCTAACAGACTTTCAACCTCCTTTCTGTCCATTGTTCGTAGCGAGTGCAGCCACTGTTCACCACCCAAGTCAAGCAATTGTTGAGTAGTTTTAACGATAAATTTGGCACGATATCCGAAGCCCATCTCACGTAGATGCTGCTCTGTTGCTGCCTTTAACTGTTGTAACCTAGGAAACATTGCAAATGTAACTGAACGTTCTTCATCTTGCTGTGGATACTGTACCGTACAGATCTTAGTTCCATACTGTGTACGTAATGAATCTAACATCTTGGTGATTCGCTGTATATGGTTGTTTGAACTACAGATAAAGGAGTAGAGGCATTCTAATGGGTTTTGACGGAGTAGACGGACGCCAGGTAGGTGTTGTGCAATAGTTTGAAAGCGTTGATCTGCTTGTGACCATTGTGGGTAGAGAGATGCTAGTGATGGGAGGGGTGGAGTGGCGGTGTTGGTGGTGGCGCGAGGAAAAGGCTGGATCCACAGATAGTCAAGTAATTGTTGATGGACGTGTTGTTGGAGGTGGTGTTCATCCTTCTGCTGAGAGTTGTGACTGTGTATGATGGTATACTCTGTGTCATCAGGTAGCTGACGGATGTGCAATACATGCTCATCCAACACACCTGACCACTCGTTGATCGGTACGTCACTGGTTACATTGTTCTTGCTCGATGTCACTTTGACAGGCTGCCATGTGAAGGTCTGTCCATTGATCAACGTGACATCTGGTCGTAGTTCAGTAGCTGATAAACCAAGCGAGTGCCATTGCTGGGTGGCAGGGTTGTAGTTGATGGTGGGAATAGAAGCAGTACTGCTGGTAGCTGTTGTACTGGTGGAAGTTGAGGACATGGTGTAGTGGCAGTGTTGGCGATGAAGGTACTTGTACTGTAGTGTACTGAGTTGCTGTAAAGTTGTACGTAGCAATACTAATCTCATTCACTGCACACACTGCTACAACAGTATATCAGCAGACTTGAACACTGCCAGAAAGTGTGAGAACAAGGTTGATGTAAGGGCTATACTATGTTAGTAGTGGTGTATGTATGCAGGTGGTCTGTCAGCAGCAGAACTAGAGGAACCACCTTGAGCTCCACCTCACGAAGAACATTTCACAGTCGCAGCTGACACCTGCTGCTTAACCAACTCACTACCAAGTACGACATAGTCACAAGTGTAGAGATCGATTAGATGTGTAGATTAGATTGCTCTTGGAAGTTGCTGAGCGAGCGGTGATGGATGAACACAGATGGTTGTCAGCTTAGGTGTGACCATCAGCCACCCACTCAAACTCCCAGCGTGCGACTCCCTCACTACAAAGCTGAACCCATTGTGACAACTTCCTATACATCTCTACTTGTGACACCTTCCTCTGCATCAACCTCTCATTCTCTTCTATACTATCAATCAACACATGATCACTATCATCTAGACCACCTATCAGGTATTCCTTCATCTCGTGATTGGATCGTTGTAGATGGTGGATACTGTTCTCTAGTTCTGAGATTTCTAGTTCTAGGCTTGTGCGTTCAGATTGCGAGAGTGATGTGGAGGAAGGTGCTGATGTGATGCTGTCAATATCTACATCATCTGGTAATTGGCCTAGACCAGTGGCTTGACCGACATTGTTGCTGCGATGATTGATGTCCCGGAAGTCTGTTACATAGACACCTGGCATTAGCTCACGCTCTTGTGGTGGTTGCTGAGTCATGGCTGTTTGTAGATTGTCATCAACGCCACAGTGGCACTGGATGTGGGAGTTGTACACTATAAGCACTGAGAAAGTGTGAGTGATAGCAACTCGGCGGCGGCTGCTAGCTTGCTGGATGTTTGCAGGCAGACTGATGACAATGCTCAACGAGTGCAAGTAGGTTTGATCTTGGCACCTCTGTCTTGTAGTGTGAGGAGGCAGGTGGTGTTGTTTGCAGGGCAATCTCAGCCCAGCCCAGGCCCCAGCCCAGCACAGGCAGGTAGTGCATCCATCACACTTCATCCTCTGCAAGCCACACCAAGACTGGCTACACTCTCATCATTACACCACCAACCTTCACTTGCGTGCTATGATCAGCATCTACTCACACCAATGACTCCTGCCACCTCTGTTTGTTCCCTCCCCAGCACTGGTTCAAATCGCATGCTAGCTAAGTCACGTACACGCACAAATCCCCCCGCTGGAGAGCAACGATGTCATACCTCACCAAATCACAGCTGGCAAACCTCACAAACCTTATCAATAACACACAACCACAATCCACCACCCTTCTCCATGTCTTCCAGCAGTTTGTTCTGTTCTGCCTCACCAGCAGTCGGCCGGTTCACACACTGTTCATCGCCACCCAGTCACTCATCACACTACTACTCACACCCACCACTTCCACCACAACTACAACACCACAATCTTCACCACAATCACAGATCTCACCTACATCCTCCCAGCAGCTCAAGACAATACCATCACGTGTAGTGAGTTGGTTGTTAGTCCTTAACTACCTCCGATTCTTTCGATATATACTACAACAACAGACAAACAACAGTACACAATCATCACAACAGCAACAAGAACAGATACAGAATATAACAAAGACGAACACCATCCAACAATTACTATCCACCACAAATAACCTCACCGACACTGATTGGCAGCATCATCCATTCTTACACTACGCACTGCAACACTTAGATCAACTACAGAATGATAGTAGTAGTAGTCATAATGCTGAGATTGAAGCTATATCGTGTGGAATGTTACAGATACCTCCGACAGGTGGTTGGAATATCAATTTACAGCAGTTGAAGGCATCCAACACACGCCCCTCCAAGCGCAGTGAAAGTGAGGTACAACGTATAGCAGCATTGAAGAGGATAGTCAACCAGCGGATGGAACAGATACAGCAGTATCAGACGTCTGTAAATCAGCAGCGGAGTACTACATCGCATCAGCAGCAGCAAACGACTGGCAAAGTGACGCCCGCTAGTGCCCAGCCGAACGGCTTGAGGGCACAGACAGATGTTGCTGCTGGCAGAGATCAACAAGAAGACTGGCATAATCGCAATGGACAACGTACACACAGCACCAATACTGCAGTCGAGAGCTGGGAAGATGTGTTGAAGCACACTGACGATGGCAAGAGCAATGCCAACAATGGCGATGAGCAGGAAATCAAACAAACACAAGCTACCAGCAATGCACAGCTGAAAGACGCAACTAGCAAGGCGCTGAGACAGGCAATCGCACCTAATGAGAAACAACAATTGCTTGAACAAATTCGCTCCCTACCTTCACCATCAATGACATCGCCAGCTAAGCTTGCTGCAGTGTTAAGCTCATGCGGCCTAGACCTCACAACATTGCCACAGCTGATAGACCGAAATCCATCGATAGCCAGTGATGTCATGCTCATGCTGCTAGATCCATCTCGGAACAACAGCAGCAGTAGTGGCTTTGACAGTGATAGCACTGCTGGCAGTGTCTTCGATGATTGGCTCAGTGTCTTACTCAACATTGACGTCAGCTTACACACCATGGAAGTAGTGAATCGTCTCGTAGCAGGTACAACCCTGACACCCGAATTCTTACGTCAATACATTATAGCCTCACTCCGTACATGTCAACATACTACAGATAAGTACCTACAACAACGCTTAGTACGCTTAGTATGTGTATTTATTTCCTCATTGCTACGTAATAGTGTTGTCAATGCAGAGATGTTAGGTGATGCCTTGTTGATTGAACTACAGAGTTTTGCTTTAGACTTTAGCAAGGTCAAAGAGGCTACACAGTTGTATGGAAATGTACAACGGATGGTAGGATGATTCAACGTCTCATGGTAAAGTTCATTGCTTTAATGTAATAACTTTGCTGTCTATCAATATCAATGTCAATCTGTGACTGCTGCTGTGTGCTGGCTAGAGCATTGTGGGCATGCGGGCTGTGTGAGAATGAGACCTGCTAGGCTATGATGCAGCAGCACTAGGTTTCGGTGCAAACTTCGGCTGCTTATCACCTTTGCCGCCACGCTTACCACCTCGGCTTGCGGGTGGTGCACTCGGCGATGAGCGAGGTGAAGTTTGTGAGTTGGATGTCAGTTGACCTGCAGCAGTGGATGTGATGTGCGGCTCAGGACGCTTCTTGGCTACTGATGAGTCTGAAGTACCTGGCCTAGGTGCTGGCTGCTGACGATTGGCTTTAGAATCTTGTGACGCAGCGATCGATGCAAATGTCTTGTCAGATTGTACCTTCGAAGGTGGCAACTCGTCCTTGGCGCGATACTTCTTCGATTTGGCGGATGCAGATGGATCTACCTGCTTGTTGGCATCATTAGCTGGTGTACTTTCACAGTTATCAGCAGCTGCACGAGCTTGTAACTTTCTCAATCTCTCTGCAATACGTTTGGCTTTGCGAGCTTGCTTCCGTCGTGCCTTATCCTCATCTAATAGAACTGCCTTAGCTTTGTATTTCTTATTGGCTGCTACTTGTTGTTTCTCAGTCTCCTTCTGTACAGCTTGTGATTGTGGTTTTGTTGGTTGTTGTCCTGTACTAGCTTTGGCTTTCTCATTGACCTTCTTCTTGGCCATACTATTCACCAAATATTCAATAATGGCAGCCTTGTTGTTAAGGTTATCACTCTGTTTCACACCCCCATTCTTCTTCTCTTCAGCTTCACGTAATTCCAACTGCTTCTCTGCTGAGGGTAGTATGGAAGGTATACGTTGTAATTCTTGTATGAAATCTTGATATTCTGTATCTGTCTCATAGGTGTCAGCTAACTTACTGTCACGAAGTTCTGCTTTACTTGTAGGTTTGTGTTGGGGTCTGGGAAGGAGTTGATAGGGGGCATATTCAACTTCTACATTGTTGTCCAGTTGATTGAGCACCCTCGCCTGTGAGGGTGGTGCAGTGGTGTGGATGGAGCTATCAGCATACCAGTTGATGTGCAGTAGGTGGTTGACCACTGCATAGACATTGTCAGGTGATGTGACGTTGACATATGCTACACTCTGTCTACTAGCATCTACAGTGGAGCGTATCTTCCCTGTATACAGGTAGGTGTAATTGAGGAGATGTTGATAGGGAGCTAGATGAGTGTTGAATTGCTCTTGGGTGAGATCAATTGGTAGATGTCGAATGACCAGCTTGGTTCGTTGCCGGGACGAATCTGCAGCTGCATTGCTGTTGTTCGCTTGCTTGTCTGCTGCTGCTGTTGTCATTCTCTGTCAGAGCTGGCACCACTTATTCTCATGCTTCATCTAGTGCACAGGCACGCTGCAAGATGCATGACGGGTCACACCAGGCTGCTCCTCACAGCGGTACAGGTTGTAGACTTGGATATAGGTTGAGATGGCGGTAGTTGATGCCATGGCCGGCAGCATCCATCTCATTGTGTGAGCATTTTCTTAGTGACTGTGCTGATGGAAAAATGACAACTCCTACTCCTGCTACTACCACCTGCTCTACCATCACAACCGAACCAGCAACTACACAAAACCATTCAGTAACCATCAAAGAGCCACGTGCTGCAGTTGTCCATCATTGCGTCCTTCTCTCGGTGCCTCCGGTGCCTTCCACTATCGCTGAGTCACTCCCTTCCACCTACCTTTCTGCCGCTGCCAATAGCCAACATGAACAATCACAAGCTGTACAGAAGGAGACTGAGAAACAACAAGTAGCAGCCAATAAGAAATACAAAGCTAAGGCAGTTCTATTAGATGAGGATAAGGCACGACGGAAGC
>Ga0115846_100803_pt1 | contig 15647 bp, 16 predicted proteins | sample InSIn5gowninarea_2_FD_83860 | JGI IMG/M metagenome (GOLD analysis project Ga0115846, IMG submission 83860)
CCTTGTACTGGCTACCGATACTTGGCAATTGAGCCTTTGGCAACACAGCGATCGGTCTTTCCCTTTGTGTTAGCTCTTGGATGAACTATGATAATTTGACATCCTTTCATCTGAACTGGCAGACTTTACTACACCACTATTTATCTCGACACCAGAAGTGTTCGATGGTGTTTGCCGACGTCGAGTTTTGCCGCAGAGATGTTCCCTGCTTGGGACGGGTTCCTACAAGATGACTACTAATCCGCCGTTGTAAGGCAGATAGCTGCATACAGAACAACTTCCAAAGTAGTGAACAATACCTGCTTCTTCCACCTCCACAATACCTCTGCATACTTCAGCTAAACATCATGCGGAGAGTTTTGAGCTTCACGACTCCAAGTCTCCAACTACAAACTTACGAAAAGGCGTGAAAGCCACTCCTGAGCTGTTCACCTCGGAGCACGATTGTGATAACCTTAACAGCTTTGTTTCTCTGGTAGATACAACCTCAAAATGGCGACTGACAAGCTAGCAACCTGGGCCTCCAGCCTGGAATTTTCGTCCTTACCGAGTCCTGTTGTTGACGCTGCTGTGCGATCCTTTCAGAATTCCCTGGGCTGTATAGTGGGCGGATCCGACCATCCTACTGTTCAACGTACAATCCAAGGCTTAAAGTCGACATTCGGCCATGCAAAATCTTCCATATTCGGCCAAATCAACAAGACCGGCTCTGCAATTCTGGCAGATATCTCCAATACAGCCTTGATTAACGGAATCGCGTCACACGTCCACGATTACGATGACACACATTTGCACACGGTCATCCATCCTGCTGGTGCTGTCGTGGTAGCATTACTGGCTTACGCTGAGAGTGAGAGCAGTCAAGGTAGGCCTGTGTCAGGAAAGAGCTTCATCACCGCTCTGGTAGCTGGAATTGAGGTGAGTCTGAGAGTGGGCAACGCAGTCTCGCCTAAACACTACTCCGAAGGCTGGCACATTACTGGTACAGTATCTCCAATCGCTGTTGCAGCAGCGTTAGCCAATCTACTACACCTGCCACCAGACAAAGCAAACAATGCGCTAGGCCTAGCTGCCACACAACCAGTAGGAATCAGAATCCAATTCGGAACAGACACCAAAGCATTCCACGCTGGTCGCGCAGCTCAAAACGGAATGCTAGCCGCTCAACTTGCACAAGCCGGTTTCACCGCTGCATCAGATGCCTTAGAAGGACGCCGAGGCTGGGTAGAAGTCCTAGGCAACGGCTCAAACTCGCTAGACGAGCAAGTAAACCAACTGCTGACATACTCAGCACAAAAGGACGGTGACTCACAACGAGAAACATGGGAAATCGAAAAGAACACATTCAAGCCCTTCCCCTGCGGCATAGTAATCCACCCCACAATAGACGCCTGCATCCAACTCCACAACGAACACAACCTGCACTCTAACAAAACCACCCTCTCAAAAATCAAATCAATCCATCTAAAAGTCCACCCCCTTGTCCTAGATCTCACAGGCAACAAAACCCCAAAGACGGTCTTGAAGCCAAGTTCAGCGTCTACCACGGCGCCGCAATCGGGTTAGTTCTCGGCTCCGCAACACCAGCGGAATACGAAACGCACGTCGTGAACGATCCGGACGTCTTAGATATCCGAGGGAAAGTTGTCGCAACTGTTGATGAGGGCATACAAAGCGATGAGGCTGTCGTTACTTTGACGATGCAAGACACCGATGAATCGGAATCAAAGATTGAGAAACATGTCAAACACGCCATAGGCAGTCTGGCAGATCCGATGACGAATAAGCAGCTCAAAGAGAAATTTGTGAAGCAAGTTAGCTCGATCCTTGGGGCGGCGGGAGCTGAGAAATTGGATGGGATGGCGTAGTGGCATGAAAGGTGACTTTCCCTACTGCTTGATCTACACCAGCGGGACGACTGGCCTGCCCAAAGGTTGTCCCTTCCTTGTTTCCAGAACCCATTTGTTGGGTAACCATGGAACGTGCTGGATTTAGGGGATGTAGCTGGTATTGCGGAAGCAGGTCGGTAGGTAGATTGATACGTAGATAAGGGGCACTCATTATGTACCTGTACTACAATAAGTACATTTATTCTCCCAAATGCTACAACTCCTACAGTAGCATCCCTACACCTACACCCACAGTACCTATACACACAAACCACTCACTCACTGCACTGCACTGCACACTAACCATTAAGTGCCCTATATCAACCACCTCCAGTAGATAGATCTCAACTAAAATCTCCCACCACTAACCAGCCAGCCAGCCCCCTCCCTCACATCTTCAATATATTGACTAGATACCTACTCAACTCAACACAGCACGCGCAACCCTTCCCTTCCCTTGCCTTCCACTTGTCGCGTCCCTCTCGTGAACAAACCACAGTTCTTGATACGGTATCAAGCCACGTTGATTGCCAGCAGCCGAATGAATATCATTTGTTGATTGTGCGCGCATGTAAGGGGGATTCATGTATGGCTACTTACTGTATGTACAGTGGGGGAGGTATCGAATACGTAGCCTTGGGATTGGATGATGTATGCATGTAAGGGCCTCTGAGATCGAAGGTACGTAGGTAGGTAGTGTAGTATGGGGATTAGATGTGAGAGCTTGGTGGACTGGCTTGGTGCAAGCGAATGTTGCGCGGAAGTTGTTCAGGAATACTAGGTATATTACCATTGCGCGCCACTCAAGCAAACTCAGGTACTTGCAGTAGGGTAGGAGGGCAGGAACTGACGAACGCAATGAACGTGGGTGTTTTCGCTGGAAACTCGAAATGAGAACGACGCTTTCTATGTATGTATGCATATATGTATGTTATTGCACAGATGGTTGTGTACATCTACCTGATCCAACAATCCCAATGCAACGGACGCTTCATGCTACCACTTACACGCGATTCTCCGTTCATACTTATGGATCAAAACTTTCTACACAATGCCGTACATCCGCTTGCATACCCAGAAACATGCGATGGCGAAGAAAGGATGTCAAATTATCATAGTTCATCCAAGAGCTAACACAAAGGGAAAGACCGATCGCTGTGTTGCCAAAGGCTCAATTGCCAAGTATCGGTAGCCAGTACAAGGCGAACCACCGAAGCGATAGGTATGTACAGTACTGTATGTATTGTTATGGATCGAAGAAGTACGGCCGGCTCTACAGTACTCTCCATTTCGTACGAATATGGCCGTGGCTTGCTCAGCCCACAAAGCAGATGTGCGGCTGATTTCCGAAACGTGGGGTGAGTAGTACATCACAGCGAATGACAGAAGAGAGCTATAGATGCCTCGGCTGTTTTCATACACCGACCGCGAAGACTCCCAGCACTGAGCTCATAGAAACCGGATAGAACTTCGGCGACATCTGGGGCGCATCCTTCTTGAGGTCTCCGAGTGAAAAGTGCTTCAGGCGTTGTGTTTTGTGCTAACTCTGCTAACGTTGGACAGTTTCGTAAGCCATGGCATTGGGTAAGTCTAGTGGGATACATTACTGTGAACTACATGCTAACAATTGACAAAGTCGCTTCTGCTGTCGCCGCCGGTGGCCTGGCTGCTGCTGCCTATCTCGACGGAAAGTACCAGATTAAAAAGGAGGTCAATCTGATTCGAAAGTTGAAGAAAGCCGAAAGGGAATATGTAAAAGCTGTCAAGGCCGACCGATTGTCACCATGGTACATCTTGGCCGATACATGCAAACGTCAACCAAACGTTCGAGCCATCTGGTCAAGAGCTGGCACATATACATTTCAAGAGTTTCACGATCAGACCGCCCAATATGCCCAATGGTTGATTGACCAGGGAATAAAACCAGGCGACCTGGTAGGCATGTATCTCCACAACAGTGCCGAGTTTCTGATGATCATGTTTGCGACGTTGTGCATGGGAGCAGCTCCTGCATTCATCAACTACAATCTCGAAGGCAAGGCATTGATGCATTGTCTGGCTGTGTGCGAGACAAGGCTTTTGATTGTTGACCCCGACAATGCATGCCAACGAAGAATAGAAGGGAGTCGACAACAAATCGAAGCATTAGGTGCTAGAATTGTGACCTTGGATACGGCTTTGAAAGCCGAAATCAAGTCACGACCTGTGGTTGTCCCAGAGGATAGGTGGCGTAGTGGCATGAAAGGTGACTTTCCCTACTGCTTGATCTACACCAGCGGGACGACTGGCCTGCCCAAAGGTTGTCCCTTCCTTGTTTCCAGAACCCATTTGTTGGGTAACCACCTTGAGCCAGCATTCGAGGCCAAGCCAGGTGTGGACTGCTGGTATAGTCCAATGCCTCTTTACCACGGTACGGGCGTCATCACTTCATCGTGCGCTTTGCTGGCTGGTGTCGGCATTGCAATCACTCCTCGATTTTCAGTCTCGAATTTCTGGCCTGACATTCACGACTCCGGCTCTACCATGTTCATTTATGTCGGAGAAACAGCTCGCTATCTGTTGAATGCTCCTCCCCACCCTCTTGAACGAAAACATAATCTGCGCATGGCTTACGGAAATGGACTGCGTCCGGACATTTGGAAAAAGTTTCAAGACCGGTTTAATATTCCAGAGGTTGGCGAATTCTTCAACTCTAGTGAAGGCGTGTTTAGTCTGGTTGTATGGGATAAGGGTCCATACCTCCAGGGCTGCGTTGGCCATCATGGGCTTGTCCTTCGTACCATGCTGCGCAATACTTACATTCCAGTCATGATCGATCATGAGACTGGCGATATCTGGCGAGATCCCAACACCGGATTTGCCAAGCGCATGCCCTACAGCGAAGGCGGTGAAATTATTGTAGCGGTGCCGAGCAAGCAAGCATTCGGAGGCTACTGGCGGAATCCTGACGCAACGAACAAACGCTTTGCAACTGATGTATTCAAAGCAGGTGACCTATATTATCGAAGTGGTGATGCTCTCCGAAGAAGCGACGACGGCCACTGGTACTTTATGGACCGACTTGGAGACACATTCCGATGGAAGTCGGAGAATGTGTCCACAGCCGAAGTGGCCGAAGCTCTCGGGCGCTACCCTGGCGTTGCCGAAGCCAATGTCTACGGTGTCCTTGTGCCATCTCACGAAGGACGTGCTGGTTGTGCGGCGATCAACTTGGAGCCAACAGCGGAGCTGAGCATCAATTACCAGGATTTGCTGAGATATTGCCAAGCACAGTTGCCCAAATATGCAGTACCGTTGTTCTTGAGAGTTGTGAAGAGCAGCAGTCATATACACAACCACAAGCAAAACAAGGTGCCGCTACGGAAAGAGGGGGTCAACCCGGATCTAGTGGGTACTGAAGACCCGGCCGGTGCGAATGATGTGTTTCTGTGGCTGAAGCCTGGCAACAACGAATCGTATGTACCGTTTGTAAGGGGTGACTGGGATGGTCTGGTCAAGGGTGAAGTAAGACTGTAGATAGTAGTTCCCGGTTCAAAGGTAGCAGCCGATACAAGTCCGATTGACCGCTCTTCTAGTCCTTGACTCGACATTGTCATTGGTGCCGTAGATTAATCTCGTGTTCGATCAACGAGGAAATGCAGTTCCTTGCTCACCTCTAGTGTTCCGCGCGGGGGGGACACCATTAGTGCTATGGGGCGTGCATGGTGGCACAAGAAATCTTGTTCCGACCGGCGTTGGAGAAATGCAATTCTGGCAGTGCACTGAGCGGTTCGTATAGTGGGCGATAGAATGCAAGATTTATAGCATGTCAGCCATGCAAGACGTTATGCAAGGACGGTAGAGCTCTCTGGAGCTTGCGAGAGTATTGTAACCACTAGATCTCGACGCAGAAACTGACCATGCAAGTCTGCAACGACGTTGGTGATCGGATGAACGAACCAATGACCAAAAAGATAACAAACCCTGCATATATCATTCCTTGGCCTCTTCGTGATCCAGATGTTGTTTTTCAATATCGTCAAACCATAATCAATTCCAGCTCGACAGGTTCAAGGCTACAACACAGTAACTGACAACATCACCACTATCAGACCAGGGTTATAGGCGTAGCTTTTGGCCCACGACTTTGGTTGCACTTGGCTGTGTCATGTTCGTTGAAGTACTAGTAATGCTGCCTTTGTCTTTCGTCACTCGATGACCTTTCCGATCTGTAGCCTCGAAGACAGTAGGTCGTCTTCCGTCCTAAACTCTGTCGCGGACTTGGAGCACTTGCAGGCGCCCTCCGCTCGGTAAAAGTCCGAGACAACAACCATTACCTGCTGACTGAAGTTTGAGTTCCGTATCGACCATCAAACCGGTCTACTGTCTGTATGGCTTGACTAGCTTTACCGGCTCCACGGTACAGAATACGATCGACTTCTGATTTGACACGACTTGAACACTTCCGCTTCTCGGATCCCAACCTCGCATCCGGCATGTTAGTTCTCTACCAGTAGGAAGACTGGTCATTCACCACCAATCCAGACATGCTCATCGAGTTAACCTGCGTCAATATCTACCCAAGCTCTCACCGCAATTTCTCATCTTGACTCACCCGTTGGCATGATTCATGCCGCCCAAGTGGCCGCCATAGGTTGAGCTTCGGCCTACTTAACCCGAATATACTTCGGTACACGTCATTCGGAAATTTATCTGTTCTACAATTAGTATTCATCTTCACCACTACAAGTCAGTTCATCCATCAAGACGGCTTGTTATTCATCTACACTTGTAATGTGCTATCCTGTACATTGTTGTTCGGGCTCGACTTGTCATGACTGCACCTTTGCCTCATGCATTGTTTAATGTAGTGTCAACCACCGAGGTGGTGCCAACACCTTCGGACCCAGCAGACATCATATACGAACGAGTTCAAGCTCTTCATAATTTCTGGAAAGGTTGGTCATACCTTGTTCTGACTTAGACATACTCAACTAAAATCTGCCAGTCCATAATGCTCAGAGCCGTACCTCTCGGGATGCTCCTAACATCAGGAGTTGTCACCTCTTTTGGCGCGTGTGGAGTGACACAAAACTCGCCCTGACGCTCAACCAGTCGACCTTGATCCGACTGTGGATGCAATGTCAGCAAGATCTTGACCTTTCTCCATTCGAACTCAGAATGATAAACTCTTCAACTTCCACCAACCAGGAGTCAGGAGAAGTATCATCAATGGAGTTTCGTCCTAAGAAACAATCCTCAGATGATCCTCATCAATCTCGAACTTCACCCTCAATTAGTCCCTCCCAAGACGGGCTTAACGAGGAAGGCTTGGAAGACTTAGAAATATCGAGTAGACGACGAAAAAGCAGCACAGACGATCAGAAGCGTCCAACCGCTTCTTCACGACCCAGTTTGAACCGGTCCACAAGCGGCAGTAGTAATGGCAATCGCAAACGCACGAGCTACCAGAGTGTAACCTCACGGGGCAGGTCCCGACCTTCCATGACCAGAAAACGAAGTAGTCAATCACAGCAAACCCCTGAGAGTTCTAAGAACAGACCGAGCATAAGAAGTCCTCAACCATCCAAAGTAGAATCGACAAGCACTAACGAGACGCGCAAATTGAACAAGACGCAATCAGCTGAAACGACTACCGGTTCCAACACAACCAAAGAATCCTCACGAAGAATATCATCCTTTGGACTTCCATCAGCATCATCCTGGCAATCCGACGAATCACACGCGGATTCTCCAGCTCTTCCCACAGGCACCACCTCGTCCTCCACTCCCTCCTCACTAGTTATAGATAAAAATTTCCGCAAGAAATTCGTCGAAACACAGAAAAAGTTCCAATCCTCCACCGATCCGACCAACAGCACATTCCGCAGAACAGGCAGCATAGTCCGGTTTGCAGACGAAATAGACTTGATCGACCCGTTCCGAAAGCAGCCGGACCAGTCCAGTTCCTCACATCAACGAACACCATCAGAATCTCAATCAGGACATCCACAATCCCTCCTCCGCCACGACAGTACTGGCAGCGTCGCCGCAATCTCAGATGATGAATCAGACAATAATTCCGAAACGACAACAATAGCCCTTCCCAGAGTCACAAGCCAACTAAGCCTCGGCATAGCGCATCTCAAACGGTCTCAGAACACCCCACGGGCCGGTCCCGACAACAGTGTCAACAACGAACCGGCGGCAAGACTCACCTCCCCGTCCCTCAGAATGGAGCAAACTGAATCAACCAGAGAGGACATGACGACTCGACCAAGTGAAGAGGACGAGACGGGAAAGTTACTAGCTATGGGATGGAAAGATGGTGTCACGAGGGCTGGCGGTGTGAATTTACCGAGTCCATTGGTTGTGAAAGGCGATATTCAAGATGGTGGGAGTGGGAATGCAGCGTTTGAAGGGGTGGAGGAGTCAATCCTTTGATTTCTTTACAATGCGCTCGGTTGCGTTGATAACATTGCGTTGTGTTTTGCATTGAGGCATTGACGGTGATGTTAACGGCGATGTTCCGGAACGGTAATTGTGTACATATACATGTACATGTATATATCGGCAGGTAGCCAGGCGTTCAGAATTGGACAGCATTGACGGCGCAGGTTAGGTCAGGTCAGGTCAGGCCAAGGCGGTTTCACGGCACAGTGCACACAACAGTGTGGCATGGAATTTAATGCGAAGGAACAACGGACGTGATGGTACAGCATTGCGCCGGTTGCTTACGAACGGGCAGGCAGACATGGTAATTGATGATCTTGGACCATAAACCATTCACTGGGATGGAAGAAGTACGTTTACTAGTATAGTACCTAATACAGCGGTATATTGATATCTCATTTATGCCTGATTTCTGTGTTAGGTACTTATACGTACTCAGGGTGCAACATGATGCAGTCATATAAATATGTATGGTATACACGCGGGCCTTGAGACTGTTACAGCAGACTAGGCAGTGTGGTGACCTACATACGTTATATATTAGGTACACACCAAGATTTGTTGATGTCCATGATATACAACATCATCCTAATTTATTCAGCAAGAATGTGTACATAGTGTATAAACGTGTATATGAGCAGTACAGTGTGAACAGATAAATCAACCACATTCAGCAACGGACAGCCTCTGATGCTAGCTCTAAGTCCCAGCATGCCTTACTTATCTTGCTTTCCCCTTCCTTTGCTTTGCTTCACCTTGCATCGCATCACACAGCACTGCATTGAAACATATAGCCTTGTGTTGCATTACGACGACTGCCCTACACTCCCCTTCATTTCCATCTCGATCTCGATCTCCATCATCTCGTCCTACCAGTATCATGGCATTATAAACCACTACCGTAGATATGTCTACGTCTACTTCCACCCGACTCAACTCACCGCTAGTCTGCTTAAGGTACTGCATCGTCCTGTGTGTTCGACTTCCTATTCACGAACGCTGGCACGATGTGTTCACGAATGCAAGGCTGAAACTCAAACTGAGGAGAAAGTGATGCTACTTGTATAGAATGAAGAAGGAATGTTTTACTCATCAGGGTATTGAGTCAACCTGGCTCAGCTAGCTACCTCCTTGTCATATGATAAGCTACGACCAAGACCCCCTTCTTCACCGTCACCACCACCACCGTCATGATCATGATCATGATCATCAGCATCACCATCATTGCAGCGACCATGAAGGATCTTCAATACTGAATAGTACAGTGGAATATTGGACCCTGAAACACACAAACAAAGAACAAATGAACCTAAAGGAAATGATGTACAAGGAAGAGAGCACACGACACCCATCCCTGCAACGCGCTTGTACTCCATCACAGAACGTCACGGACAGAAAACATCACAAGGAGCCACACAGTTAAGTGGCGACAACGTCGGTGGCGGAAGGTTTATCGATTGAGGCGTCTTTCTGCTTGTTGTTGACGTTTAATGTGTGATACTGATACAAGTATTTTGAAGGTTATCGATTGGCGTGCGGGTTTTATGTTTGATGGGACGCCTCAGGGATGGGATGGTAATCTCTTTTTCCTGGAGAGGGGTTTAATGCGTTGCACTGCTACCTAGGATCGGAACCGGGATTGGGATTAGGACTATACAATACGGAACTGTAGTTAGCTGTACGGAGTATTGTAGTGTGTTGTTGTGATCTACTGTACTGTAGGAAGTTAAGTTCCGAGATTTCTACGAAGTACATACTGTACATGTACAGTAGTAGTGCGGAATCAATTATGACCAGGAGTTGAAGCTTGTTTGTCTGTATTGTTTTACTGGGGACTGGAAGGGTCACAAGTTGCGCAATGTACCTGTAATGCAATGCGGTACAGTTATTACCAGCATCCGATTTACACGTATGATCGCGGGAAAATTTAAGGTTTCGCTTCGTTTGTTGTTGTTTATTTGTTATGATTCCCAAAACGATGATGGAGTTACAGTACAGTACAGTAGGAAAGTCACCTCCAAGAATGTAGGTGTTATTGTGCCGGAAGGGTGATGGCACTTGCTTTAGCTGTACGTGTATTATACCTATGTATGTATGTAGGTTTTGGAGGGATGCGCTGTATGGCTCGAGATTGAGGTTTGCACAGTTCAAATTGTGATGAGATAGCTACATGCACCTACTGTACAGTACTAGTACAGGTAATGCTTCAAGGGACCGAGCAGAGATGGGAGGTAGGTCAGGTATGTTCTTGAACCATGTACCTTGGTTAGGCATCTTCAGACTTGGGTCAAAATGAGAGGTTTATTTACTACTGTACAGGGTATTTATCCCTGCAGGGCTCTCCGGATCTGTGTAATGTATTTGACAACGCAGGGAACCACCCCAGTGTCTTGACAGACGGAAACGATGCGAATCTGGTTATGTCTGTTGAGTCACGGACTATTTAAGATGATGATTGACAGCTGTCAATTGTTCATTACCGGTACCTATGTGTGTGGCGGCACATGAGATGTCGCCGTAGCATACATACCTACACCTACCGCAGCTACTTGGTACAGTACTATGCTCATCTGAAACTGTGGTGGCTGGCAAAAGAGCTAGAGATAAGTTTTCCGGGTCATGTAGTTCTGGACCTCGTTAAACGGGGAAGCTAATCAAGCCCACTGATCATTTTCGAATAAAAACCATTGTGGTGGCAGTGGTCGTAGCTGGGGTACAAGCCACCACTACTGTAACAAGTAAAAATGGAACTGCCAAACACAACTTAAAATGTTGCTAATATTGTCGAGATTGGCGATTCCTCGGTAAGTTTCAAGTTCTCTGCTTGGCCTCAGGAGCCTAGACTTGTGGCCGACGGCACGAATCTTGTGATTGTTTGTTACAGTATGTCATGGGTAAGCATTGCCAAGGTCGATCGAACCTGTTTTGAGGATTTACTGTTGACCGGTTGCTGTGAGACGAGAAAAATCAGGTGAAATCAACATGGACGGGATCGAAATCGGTGATCATCCCACGAGTAACGCTTTATTGTAAAGCTCACTTTTTGTGTCATGTATGCCGAGGACGGGAGGATGGGTAACTGCTTCAGTTTCCATCACACGATTTCCACGGCCATTTCACGATCGTTATTTGTGCCGAGGCGGAGTCGTCGTAATCTTCAAGTTCAGGGCTTGAGACATGATTTCTTGGTAAGATACCCTGCTTCTTGGTTCTCTTGTAACTTGAATTTGTTTGTTGCCACTGCAAAGTACTGTCAGGAAATCCCGACTAGGCTGGAAATTCCGTATCAAAGTAACTTTGAACCAAGCAACAATGCCGACCGTAATCACATTTTGGTTTTGACTACTGGCGGAAGATCTACTGTAGCAAGGCTGTTAAATGTTGTGGAGGTGTGTAAACAAGTTGACCTGATTACGGTATCGACTTGTATTGCTGATTGACAGGACGATCATTCGTTCTTTTGCCGCAAGCAGGACACCAAAAGGATCAAGCCCAGCTTCCTTTCGCTTAAACCCTGTCCGGGTATTGTACAGTAGTCTCAAACGGGCGGTCAGCAAAACTTCTGACTGGAGCGCGAAGTGACCGTTTTGAGAAGCTCGCATGACAACGCAGGTACAGAACAACGTCGGTTGGCGTATCCAATCTCGAAACCAACGTGATTCGTGCAGTACCAACGAATGTTGTGACTGCGCCGCTGTCAAAAGCCTCTGACGCCGCATTTTGCCCACTCTGCTGGTCAAATCGGCTGGTATGTCTCCACGGAACACCAGTGGCAAAAATAGCGCGGTACCAGCAGCACTGCCAGGTGCGTTTAGCTTCAAAAGGGACCATGTTTCAATGCCTGGTAGTGATCAGCCGACCAATTACTCTTCTCATGTCTCAACGTCCACGCTTTGACTAAGAATCACGCTGGGCATGAATGTGGTTAGACTAGAGCTCAGCTTTGTCCTGAATAGCGCCATAACGACCCTTAGGGTTTGCGATTAGCCTCGTAGGTCACCGCCTTGGTCTCGTCGTCCTCACCAAAAACCACATGTAAGCTTTCTTACCACACCTCTTTCAGCATCCTGTCAGTGGTTTTGACCGTACTAGCTCCTCGCTCCAGAAACTAGTGTCCAAGCTGTCAGGAACAGAGCTTCTGGCCTTCACCACGATCGCTATTTTTGTTACCAAATACGTAACGCCATGGGCCTGCTTACCACCTGGCTGACGCCCTATGTGAAGTTTCTACCTTTCCAGACCCCGGGTTTCAGCGAATCGCAAAGACGCTGCAGACGTGGAGGAAAAGGACGGCAGCTGCTCTGGTGGACACCTGCATGGTGCAGTCAGCCGTGAATTGCCTTGACCTGGCTTCGAAGCTGGAGCTCAGCACATGGAGAATTGTTTTCGCCTGCTGCAAGCACTGCATGGTGATCGGCAATGTATACATAACCTGCTTTTCCCACTGTTGAACTCCTGCTTTCTCGTTCTCTATTCTATCACTTGCTATATTACCCACTGTGGTTGTTGCTTAAGCCAGACTTTCGTTACACAGCATACTTGTTGCACATATTCACAATGGTTCGATCATTGTTGTCGTTCGCTGCCGCCGCGGCCTTTGTTGGCCAACAAGTCATTGCTGCTCCAGCTAGCAATGCACAGGAGAAGAGAGACTGGAACAACTGGCAGTGCTCTTCCCAGAACGAAGCAGTCCGAGTCAGCTTCTCCAGCATGGCTCCAGCAGCCCGAAAAGCCTATACCGATGCCATCAACTGCATCCACTCTCAGCCTTCCAACCTCGACAAATCACTATATCCAGCTGCAGTAAACAAATACCAAGACTACGCCGTCGTCCATGTCAACAGAACATCTCAAGTACATCTGAGTGGTTTCTTCCTCACATGGCACAGATATTTCGTTCACCTCTTCGAGCAGGATATGAGACAGACCTGCGGCTACAAGGGTCCATTGCCATACTGGGACTTTGCTGAAACTGCCGCCTCAGGCCTTACCAACAGTGTCGTCTTTGACGGTTCTGAATACTCCCTCTCTGGCAATGGTGTCGCTAGTGGTAACGCTCCAATTGCTCTTGGCCCAAGCTTGGTAGTCCCACACGGCTCCGGTGGTGGCTGCATCACTTCTGGTCCATTCAAGGACTGGGTTCAAACACTCGGTTACATTGATCCTTTGTTCCTCATCAGTGGTCAACCGTTGCCAGCCAACGCTTACAACTACAACGCATCTTGCATCACTCGAGATCTCAACCAATATGTAGCCAACACCTGGACCAACCTCACCGATGTTCTTAACACTGTTGCTTCTCCGGATGCCGCATCGCTAGAGTATAACCTCAATGGTGTCATTGGTGGTTCATCGCTTGGTATTCACTCTGCTGGTCACTTCACCATTGGTGGTTTCATGGACAGCATTCACGTAAGTTCAAGTTTGATAAGGTTTTGAGCAACGCTAACAAATTTTACAGGTTTCCGTCCAAGATCCTATCTGGTGGGCTCTGCACACCAACATTGACCGTGTTTACACCAGCTGGCAAAAGGCCAACCCTCAAGCTGCCGCTGAGCTCTACGGAACTATGACCGCCAACAACGCCCCACCCAGTGCCAATGTCACTCTTGACACCATTGAGCCTGACTGGGGATACTTTGACAACTCTGCCATTCCTGTCAAGAATCTTATTAGCACTACTGCCGGTCCATTCTGCTACACCTATGACAAGCTCTACCAGTAGATATGTCAAGGCGCAGGTGTTGTCTATTAGAGGATGAGAAAGCATGTTTGACGATTTTCACGATAAAAACAATCATTTGAGAAAAAAAGATAATGTTGTCAAGAACTTGGCATTACCGAGACGATGTTGTGTACTAGTCTCAAAGGAGTGATGTGCTAGCAACTCCATAACTTGCTGCGGACAAACCTAATGGAATGATAATTTCTATACCCAAAGTATCTGCAATCGTGCAGGCCGAATATTTGCCAAATACATTGATTTATCTCACTTCATCTCATCTCCCATTCTTCCTATCCTTGATTTGTTGTTAACTCATTGTACTCATCTAAGCTTGACTCACACTGTGAAGTCACATAATTGTACCAACCAAGCTCTTGGTGGCATTCAATTAGATAACACAATGACTCGGTCTGTCTTTGACACAGTTCACAGGACAAAGCTGATGAACAACATCCTTCACGACAGAGCTTCCTAACTAACGAATAACAATGCCCCTAAGAGATTGATCAAAGAAATTTGTTTCTGTGGTCATTGTTCTACTCGAAGAATGGTATTGTGCTAACAAGTCTACAACAAAGGCCATTGTGACAATGGTCACCACCCCCTGAAGTGTTGATATAGCTGTGAATCCTGATCCTCACAGAGCACTTGTTCCTCATACCAGCAAACTCCTCTACATGAACACAGTCAGACACGGACTGACCATAGAAGACCAAGCCCAACTACACATGTATGGTAGAAGGGGGTTCAATCTCTCAAACCAGGCGATGTCCTTCAGAAGTACGTTAGATACATACATACCAGGATTTAGCCCAGCTCACCGCAATATATCGCGACCATAGAAAGACACCAATCGAATATTTTATTTCCATTTAGACCATCACTTACATCTTCAAGAAAGACGTGAATTCGCTCAATCAGTGCACTAAAGTTCCCTCTGATACAGGAGTCGTAGCGAAGTGGAGATTCACGAACTAACACGCAAATACAAGGATACATTGAAAATTAAATGATAACAATCGAGGGGTGGCTTGGATGCGGACGTAGTCGTTAAGCCTACGTGCTTGAACATCACAATCTATCAGCTTGGAACAGAATACAGTATACGTCAGACTCGCTTTGTCCTTAAGGGTAAGGGATAGGCTATGTTGGAAGGGAACTGTGCTTGGTTTGTATGTATGTATGTATGTATCCATGTATGTATTACCCTAGAACTACGATACAATGTGACTCTGATAAGAGTTCTACTATAGTTTCTCGACCAGCGAGAATTATGTATAGCATTACTTACTGTATGTCAACGAGCATCACTCCCACCCACCCACTCTCCCTCCATTCCTTCTCCACCAAATAACCCAACCAACTCCCCCAAGTCCTCAACAACCCCCACACACCCCTCCCCCATCAAAACCTCCGCAACCATCCGTCTCTGCCACCAATCCGCATAAGCACCAACATAAGCCACCGTCCGAATCCCCGCCTTAATCGCCGCACGCGCCCCAGACCTCGAGTCCTCAATCGCTATGCACTGCTCGGACGTCACGTTATTCTGTTCCATGGCGTGGATGTACACTGCCGGCGAGGGCTTGGGAGCTGGGGGT
>Ga0115846_100805_pt1 | contig 15608 bp, 12 predicted proteins | sample InSIn5gowninarea_2_FD_83860 | JGI IMG/M metagenome (GOLD analysis project Ga0115846, IMG submission 83860)
CCTCAGCATTACCCGTCTCAGCCGCCTAGGTATCCCCAAGTGCACACCCCGAATCAGCCGCCATATCAACCATATCCACATACTGAGCCTTTACTCAATGCAGTTTTTATGCTTTTCAAGTCTTGTGGACGGTGAATAAGGGATTTGTAGCCTGGTGCATCTCGTTCACTGAGTGGTTTGGCGAAAATTCCGGCAAGCTTATGTGATGTAATTTCATTCAGAAGTAGCTGACTGGTGCGTCCAAAAGTCTTAGAGACGACAACAAGATTGGAATCCATGTGTTGTAAAGTAGGCTGAGGTTGGGATGGTGATTGCACAGCAGGAGCAGGCGACGCAGATGGTGCCTCACGCTTTCGCTTCGTAGTTGTTGCTGTCCTCGTAAGTTCTGGTTTGTTCGACATCGTATTTGTGCGAGGTCGTCCAACTCGTCCAGAAGATTTTTGTTGCTGCTCAGAGTCTGAAGTCAAGGGTGCAGGAGTGGACGGCGGTTCTGCCTTGACCTTGGGCGGTCTACCAACTCGTCTCTTCGGAGGGTCAGGCACTTCAGACGCGTTTGACATGACTGATTCTGATCTGCTGATATTCACAGCCGGAGTGGCACTTTTCTCGCGTGGGGCAATCTTACGCACCACGTTGCGTTCATTCTTCGGCTGCTCCATTGTTCGTTTAGGACTTACAGAAGGTGGAGAACCATGATCTGAGATAGGACTAACTTCACGATCCAGTCGCGACGGACTACGCGCTCGAAATTGTTGAGGAGTATTTCGGCTCTTCCAGGGTGTCGAACTGCCACTACGCAAGACCGGCGTCCTGTTACCATTTCTGGGCAGTGGAGTTGTGTTGGCAGAAACAGGATATTGGTGGTACTGCTGAGGAAGAGGACGAGGCCATTGTTGTTGGTTAGGATATGAGACAGGCGCAGTATGTGGATATGGTTGATATGGCGGCTGATTCGGGGTGTGCACTTGGGGATACCTAGGCGGCTGAGACGGGTAATGCTGAGGACCACTGTAGGTAGGCTGTTGATACTGTTGCGGTACTGGCGAATGCCAGCCATGAGGTGGTGGTTGTTGATACTGTTGATACATTGGATATGATTGTTGCGATTGTTGCGGTATGGGAGATCCACGACTTTGACTGGGAGCTCTATGAGGAGGAGGATACCCCTCGTACGATGGCATACGCGGTAAATTGTGTATTGGAGGTAACATCGGGGGTTGAGCATGACCCTGGGGGTGATGCGGAAAGCCGTGCGGAGGTGGTGGTAGCGAGCCATGATTGCTACGCTGCGGCGAGGGCGGTGGTAAGGTTCTGTTGAAGGGGCTAGGCGAGTGTTGACCAGGCGGAGGCAGTTGTGGAGGTGGCGCAGGGAGAGTATGAGGTGTACCTGAAGCAGATCGTGGTGTCGGCGTTCCATGCGTAGGGACTGGAGATTGCTGAGCTCGATCCGAAGGAAGAGATATGCTCGGTTGGTGGTGCATTTGCGATTGAACAGGTGGTTGTGGAGAGCGTTTGGTGTCCTGATTGACGGCTTCGAGATTTGCTTGCAGCTGAGCACTGACTGGGTCTGCTCTGTGCTCTACTTGAGCTGAGGAGGGTTGAAGGGCATGACTTGTTTGGTCGGACGCAGCAGCAGACTTCTGCGCAGCGTCCGCTTGCTCGACTTTGATGTCCGCTTCGAGTTTCTTGATGTCGCCTTGCAATTTCTCATACTCCTGTTCTTGCTGTCGCAAGTCCCGGATGGTTTGCTCTTTGAATCTTGCGTACAGCGCATTGACGAGTTCTTGCAACAGTTCATCGGTACCCTTGTTCTGCTTCGGTGAAGGGCTTGTTGACAATTTGCGCTTTCGGGGGTTGCCATTCTCTACAGGTCCATCCCCATTTACCACGTTCGAGGAATCTTCCTTTTGCGCATCGATAGTCCTGTCGTACAAATGTTGCAACGCGTCTGGTGAAAACTTGGAGGCATCGTAATCATTACTGTCGCGAATGAGTTGATTCTGTGTCAAGGTGGTAGAAATGTCCTGCAAAGAAGATGTATCGGCGCCATATTGAACGACATTTTGAAAGAAAACGAGGGTCTCGTATGGTGAATAAGAGGTTAGGGCTGGCATCCCATCATGCTGAAATGTGTCGGGAAGTGTATGTGCACTAACGAGTACACCAACTGGCTCGATCAGAAGAAGTATCGGAGATTCGGATAGCTATGAAAACGAATTGAGGAGACAAGCAAATGCCTCCCCTGAACCTCTCTGATGGTGTGGAGAGATGGGAATGAGAGTTGTGAATGAATTGTTGATGATCGCAAGTCTGGTCCAAAATTATTGGAAGATCAGAAAATGAGTCGCTCCTCGCAGTTGCCAATTCCAGCCGAAGCAGTTTCACAGCTTGTGTTGCGTCTGTGGTGCCTGTGCCTGGAAGAGCTGATAGGCGCTTGCTGGCTTCAACTGGGCATCCTGTTTGAATGGAGAGCCGGCGAATCGGCGGGCTTAACAAGAGCGAATGGAGTGATGTGGAGAAATTGTGTGGCTTTATTGCTTCACGAACAGTGTGGCTACCCACCAACAACTACGTAGGTCTTTTATAGAGATTGCATGGAGTACTCGCTCGAAAGCATGGTACTTCATATTGTACATATCGTACATGCTTCGCTGTACGCGGTCTTAAGACGCCAAACACAACGCGAGAACGAAACCAATGCAGGGGAAGTATAGGTGAATGAGTTGATCATGTTTCCTCTACTGACGGCAGGAGACAGCGATGACTGCCTACCTACTACGGCGTTCATCCACCTCTTGAGGACGACGACGGAATGACACTGGCATTCTGCATCCTCCTGTGTTCATCAGCAGACTGAAGGCGTTGCAACTGTTCATCGGCTTGGCGTAGTCTATTATCCAGGTCCTGGAGTTTTTGTTCATGGGATTTTACTTCGGTTTTCCTTGTGGGAAATACCTAGTTAGTCTCTTTTGGTTGTATTGTGGATGGGTGGAAGCCTTATATACGTGTAGTGGTGCTGCGTACGTACTTTTGCTCTATGGTCATGGCGAGGGCACTGGATGGTCCGAGGTTGAAGATGTTGTCTAGGGCGGCGGAGAAGGATTGAGCAATGGTGCTGGGAGGGTTAGAAGTCCTGCTGCTGTATAGTGGATGTGTGTCTGGTTGTGTGTTGTCTTACGATGTAGGTCTGTTTGTGGGTTTCCATTCAACAGTGAGATCTGCCATTTTTAATGGCAATGGTGATGCTCGAACGATCGTGTTGTCAGATGGTGTTCTGAGGGGATGGTTGGCAAGTTGAGTAGGATGTCTGGAAAGCGGTGACCGTTTCTTATGCTTTTGAGTAGGCCAACAAGGGTATGGATCCGACTGGTATAGCCTGAAACACTGACTGTGTTGGGGCCCCGGCAATGTCTGTTATGCAAGCCATGATGCATCCAATGTACTCTTCTACGTTCAGACCCTCACCAGGGGACCGAATGACAACTCCATATGCAAAGTGGGAGGGTGTGGAATCTGATGCCTGGCTCGCTTAGTCTTCCCTTCACTTTTTTCCTGGCGAGGTTTAGCTCCTTCAGTTCCAACCATTCGATTTTCGGTTATGCAGGTCCCAAACTTTAATCCTTCAATTCATACAGCGTTGACTCAAGCAGTATAGAGGCATGCTTCGGCACAGTCTCAGAGTACTAGGTTCAGTAATAGGAATGATGGTAACATGCATCTGCTATATAGACACCGTCTAACGAACTACCGCTACCACTTGAGAAGAACATCTGCGTTTTGCAACACCTTTTCCGCGCTATGCACCCAATATCAATGGTGTCCACTCCTGTGAAGGCAGGTCATGCTACCGGTCTCATGCTTTCCGTCTCTTTGTACTGCTGTTCGTGAGTCGTGCCATGCATCAAACCAGACGCTTCCCTAACCAACTTGTTGCCATCTATCCGTACCACATCACTCGAACTCTATTTCAGCCCAAATCCCTCGCTAGAAGTCACAGCAGTCCAAAGTTTCTGCTCCAACGTTTTCCTTTCCTTATACATATAGAGTCCGAGAAGATTGAAGCAAGTTCTAGCAATCGGCAACCGTTGCACTTCCTCGCCAGTGCTTTCAGCCACATTATCCAAGAGGAGTTGGATTCGTATCACAAGATTTGTGGCTCCCATTGCTGGTATTCGATCGCTACCAGTGATAAAGCTAAGCATCTTCCTTTGGTCGCTCGGTGCGATACGCTCGAAGAACTCCCAGAACCATCTAATCTGCGGCTGCCGTTGCGCAGGCATGTCCCTCGGCCATCCATCGTAAGAGGCGACTGCACTCAAGCTACTGACATCAAGAGGTTCATCTGAGCCTCGGATCAGCAGTTCAATCTCTTCAGGCCGGAAGAGAGACAGAGCATTGCCTCCACAAACCGTGAAGAATCCTCTCTTGAAAGGCTCGTACTGTCGAGCAACTGACTGGTCGAGCAGGTAGTGCACGTACATGTCCACGAACTCACGTCGATTTGCGTTTGTGACGGGCCGCTTTGAGCCACCAGAGCAAAGTGGGATTTGTACCACACCACCATACCTCTCCATTTCGATCATGAAATCTCGACAAAATGTCTCCTGTACATCACCCTCGAATTCCAACAACTGACGCAATCCACGAGCCAATGACGGCCTTAGCTCTGCCAGGTCTTCCAAGCTGTATTGGTGAGAAATCTTCGGCGTCGACGTCAGCTTGTCCGTCGTTGGCGGCGCCGATGCAAGCATTTTCTTGAACACAAATGGCGGGAACGCCACATCCAAGATAGTGGAGTTGTAGATTGCCAAACCTAGCAACATGCCAACCAGGAAAAACTGCTCAGACGACTCGAAGCAGAAAGAATTGAAGTAGCAGTACTGAGATTCTTCGTCGTATACAAAGAGACCAAAGTTGGGATTGAAAATTTCACGCACCAACAATAAAAACCACTCTTTACGCAGACCGCCTGCATCAACACCTTCTTCTCCAACGAAGTCAATGCGTAAGCCTTTTTTGATGTCATTACCACCTCTACCAATAGCCTCACTAACACTTTTCAAGCTGTCATCAACAACACAATCTCTTCGCACTTTAAGGACGAGATATTGACTGACAGCTTTCCTACTGAGAATACTGTCGAAGAAGGCCTCCCGAGCTCGGGCCTCCATTTGTCGTCTCGCATCGTGTTCGAGGATATGGATTTTCGCCCAGATGCTCAAGAAGAAGGGATATTGACAAAATGTGAATTTTGTCTTGGTTGTTTCCCACGCCTCAAAATCGGCAACCAAATCTGCATGGTCAAGCATTGAGTTGTAGAAGTTGCTGATCGGGATCATTTGCCCGTGGAGGTGGGCTTGATATTTCGCGTTCAAACCTGCACTCCGTAATCGCTGCTCAGGTGATATGGAGGTGTCTCTTTTGCGAGTGTTGTGACCAGTATTCGCCTGGAATAGCAGCGCCATAACCCGTGCAGCAGCACGGATCTGCCAATCTTCACCGTATGTAGACAGTTGCGACTTGCCATCTTGTTTGTGCTTCTGCGTTGAGTTGGAACGACCTTCCAAGGCCGCATGCATTTGAGATGCATGGCGTATTCCTCCTTCAGAAAAGCTTGGTATTAGGCCCTCAGTCGGATCGATTGGCTTCTGGGCAGGTTTGTTGTATTGACGCGTCAGGCGATAGGTAACAAAGCTGCTGACCAAGTCTACCAACCCAGTGAAGTGCGCGTCAGATAACCTAGAAAACCAAGCGATTAGATGTACATGAATGTCGTTCGGAAGATGGGCGATGAGGCCCAGAATTCGCTTCACGATGCCTGTGTGTCGACCAGAACCACCGTTGTTCCTCCTTGGCGAGGCTGTTGATTTGGATAACGAGCCCAGTCTCATTGGGCTGCTCGTAACAGGCACGATTCCATCACTTGTACTACGAACAGTGCTATTTCTCGTCGTCGGTGATAGTAGTGGATTGGCCAGGAGCATAAGTAAGAAGCGGCAATCTTCAGGGTCTTTGAGTGGCCGCTTCGGCCGTTTCAGCAAATTCTCAACAACTTTCAAAAGAGTCCTCTGGAGATGTACTTGAGAATCCATGACGATACGGTTTATCCTCTCCATAGGTACTGACTGCCACTTCTCAAGTCGAGCGTCTGCCAAGGTTGACCGCATATTGATCCAGCGCCTTCGCCAGTCATCACCAGCATGCAGAATAAGCCGATACCACTCAGCAAGCTCAAACCAATTAATTCTTGGATTCTTTGTACCTAAAATCCCCTTGGACCGCTCAGGCGAGCGATCTCGAGAAGCATCCAACAGGACATCTTCTCGGCTGTCGATCTTGCCTGTCCACCACGAACCGTTTTCTACAACGTCGCCAAGGAGTAATGTCTTCGCATCCAACTCTGATAAGAAGGCCTCGGGCTCAGATACTGGCGTGTCAACGACATCGGACGATTGCTGCTTAGCGTGCTTAGCCCTAGGGACACCATCGTCCTTATGTCGACTAGGCCTGTTCAAGAAGAACGAATTGTTGAGTATTGAACACCCACTTAGACACCCGGCCACATAACTCTCTAGGCTCCGGAAAATCTCAATATTGGGGTTATGCGACCGGACATTGGTGCTTTGATTGCTATGTAATTGTGGTTGAGGGGTGGGGGCGGCTGGTATGTTTGTACGCGTCGGACTAGTTGATTTCACGTCCTCTTGGCCACGCCTTCGTCGAGGCGAAAGTTTCGAGGAAAGCGCATATCCTGAAGGACTGCGATCCTCAAGACGTGGCCGTGGCAATGCAAAGGAACCATCATTTAAACCAGCAGTGGAAAGCCGGTCAGCCAAATGATCAATGGTTTCTTCGTCGCTATGAAACAGAGGCTCTGACTCAGCTGGACTGAATTTCGCGGGGATGCCCTGGTCAAGCACATGTTCGAAGAAATCGTCGATGCAAGTATCAATCAATTTCCGCGTTCTGTCCAAGGATACAGGTGGTATCCTATGATACGTGCCATTCGTAGGCCCTCCATTTTGCAGTTGTGTTTCATATGGATCGAGGTCATTGATAGTCAAGCACGTCGTGCACCTGAAAACTCTCACGTCCTGTGGCCAACGCACAGTGGAATCGCATGTCATGCATTTTCCAGTGACTGGCTGTTTGTTTGTCCTAATCTCTGTCGGGAAGTGTCCTTTCTGTTGGTTTGACTCGTTTTCTTTGCTTTGTCCCAGGCTATCTGATGAGTCGAACTCGTCCTGAAGATGGAGTTGAGCCTTCTTTTCCTGGCGTTTGCCCCCGAATAATGATGGGAAGGGATGGCTGAGCGATCGTGAGTGACCTAGTTGAGGAACGTGTGAGGATTCGGATACCGGCTTCCGCCGTAAAGATGGAATCTCATAGTTGTTTGGTAGTGAGGATGGGGGAGCAGGCAATGGTCTGTTCAGATCCGGCTGGGCTCGCAGTCGTCTCTGAGGGCTGTGGGGAATTGCGGGCGTCTCTGGAGAGGTGTTCGTCAGGCCTCGTGAAGTGGGTGGTCTAATCGACATCGCTTTGAATCTCCAAGACTATACAGCTCGCCTGCCACTATCAAAACACCACTGAGACGCCGTGGGAAAGTAGAGCGTGGTCCTATCAATATGCGGCAAGCACGATGCACACTCTTCCCAGCAAGTGCCTTGCGCATTCAAATAGCCGTCGACAAAGACAGATGTGCCCAGTCCTGTTTCCGCCTCTGTTGCGCTGCAAAACTTCAATCTCCAGGTATGTCTCTCAGGCACAGATGAATGTGCCTCAGCATTGTGTCGGGCAGTCCGACGGCAAGATCTCTGAAGTTCAATATCGTAAAATGGCTGCGAAAGGATAACACATGACGTGGATGGAATATGGTGATTCAAAAAGGTAAATCGAGAACTAACAATGCAACACAAAGCTACTGTACGACGAAGTAGTGGCGAAGGGCACCTTGTCCGGACCCTGTGGACACTGGTGAAACACCAAGCCACTGGGCGCAACCCTTAGCGAACACTTTTCCATTAGCAGCCAAATGCAATAAGCTGCGGTAAGCTCTGGTGGTTGGAACCAGGTACCAAGCATGGCGATCTCCCCCACCTGATGAAACCCTTACTGTCGAACTACTGTGCCATTGTTCAGTAATCACCTCCTTCGCTTGTTACTGCCTCTATGGCAACAGACGAACTTCACTGAAGTTCTATAGACTCGTTCGAGTTTTCACACGTCTTCTATTTGAGAGCTTCATCTTTAATACCTTGATTATGGATCCATGGCTGGGGGACATGCTCATTGACACAGTACACAAACTGAGTCGTGAAATCCTTATAGTGATGGGGTGAGGAACGCACTTTACATACATTGATCTACATTTTGTACATTACTCCAAGAAATGCAGGCAGGACTAGGTGTTGAATGTTCACGTCGTCTCACCTGCTTTTGAGGCCCTTCAAAGACCTTCTTGGGCGTTTCGATGCCGAATTGCTTTCCTTCTTGCGTCCTTCTGTCCAACGAATCCAAGCACTTAAGGAAGCCCGCTTCGAGACGTGCTTGCCCTTAGGACTAAAGACCTCTACTGTCGGAAACTGTTCCGTCTCGGATCTTTCCGGCGACACGACCTTTGAAAAGGGCATAAAACCTGGTTCAGATAGGGGCAGACTGTCAGCTTTGGTTGGATCTGTGTTTGAGGTCGGGTTCTCAGCCGCCAGAATCGAAGGGACTGGTCGAGGTGTAGAGTATCTTCTCGTTTGACACACTAGCTCAACCCAACCCATACCTTCAATCAAGATGTCTGTGGCGCACACCCTGTAAGGTAGCTTTGACAACGGAACACCAGATCTGATGAGTGGTCCAGATCTCATCTTTGTGACATCTGTGTTTAGCTCTATCACACCAGCCGAAGCCATGTGTGCACCAGCATCTTCAGCTAGGACAGACTCGATTCCACTCTGCCGTTGCTGCAGTTGCTGTGCAGTAGCCTTCTCTGTAGACGTAACGTGTGCTTTCAGAGGTACGAAGGGATATGCTAGCATAACAGTACTGCGGTCTTCTGGGTTGAGTTGAGGAGTGAGACGTACTAGACCACCACCGAGAACGAGAGACTGACCAGGCTTGATAACGTGCTGTTCTACATTTTGGCGATGCATCATAATGAGATCGAGTCTATGCTCCTTCTTCACATAATCCTCAAGGTTGCCACGTTGTAAGCCAGGCAAGTCAATAAGTTCTCCGCGATGTCCCCCAAAGGGAAGGCGAATGGGGGATGCTGTGGTGCCCGCAAGACTTGACACAACGGGGAAAACTGGAAATGGATCCTCGGTCTGTGCAGGTGGGAGTAGGCTATTCTCGCTGAGAAATTGGTGGTCCAAGGCCCTCGCCTTGTCTTCTGCCTTCTGCCTTTCTTGCAATTCTGCGTAGACCGGTGCTCGATCTGCCGAACCTTTTGGAAAGAGAACCTCAAATAGGTTGGATTTGCCTACATTGACCTTACCCACCATCCAATTACCACCACCTCTTTTCCAGATGTCCTCTTTGAGCTCCTTGGTCCACCAGCCACGTTTGGCAGATACGAGATGGATGTTACCGAGCCGCAAGTCTCTGCCAGAACGACCCAGTGCCTGTCGTAGCACAGACTGGAAGTATGCCATCATGGAATCGACCATCTCTTTTGTAGAACCCAGGAGATCAGACCGTGTGATAATGAAGGACAAAGTCGGCTTCGTGGAGAAGTCATGTTGTGATCGTCGATTCTGAGAACGTGGCTTCGCTAATGAGATCTTGGAGAATATATCAGGAACGACAGACATGGGGAAGTCAGCTGCATCCACAACATGGTATACATGGTTTCTTCGGAAAGGAGATTCCGCAATTGAATCTGCTATGTCGTCAAGAGACGGATGCGCAATCGATTGTCCTCGAGAATTGTATATCAAGTCATGACACCGGTCGCAGTAGGGCAATTTTTCGATTGCCTGCGCTTCTCCTTGCGTTTCGTTGTCCGGTTCGGCATTGTCTTCCTCGATGTCTTCAACTGGATCCTCCTGACTGACCAGATTTTGCGCCTTCTGTTGTTTCAAATACCGGCGAACAGCCCTCCGCGATCGTGAATAGAAGCCGGGACTGTCAGACTCTGACTCCTGAGTCAAAGCGCCGCATCCTGGACACGATACAGGAAGGAAGTGTCGTTGTGTCAGCACCACTGCGTGGGCATCGTGTGAGGAACCGCGGACGATTGGTTGTGGTGAAACAGCTCCCTCCGAAGGAGATTGAGCAAGCTGGATCTCATGCTGCCGCCTGGTTGTTGTCGTGGTCAACGACTGGAATCGAGGACGATACCGATGTCTGTTCAAATGCGCATCCAGTCTCTGAAGTACGATCCGCCGAGGCTCGATATCACGGCTTGCAAGGGACAAGAGATTGCGCACTGCATTACTGCATACTCTTTCAGTTCGTGTTAGATGCATCGAACGACGATCAACTCATCTCAAAAAGTGAGTGCCGGAGACTGAAATGGCTGATAGGGCGCATGTGCACCCTTACTGTTTACGGCAAAGCGTCGGAAGCTGCTTCTCATCCTCGTCTACAGCCGCTGCTCTTGTTTAATCTCCCTCCACCTTGAGGAGGAGATGAACAATACCAACGAGCAACAGTGATGTCGCAAACACAAGTCTCCTTACGTCCTTGACAGCTATTGCTGGCACTCTCTACGGTAACTCAGATATGTTGAATTTAGATTTCCTAGTGAGAAATGCCCTCAACCTCTGGGTTGGCAGTAATGCCCCCTTCAACCAATAGCTAGACCCGTGCCAATGTATCGCGAACAACCATATTGAACAAAGGCAAGGAGCACCGACGAAATGGCTCAGTGGACTCTTTATGCCCTCAGTTACCCGTCCGAGATCTACCATGCTACTCTACAGACTAGTTGATCCATCGAGAGATCTAGTTGGAAAAGGTGCAGATTAACTTCTAAGCAGTGTGGTGATGGCATAACTCTGAGGGCTGGTGCATGCTAAGATATGAACCTTGGCATGCAATGATCCGCCGCCATTGATATCAGCCTAGCCCTGGTGATCACTAACTTAGCACGCTGTGCGCGGTCAATGGCCGTGGTGCGGTTATTTGGTTTGTAAAATAAAGTCGTACAGTTTGCTGGACAGCCTGTCCCGTCACCTTCCTAAAAGCCTGAATCGGTTTTCATCCATGGTGCCTGGCGGAAGCCTTACTTACCTCACCTTAGTTTAGCACCATCTCCGCAAGTATGGGGATGCCCACTACTCCCAGTTACAGCCTATCAGCAGAACTCTTGCTCTCTGATGCCTGTCAAAGTCCGGCATCCTTGCCGTTACAACTATGTCGATGACCGATGCTAAGAGGTCTGATATCATGCTTGACCATAGTCTTAACAAGACGCAAGCACCAACCTGTTGGTCCCGCCTTATGGTTATTACTACTACTATACCCTTACGCAACGAGGTACAGTCTACTTCGTCTCATAAATTCCCACGGTCCTGAAAAGATGGTCGACAGCGACAAAGTCCTTCACCACGAGGACTCTGATGAGTTCAAGGCGGCGGCGGCACAACTTCTTGAGAGAGATCCGAAAATGGAAGATCGAATCCTTCGAAAATGCGACTATCACATCTTACCGTGGCTGTTCGGCATCTGGTTGTGTGCCTTTATCGACAGATCAAACGTTGGCAACGCACGCATTGATGGCTTGACTACGGATTTGCATCTGAAAGGCAACATGTTCAATACTGCTCTTGGTGAGTGATTATGTTTTCTCCAGATGGATTACTAATAATCGCCAGTGGTCTTTTATGTCCCGTGAGTTGATAGTCTCCTTGGCCATGCTCCGAATGAATGCTAATATGGTTAGATACATTCTGATCGATGTCCCGTCAAATTGGGCTATTAAACATTTCCACGCCGGGTACTATCTACCTGGCCTCATCATTGGTTGGGGATTGGTCAGCACTTTTCTGGGCTTCACCAAATCCTATGCTGGGTTGATTGTCGCCAGATGCTTTCTCGGCCTCTTCGAAGGCGGCTTGCTTCCAGGAATCATAGTCTACCTCGCCATGTATGCCATTCTTTCTGACAGATACTGATGTTATGCTGATTTGAACAGGTTTTACCCTCGACACAAAATGGCATGGAGGATCGGTCTCTTCTATTGTGCCGCTCCTCTGTCAGGTGCCTTTGGTGGTTTGCTGGCTACTGGCTTGGCTCAGATCAAGCTTCACGGTTACAACCGGTGGCCATGGTAGGGCCTATTAACCTCAATGATGCTGCTTGAGCTGACTCTGGTAGGATTTTCTTTGTCGAAGGTGCCGTCACTACAGTGTATGGCGTAGTCTGTCTCTTCTTCATGCCACACAATCCTGGACATGCCAAGTTCCTGACCTCGGAGGAAAAAATGTTGACAATGGCCTACCTCAAGCATGAGCTCCATGGAGCCACTGCTGAAGAGAACGTGGACAACGAGCACTTTGATTGGCATTGGGTGAAGATGGCTTTTGCCTCGCCGAACCTATATATCACGTCGCTGGCCTGGTTCTTCGTGCTGATTCCACTCTACAGCTTCTCGCTCTTTCTACCGACCATCATTCAAGCGTTGGGCTTCACCACGGTGAAGGCACAGCTGCTTACTGTACCGCCGAATTTTGCTGCATTTCTATGTGTCCTGCTAACTACCTTCTTTTCTGATCGGATTAGGATGCGTGGGCCAGTCATGCTTGTAGGTTCAGCCACTGCGATTATTGGTTACGCTATGTTGTTAGGATCCAAGTCGGCCAACGTCCGTTATGGAGGCACTTTCTTCGTTGCATGTGGCGTCTTCATTTGCTCGCCTGCAGTCATGGCGTGGTTATCGGGAAACTTGTCCCCCCACTACGTCAGAGCTACTGGTACAGGTTTTCAGGTTGCCTTTGCAAACTGTGCAGGTAAGACGAGTACCAAGGCTAATCAATGTCGGCACTAACAAGCGTATAGCTTTTGTAGCAACCTTTACCTATCTGTCCAAGGATGCGTAAGTTCACATTTGGAACGCTCAAGACGTGTCGCTAACATCATGAAGCCCGAATTACATTTTGGGACATTCGATAAACTTGGGAGCTCTTGTTCTGGCAATCATTACTGTGACTTGTGGCATATGGTATAACAGATGGGAGAACAGTAAGCGGGACCGCGGTGAGAGAGACGACCGATTGAATGGCGACCAGTCCCGGCTAGGTCATCGCCATCCGAAATTCCGCTACACTATCTAGACCTTACTGTGAAGATGTTGTGGCACCTTGATCGATCTCGATGGCTGAGTGCAAAGCACGAAAACTGCCAACGCAACGAAAGCAATTTCTGTTGAACTGCATTTAGCTGTTTGCTTGTCGAACTTTCGCGAGTGCAGTGGTCGAGTTGCGACGAGGCTGGGCGGACCCAGGGGCCCCTGGCGCACGTGTCGATCCATCCAGTTTGAACTCCAACTTCATTTCCACCCACTCGAAGACATCGCAACATCAACCAAGACATGCAGCACGATTTCCGATATAGTTTTTGACAAGGGAGTGTCTTAGCCTGTTTGCTTAATGCCAAACCACAACTTCCAAGAATCCGGTGCAGGAGCTAGGCTGGTTCAAGAATTCCAGGGCTTTTCAAAAAAGACTATCTGATGTGGTACAAGTCTCGGTTGCTTGCATGGCCTGTTGGAACCACCACATTTGTTGCTAGTACTTTTCGGAAGGCAACATCATCGCCATATTTGCTGTTTTGACCGATCTCGTGGTCAATGTCGTGGCAAGTCTGTGACACGCCACGAAAAATTGTTGGGTGGAAGACAAGAGCAAGAGCTAAACCCAGCGTGTTGATCTCCACAAACATTTTCTTGACCATCTGGACGGAGATTACTGATTGAACTCAAGCACCGAACAAGAATCGAAGACTCCAGGTACACAAAACACAAACCAGTTGGATTGCGGTTGTTATGGGCGAGATACATGCAACAGGATTCCACTCTTGTAAGGAACCTGACGATCTTGTTGTGAGTGGTTCGAACGATTTGCCTTCTGCCCGAAGCGAAAGTTTCTTCCAGCCTACGATTGGACTTCCGTATGGTCGCTACGACATACGCCCTTGGCAGACCGCCTGTTCCCAGGTTGTCTTTAATCGTTGTCTCAAAGGCTGGCCTCCACGAGGTTGGGCCATAGATTTTTCTCCTTCAGTCGTCCTACGACTAGCATATGTCGTCACATATAGTCAAGCCCAGGTCGTGCATATGCAGTGCGACTTCGCAGAGCCAGAAGTAAGATCGTGCCTGGTTCTTCAAGCTTGACTCTCTCCTTCCCAAAGTAACCACAACTGATACCGACTGCAGCGAGTGGATCTTCCAAATAAAGCGAACATGGATGGTTATCCAGATTTCCACCTCTGTCTTCATGTTAGCATTGGTTGAATTGCTAAGTCGACAAGGAAGTCTCACCGTTGCTGGTGAGTGAGCGAATCCTCACAGCGATACAAACCATGATACTGGAGCACGACATGTTGTATTGCTGCACGAAAACTCAGGAACAGTGCTGCAGTGCGTTGTTTGTGTCTCACCCATTAGAGTAAGAGGACAATGGCGAAGAGGACTTCGGTGGTATATAATCGTCCTTGTTTTCGTCTATGTTCTCGAGATTATCAAGGCACTCATCGGCTGATTAACACATTCGTTACCATTCCTACCAAATCTCAGCAGACATCTCCGAAATAATGCATTCCAGTGGTCTACGACAAATCCTGCTTGCAGGTTCGGCTCTAAGGTACGAGCTACATGCGGTTTACTATCACGCCTCCCTAACTGACGTTTCAATAGCCTGCTCGCCAATGCCAATCCAGTATTTCCAAGAGACGCCTCCTCATGGAGTGCTTGGACCGGCACTAGCTCAACTCCTGCTGGCACTACTGGCACTACTGGCACTACTGGCACTACTGGTACCACTGGCACCGCTTCGACCTGTCCTCCAGTCAAGACCATCACTGTCACTGGTGGTGGCGGAACTGCTACGGTGTCGGTTTCGGCAACCTGCCCGAACACTCCGACTGAATGTCCATCCGGATCTACCATAACGAGCACTGTTACTAGCCCCGGGTCGCCCACGAGTTGCCCTGCAGGCTCAACGATTACCTCGATTTTGACGACCGGGCCTCCCGATTGCTCATCCGGTACTGTGACTGTTACTGGCCCTCCAGGTTCACCCTCTACATGTCCATCAGGGTTCACAGTCACATCTTTCGTGACTCAGTCTGGCGGACCAACACAATGTACTTCAGGTCCAACCGATTGCCCATCTGGACAAGTTTCTACTGTGACTATTACTAGCACCCCATCGGTCCCTCTCGATACCTCACGCACTCCTACTCCTACTGTTACAGACTGCACTGCTACCACCTTAATTGGTGGTAGTACGTTCACAGAAACCAGTGTAGTGACAAGTACGATTTCAGGTGGGACAGCTGGCACTACTACTGTTACCGAGATAACATCAATTTCCGGCGGCAGCACGGTCACTGAGACAGCGACTCAAATATCAACGGTTACAGAGAGCACACCAGCCGGCACAGTAACAGCAACT
>Ga0115846_100807_pt1 | contig 15586 bp, 11 predicted proteins | sample InSIn5gowninarea_2_FD_83860 | JGI IMG/M metagenome (GOLD analysis project Ga0115846, IMG submission 83860)
CCCCGAGCCACCTTCCCCGCCGGGCCTTCCCAGCCGTCCCGGAGCCGGTCGCGGCGACGGACGGACGGACGGACGGACGGGGCATGCAGGAACGCGTTCCAGACATCCGGTTTGTATCGGCGTAGACTTCATGGATCTTGAAGGGGGCTCATCGTTTGGAACAAAGAAAAAGTCGATTGCATACGGAAAAGTGACAGACTCATGCAAACCAAAAGCCCAACCGCTGGAATAGGTAGGGTAAAACAGGCTGTGCTGAGTGCAAGTCAAGCGACGGATGAACTAGACGTGGTGGCAAGAACGAGCACAGGGACCCACAAAGGGAAGTCTAGGTATTCGGACCTTAGCCCGAGAACGACACCAATAGCTGTACAGCTAGCTCTAGCAGAGTCCGAGAACGACACCAACAGCCATGCGGCTCTAACAGATTCCCAATTCCTATGCCCCTTTCCTGCCTCTTTCTGCGAGATCTCCTTTCATACGTGAATCGTGCTTGACTCAAGGCCAACAGTAGTGTTGTGTGATGTGCAGAGCGAAGTCGAAACGGCTATGCGGTCTATTTGTACAGATCAAGGCTAGATCGCAAGAGAGATCTGGTGATCAGGAGGAAGGGGCCGTGCTGGGACTGTCGTCAGGGAAGCGGATGGTTCTGTTCAAGGGTGGTGGTGAGCCCGTAGGCGTGACGGCGCCGGACCGGCCTGCTGTAGGCGTGGCGCCAAGTGGAGAATCGGCGTTCATGTTTCCAACAATTGTCTTACCAAGCGGGCGGGGGTTCGAGGGTCCAGAGATGTTCTTGCTGCTCGCATGGTTCGTTGGAGTCGAGTCATCTTTTGCACCGGTGACTTTCTGGTGTCCTCTCTTCACGTCGGAAACCATGCTTCTACCTACGCGATAGAACGATCGGGGTAGGGACGAACTGCTGCCCGCGGTATCGGCTCTGTGTTTCCGGAAACGACTGACCAGAGTCGATCCCTCGGCGAGAGCGCCCTCACCTATGGGCGCCGGATCGTCTGAAGATCTTCGAGAGAGCGGTTCAGTCGAGACTGCGGCTGAGATGGTCCTTGGGAGGTAGAATCCAAGTTTTCCTAGAGGTATACTGATACCGTGCACGATCTATGCCATATTTAGTTTCGTGATTCTTCACACAGCACGAAGTTTGCCACTTACGATTGAGCAAATAGCCAAGAACCAAATAACCACCAGCATAATCTCGGACAAACGTTCTGCATCGTCTCTGACCACACCGTCTAGGTTGATGCCGCGAAGGAACTCTCGACTGATGTACAGATAGAACACAGCACTGACTCCGATCGGACCGAAGAAACCTACGACAAGAGCTTGACGAGGTTCCTCAATTTGCCGGATTTTCTTGTGCATAGCGAAGACGATAGGTAATCGACGCAACATTAGAACCAGGATACCCAGCGGTATAAGGCGGTAAAGAGGGATCACGTTGTTGTGCGCAAATTCGTACCAGGGCGTAACTGCACCAAACCATATGAAGATCGAGACGTTGAGCAACATGTCGATTGTAGGTTGCAGAGAATCATCAAGTGTCTCCAAGCGGAACCAGTCGCTAGCTTTGATTAGTCGCGAGTCACATGCAGCATGTCGGAGGATACTCACTCCCAAGTAAAAACGTTTCCAGCAATAAAACAAGCAAGGACATCGTCCGAGCCGATCATACCAACAGTTCCAACAATGAACAGCTGTCTTATTAGTCGCGACCAAGCCTATGAGATAGCAGATGTACTTACGGCGAGGGTGATAGCAAACACCAGAAAGCTCTCTCTGTCCACATATTTCTTCTCCTCTGCCCAATGAAGCAACTCTTTCGCGATGTATCCGACAACGGCGCCGTACACAACGCTCAGAAGGATGGTATAGCCCCAGGTCTCGCCAAACCACAGGCCAATTGCTTTCGAAGCACCATGACCGTCCGTCAGTTCTGGGTGTCCTACATATTTGATTAAGTACAATGGCAGAAACAAAAATGGATAGCCAAGACCATCGTTCGCCCCAGACTCGGCGATGATGATTCTCTGTAGGTCTCGAGGGATATTCTTGTCTGCAAATTTGCCTTTGACAATGCTGTTACTCAAAACAGGATCGGTAGGAGTGACACATGCTCCTATGGCAAGTGCGAACAGAAAGTTGATATCGGGAACCAGAGCCCAGACAAGGAGGCTAGTGACTATCCACATGACACACATTCCAGGTCCCAGAAGTAGCGCCAAAGGTCTCCATTCTTGCTTGAGATACTTACTGGGCAGCTGAACACCGGCCAAGACCAGCTGTACGCCCAAAACCAATCTAGTAAAGTAGAGGGTTATCGTCTCGAGGTCCTCTGCATTGCCTTGTGCATAGTCGAGCGGACGGATGAGGTTGGCTGCATGGGGAGAGAAGATAAGACCTCCGATCAGGGAAATTACTTGACAGTTCTTGTTAACGCGGCACCTCCTGTGACGATGGGTATGGGAGACACTCACGAGCCTCTGACAAGTAGTATTTTTCCTTGAGAAGATACGACACAAGTCCGAAGAGAGTGATGAAGCCTCCGAGTGTGGCACAGACTATGTTGAAGTTTACAACCGAGAGGGTCGGCATACTTTGCGGAGGCCGAGACGCGTCTGTTGCTGTATAAATTAGGTATCGAGGTCAAGAATCCAAGACCATACAAGCCCTCAGGAAGGCGAGGAAGGTTGCACGTCGGGGCTTAGCGCCAAGACACGGGCGTGACGAGTGCGGCTCCTGTCGGCTTCCCGAAGTAAAAAGGTCATTAAGAATGGAAACGACCCATAACGAAGGTCGGCTCGATTCATATGTCGCAAATACCGTGTCTTGCAAAATATTGGCACAACCAGCGAAGCAGGACATAACTCCCGTTATGGTTTCTGCTCCATCTCGGACCTCACACCGAGCAGTTTTCCAGGGCTATGTATATGCATCCTCCAGCTAGACGCTGTGCTAGTTGTTAGTAAGGGATTGACGACTCACCATTTAGAGTCTTGGGCTTCGGACTTGCAGCCGATGTCTAATAGTGAGGTCAGAGCTGAATGCAGACATTGCTTGACTAGTTGCGTACTCGTGTACATCGAGCATCTAAGATAAAGCAGTGGCGGAGTTTTGACAACCCGACAGGGCCCTGGTCTAGCGTATCTGCATGATGAATAACCTCAATTCGCACGGGAGGTATTGAACAATGATGGAAGGAGAAATGAGCTCCGCGTTGTGATTTGAGATGGTGGTTGACCATTGATTGACAAACGATTGAGAATAACCTTTCTTTCCGTACGCCTTTCTTTTGGCGATCCAATGTTGACTCCGAGCCTGAACCGATCGTTGTTGTACAGAACAATTGAAAAACATCCTAATAAATGCCGCGCCGAACAAATGTATATGCCATGATGATGAAAATGAGAAAGGAAAATCAAGAACAGCGCCTGTCGTGTATATTGGGCAACATCTTTGCGCCCATCTGTGCTATTAAAAAAAAAATGCAGGAATACCAGAATATCATGGAATACTGTTTTTCTCCCGTGAAGATGAAAGACTCATGAGATAACATCTCAGTTCGTTTCGCTGTCCGAGACTTTGTCGGCAAAAGGAGAAACGTAGCGCTTGTGAATTTGCTGTCGGTTGGGTTCAAGAGTTGATCGTGGCTGCGGAATAACAGAATCGCGTGCACTGTCGGCACGGTTTCTGATATCTGCACCATTGAGCGAGGCTGCACTGTTCCTACGAGACCTTACACTTCCAGGAGAAAGAGGTTGTGGTTGGACCATCTGTGGCAGGGTGTGGTTGTGAGTTTGTTGGGCGAAAGTGTAAGGAAGCTGGTAGTGGCTGTGCGCCGACGTGGGCGAGGTACTGTTACTGCGGGGTTCACCAGGACCAGCAGATGCCGATGTTGAACTTGACGCCGAGTAGTAATGTTGTGCTCTAGAGGCATTTGTCTGAGATTGCGAGGCTGAGCCAGCGAGATGGAAGACGGGAACATTGGCGCGACTGGCCATTTCGACTTCACCGATTTGCCAGTGCATTGCCTCGGCAGCTCGCCATGGCAAGGCCATTTCTTTGGCAATCTTCTCCCACATATCCTTCTTGAACCTGAAATTTGAGTCAGCATATTGTTTTCGGTTGGATATCAACAGTGAACGCACCTTTCGTAAAGACGAGCAAGCTTGTTCTTCTTCTCGTCATCCCACTCAGAACGTCGCTCGAGGTAGTTCTGGAAACGCAGCCTGCAGCTGATAGCACTGCGACCAGGCAAGTGCTTGGAGATATCTTCCCATTTCATGCCGTTACCACGGAGCTCAATGATGGCGGCATCCTCTTCAGGGCTCCATTTGGACTGCTTCTTCTTGGCTGGAGACTCGGAAGGGTGGGGTCCGGAGGGCGCCAATCGCTTGTTAACAGGGCCATTGGCCGTGTATCCGTTGACGGGTGGTGGAGGCAGCCTTTGATCCTGAGTTGTGATGGGAGGAAGCTGACCAAAGCTTTGTTGTTGATGGTAAGGAGGCAACTGAGGGTTGAAACCTTGTGATGAGAATGAAGGTGGTTGGAAGCGAGTTGGTAACGACTGCTGGATGCTCGGCTGAAGAGGCATCAAGTTGGGTTGTTGTTGTTGTTGCTGCTGTGTGTTGTGAATGTATCCAGAGTCCATATCAAGTCTGGGCAAGGAGTTGTTGGAAGGATAGCGGGAGATCGAACCCGGCGAGCGGGCAGGAGGATCTCTAGATCCCTCTAGTAGGGAGGAGATGTCCATCTTGAAAGCACTTGAAGGCTTCAGAGCAAGCATAGAGGATGGATATGCTAAGGTGGTAAAGGTGTTGAGTTAAGGTGAGTAGAGATGGGAAGGGGAAGGTATGACTCTGTGCGAGGGAGGATGTTTATATGAGGATGAGCCGAAGCAAATGCTTGCGGTGAGTTGTGCGACCCTGTTATATAACCTGGGTTCCGAGAAACGAGTTCAGTGCTACCAAATCTTGCGAGTCGCGTGCCCGGCAGATCGGTCCTGAGCTCGGTTTTGATCGGCAGGTAGGGGCGTTGGTGGTGCGAGACAAGAGAAGGTCGGGGCACGGCGGAGTTTATTAGAGAACAGGGACGGGATAGTCTGGAAATGACTCCAACAGATCGCCTAAAGGGCTGTGATAAAGTTATGGGCGTGACTCGGCTGACATCAGAAGCCGTATGTCGCCTTGAGTGGGGAAGTTTCGAGTAGGAGTTTTTTAGTGCAATCGAAAAAGAACAGAGGTGGTTAGAGTTTTTCTCGTGCGTAGAAATCAACGCCAGACACGGATGTACCCCGAGAGGCTGCGCAGCATGACGAGTCTATATGAATAAAGTAGCCCCTGCCCGGCTGTAAGATGTACATGCGAGTCGAGAACCATCAGACATCCAGAGCAAGGGATGAAACAACTGTCAACCAATGGCGGAAACCGGTGCACTAAGGTAAGGAAGGAGATCAAGCTCGGTGTTGCGAACATGCGGATCCTGCTTGGTATGGGCGTACGGACTGGCGCTCCCTTGGCTACAATTGGGCGCGCGAGTCGTGACAGGACGGTTGCGCCACAGCATGCGCTCGAGGGTGAGATTGGGAGCCAGGGCTTAGCGCTGAAGCCATTCGCGAACGGCTGACCGAGGATGTGCTCTCTAGGTTAGCTCATGCACCGAGGCGAGTGGTGATTTGCTTTTCCTTTAATGCGGTCGATGAGGCTTCTCTGAGTTGTGCCTGTGTGGCCGAAACGTTTCTAGAGTACAAGTGGATATTTTGCGCAATTGCTTCAACGCTTTCCTACACCCGTTTCCTCTTGCCGGCAATTGGGATAGCAATTCCAAGGCCGCATGATCGGTAGCGCATCACAACAATCACGAGTATTGTTTTGTCCACACGTTGTTGAGATCCATGCAGTCTCCCACGAGCGGTGAGCGCAGAGTGAGGGAGCCGCATGAAGCCACAATGGATACAGGGGTCGAGAATTGAGACGAACTGTGATCTGCGGGGCTTTGTCATTCTGCATGCTGGAACGGACACAATCGTAGCCGAGAGATGTCCCATTAAGGTCTCACCCGGACATAAAAAGAGGTTGTGGTCGAACATGATGCAGACGTGTGTGTTGCCGAAGGCAACTGCAAACGATGGAAAAGAAAGCAGAGCTTTGAATTCATGCTTGTACGTGGTAACTTTGTTCCTAGCCGGTTTGAAAACGTAGTAGTTCCAAGCGCGATAGGCTTGCTCTCCAGACAGCGATCGCCCTGGCGCCTACTCCGAGCCTGGAATCCGAAAAAGAGACAGACCAACCTGTATCTGTGGCAGGCGGACGTGTGGAATAAAGGTGTTTGACTCCTTGATGCAGGAATTCTAGCGGTGTGAAGGACTTGCAGCCTTGTAGACCCCACTGGTAATATAAAACTGCATGTTCGATGCAAGTGATGACTGGCATATCCGCGCCAAAGCACGGGGCCGCTGTTCAGTGCACCTGCCTTGGCACAGACTTCCGAGATGTTTCGGCTCATGGCTGCTCCTGAACAACAAACCCCAACCAACCAGGCCAAGCTGCTCAATGCTGGCTTGTCTGTCGGCATGTATGTCATAGACAAACAGCAGATGATTCCGCAGAGTAAAGAGCGGTAAAAGTTTGCATCCAGGTGAGCTGCACCTGAGGATGGACTAGTCTGGCCGCACTGCCTGCGCCCGTTCGTCCTCGGTGCAGTGAGGTTCATGTTCGTTTAACGAAATTCGGGGTTCTAACCATACTGCTTCTGGCAAAAAAGCGCTGCCAAAAGAATTTGGGCTTTCAGTCGAGTTTGCCTTTCCTCGCGGATTTAACAAACGCTTAGACGGTCATGACCAAAGGTCAGCTGCCAAGGCGGACACGCGCCTACGCGGTCAAAGCCGAGAGAGAAAACAGTAGTCGCTTTTGCTCCAACTGCGCATTTCAGCATGCCCAGCTTCAATCGAGAATCCTGAACACTAACCACATCCGCAATTGCCAACGCTCACTAGAGAGCCTCAGCTGCGTCCCCATCGTTCGTGCTCTTACTCACGCTCGCTTGCTGCTTTACGGCAGTCACTTCCGCAGCACTCGGATAGCCATCGCCATCAAGCCTTGCTCCAACTGTTCCCTGTGAGCACACAACAAAACCTGTCCACATCGGATCGAACCTAGAACACCACGTTGGTCTGAATGCAATGGCAGCAGCGAGTGATGTACCCATTATCATCATCTCGGATAATGCCCAATCCGAACGACGCATCTCACCTGCTTGGACTATTGCTCAACTGAAAGGGCGCTTGGAACCTATCACAGGCATCCCAGCTTCATCACAGAGACTAGTCTTGAAGGTCGCTTCTTGGCCTGACCAGAACCTTCAAATAGTCAACGAAGACAACACACAACTCGCCGCTTTCACTTTACAAAGCTACGCAGAACTTCATGTAAGTCAATCATTTCAGTTGTTTCATCTATTGTATGTGCCGAGCAAGCACTGCCGGGAAAGGTACGTGGATCTCCTGATTTGGACGCTCGAGCGTCCGTACAGTCCGACGAGCCTCCGTCTTCCTTAGTCCCACGCCGTCAATTCAACTCCTTTGGAAACGTTCAAATATTCATCGATCCGGATCTGAGAGCAACACGGCTGCATCACCGTAAGCCCTGCATATTGGTATTTGCTTAGACCCGCACCATCATCTGCTGTACACTACTAAACCGGTTCATTGGAATATGGATGGGTTTGGGCACAGACATATCAGTGGTCTCGACTGCGGTCTTTCTCCGCATGTTGCTCTGTCGGATGCGATCGTAAAATGAGGGCCCAACCTGGTGGAGAAATGTTAGATACGACGCCAATGCAACAAGAATGGCCCAAAACAATGTTGATCTTTGCTGATTATTTGTCAAGGTAGCAGACACTCGCCCAGCAGGACTCCGCACCAACTACACAGATGTGTCATCGATTGAAAAATATGAGATGCCGCCAGATGAATATGAGAGCAGAACTGATAGCGTTCTGCATTGGAAGAAGACACATCAGCTAGGCCGATTCGACCCTAATGCCCCAAGCATCGAACAGCAGAAGGTCGCCGGCATCGAGAGAGAGATTGAAGAAAGAGGTAAATCATTGGACCCCTGCTACGCATTTGATTGATAATATCTGCTAATGCTTGGCCTTAGGAATCAAGCTGAATGCACGTTGTCGCCTACTCGCTGCAAATCAGACCGAAAGCTCAATCGAGCGTCGTGGAACTGTCAAGTTTGTTGGCGCAGTTCCTGAGATTCCTGGTATCGGAGCTTGGATCGGCATAGCTTTAGACGAACCTACTGGCAAGAACGATGGCACTGTCAAAGGCACTCGCTACTTCCAATGCGGTGCCAATTGTGGTGTCATCGTGCGACCGGAGAGAGTTGAAATTGGCAATTTCGACGTCATCGATGAATTCGGCAGCGATGAGGAGTTCTAAGCCTTGCATCGTGTCAGACATCAAGTATCGAGGTAAACAATTATCATCATGGAATGTGGTGTGAATTCTCCGAACTCTAACTCGAGGACGCGAGGACCCGGCACCTTTCAAGCAATTCAAGCCTGGCTGCATCCAGCGAGTGTTGGGCTATTATCACAAAGCTACTCGTAGATTATCAATCAACCTTGCTGTCTCATCAGGAGGCTTGCGCAACGTCTCCAAACAAAATACAAGCTGCTTCAATGTCGCCAGTCGTTCGTGATTCAATTCAGACGCCTATTTTTGATTATTGATAACTTTTGCATGCAAGGGAACGTCTGCTGTCAATGTATGATCTAGAACACTTACAGAACGAGCACAAGGCGTTCTTGCCCTACGAGGGTTTCGAGGCGTTTTGAGGAAAAAGTATGGATAAAGGTGTCACGGATGAATGATGATGTGAATAGCGCTCCGCGGATTTCGTGTTCGTATGTGCAAGTAGAAGCGAGGGGAAACCTTACATGCCGCGAGCGTTTCATCTTCACAGTCGCAGCGCACGAATAGTCAACCAGACGAGGGCTCACCAGTGACCGAGTATGAGATGGAGACCGATGTCTCTCAACGATAAGGTTGAGTTCCAAATTCTTTGCTACAACCGCACGTGGAAAATGCGTGGTAAGGACGTGGAACACTTGAATATTGGCAACGGCCCTGAAACATGAAGAGCCATGGCATATTTAGCAAATAAGCAGCGACGGAGCAGTAATTCCTCGGTGAGAGGACGCCATGCCGCTGTCACCATCAAAGCGATGGAACACATTGGGACACCTATGCTCATTTTGTACAGCGAGTCACGGCGCAAGCTGGGCGTGGCTGATGCGTTCGCGCCTCGATTGTACACATGTGGACTTGTTCGCAACAATTGCTGACTCGTCTTGAACCTTGTTCTCGCACATCTGGACAGACGGACCTGAGAAGTCGCAACGACTCATGTTCCGTCCCAGATTTGTGTACCCCTTCTCTAGCGCACAGTGCCTATCTTGAGCAGCGTGATTGTCTTGGCCATCATGTTTCCTTGCGAGCCTGAGCCGCGAATTGTTGTAAAACGTGCGGAAGGCATGCTTCGCAGTCCCGGCATTCCAGGAGCAGACGCCCTACCCGCTTATAAACGTAACTGCCGATTTTAGGGGACAGGTTCGCCAAAAATCGTTCTTGCAATCACAATTTCGCGGCTGTTTACTCATCATGTTCCAGTGTGGCTTCCTGCCAAGTTTCTACAGCTTATATCCACTCCTTTCGGTGATGTCGCGATACAGCGCCTATTGATGATTTGCAATAACACCTAGGTACCAGTGAAGAGTCGAACTCTAGATACACCGCTGACACGACTCTACGAATTCAGGTCTTTCAATTTCTTGTTTAAGAGTTATTCATGCTTTTCATGATCCTCTACTTGGCATACCCTCCCCTCCGTTCATCTGCAAAGTCGTGTTTACGTTTAGTTATGTGTAGGGTAGACTTGAAACTCAAATACTACAAATACTACACTGTAGGTTCTTGCAGCCATGACGCCGTTCGGCTTCCGGATTTATCAGATAGAACTTCGTAGGGCGTGTGAAATTGCACGTGGAAGCCACTCGTTCTGTACCAGCTAACCTTAAAGGTCGGAAACAACGCGAAAACTCAGACTTTTGCCAACGATGTGTATTTACGCCGCCTTCTAACTTGTGTCGGAGCGTACTGCGAAGTGGAACCCTGAAGCCATGTGTGGTTTGTCTGATAGAGCGTTAAAGTTCAGCCTCGCAAAAATGCCAAGTCAATCTTTGACTGTTGGATCTCACTGCTCGAATCTGCCGTTGGAGGGCACGGAGTCAGCCTCCGGGTATCATGAATCATCGCAGGCCTCAACACTTTTGCACTCATCCACCATGACTGGAACAATCAATTGCTTGAGTCTTGAGCGATACATTTCCCGGCCCGATGATTACCGTGGTTGACCAGATTGCTGCCTCATGCACTTCCCACTTGTGTGTCGGCAACTGAAGGCTCGGCTCGAATCTGGGGATCACGAGTGGAGAATTCTAATGGTGGACCAAGATCAGTCTTATCTCATGACAACGTCTATCTAACTCGGTCCACGCACACTGTTGTACCGGCACCTTATCTGCATCGTGCGAAGGCTTGAACTGTATATGAACAATCCTACGGAGGGACGACCGAATCATTTGAAAGGGCCTAAGACCTTGGCTTTTACTTCATCCCAGCATACCAAGAACAAGGAACCTGTTTCCTTACTCGACTCGATGTGCTTCAAGGCACTGGACTACCTATCCGAAGAAGCCTGGGGGATAGCCGCATTTCCCAAGCTCCAAGCACCAAGTGTCAAATTCAGTTTTCCACCTACAGGACTATCCGACACACCTATGTTGGCAATGGTTACAAACTCCAAACGTGTGTTCAGACGACCGCAGACTACAGTGTGTGTATCATAGACCACGAGTCGGTCGAGCTCAGTACATCTTTAGACGTACTCCGTATTCAGGACCGGAAACTCCTGGGATCAACTCAAAAGTGTCCCATCTACGCAACCTGAGCATGGGACAACGTGGTCACACCAAGGCTTCTAGTTTTTGTGAACCAGGACAAGGGAGTGTTGGAGCAGTACCGTTGTTGTGACTATTTGTGGACACTCGTCAGACCTGGGACGGCGACCTATCATGTATCTGCCCTGCAAGGCAAGCTGAATAGCGGAGCCCAGCTCTCCCAGAATTGGCTTTGGAGTAACAGGAAATGATGTCGCCCAGAGTTGCGAAGAAGAACCGGACAGTTTTCAGTCATCTAGCATAGATAATCAACAGGCCTCTTTTCACTCCCCTCTATCTCTCCATGCTGATGCCCAACCACACCTGCACACGGTCATGACATACCCAGATTTGTCGCTGCTACGATGGGTACCTCGTAGTGTACACTGACAGTATTCGCAGCCTGCTGTCAGCCGCATCTGGCCGCAGTCTCTATGTGGCGAGTGATCCGAGATGACGAACAGTTGCTTAGGCCAAACCGTGTCTGAGTAAGAGGTATCTAGTTTCTGTACATCAGAACATGTTAGAGTTCCTTCTGGCAACCAGGTTAGTGGCTCATACGGAGCGACCGGAGAGATCGCGAAGGCCTGCTTCTCATCGCCACAGGTTTGTTTAGGTACGTCGGGGAGTCGTACGAAACTCCGATCTCAGCAAAGTATGCACCGCATGCATCGCCGTCGCTTAGAAGTACTGTCCGTTATGCTATTAGAGTGGGGAGCTCATCATCACTTCAATCGATCGTTCGCACGGTGAGCGAACTATCGTTAATCCAACTGCTGCGGCATGCACAAGTACGTCCGTATCCCCAACAAAACGTGCGGACGCTCCGAGTCAAAAGTACTTGCTACTTTTTTTCTTAGACGGCAGAACGGATTTTGAGCATCGGTCGGCTAGCCTCGTCTCGATGCTCGGCCAAGCTATCTGTTCCTGCCTTGAGAAGCTTTCAATCCTTCCTCCAGATCCTTCGCTGGAAATCTTCGCATGTCGTCTGTCTCTATTTTGAACTATATTTCTGTAACCGAAGTGCGAGTACCTATCCTCGTTCCCTCTCCTGTGATGTACGTTCCGCAGGAAGGGCCATCTTTGAGTTACGGACGTGTGGTTCGGATTGGGTTGAAATTCGGCTTGTACCCCAGAAGCGATCAGTTCGCGCGAACCGCTCGTCGTCGCTGATCAATCATCCTGGCCAATGACGAACCCGAAACACCTCGCAAGCAGGTGTAGCTAAACTGAGCCTCAATCACGCGGAGACGAACCGGCGATTGCATCGTGCTCAACCCCTCTCCGGAAGTCTTGGTAGACGATCTCGCTCCGGGAAACCTGTCGATCCCCATCAGCCGCCACTTGTCTCCGTGCCCTAACTTTGACCTTCGTGACTCGCAAGCTTCGTTCTGCTCGAATCGACACACCTTGCACGCTTGACTGCGATCTGCATTGTGACTGGTCATGCGAAAAGTGTATGTACGAGTGTCCACTTCAGTCCAGGCTAAGGGCTTCTTTAGAAATCAAGATTGCGTTGTCATGCTTTTATCGTCGTCTACAATTTCCGGCCGCGGACCAACGGCAAGGTTCAGAGCAAGTTGGAGAAGCATGTTCTCTGCCCTGTGCAAGCCAACGAACTAGCGTTTGGCGTACAAAAGTATATGCATGGCGAACGGCAGAAGGGACCTGACATCGAAATGTCGTGTCAGTCTGGTTCTGGCTGTATGACTTCTGAGTCGCGTCTTGAGGATCGTCACACCATTACTTCCTCTCATCCTTACTCCGTACAAGGCCCAGAGGAACGGCCTTATCACGGTGTGGCTTTTAGGTTAGACACCTGGAAAGCACGAATTGTTTCCTGAAATCTAGCGCACGACGAGCTCTCTTAGGTTTAGAAGCCAGGGAACATCAGACTTTACGGCGAGAAGAGCGTGAGAGAGACTGACTACTGCATCTGTCAACGCGAATCACTGGATCTCTATCTACTCCGCATACACGCCTATTGGTAAGTACAGTAGGATCTGCTGAAAGGCCAAGGAAGATGCGAAGGCCACGAGATTGGCCGTCCGACCATTGCTGGAGTCGAGTAGCGGTAACAATACTGATTGTTTGCTGAATTGAAAGCACGTACAATATTCATCCCCATACGGTGGGAGAAGCAGAGGTAACTAGACTCGGTGCAAAAGGGTGCCATGATCATTGATCATCAATGTGAGAGGATTCAATGAGGGATCAATTGCGTACTGTCCTATTGGAAAACCAATCAAAACGTCTAACACAGCATCGTATCTTCCTTCCTCGTGTATTTGTCCGCATCCATATCATCATGTCTTTTACTATCGCACCTCTACGCCTGATACAACGATGCTAAACGTGAGTCTGATACATCAAGCAGGGTCACCCACCCGACAAGTGTCTTGGCCAATACCACAGCATGCAAGCTCCGAGATACGTCGTCCGTGAACGACAGACTCCCTCCAGTCTTCCAGACTCATCAGAACCCCGAGTCAACATCTCACACCAGCCACAATATAAATCAAGCAGATCCTCCACATCCGACTTACTATTCGTCTCGTTACGAGGTTCGTTCTCTCCATGACTCTGCGAGCTTCATCCGCCGAAATCCCCAGCCCTAGACTTCGTCTCCTCGTGTCTAGTCCATCGCATCTGTATGCGAAGTAGGTTACATCAACCGGCTGATAAGCGTTGCGAACTTCAGGACTACCGTCTTTTCTCTTCTCCGGGAACAAGCAGAAGATGAGAGAAATGCAACCGAGTCAGAGGTATAGGGCTTTGAAGAGTCGTCGTCATGCATTAACCGCTTTCCCAGCGCAGCGGAAAAAAAAAGAGAGAGATGTTTCCAAGCGAGCACAAACGTCTCCCTTTTGGTGTCATCAGTCAGTCAATCGTTTGGAACGAACCGGTTCCGTGTCAAGTTGTCAGATTCCAGACTCGCGGGTTTACTCCTTTTCTTGTCAAAAGAGACAGTGCACGAGCTGGAAAACTGGTTCTGGATTTTTGGAGATGAGAGCTGAAAATACGATTCAGTCAATCGGACTAGACATGGAAACAGTTGTTCTCGACTCCTGAACGACAGGTTACAAGCAGATGTATTGCACACATGTCGCTCGCTGGGTTTCCCTGCATGTGGCTTCCAGAAGTAGTGGCTTGGTAGAGCAAAATGGATCTTTGCTACCAGCGCCTGGAATCTCAGCCACCAGTTTGTTCGAAAAACATTTTATATCCATTCCATACAGCACCAGTTCTAGGAAATACAGGAGTACACTTCGGAAGGATGGGACGCTGCCAGTATGGTCCAGCCATCATGCCTTGGCAATGCCCGGTAGTGCAGGAACACTTTATATCGATTTTTAGTGCTGTTGTTGATTCATCAAACAGGTGATCTGATAGATTGATCCAGCTCCTGCCTTATCCGCAAAAAGCTAGACTCTTTCCTATCGTGTACTCTTGGCTCTGTTGCAAGATCGCTCTTTCTCATGATACTGAGATATTGGTCTCAAATGATCTTTCTCGCTTTTCCTTCCTTACTCGACCAAGGTCATGTCCCCTGGTTGCTAGGCTGTCAATCTCTCTTCTATTCCTTTTTTTCCACGTCTACAGTGTCCCCATGCAGGTATATTGCTTTGTTCTGCTTGATTGCTTTGTCACCCCCCCTTCTGATCATCTTTCAGCTCTCGCTTCTGATCATACATCCCTCTCCTTTCCTCCACGGCTATCTTTGCTCTTTCTTTCTGTTCCCATTGGTGCTTCGATCGAATGAATACTATGCCTTTTCTTTACTCGAGAGTCACCTCCTTGCTCTCCTCTACTTGATATTCACGTTTCTGCTCCCCACCACTTTCTTCATTCGCTCTCCTTCCAATTCCAATACACCGGCGCGTGAATCTTCCAAGATCACATTCATATCTTCCCCCTTTATGTCATTGGCTTGGCGTGTTGTTTACAGCTTCCAAACCTTGTCGACGCCCAAAACAAAGAAGCCATCACCCGGCGACATAGCACTCATCATATTTCTCGACACGGCGCATTTGTCGCATCACCCTAGGAACCTACGCGACATCATGCCTGCTCGTGCCGGTACTTCAAATACGCCCCAACGGGCTTCGCGACGACACAACAACTTCAAGGAAAACATCAACTTCTTCGAGCCCGGCAAGCAAGGCCGTCGCACCGGTCTCGTTCTCAAGGACAGCGGAGTACGCGATGAGCATGGTTTCGAGCCCGTCAGTGGCATCTTCTCGTCACCCGAACCTTCACCACAACAGCCCTCACCCAAGCGCCTCCCACCAAATGGTAACGACACGGCCCTGGGTTCGTCGGAGATGGTTCTGCAAGACAGTACAAAGAGAACCATGTCCGCGTCGGAATCACTGAACACGGGCTGACTCAATCCTCACAGGCTCAATTCCAGAAATCACAGAAACCCTCAACTTGCGCAAGACTCCTCACCTACCGCCAAAGACTCAGACTCCGCGCCGAACAAACATTGGTGGCTCGCCCGTCCGTCACTCTGCTATCAAACCTGTAGATACCCAGTCATCACCTCAGCACCCGCTGTCTGTTC
>Ga0115846_100810_pt1 | contig 15529 bp, 18 predicted proteins | sample InSIn5gowninarea_2_FD_83860 | JGI IMG/M metagenome (GOLD analysis project Ga0115846, IMG submission 83860)
AAATCGGAAATGGAGTCCGAATGAGAGTTGTGTTCGGACAACACCAGTTTGAAAAACGGAAGCTGAGTCCGAATAAGGGTAGAGTTCGGACAGTGCCAGGCAGAAAAACGGAAATGGAGTCCGAATGAGAGTTGTGTTCGGACAACACCAGATTGAAAAACGGAAGCTGAGTCCGAATGAAGGTTGTGTTCGGACTGTCCCAGGTAGAAAATCGGAAATGGAGTCCGAATGAGAGTTGTGTTCGGACAACACCAGATTGAAATACGGAAGCTGAGTCCGAATGAGAGTTGTGTTCGGACAACACCAGTTTGAAAAACGGAATCTGAGTCCGAATGAAGGTTGTGTTCGGACTGTCCCAGGCAGAAAACGGAAGCTGGAGTCCGAATGAAGGATGTGTTCGGACTGTCCCAGGTAGAAAAACGGAATTGGAGTCCGAATGAGAGTTGTGTTCGGACAACACCAGTTTGAAAAACGGAAGCTGAGTCCGAATAAGGGTAGAGTTCGGACAGTGCCAGGTAGAAAAAAAGGAATTGGAGTCCGAATATACTCCCGCAGGTGTCTTCGTGCCTTCCGCTCTAATCAACGTATGAAAAACAACAATGTACTTTCACACAGCCTAAAGGAAAAATAGAGCCCAACAAAAAAAACAAACCCCGAAAACAGCTCCTCAGCTTGTTTTCGGGGTTAAATTTTCTAAATAGTCCACAGCATCTTCAAACGTATCGATTGGGATAATCTTCATACTTGTATCGATATCCTTCGCTGTTCGAACAGCTGCTTGATAGTTTGAATCTTCGGCTCCCTTTTCACTTGGAGCTAAAAAGAATTCTGCGCCAGCCTTATCTGCAGCCACCACTTTCTTTTCAATCCCACCAATTCGACCAACCGTCCCGTCAGGAGAAATTGTTCCTGTTCCCGCAATTTCATACCCTTTTGTCAAATCTGTTTCAATTAACTGATTGTAAATTTCAAGTGAAAACATTAAACCAGCTGATGGTCCACCAATTTCATCCGTCTCGACATCTACCTTAGGAGAAACCTTTATTTCTTTGTCGTCAACAAGAGAAATACCGATTCCTACTCTTTCGCTTAGCTCATCAAACTGTTTAATCCCAAGAACGACTTTACTTTCTTTCTCTTTTTTATCAACCGTTAAGGTTACTTCATCTCCTGCTTGTTTTTCACCTACATATTCGATAAATTCTGCCGAAGAATTAAACCTTTGTCCATCAACTTCAACAATCCGGTCTCCGGGGGTCAATTTCCCGTCTGCAGGCATACCTGGAACCACTTGTAAAACATATACCCCGTTATAGTCATAATCAATTGGATAACCCGCTCTCTTATACGCAACCTCTATAGCACTGGTTTTTGAACTATCCATCATATGGAGCTGTCTCATCGTGTATTCTTCATCGGTTTCGTTTTCCCCCCTAATTTCTTCAACAGGGTGGATTTCTTGATAATCACTTAAATGAGCCAGTAAATAGGAATAAATATTCGCCCTTCCCATTCTTATCGTTGTGAGCATAAAGCTTCCTTCTTCCTCATACCCACCCTCTACCTCGATAATTGGCTCTAGTTCCTTTGCCATTCCTGGCTTAGATACATAAAAAGGTAAATAATAAAAAGAACTTGCAAATAAGAGAATCGCAATTAAAAGAGTTAGTCGAAAAGATCCTATTTTTTTCATGGTGATTGGGGCTCCTTCCATTGCTCAATAACTTGTTTGATTTTTACGATTTGTTTTCTTGCTTCATCCTCACCAATTGCAATAATTTCATCTATATTCGTAAATGCTCTTGAACTATAGCTTTCAACCCTGGGTCTTAACATAATATCAGAGGCAACTTCTCGATTTGTTACAAGTTCCATTTGCATAATATCAATACTTTGCATGATAACGTCAAATATAGAGGTGATTTCCGAGTTTGTATTTACATGCGAAACATCCACAGCAATTACAATATCTGCTTCCATCTCTTTTACAACCGAAACAGGTATGCGGTCTACGACGCCACCGTCAATTAATAACCGACCATTTAATTTCTCGGGAGTGAATATTCCTGGGATTGCAATACTTGCCCTAACTGCATCCGCAACTGGGCCTTCTTTAAAAACCACCTTCTCCCCTGATACTAAATCGGTCGCGACCACTGCGATAGGAATGTCTAACTCTTGGATTTCTTTTCCATGTGTAAAAATCCGTATTAATTCCTTAACTCTTTTTCCAGCGATAAACCCCATTTTTGGAACCGTAAAATCTAAATAATACTTCCGCTTAAATGCTTTTGAAAGCTTATAGAGCCGATCAATATCCAGTCCAGCTCCATAAAAACAACCAACCATTGCCCCCATACTACTTCCAGCTATCATATCAATAGGGATTCCCTCATCCTTCAACACTTTAATGACTCCAAGGTGGGCAAACCCTCGAGCTCCTCCAGACCCTAGAGCTAAACCTACTTTTGGACGCCGCAAACGATTTCCTCCTTTGTTTAAATCAAACATATTGATTTCCTTCCCTCATCTTCCTTTCAACGGTTGAATCCTGAAGTGAGGAGATAACACGATAAAGTGAAACTTCCATCAGTGGGGGGGCTCCTCCCCCACTGATGGTTAGTTGAACCAATCGGGCATTTACGGGCAGTTAACCGCCCACTTTTCCTTCGCGATTCCTCTAAGTCTTGAATTCGGGTTTTACTGCCCGTTAATCTGCGATAAACTTTTGGTCTAATTTCCATACTTGTTAGCATATTGATTTTATATGAGGACAAGGTATTACGTGGTTTAAACAGCTTTGTTGTTTATATATGGTTGATCTTACTTCAACAGAACAACACATATTGCCAAGCAAACAATACCAATATCGTTTGATGAATATGCCTTATTTTATCACTGTTTAATTAGGTTTTACAGCAGTAGACCTGCGGAGGGAGGATTTACGTGCTAAAGTCAAAAATAAAAACGGGGGTGCTCGCTACCTCCGTTACGGGTATGGCCGTCTCAATGATTATTTTTCCGCAGGAATCATTAGACGCTTCAATAAGAGGACTAAATATGTGGTGGGAAATTGTTTTCCCCTCTTTGTTGCCTTTTTTCGTGGTATCGGAACTGTTAATTGGCTTTGGGGTTGTTAAATTTATTGGGGTTCTGCTTGAGCCACTTATGCGCCCTTTGTTCCGAGTACCTGGAGTTGGTGGGTTTGTCTGGGCCATGAGTATGGCCTCTGGAACACCATCTGGGGCCAAATTGACAGCGCGACTCCGGAAGGAAGGACAGATAACAAAAATTGAAGCAGAGAGACTCGTTTCCTTTACTAATGCTTCAAGCCCTATTTTTATCTTTGGAGCCGTAGCAGTAGGATTCTTCCATAATGCACAACTTGGTGTACTTCTAGCCATCGCCCACTACCTTGGAATCATAACAGTCGGCTTAGCGATGAGGTTTTATGGAAAAAACGAGGTACCTAAGGCAAAAGATAAGAAAAAACGAATCACCATTGGCGATGCCTTTGCAGCCCTACATAATAGTCGTATCAAGGATGAACGTCCAGTTGGGCAACTTCTTGGGGATGCCGTTATGTCGTCGATTCAAACTCTTTTAATGATTGGTGGCTTTATTATCATCTTTTCAGTCATCAATAAATTGTTATACCTACTAGGAGCTACCGCGTTTCTTGCTAGCTTTATTGAGTATCTTTTAAGTTTAATTGGTCTTGACAAGACATTGAGTATGGCCACTATTTCTGGGCTTTTTGAAATAACAATGGGTAGTCAAATGGCAAGCCAAGTACAGGACGTAACCTTGCTTCATCAGGCGATTATTACAAGCTTCTTCCTCGGCTTCAGTGGGTTTAGTATTCAAGCTCAGGTGGCAAGCCTACTTTCACAGACAGATATCCGATTTCAGCCTTTCTTTTTTGCGAGAATTCTACACGGGCTTACAGCTGGTATTTATGCCTTGCTATTATGGGAGCCTATCTATCTCCGACTCTTACAAAATGAACAGCCATCAAACGCAATGCCTGTCATGAACAGAATTTATGAAGAAGGGACAAAGCTAGCTGATTTCCATTTTTCAATCACCCAGGTTGGTCCTTTGATTACAATTGGTTTCCTTGCTCTTTACGTTATGATTTATTATAAAAGGATGACGAACAAATAAAAGCGAGCCACTTTAGGCTCGCTTTTGCTTATTTTGGGAATTTGCTATTTAATGCTTTTTCAACCTCAGGTGGTACTAACTTAGAGATTTCTCCATGATATTGAGCAACCTCTTTCACAATGCTAGAACTTAAAAAGGAATACTGATTATTTGTCATCATATAAAAGGTCTCAATTTCTTTATTTAGTAGTCGGTTCATTGATGTAAGCTGCATCTCATATTCAAAATCCGAAACAGCCCTTAACCCCCGGACAATCGCATTTGCATTAACACTTGCAGCATACTCAACTAGTAGACCATGGAAAGTATCTACTTTTACATTTGGGATGTCTTTTGTAACTTGCTTAATAAGTTCCATTCTTTCTTCCACAGTAAATAATGGGCTCTTAGATGAATTATTCAAAACAGAGATATAAATCTCATCAAATACCTTAGCAGCTCTTGTAATGATATCCAAGTGCCCATAGGTAATTGGATCAAAGCTCCCAGGAACGACGGCAATGCTAGCCATTTAATTTTCCCCCTCATTGTTCATGTTATATGTATATACTGTAACTCCAATAATACCATATTCTTCATGCCTCATTTGCTCAAATCTACCAATTTTTGTGGGGAGTTGTGTTTCAGAACCATGTTCGCAAACGATGACCCCATTGTCCCTCAACAAGTTGGCGGTATCCATCATTTCCATCAGCTTGATAAGCTGTTGTTTTTTATAAGGGGGATCTAGAAAGATATAATTAAAGGAAATATCTCTTTTACTCACTGCCTTAAGTGCTCTAGATGCCTCGTTTCGATAAACTTCGGCATGATCTTCTAACTGGCAATCACGTAGGTTTTCTTTAATCGTCTGTATTGCCTTTCGGTCTAAATCGACGAAAATAACTTTTTCTAAGCCGCGACTGAGCCCCTCAATTCCGAGACCACCGCTACCTGCAAATAAGTCCAAACCGATTCCACCATTAAAGTACGGTCCAATCATATTAAATATCGCTTCTTTTACCTTATCCGTAGTTGGTCTTGTAGAGTTCCCCGGGACAGCTTTCAATCCCCGTCCTTTTAAGACGCCTGATACAACCCTCATTTAATAAACCCCTTCATTCCTTAAGTGATTTCTACCTTATCCTACCACATGTGAAAAAATATAATCAAAAAGTGTATAAGCTGGTCCTTTATGGAAATAATGTAAGTAACAACATCAATTTGAGGATGTTGTTGCCAACCGCGGAGAAGACTTACGTTTCCCCATAAGTTCTTCCTCCGGTTTCTCCTCTCCCTTTGCCTTCTATCCCAATAGTGGGATATAGAAGGACCCTGCAGATGATGCAGGGTTTCTTTTTTTGTCTTGATTTGTTTCAACAAGAAAAGAGCCATCAGAAAAAAGCGCAAGCTCTTCGTCTTTTGGACGAACGCCTAGCGCTTCATTAGATTCCCATTTTATAATCATATTCTTTTGCTTTGTCTGGAGCCTTGTTTTCAAACTGTACTTTTAGGTAGGGCTTATAGGATGGCTCCACTTTTTTAACAAAGGAGTATGCACTAATTTTCTGTATGAGTGCATCCGTATCCTCTAGATCGCAATATAAAACAACATACTTAAGCTTTCTCGACACATAATGAACATTTCCAAATCTTCTTAACATCTTGGCTTGTTTTAACGAATATAGCCAGACGATAATTCCTTGTCTTTGACCTATCATATTCTTTCCCCTTCAGAACACTGCTTTTCCATAGTTTAGCATACAGGACCTTACTTTTACAATCACTCTCAGAAGAATGCGATAATACTAAGCAAAGCGCAAATGGCCTGTTCAGCAGATATGGCTAGGAGAATTTCCAACTGAGATAGCTAGAGCTGGACAAAAAAAGAGTATGGAAAAATCCATACTCAAGAACAACCACAGCTTCCGCCGCTTCCGCAGCCACCCCCACATGAGGAGCCAGTGTCAAAGAAGGGATTTCCGGTAGGAACCTTAACACTTTCAGACACTGAGCGACCAACAAGAACACTAATTTCATCTAATAGGCCTTGTAGATCATTTTCAGCTCTTTTAAATTCGGCCACGGCATCATCCAAATCAACTTCTCGTTTTAGGACACGAATTTGGCCCATCACCTCTTTATAATCGGGATGATATCTTCCGAATCTCTGAACCTCTTCATAGCGTTCTTTCATCTTAACAAAGGCTTTTACCTTTGCTTGTGTTTCCTTGCTTGATTTAACTCTATATAAACATTGCCGATAGTTCTCAGCTATATCCGAATCTAGGACCATTTGAACAAGCTCTTCTGCTTTTTCTAAAAGTTCAATTCTTTCAATTGTAGCAAGCACGATTCGCCCACCTCCGTTTCATATTTTACCATGAAAAAGTATGAAAAGCGAAGGTTTCAATTAAAAGATAACCATCACAACTTAGACGACCGGACTAAACGCTTGAACTAGTGATAGATTTTCCTATATTCTGCCCATCTTCCCTTTCCAGAGATAAGTCTTTAACATTCTTCTTTTCAAATAATTCGTAAGTATAATTTAACGCATCCACAATTCCTTTTCGTTCAGGACTCACACTTCTTTTCAGCCATTAACCAATACTATAAAAAGAAAAAAGCTTCTTTGGCAGAACAGAAGCTTAAGATTGTGCGTTCATATTGGCAAACATATGCATCATCATTGAAGCCATTTGAACACTATTTGTAAATTTTTGTACTTGATGTGGAATCGTTTTTTCATAAAAATTGAGAGCTGCAATTTCCATTGTATAGAGCTCCCTCGGGTCTCTCGTCAATTTCCGATACCAATTCGGATGTATTCGGATAAATTCATGTAAATCCTTTTGTTTTTGGATATGTTCAAGTACATCTTTTCTCATTTCGGACTCCTTTAATCTTTTCTAAACGAAAACGGGCTCTGAGGAGCATCACGGTTGGATGAAGGTTTAGATGGCTGACTTCCTTGAAACTGCGAAAGCACCCCTTGTATTGCATCAATCGCATGACTTATGTTTCCAATTTGGCCTTGGAGTTGCTCTTGGTCCATATTTTTAACTGTATGGATGATTTTCGACATCCACTCTCCACTTTTTTCCTGCTCCTTGGAGTCTTCATTCTTTTTACTAACCTGATTCCCTACCCGGTAAGCGTCCCACCTAGAATCCTCTTCACCGAGTAAATACCATTCTTCATAAAGCTCTTGCCATGTCATATTTCCATTTCTTACTTCCTTAATTAGTCCCGGATTTTCTTTGACAAACATTTTAAATTGCTGAATAGATGGATGTATCACTTTACCTTTATTGCTCATGTTCGTCACCTCACCTCGTTACATTTGCCTACCATAATTTATGTGTTCCTGTAAAAAATGTGATTGCATAACCTTTTTTCTTCAATATGAGTTTTACCTGCCCGTGAATCTAGGATAAAATGTTCAATGGGATTTGTACAAAAGGACATATATGAAAGAGGTTAACAGATGAAAAATCAAGCGTTACATCAACTATTAGAGGATTGCTTGCAATTAGCAGATGAAAATGACACAAAAATCATTGAAAACATCCTTTCCGGTGTCAAAGAAAAACTTGAAAGTGAGAACGGTACTTACATCGGACATATTTTACAAATGAAGCAGAATCTTGAAATGGATACATTTGAACTAACCCTTCCACTCTCATCACTGGTGAACAACAATCTTGATATTCTCCATGGGGGAATCACTGCAACTGTCCTAGATACAGCAATGGGAATAATGGTCAATAAAGTACTACCTGAAGGACAAGCTGCTGTCACGAACCAACTAAACATCCATTACCTCGCCCCAGGTATCGGAAGCCAGATTACTTGTAAGGCTAGGATTGTTCATCAAGGGTCTAAGACAATGGTTATGGAAGCTGAGGTGCAGCGTGAAGATGGGAAGAAGATTGCTCATGCTACAGGAAGTTTTTTTATCATAAAAAAATAGCGAATGGTTTATCCATTCGCTTTCCTCATTTCTTTATAACATTCTGTGTGTATTATTTATGAAAGATCCCTACCCCTAAGTGAATTCCCCACTTAGCAAATGAGTCCCGTTGTCCTTGACTATTTAACCAACCTTCCACAACAACTTGCTCAACAACATTATGTGCAGAAATGGATCATAAGCTTATCTAGCTGTGGCCATAGGGACTTCAGACATAAGGTACTCACTAAAAGAACACCTTCTTTCAGGATTTCGAGTAAAACCGTCCAGAATGGTAGAGAAAAATCTTCTAGCCGGCTTGTCTTATCCAGTCGCCCTAGGCAGGGCAATTCCACTTTACTTAATCTACTGAAGCTGGTTTTGATCATGTTCAGATATCTCAGATAAGGCGACCTCAGCCTGATTATCCATTTTAGGATTAATGGCAAAATCACCAAGAGCGACTATTCCCACAAGTTTATCCCCTTCAACAATAGGTAACCGACGAATTTGATGCTCTGCCATTACCCTTGCTGCTTCTTCCGTAGGTGTATCAGGAGTAATTGTCACTAAGTGATCGCTCATGACAACTTCTACCTTTGAAGACGGTGGCTTCTTTTCAGCAATTCCTCGAAGTACGATATCCCTATCTGTAATCATCCCCACTAATTTTTCTCCATCCACAATCGGGATAGCTCCTACGTTATTTTCTTTCATTTTCACTGCAACTTCATATACATTGTCAAGTAAAGTGCAAGTTTCCAAATCCGTTGTCATAATCTCACGAATTTTACCCATTTCTATCATCCCCTTGCATAATATTAGCTACTTCTTTTAGATTCTCCGTTAAAAAACGATTTATGCCCGCTTAATACATTGCAACTTTTGATTATTTTTACTATTATTGATAAGGAGATGGGTTTACCATTATGTAGCATGTTGCTTCTATGTGTTTAGGAGGGATGAAGATGATTTTTGAAAAGACCGGATTGGAAAATTTAAAAGCCGATCTAAACTGGTTAGACGAAGTATTGCCTGATTATGGACTAGAGCGTCATGGGCAATGGGATTATGAAAAAGTTACTTATGACCGTAGGTTTGATTTAAAAGAGGGTACATACTATCTTCGCCTTCAAGGGTATGCAGTGGAAGGAGATGTTGGTGCTCATAAAGCTGTCATTCAGTTAATGGAGCCGCTTCTTGGAAAACATTATTACCCACACGGTGTGGAGTATGGAGAGAATGAACACTTCCCTAAATCACTTGTAAGTCAGTGTGAAAAGGTCCTTAAGGACTTAAAAGAAGAAGTAGAGAAATTTGCTCTATAATCCCAAAAAAGAAAGGCGCAGAGATGCGTCTTTCTTTTTTGGGATTTGAAGATAATGTATGCCTATCTGAAAAGTTCATGGCGATTTAATTAAAATAATACTATAATAAAGGTACTCATAAAATTACCTATAAGTTAACCTATCGTTTAGAAAGGGGTCCAACTTGACTAGATTTGTTACAAAAAGGAATATATCCATTCTAATCGCTATTATCCTAATAGCCTTACTTTTCTACATTATACTCCCTGTTTCTGTTCCATTGATAAGTGCGTTAATTACAGCGATCATTCTTGAGCCACTTGTTCGTTTTATCAAAAGGAAAACAAATATCGGCCGGAAGTTTGCCGTTATCATCATCTTTATTGGTTTTTTAATCTTGATTGGTTTATCAGGGTATTTTATTACAACCAAAGTTATTACCGAGGCAATAAATATTGTCGAAAATGCACCAAGGTACATCAATGATATTACGAATGTTTGGTTTGATGCACAAGATCGATTTGTTGAAGCAGCTAAAGATTTTCCAGATGAATTAGTACATGAGGTTAACGACCGTGGTGAGGAATTTCTACTTAATGCAAGAGATGATTTACTTGCCTTTATTAACATCAATAATTTGAAAGCTTTGCTGACCAATATTCCGAACTTTCTAGTAAGCTTTTTAGTGTATTTAATTGCCCTATTCCTGTTTCTTCTCGATTTACCGAGACTTAGGAATGGTTTCTATAGCTTTTTGTCAGAGAGAACTGCTGAAAAGGTTAAATTCATGTCATCACGTCTTACTAACGTGATAACTGGCTTTTTTAAAGCTCAGTTTCTTGTGAGTGTTATCATCTTTATCGTGTCTCTTTTAGGCCTTTTATTGATTGTCCCTGAACTCGCTTTACTTATGTCACTGGTTATTTGGATTATAGACTTCATTCCAATCATTGGATCTATTGTTATTCTGGGTCCATGGGCTATATTTCATCTTTTAGCTGGAGATATCGTGATTGGTACCAAACTTGCTATATTGGCTGCCGTTCTTTTAATTATTCGGAGAACTGTGGAACCTAAGGTGATGGGAACCCATATTGGTTTATCCCCTCTAGCAACATTGATTGCGATGTACCTCGGTTTAAAACTAATAGGTATGGCTGGATTTATTGTCGGTCCATTATTGATCATTGCCTTTAACACAGCTAGGGAAGCTGGTATTATCAAAATGAATTTTAAAATATAAAACCGGACTTATTGTCCGGTTTTTTTATGCAAAAAAATGCTGCCCTTTGGCAGCATCTGTATAATTACACTATTCTATTATCCACCCAATATTGCCTTAATAAGAGAGGTTGTCTCTCCTCCATGATAAAAAACATATAATAGTAAATAAACAGCAACACCCGTGATCCCTGTAAAGAACCATACAATGCTCGTCACTGGGCCTAATTTTCGATGAAAGCCAAGACGCTGTTTATACCCAGTCCAAAGGGAAGTAATGCCTAAGACGGCCCCCACAGTGGCAAGTGTAATATGGAAAATTAAGAACACCGTGTAATAGATTTTTATATCATCTGGGCCCCCGAACGAGGTATTGCCTAAGAACAAGGTCCTAGAAGCATAAATAATAAAGAAAATGACCGCAAAGATTCCCGCTAGCGTCATTGTTTTCCTGTGTTTCTCTGTTTCTCGCTGTTTAATTTGCCACCAGCCTATAGCGACTGTGATTGCACTTAAGACAATAAACGTTGTGCTAATAGTTGGAAGAATTGGAAGGTTCCCCATACTTATTTTCCTCTTTCTTTTGATGTTATAATTTTTCCCTTTTCTTTACTCCGTTGGTTGTGGATGTTGTTGACGGTAGAGTGCTAGTTCCTCTTTTTCCTTTTCCTGTTCACTGTTGTACCAGTTAAAGAAGGCATACGCGAGGACAACTCCATACACGATTTCTTGAAGAATCTTCATCACAACTCCGCCAAGACGCTGATCCTCGAGTAAGGAGAGTGAACTAAACATCTCTGGACCACTTAGATTCAACATAGATAGTGTTGAAGCGGGTACACAGAGAGCCAGTGCTTGTGCCCATGCATTGGGATCTGAAAAAGTTGCGTAGATTGGTGTTTCAGCAAAAATAATTAATGCACATGCGGGTGTTAATAGAATGCCATCTGCAAAAATATACCCAACCTTCTTCAGCCCTGATAAAGATTGTTGTTCCGGTAAAACATTAAGCAATGGCCACCACATCACAATGGCTAACACAAATAACAGCGTAGTATAACCAGCATGCAACCACATATCCGTTTTTATCACATCAAATATTAACGGAATATGATAAAAAGAAAAAATCCCATTAAACAATACGAGTGCTATCAAGGGCTTAGTCATTAGCGAAAATAATGGTTTTATAACAGGTTTATTGATAATTCCTCTCCAAATCCAGTTAGGCAAACCAAATATGAGTAATGGAGGAATAACAAGGTAAAGTGTAGCCATTTGAATCATATGAGCATAAAAAGTGATATGCCCTAGTAAGTCTAGTGGAGACCCTTTCACTCCATAAAGTAGGATAATTCCTGTTGTAAAGAATAAAGCCTGTTTCAATGTCCCTCTTTCACTATCTTTAAAACGTGGATAGTATTTAAAAACTAGTAGGTAATAAACAGCTAAAATAATCATTAGACTAGCTAAATAAAAAGGACTCCAGTTTGCTCTAAAACCAAACAAATCAAGAGAAAACATTACAAATCACCTCATAATTAATAGAAAAGCTTTTTCATTCATTATACCTGTTCTAACAAGGTCACCGCAATGAAACAGCGTTGTTTTTTATGGAGCGTAAGTCAAGGTAATGAAAAAAAATCGGCATGATTGCCGATTTTTTTCATACTTTTCACTATTTACCACCAAATGATTGTCATAAAGGCTAGGACCGTAATGAACCCTACAAGTACTCCTGAATATAGGAATAGTTGTGGAGCTTCATGTCCCTTATGGCTCATATGCATAAAATAATACAATTGAAATATTACTTGAACAACCGCCAAGAGCAGGATGAATGGTACTACGAACCAGTTGGATAGATCACCAAATCCGACTGCTGCGAACGCAATTAACGTTAGAAAAATCATTAGAGAAAATGTTATAACCTGGTATCTCATATCCTCAGCATTTTTTTTGCGTCGATAGTCAAGGTCAACTCTTGGGTTTTCTGAAGTAGACTGTTGATTTGCCATCAGTTTATCCCACCATTCCCATTAAGTATACGACTGTAAAGATAAATACCCAAACAACATCGATAAAGTGCCAGTAAAGGCTAGCTAAGTAAAATTTTGGTGCATTGTATAAGCTTAAACCTCGCTTCGAGTTCCGAATCATTAAGACAATAAACCATGACAAACCGAAGGCAACGTGAGCACCGTGGAAGCCTACTAGTGTATAAAATGACGATCCGAACGCGCTACTAGTAAAGCTATGATGATACTCATGTACGTAGTGGTTAAACTCATAAATCTCAAAACCTAGGAAAGCAAGCCCTAACAGAACTGTAACACCTAACCAAAGCTGCATTTTCTTAAACTCAAAGTTTTTCATATGGTGCATTGCATAAACACTTGTTAGTGAACTTGTTAAAAGCAACATGGTCATAAGAAAAACAAGTGGCATAGCAAACAAATCTTTGGCAAGAGCGTGTTCTGCTGTAGGAACCTTATCCTTTAGGGCAAGATAGGTTGCGAAGAGAGAGGCAAATAATACTGTCTCTCCCCCCAAAAAGAACCAGAACCCTAAAAATTTATTTTTCGCTTCAAGGGTTGCTTTCTCAGGCGACGCAGGCCATGTTTCATTAGTCATTTTTTCTTCAGCGTGCATTATGCCTTCCTCCCCTTATCATCATCAATCAGGTCTTCTTTATGAATATGAAAACCGTGATCATCCTTGATTGAACGTGTGAACATAGAAAGCAATGTAACTAACAATCCAAGGATTAAAACTGGGAGTCCCCATGAATAATCCAAACGGTACATTGCTCCAAATGCAGCAATGAATAATCCAAGTGAAATCATAAATGGAATAAAAGAGTTATTTGGCATATGAATATCCCCAAGTGGTTCTGCGGGAGTCATCTCTTTCTTCCCTTCCATTTTTTCAATCCAATACGGATCCAGTCCACGAACTAATGGAAGCTGCTTGAAGTTATAAAATGGTGGCGGTGAAGCAATTGCCCATTCAAGCGAACGTCCATCTCCCCATGGGTCATTTCCGACCTTCTTATTCTTAACACTAGTAACAATAATATTAATTAGCAAGATGATAACTGCAATGGCCATGAAAAAGGCACCAACAGTTGATACAATGTTTCCTACCTCAAGTCCTTGATTCGGAAGGAATGTAAAAATACGACGTGGCATCCCCATCAAACCAAGGAAATGTTGAATAAAGAATGTCAAATGGAAACCAATTAGGAATAACCAGAAAGTGATTTTCCCTAAGAATTCATTTAACATTGTTCCAAACATCTTTGGCCAATAAAAATGGGTTGCAGCAAGGATGGCAAGAACAACACCACCAACAATAACGTAATGGAAGTGAGCTACAACAAAGTAAGTATCATGGTATTGATAGTCTGCTGCAGCAACAGCAAGCATAACACCTGTTACTCCCCCCAAAAGAAACGAAGGTACAAATGCAACAGCGTATAACATAGGAGTGGTGAATCTAATACTTCCTCCCCACATCGTAAACAACCAGTTAAAAATCTTAATTCCAGTCGGTACAGCAATCGCCATTGTCGCTACCGCAAAAATGGAGTTTGCAATCGGACCTAATCCAGTTGTAAACATATGGTGAGCCCACACCATGAATCCTAAGAACCCGATCAATACTGTCGCAAAGACCATTGATGAATATCCAAACAGACGCTTTCTAGAGAATGTTGAAATAATCTCAGAGAAAATACCAAAGGCTGGTAAAATTAGAATGTAAACTTCCGGATGACCGAAAATCCAAAATAGATGCTCCCAAATAACTGTGTTCCCACCCATGGTTGGGTCAAAGAAATTTGCCCCAAACAGACGGTCAAATGTTAAAAAGAAAATTCCAACTGTTAGTGGTGGGAAAGCAAACAAGATTAATGCAGATGCCACAAAAGTAGTCCATGTGAACAATGGCATCCTCATATAAGTCATACCTGGTGCACGCATATTAATAATGGTAACTAGGAAGTTGATTCCACCAATCAAGGTCCCAAAACCGGATATTTGCAAACCAAGTGCATAAAAGTCAATTCCGTGTCCTTCGGAGGCAAGTGATAAAGATGCATATGACGTCCAACCTGCATCCGGTGCTCCACCTAGGAACCACGAAAGATTTAGGAATAATCCTCCAAATAAAAACAGCCAAAATCCTAAAGCATTTAGGAATGGGAACGCAACATCACGTGCCCCAATTTGCAATGGCATAACTGCATTCATAAACCCAAGTAAAATCGGCATTGCAGCAAGGAAAATCATCGTTGTTCCATGCATAGTCAAAACTTCATTATAAAATCCTGCACTGACAAAATTATTATCTGGAATAGCTAGTTGGATTCGGATTACCATTGCTTCCAATCCACCAAGGATAAAGAAAAATCCCCCAGCTATTAAATAAAGGATGGCGATTTTTTTATGGTCTACCGTTGTTAAATAGTCCCATATAACAGCGCCTACCCCTTTTTTCTGAGCATAGGTACTCACAGTTTTACCTCCATTTCATCCTTGTTATTCTTGGACTTTTAAGCCCATTAAGTATTTAGTAACAGCATCAATTTCCTTATCAGACAGGTTATACTTTCCAGTCATTTTATTTCCTGGCTTCACACTTTCAGGATCTTTCAGCCAATTTTTAATGTTTTCCTCATTATGCTCTAGAATCCCTGCAACGAGGGTACGATTACCAAAGTCAGTAAGGTTAGGACCCATACGAGCTTGTTCTGGAGTGGTGTTTGCAGGTGTTACAGCGTGACAACCAATACAGCTGTTATTAAAGATTTCTTGTCCTGCTTGTGCCTCTGCAGTTTCTGCCTGAACTGGCTCTGAAACGGATTGCATATCTGCTATCCATTGATCAAATTCCGCACGTG
>Ga0115846_100815_pt1 | contig 15482 bp, 17 predicted proteins | sample InSIn5gowninarea_2_FD_83860 | JGI IMG/M metagenome (GOLD analysis project Ga0115846, IMG submission 83860)
GCGGCATAGGCTTGGACACTCGATGTGTTCGACTTGTAGGCGAGCTTCGATAATGCAAAGGCTTGTCTATGGTCTGTCCTGAAAGCTTCCCGCGCTCTCTCAGTTCATCTAGCCGACCCAGCTTTGCCTTCAATACGCCAGGTAATACCCAAGAAGTGGAATCAGAGCTCTTCGAAATGTTACCTTGAGATTGAGGCTTGACCTCCCCAAAGATAAATCCGAAAAAGGGTTCAAGCTGGTGTAGTGGTATTCAGACTGGCTTCATCGCGATATTCCTTCCTCAACTTGCTCAAGCAGCTTACATTTCTCTGTACCAGTTTTGCCGCATCTTTCTCGGCAAAGAACAGCTGGTATCCAAAGTTTGGCAATTGGCGACGGACAATTGTTTCCAAGTCCGTCCACCCTGCTTTTGCTTGGGCAGGTGGTGCGTAAGGCGTCGACACCCTATTTGTAAACATCAGCATGCGGATCCAGATAGATCCCTAGTGGCAAGACTGGCAACAAGGTGCGACTCACACTGCAATTGAGTCGACTCTGTCGGGATAGTAGGCCGCAAAACGCCAGGCTAGCATACCACCCCTGCGGTGCGGGGACGCAACTGTTAGAGGACTTCCCCACTTTGACTGAGTTCAAGTATTCTCGACATACCAGTCATGTCCAAACAATATGATCTTCCCCAGCACCCCGATAGTCTTCAACAGCTCTTCGAGGTCATTTGACTGTGCTTGAAACCCATATGCTACAAGGTCATCGGGCTGGGATGAGCCGCAATAGCCGAGTGCTGATGGTACCAGGCAGCGGAAGCCAGCTTCTACAAGAGCTTTGACCTGATATCGCCAGCCGTACCTATAAGTACGTTGTCACTAAGCTTGAGCATCTCTGGTGTATGAGGGCATTCGCACTTGCCACAAGTCCGGAAAGCCATGTAGCAGGACGCACGTGCCCCGAATCGCATCTGCACCCGTGGGCTCTTCGTGCACGTAATGATATACATGACGGTGTGGCAGTGTAGTCTTGTACTGGTGAAATGTGCCAGGCTTGAGCGGATCCATCGCCTTTTCTTGGGGTTGTCCAGGTGGACGTACGCGTTTGCGTGGACTGACGGACGTGCGAAGCGTCGACGGGTGGCTCTGCGCAGCTCACGCTTTGCCCTACTCGACAAAGTCGCTTGGCGGATGTCGGATGTCCACAGGTGCTGGTCGAAAGAATGACGAGCGTCTTTTCGCCGAGTGCAAGCTCGACCTCCTGCTACCGCTGCGTAGGTACGAGACGGTCGAAGCACAAGATGCGGACAGCTCAGGCGCAAACATAGACCCGGCGGATGGTGGGGACCAGCGCGACTGCATCTTACTTGGTAAACGAGTCACTTACCTACGTTATGCGTGGCTGTTGTACACTGATATGTACTTTGCGATTTCCGTCATTAAAACAACAGACGAGTACTTTGACTGCATTGTGAAAGCGGAACTTCCTGCGGACATCCCAAATACAACCGACTTCCTGGCCTCAAGCCAGCTCACCGTTACCCTAGACGTGTGCGAGCTTGTCTCTCGCGAATCTGAACGTCATGTACTCGGTCACAGCTTAGGTGCGCAACCGAGCATTCGACCACAGGCGCCTAGCCCGAACGGCGGCGCCACCCCGTCAGGGTACCCGTTTACACCAGCTCCACAACCACAGGATGCAGACAGCGATGGGAGCCTTGACCACTATGTTGTTGGCAGATCCCTTCTGTCTGTCGAAGGAAGGTCAGAACGAACGGGCGTCTCGACCTCAGGCCAATCGTCCCGCACCTTGTGGCACTTCCGCGATGTGCGGATTCGTGAGCCATACCTCACATATAGATCACCTTTCCCCTCATGCTCACACATAGAAATGATCCACAGCGCACTCTGACACGAACCACGGCGGAATTCGGGTCGCGGTGGTGGCTACAGCTGCCTATCGACCCGTTCAACCCTCTCTGCCGGCGAACTCAGCGCCTGGGAAGCGGAATCCCCGGGACTACATGCAAGTGCCAACCGATGACAACAGCATAAGAAGAAGAGGTGAGTCCGTCAGTCAAATAGTCCTTGATATGGCTGCTGCTGATCCCGACGCCCTCTTGAACAGATGAGCAAGCCGGCGCTTCTCAATCCCGAATGCTTCGAAGAAGTGTACGGCGCTCACTCCCGTGCTCAAGGGGCCTCTTCATAGCAAATCTGGACTATGCTAAAGGGCGCGACGATAAATCGGTCATCTTGTGCACCGAAGTGTCTCTTAGTGCCGTAAATCGATATACGTGCCAGATCAGGAAAGCAAGTTTGATGCGGAATCAGGCAGTGACGGACGTTATCGAGCCGGAAGCAAAAGAAGATACATTGCTCCAGAATGATCGTCTGGCCTTCCTATTCCACGTGCAGCAGGGATCCAGCGCGCCACAAACGGGTAACCATGGTGCAATGCTTGGCACTCAACCAACACAGGTCCACGGGTCTCAGTCTTTGGGAGGATTAGATCTGGCCTCAGGAGGGTCGACAAGTGACTGGGAGTTGGTAGTGGATGGATCCTACAAGATACAAGGCCATCTAAATAGAAGCTCAGAGAAGTACACTTCCCGCTTTCGTTCTTTTTTCAAGGTTCGACTCGCTTTGCCTGAACACGACTATGGCAACTCCTTGAGTATAGCAAAGCACACAGTACAGACTGCCTCTCAATTCGCACAGGCGACAGTTGGTTTGTTAACTCAAAGAAGTTCTCTTCAGTTATCTGCTTTGATCCCAATAAGAAACACGCTCACAAGGCAGCAGCCTGCAGATTTGCGTGCACAGGCTTCTACTCGACCATTTCCCACACCGCTAGCGAATCCTCGTCTGTCTGCCTTGCAGCGGTCGCTTAGCGCAACGAGTCTTCCCTCAACCCCCAATTCTGGCATTGTCGAGCCTAAGCAAACTGAACGCCAACGACCAATTCGTACAAGTTCAGCCGTATTCGCAAGAGGAATGGGTCAACCCCCGGCTGCATTCTTGCCAAGTCAAGAGGATTCTCCAACAACAAAGCTCGTTGACGAGGTGCCTTTACACACTACCGGAGCCATGTCAACGGGTGCACAGCTCAGCGGTGTGCTCGATACGAGCGCAGACCTCCCCAAGGCAGCCGATAAGAACCTGCTAGCTATCTCTGCCAAGTTTTTGCTTGCATCTCTAGATACCCATGATCATATGGGTCTTCCTCCAGTGGTAGCAGGAGAGATGTCCGATGATGCTATTCAACACCAATTGCAGAATTTCCAGTTTGGCACCAAACCTACGGAGTCTACAGACTTTAGTACTCAAGATCAAACCCAGGAAACGCACGAGGAAAAGCGCAACGAAGACTTGTCGGGGGTTCTACTCCGCGTGAAGCCGCTTGATGTGTTCTTCGTCGAGTTTTTCATGTTCAATTACGGCTCACATACATCTCAAGCGAGTTTCATCCTGCGCCCGTTAACAGACGCCGAAGGATGGACTTTAGCCACTCCACTCGATGCTGCGCTTGGTTTTGGGTGAGGAAATTTTCATTTACTCACGTTGGGCGGGTGCTGAGCAAAACAATAGACCCTTGCCCGCCAAGAGCTGCCAGATGGTTCGAGGAAGATTCTTGGCTCTACGCCCAGGTATAGCTGCTCTTCGCGAAATCTGGCTGGACCTAGGGGCTCGTCAATACCCTGTCAAACTTTTGTAAGTTGCGCAATACACACTTGGAAAAAATGCTCACTCTCTTCGCTTTGTCCATAGACGAGGCCTCCAGGTTGAAATCTCCGGGAAAGAGGCGTGAATCCTGTTATTCATATAAAGTAGGTCATAGACCAGTTATGGCGGGCGCGGAGAAGTGAGAGTGGCATTTCCTCACAGGCTATTATTCATTGTATACCACTTCATAGATTGGGCGACTTCTAACTGAGACTTTGTATCGTAAACTTTCGAATGTAATTGCTGAACGAGACTTGGTCGCGTTCGTGGCGAGGCGCTTGATGGCGATCACGTCCCAGTACGACCTCTGAACAACAAATACCTCCGTGCTGTCTGGCTACCAATGCCTACTCGAGCATACATGACCGAGCGGACTTCAGTATCGGTTGAATACACGCCTTAGACATCCCAGAGTAGCGCTAGCTCACGTCAACAGGCTATCGCGTCGCCGGATAGTGGTCTCAATGATAGCCAGTGCAACAGGGGGCCAGGAAGAGCCACGCACACCCTTCTCTTCCGGCAACAGACTCGGAGATATAGCATCAGCAGGTGAATGCCAGGATCCTTTCCCAACTGTTGAAGACAGCTGGACGCCCCCAACTCCACCAATGTCTTCATCGCCTTCGCACGGGAGCACGTTGGTGGGCAATCCTTTCGCGAACAAGCTTTCAGGACAGACCATAGACAAGCCTTTGCATTATCGAAGCTCGCCTACAAGTCGAACACATCGAGTGTCCAAGCCTATGCCGCTGCGGGGCTCGCCCAGTCAACATGGTCCACGTCAAGGCAAAGCAACAAGCAGTCCATCAGGCCGAGGAGCAGCTGCAGGCTTCCATGCTTCAGGCAACGACTGGCATAGCCGTTTCACATTGCAATGTGCGGAACGAGCTCGTCTACAAAGACAACACGGGGTGAACATCCAACGGAACGGTTTACTTGGAGAGATAGTACGGCCGGGGGAAGAGACGAGGGAAGAACTAGCTGTTTGGAAGAAGATGGCAATCCAACAGAAACAGTCTGTTGTGCAAGAAGCCAATGCTGTTCTGGAGGATGAATATGCTTATCTCCTTCATGATCTCGAAGTTGAAGAGCTGGACTCACTCAACGACAGCGCAGGTGAGTCTCCGGTATAAGAAACCCGCATTGGTGCACTCCTGGATCAAATAGCTTACTATCGCCCCATCCACTGTGATGTAGATATGACAATGGCCGAAGACCTGCTGGACCCGACTGCCTACGCCGAAGAGCAATATGAAGCCTACCTGGCATCGCTGACACTATCTACTGGCTGTTCTGCCGAGGATACATCAATGGCAGACACCTAATATCTAGTGGAAACGGCCCGTCTACAGATAGCCTCAGATAGTCTGCGTCGGCCCGGTGCCAGCGGTTCAGCGTCGCGCGTGCATAGAGGACTATATACCTATGCCTACACAGGACAATGCCGCTACGGCGGTCCCACTCGAAAACCCCAAGATCTAGCCAAACTCGAGGTCTAGCGAAGTTCCTTCTTTTGAAGTGCCTTCCATGATTCGACACGGTTACGTAAAGGAGAGAAAGGGCGTAACGGTACAGAATCTGCCGCCCCGGAGTGTCTAAGCTATAGATGACAGGGACGTGGTCTGATCGTCCTCTCCGACCATTCAGTACAGCTCTGCCAACCAATTCCATGGCGCTACTCCAACTTGTGTGGCTGTCTGCAGAGGATTATGCAAGAACTGTTCGGAGCAAACTACCACCGACGCCTCTGTCCATCGGAATATTGACGATACCCAGCCTTGCAACAAGCTATCAGTAGCGGTATAGATGTTACCATTTACATCCCAGGGAGCGGCAGGCGATAATAGCTTTTTAGGTCGGACGACAATATTCAATATGCAATTTCAACAGTCTTTAATCTGGACGGCGCCACTGTGTATTGCGTGCGTATACGGAGGAGGTCGCGGGGTTCATGATTTGATCCTTCGAGGAAAGGTGTGTGTCGGCCGCCAGGCTTTCCGGAAGTGTAATAACGGGATAGATGTACATTGAGATCATTCCAGTCTGTGTGGTGAGCATTGATGGACCGACGCTACGATGCTTGAATGATCGTCTCAGTGGGCCGTGCTACCCTTGTGTAGCTGGGTAGAGAGGTGCTGGAGAGATCCCTGTCGCGTCTTGCACGCTCAGCCAGACGACGTCTGAGCTCGTCTTGCTGTAACAGGCAAGGCGGGAAGAGGAGGGGGCAGCAGCAGCAGCAGGAACGGAGCAGATCCATACAAAGAATCAGTGGTTGCAACAGCACTACTATTGTAGCTGCAACTTGTCTGCCTGTCACTCACCCTCGCTACAGATCGCTCCCAGTTCACCCTCACGTGCTTATCCACAAGACCGCACTTCTCCAAGTTGTGCAGGACCGCCCTGTATTGATCTCTCGCTTCCTTCCTAGCCTGAGCAGCTGCGACGGAGTCACTGGGGACTGTTTGAGCAGGGCACCCGACAATGCGGTTCAGTAGATTGTTCGGCAGCTTGTATTTGATAGCCATGATTGGAGATGCGAGGCAGACAGCTCGAGCACGTGTGCCAGCGATCCGGTAGAGATGGGAAACCTCGTACGCCGGAGAAGCGACTGCACGACAGCAGTGCCTGGTCAGGCAGAGCGCACGATGGTAGAATGCGAATGTGTATAGGTCTGCCGGGAGGCGCAGAGTCCAACACGGGTCGCTGCTGCTGTATGTCCCAGTCCCCTTCTTGTCGAGGGATTTGTCCGTTGAAAAGGTTTGGCACCAAACGGTTCCGAGCACGAGCAACGAGCGAGGCGTTGAGTTTCTCGCCCTCCTGGCCATCGTCTCCTTCGTTTCCGCTTATTACAGCTCCTGATAATACGACGGTACGCCAGTGCTGCGTCTACACCAGCTTGGACCCGTGCTCGCTTTAAGTGCCAAGCGCCTCAGCTTCAGCCAGTCTTGCGAGGAACTACCGCATTGCAGGTGAGCTGGGCCATTCTACAAAGCCGGTCTGTGCAGAACTGTCGAAGTCCTTCCATCGTCTAGTACTTGGTAGCGCACGGAGTGGTAAGCACCAGCGCTTCAAGGGCCTCTTGCACGAGCTCCTCGTGGCCTGACTTCCAAGGCCAATCGGTTCTGCTGCAGCGTGAATATGTACCCGTTTTGCTGCATCGGATGTTAAAGTCGTGTCTCGCAGAACACATAGGAGGCAAGGTGGTACAACTGCAACAATCTGCAGCAGCAGAGCCACAAACGCAGAGCACTGCACCGGGACAAATTCCAGCGCGTTCTTGGTGGACGACGCGCGCATACACCCTACCGTATGGAGCTGACAGGGTTTTGCCTCAGCAAGTTACAGGATACCGTACAGTACCGTAATTCACTAGATCTCGTCATGGGGCTAGCCTTTGGAAGAGTTACAGCGGTGCGCGCTTCCCGTATTCTAGACTGCTAAGAATCACCTACGCCACAGCTTTTTCATGCGAAGAGCCCACCGCGAACGCCCTCAACTACCTGCCAGGCAAGTCCGAAGGCTTTCGGGAATGTGTCACGCCTGAAGACGCCCTGCCTATGTGTAGGCACCATCTGCAAGTACCGGAGTCACCTAGCGGACACCATACATAATGCATAGGGCATGGTGAAGCGTTATCAGGCGGCGCTGCGGTAGCTGCATCAAACAACAATAATGCCACTACAGTCGGCTTCCGTCCACGCCAGCCATCACTCCAACCAACGGAAAATGGCTTCTTAGTTTCAGTCTACAGGAAGCGAAAAGTAGTGAAGCCACAAATACCGTACCGGCATCAATAGTGACGAACCGAACCGAATGAGGGTAGTACGGTCGTCTCCACACCCCGAACCGAATGAGTGTAGTACAGTCGTCTCCACACACTCGCACAGTCCAGACAGGGAGGGCTCTGGAGACGCGGGAAAGCGTTGGTCGGACTCTGAGCTCTGAACTCGCCCAGCCCGTCGGAGGCCGCCTCCCCCACGTAATTTACAGTATTTCAAGCTTTTCTTTCGGTGCTCACTAAATGAAAGGACCCGCCGACCGCCGGCAGATCGTTAAGCTAAGTATCCGAGGAATTCAGAAGCTCGTTTTGGGGAGGATGGGCACAGGCAAAAATCAAAGTCGGGCGAGGGCTTGCGGAGGTCGATCGATGAGACGACGTTGGGGGCGTTTCCGGTAGCGATCGAAGAAACGGCCCGGGGTTTCGATCATATCCGCGCTGTCATGATCTCTTTTTACCTAAGAAGGTTGCGCAGCTTTCGTCTGGGCTCCCGTTGTGGAAGCTACGGACCACATGCTCACGGAGATCTCCACATCCACCAGCTAAAAATTCATGCAAAGCGCACGCGCAAGTAAAAAAATCTACGGCAGACCGTCTGGGGGAAGCCCTGCATTTGAAGGGGAGCTCGAAGTCAAGCTTCCGTACGGTGCGGCGACAGGGCAGACCCCAATTTCTTCCATTCCAGGTGCTCCTCAAAAGTCTGAACTGCTCTCCTCTCTTGCCTTTCTTCTCTCTCCATCTCCTAAGGTCGGCACTTCCTCTCTGTTCCCCTCGCACCTACCCTTCACTAAGGGCTCTTGCGTATTACCAAGACAGTAAGTCGCACTAGTTCGGCCCCTTCTTTTCCGACTTCCAGATCGGGCCCCGCACCGCGCCTTCCACCACGTCAGAACGTCTTTGCTCATCTCGCTTTCTCCCTCCCTCTTTCTCCTCTTCTTACCTACCTTCCCTTTGTAGCATCAACCGCACACTCAAGACAACGCTCAAGACACCCTCGACACTGCCAAAATGCCCGGTGGTGCAGTCATGGACACCGAGAATGCGGCCCTCGACCGTATCGAGGCGCCAGTCACTTTCAAAGCGTATATGATGTATGTGTACCACCCTAGAGCCGCTTTGGTTGCTGCGACTGATGCCTCGCACCCTCAGGTGCGCTTTCGCCGCGTTCGGCGGTATCTTCTTCGGCTACGATTCGGGTTACATCAACGGTGTTACAGGCTCGAAGGTCTTCATCCGGCTCATCGAAGGTGACGGACAGACAGCTCTATCTGCTTCAAACAACTCCCTCGTTGTCTCCATTCTCTCCGCTGGTACATTCCTTGGTGAGTGCTCTGCCATGATTTCCACACCGTTTGAGCTGTCATGTGACTGCCTTACCTGAACCTGACACGTGATCGCATTTTCCAACGCACAGGCGCTCTGATCGCTGGTGATCTTGCCGACTTCTTCGGCCGACGTATCACTATCATTACGGGATGCGGTATCTTCTTCGTTGGTGTCGCACTCCAGGTAGCCGAGTCGTCAGGACTTGGCCTCATCGTGGCTGGTCGTCTCGTTGCTGGTTTCGGTATCGGATTCGTATCGGCAATTATCATCCTTTACAGTATGTGCCTCTGGGACCCAGCGAGCCACCCAACTCTAGCTGAAAAAGGTCTCTCTCCATTGCAGTGTCCGAAATCTGCCCTCGAAAGATTCGTGGCGCTCTCGTCTCAGGCTACCAGTTCTGCATCACTCTCGGTCTTCTTATCGCTTCATGTGTCACCTACGGCACAGAAAAGCTAGATACCAAGGCCTCGTACCGCATCCCTATCGGCATTCAGTTTGTCTGGGCCGCAGTGTTGGCCTTTGGTTTGTTTTTCCTTCCAGACTCTCCCCGTTGGTATGTCAAACGAGGCCGCGTTGAGGATGCCCGCAAGGTTCTTTCACGCTTGAGAGGTCAACCCGTCGAATCGGAGTACATTGAGGCCGAGCTTGCCGAGATCGTCGCCAACGCCGAGTACGAACGCCTTCGCATCCCCTCAACAGGCTACTTTGGCTCGTGGATGAACTGCTTCTCCGGCTCGCTGTTCAAGTCGAACTCCAATCTCCGAAAGACAATCCTCGGCACATCGCTACAGATGATGCAGCAATGGACCGGCATCAACTTCATTTTCTACTACTCCACACCTTTCCTCCAGTCTACCGGCGCCATCAGTAACACTTTCCTTATTTCACTCATTTTCAACTTGATCAACGTCTGCGCGACCCCGATCTCTTTCTGGGCTATGGAGCGCATCGGACGACGACCTCTCCTCGTCTACGGTGCCTTGGGCATGTTGATCTGCGAATTCATTGTCGCCATCGTCGGTGTCACTGCCGGTTTCAACAAGACATTCGTCAACGCAGCTGGTGAAACAGTCGCCCGCAACATCCCTGCCGTAAACGCCCAGATTGCCTTCATTTGCATCTATATCTTTTTGTGAGTTTCCCGGCCGAGATATCCAAAGGTACAGAAATGTTGACCAGTGGTCTTTTGGTAGCTTCGCCACCACATGGGGACCGGGCGCTTGGGTCGTCATCGGCGAGGTCTTCCCTCTACCCATTCGATCTCGAGGTGTTGCTCTCTCCACCGCCAGCAACTGGCTCTGGAACTGCATTATCGCCGTTATCACGCCGTACGCATTCCTGTTAGTAAAATGTTGAAGTAAGCAGCCGCTGATACGTGTACTTCCACAGATATATGGTCAACCAAGACCGTGGTGACCTCAAGTCTTCTGTGTTCTTCATTTGGGGTGGCCTCTGCACTGCTGCCTTCGTCTACGCCTACCTACTTATTCCCGAGACCAAGGGTCTGACTCTCGAGCAGGTGGACAAGATGATGGAGGAAACCACACCTCGAACCTCAGCCAAGTGGAGACCACACACCACCTATGTTCAGGAAATGGGCGGCAAGAGCGGCCATCTCCCAGCCAAGATTATCGAGAAGGTTGAGGCCGAAGGCACTGCCAAGTAAAGGCCGGTCGAATTATCTCGAGTAGCTAGCTTATGTGGCCTGTACGCATCAATCTACCTCTTTTCACGTAATGGTTTTGTCCTGCATGGTCCCCCTTCATTTCACTCCCTGCTGTCACTAAAGCAATAATAGTTCACTTCTCACTGCGTAGACTTCCGATACTTTGCGCTGTGGCCGGTTTAGGATCTCTGTTTGAACCGAGTTTGGACATTTAACCTGCAGTTTTGTGATGGTTTTGTGGCCTTCTTTCAGCCAAAGCTGCCTAACATTATATGACGGTAGTACTTTGAGTATGTGCGCAAGTTGGCGCCTACGGGCGAGTTGCTTTTACGTTTGGCTCGAGGCTTGGGCTTGAGGCTCCATGCAGTTTGTGCGTCGCTGCTGAGGCTGTGATGTTGTCCTCTGATTCACATTAACACTACTACCCGAACGGATTGTGTCGTGTGAAAGTGTCATTCAAGGTCTGAGCCTACCCCTCCTTTTGGACGATACTGCTGAACACACGCCAGTCTCCCAAGGGACCTTTGGCTTGGCTTCCGACCAATTCCTCGATTCGTTCGTCCAGTATGTCGAGCAGAGAGACCGAAAGGAACCAGGAGGCCACTGTCTACCTTGTGAGCACCAAGTTGTCGTCTCTCTGTGCACGAAATGTGTGCTGACAGTGATTGCATTCGATCAACCCAGGGAAATCTAGATGAGAGGTGCACAGATGCATTAATATGGGAGCTCATGCTGCAAGCCGGGCCGATATGTGAGTCAATAGGCCACTGTCGAAGGAACTGCATCGAACTGCCATGCTGATGTCTCTGGACCGTAGCAAATTTACACCTGCCGAAAGACAGGGTTTCGATGTCGCATCAAGGTTTCGGTTTCTGCGAGTTCTTCTCAGAAGAGGACGCAGATTATGCATGTAGAATCATGAATGGTATCAAGCTGTTTGGAAAGCCTATTCGAGTCAACAAGGTTCGTCAAGCTTCCTGGAGCGGTGGTCGTGGTACCCGTCCTCACTGTCCTAACAATCTTTCTGCTCTTCAACGCCCCTACAGGCATCATCAGATAAGAAGCAAGTCGACATCGGTGCCAATCTCTTCATTGGCAATCTCGACATCAACGTAGACGAGACAACTCTCTACAACGCGTTCATCAACTTTGGCAACTTTGTCCAGCCTGTCAAGATTCAGCGGGACGAGACAGGCAACTCTAAAGGCTTTGGATTTGTCTTCTACGACTCATTCGAGGCCGCAGACCAGGCTATTGAGAGCATGAACGGTCAATTCTTGATGAACAAGGCAATCAAAGTCCAATACGCTTTCAAGAAGGATAATCCTACCGAACGACACGGAACAGAGGCGGAACGTCTGCTGGCAGCACAAGCTCGCAAGCATGGAGCAATCACTCTTGCCTCTGCACCACCTCCGCCTACATTTCTTACTGGTAAGTAGTTGTGATTTGTACCTTGGAGCCTTTTGATACACGGAAGCTGGCTGAAACCTTGTCGTGCTTGCTCTAGGCGCGAATGCCTCAGCAGGCACACCACAGCCTGGCTATCCACCCATGCAACAACCTCCTCAACCAGGTCACTACGGCTATCCTCCTGGATATCAGCAGTATGGTCAACCTCCCATGCAAAATGCTGGATATCCCGCTGGCATGCCGCCACCACCGCCTGGGTTCGGACAGCCCGGCATGATGCCTCCTCCACCGCAAGGATTCGCATAGTGTGGTCGATTCAGGATTCGTGGAGGTCAGTAGCCCTCAAAAACTGTAGCATCAAGCCTGCAAGTCAATGTCATCAACTGGAATCGATTATAGTACGTGTCGTAACAACATTAGGGGCGATGTGCAGGTTCGCAAGAAAAGCGTTACACCGTCTCCAGCCACACGGAGACGGCCACCTCACTGAAGAAGTCTAAATGTAACAGAGAAACACCTGTTATGGGGAGAACATGTTGACAGCGACTTAGTCTTCTTGTGCTCTGCAATTAGTGTGCAAAGAGACCCGGTTCTGCCAACGGAGCTTGCGAGGCACGTAGAGGTGGAACAGACTGGAGACCCGTGTGAGGCGGTATCACCTTTTCTGTGCACGCATCAGATCGTGCAATGGGTCACACAACGGCAACTCTATATATTCTGTTTCAAGGGAAGATAAGCGATGATGGAAGGAAGCAGGCCGCAGCTTCGTAAGGGCCAAAGTGCCGCCGACGTCGGCGGCTGCTTGACGATGACCAGCTTTAAAGAGGTCGGGCCAGATGTCGTCAAACGGCGGTCTGTATGCAAACAATGCACGAGCAACGCAGTTCTGCAGCAAGCTCGATGCGTAAGAACACGGTGCAGAGTCTGCGCAGGATGTGCATGTGCACGTGCTTCGACTTGACCGGACTGAGCTTCAAGGATATGCGCATGCAATTCACCAGCCTGGATGAGATTAGATAGCCGTTGCCGCTGTGCCATGACAGCCGATGTTTGCGCACCCCAAAGCGAACCAGAAGGAGAAGCGCTTGCTCGCACGCCTCACGAACTTCTCAAGGCAAGCGGCGTGGTCCATTGTCGGACTTCCGATCACGCGACGCACTGTTCCCATCTGATCCATATCTCAGTCGGGCTCTGACTCTCCTAGTAGGAGCATCGAAGAGTCGATTGCCGAGGTTGTGCAGTACGGTACACTTCTGCGCTATCCTCAGCTTCAACTCGTCTCTTTCTCCTCATCCTCGTCGATCGCGCATTGTATTCTCGCCTCACCTCGCCGTCACTCTGCATCCACCATTCACCTCACCTCTTTGTTCGACCGCAACGGCCCTCCTTCCCGTTTAGGGTCGGGCGCTGGCTCAGACTGCCAGATTCGGCAGGAACCACAGCCTGGCAGCGAATACCACTCTGACTGTTGTCGCACGAGGTACCGGTACCACGGTGTGCATCTGCCTGCCAATTCAAAATTAGGTTACCCCTGGTTTACGCGTGAGTTCCCCAGTCTGCGACACCTTACCATTGCTGCAGAGAATCACGCCGGCGCTGACAGTGGAGTATTGCTGCTTCCTGTCACCTCTCCAGCTCCTGAAGACTGTCCACACGCCCGTCATTCCCACTCTCCAACAGTCTTCGCCTTCTGTGATCCGATTCTAAACCGCCGAGCCCTCACCCATATCATCACGCTCTCTCGACCGTATCGTCCGTCTGGCCGTCCACCGCCGCTGGAAACGCTTACCCTTCGCAGTCTCATCAAGAGAGCCGTGCGGGACCACAATCCACGAACTGTTTAGTCCGTCCTTCCATCTTAACGAACACTACTCTCCTGTTTTCGACTTTCTCCCGCTTTCGTCCTTGCCTCTTCGCTACCTCCACACAGGCACACTAGCCATTCACATCCACAGTACCGAGCAAGTCTTCGTCCAGCAAAAAGCCAGCAATGGTCACACTCTGAAGTCACTCTCCCGCGTCGGCGTTACCTTATACATTACTGGGTACCATCTCGTCCTTGGCCTTCCACTTTATCTGCTGCTCTCCAGTTTGGTAGTAGGCACCGTCCAGCCAGCCACTGTCTCCACAGAACATGCAAGACAATAGACAGGGAGATCACCCTCCGAATCAGCTTACACCGGGTAATCACCCATCCCCCGGCCTGGCACATCACATGTATGCCGCTCCGCTTGTCGGGCCTACATACCATTCACTGCCGCCCTCTGAAGCTCTGTATCAGCAACACCTGCCATATACTCATCAATATGAGCAAAGTCAATATCAACAACTACCAGAGCACCTTCAGCCGCACGAGCAATACTTTCCTCACATGCCGCCATTAAACGAAACACTTCCAGGAGAGACTGTGGCGGGACCATCCACCTTGTCAGACTCCGCTCCAGATTCGGGATCTGGCAAGCCCAGTAGTGGGAAGTCATTCCAGTGCACCGGCTACGAAGGTTGCAGCATGTCATTCTCTCGATGTGAGCATCTAGCTCGACACGTTCGGAAGCATACTGGTGAGTGTGGTCGTCTCTCGTCTCGAGGATATGCTTCTTGCGAATAGCCTGAGATTAATACTTCTTGCCTTCGTACAACAGGCGAGAAGCCGTTTACATGCCGGTGCGGCAAGAAGTTCACAAGGTTGGACAATCTTCGCCAACATGCCTCTACCATACACGCGGATGAGCCCGAACAGAACGAAGAGCTCTTTGCACGTCTCGCTGCCAATATGCCGCGCGCTGGACGTGCAACGCGGCGAAAGAGCTCACAGGGCAAACGGATTGCCCCTCCTTCCAGTCTACCACCATTGCAAGCCACATCTACATCCTCTGACTACAACGAATCGTCTCCATATGGTTCCGCTCAAGGGCCGCAGATTGGCTTAGGCCAACACGGTTTGCCTGCACCCCAGTCTTTCCTACCTCCACTTCTCCCTCATCAGCTGGAGGATCTCAACCTCAACACTCGCCCACTGCCTAGCATGGTTGCCTCGATGCCAATCTCGGCACATCCTCCGCATACCTCTTCGACCTTTCGCTTCCCGGCGGCCACTGAAAGGCATAACGCCCTCGTCCACGCTCGAAGCTCATCTAGTCTGACAGCTCCACTAGCTGGAGAATCTCACTTTGGTGCAAACCAGCAGTATGACTTCAATCCGCTAACGCCGGGTCACTATCCACCTTCAATGTCTCATCATATGCCTCTTTCCGAAACACAATACTTTCACCCGTCCCAAGCCCAAGACAGCGGCAGGGACGGGAGTAGCTTTCGGTCTACCGAATACGCACGCCTTTGCAGTCCGACCAGAGTCAAATCTCCGAGGCCAGAGCGCACCGAGCTACACGTCACCGACAGCTATGCATTCGATGCAACTGTACACTCGTACATTGCCAGCTCCCACTACGATAATGCAGCAGAGGAACAGCACCCATCAACCCACGCAAAGCCCGTCCTTCCATGTCAGTCATCTCCCAACTGTGATTGCCGTGCAAATGCCATGCTGATTCTTTACACTCCCATTTTGTTATTTTGTCGCCAACAGCAC
>Ga0115846_100816_pt1 | contig 15473 bp, 21 predicted proteins | sample InSIn5gowninarea_2_FD_83860 | JGI IMG/M metagenome (GOLD analysis project Ga0115846, IMG submission 83860)
ACTATTGTTGACATAGTCTTCGTTATTCACAGAACTATTATTAGTTTCTGTTTGTGTTATCTCGTCAGAAACATTTAGCAAATCTTTCACTTTTTGTGTTAAATTTGAGGTATGTGCTTCTTCCTACGTTAGAAATTTGATATTATAACCTTAGTTATATTGTAGTAGTCGGTAGATTTTTAAGAGTGAATTGGACAAAAATCTTGAATTACTATTGGACTTATCTATAAATATTTTGGAAAAAACAGATGAAAAAATAATATTAAAATTTAATAATATTCCAAGACAGTATTTAAATGCTATAAGAAGGATCGCAATTAGCGAAGTTCCGACATTAGCAATTGATGATGTAGTTATTCTAGAGAATTCATCGGTTATGCATGATGAGGCAATAGCTCATAGATTAGGGTTAATTCCTTTAAGAACGGAATTAAATAGATTTGTCTCTTCAAATGACTGTGATTGTAACAATACGTTGGGTTGTTCTAAATGTCGAGTATTGTTGATTTTAGATGCTGAATCCTCAGAAAAAACACGACTTGTATTGTCTGGCGATTTGGTGTCAGAAGATGAATATGTGAAACCAGTAAGTAAAAGTATACCAATAATTACTCTTGCCCCTGGGCAAAAATTAAAATTCGAAGCATATGCTAGATTAGGTATAGGAAAAGATCATGCCAAGTGGCAACCTACTTCTTCAGCTGTTGTTAAAGATGGTAATGACAAAGACGAAACAATCCTTATAATTGAAACTACCGGTTCATTAACTGCAGAAGAAACTATAAAAACAGCACTAAAAATTATAAATTCTAAAATAAATAATTTCGGTGAGATAATAAAATCATTAGAAATACCAGCTAAAACTAGGTAGATTTATTTGGGGATTATTAATATGGAACATGATGAGGTTAAAACCATGGTTGCTCATACTTTAAACAATGATATTAAATGGACTTTGCGTATTGCATACAAAAAAACTAAAACTCCTTTATGGAAAACACTAGAAAAAAAGATTGAAAATTCTCGATCTCACAAATCTGAAATTAATGTCGGTAAATTAGAAAATCTCACTAAAGACGGAGAAAATATTATAATTCCAGGAAAGGTCTTAGGTGATGGAGTTCTTACTCATAAATTAAATGTAGCTTCATTCTCAATTTCAATTCCTGCAATTAAAAAGATACTTGATGCAGGAGGAAAAGTTATTACCATCAATGATTTTGTAAATCAACATCCAGATGGAAAAGGTGTAAGACTAATTGGATAAATCTAAAAATAGTAATACAGTTTCAAATATCAATAAACAAATAATAGTTGATGCTTCCAATTGTATTGCCGGTAGAATATGTTCTCATGTATCAAAACTTTTAATTCAAGGCAATAGAATAACAATAATCAATTCTGAAAGAGCTATGTTATCCGGAAATAGATATAAAACAATTGAAGATTATAAAAAATATCTTGAAGTAGGTTCTGTTACTAATCCCATCCATGGACCTTATCATCCAAGACGGCCAGATAGAATATTGACTAAAATGGTTAGAGGAATGATTTCAAGAAGGAAGCCCAGCGGTATCTTAGCATTTAAACGTTTGAGAGTATATATAGGAGTGCCAACAGAATTTCAAAGTTCAAAGGAAATAAAAATTTTTGATGATGCTAAAATAACAAAATCTGAATCATATTACACTACGATTGGAGATGTTGCAAAACAAATAGGTTGGAAAGGAGAATAATAAGAGATGACTAAAACTACTACTATAGATCTGTATCCAGGTCAAAGAAAAACGTCAAGAGCAGTTGCTACCATTTCCAAAGGGAATGGTAAAGTTCGAATAAATAATATTCCAGCAGAAATCATACAACCTGACATCTCAAAAGAATTGATATTGACTCCTATGAATATAATTGGAGATCTCAGAGATAAAATTGATATCACAGTAAAAGTTGAAGGTGGTGGATTTATGGGACAAGCTTTTGCAAGTGCAGTAGCGATATCACGGGCTTTATCAGGAGAAGCTAAAGGAGGACGTGATCCAAAGGATCATCCATTGTCAAAAAGTGTAAGACAAGAAATTCGCAAAAAAATAACTGAATTTGATAGACATTTGCTCGCAGGAGATCCCAGACAAACTGAATCAAAGAAATTCGGTGGGCCAGGTGCTCGAAGAAAAAAACAGAAGTCATACCGTTAGCTATTATTTTTATTTTACATCAAAAATATTTCAATTAGATTAAATCTCTATGCATATATATTACAAAATCTCATTTTTAATATTCTATGACTGATAGTAAATTCTCAATAGTCCGATTAATACTTAATGCAGATAAATTCGAAATTTTAGTTAAACCTGACCCAGCATTAGATTACAAGCTAGGAAAAAAGGTAGATATTTCTAATATATTAGTTTCAGATGAAATTTATTCAGATGCTAATAAAGGTACACGTGTTCCTAATGAGAAATTAATTAAAAATTTTAAAACTACAGATCAAATAGAAATTGCAAAACATATACTTGAACATGGTGATGTTAATCTTACAACTGATCAGCGTAGGCGAATGGTTGAAGAAAAGAAAAAACAAATTATTCAATACATTAGTAGAAATTTTATTGATCCAAAGACACACCTTCCTCATCCACCATTAAGAATAGGAAATGCGATGGAACAAATTCGTTTAGTAATAGATCCATTCAAGAGACCTGAGGACCAAGCAAAAAAAATTATTGATTCTCTTAGAAAAATATTACCATTAAAATCAGAAAATCTTCAATTAATTATTACCGTTCCACCACAATTTTCTGCTCAGTCTTATAGTATTATAAAAGGAATAGGAGATCTCAAAGATGAGAAATGGCTTCAGGATGGATCTTTACAAGTAATTATAGAAATAAATGCTGGAATACGTGGAACGTTCATTGAAAGAATAAATTCTATTACAAAAGGATCTGCTCAAATCCAAGAACAATAATAACAATGAATAAATACCATTTATTAAAATAGGAAATTGGAACTTGAGAAAAGATATAAAATTGTTATATAGTGATACAAACAAGATACTTTTCTTTGTTAATGTTACTAATAAGGAGATGTTATTATAATTCATGTTAGAAATCAAGAAGAGATATGTTATTCCAGGTGATGTAATTATAGAAGGAAATTATAGACCATTAATGAATGTAATAAAAAAAGATAATTTTATAATTGCTACTAGGATAGGGATTGCCGAATCAAGTAAAGACGGTATAAAAGTTATTCCCTTGTCAGGTGTTTATATTCCTAGAATAAATGACATAGTAATTGGAAAAATTGTAGATAATTCTTCATTATCTTGGGAAGTAGATATTAACGCATGTTTTTCAGCCCATCTTCCGGCTCAGGATGTATTTGGGAGAGATTTTTCTCCTGCAAAAGATGATATGAAAAAAAGACTTGCACCAGGTGATTTGGTAACAGCTAGAATAATAACTTTTGACAGAACAAGAGATCCAATGTTAACCATTCAGGAAAAGGATTTAGGTAAGATTTCTAATGGTGAATTTTTAAAAATATCCTCAACACGTGTTCCTCGTTTAATTGGAAAACGAGGTTCGATGATACAAACAATCGAACAAGCTACACAAACTAGAATTTTAATTGGGCAAAATGGGATACTTGTTGTAACTGGAAAAAACGATGAAGGTATTGCTCTCGCTTTTAAAGCTATAAAATTAGTTGAGGAAGAAGCACATACCTCAAATTTAACACAAAAAGTGAAAGATTTGCTAAATGTTTCTGACGAGATAACACAAACAGAAACTAATAATAGTTCTGTGAATAACGAAGACTATGTCAACAATAGTAATCCAGATAACAATTCCAATAATATGGAAAATGATCATAGTTCAAATATTAATACTGAATCTCCAAAAGATGTTCAGCCTCATTAGGAATAGAGGATAAAGATTATGGATCAAACAATTTTAATAGATGAAAATGGAAAGCGTACTGACGGTCGATCTATTGATGATTTAAGAGATGTTAAGATTACTATAGGAGTTTTAAAGAATGCAGATGGTTCTGCCTCTATTGAATTTGGTAAAAACAAAATTATGGTAGCAGTATATGGGCCAAGGGAAGTTCATCCTAAACATATGGCTCTTCCAGATCGATGTGTTTTAAGATGTAGATATCATATGTCACCTTTTTCAACAGATACTAGAAAAAACCCGGCTCCCTCAAGAAGAGAAGTTGAAATTTCAAAGGTAATGCGTGAAGCGTTAGAACCAGCAATAATGTTAGAAGATTATCCTAGAGCTGCTATTGATGTTTTTGTTGAAGTATTACAGGCAGACGGTGGCTCCAGATGTGCAGGGATTGCCGCAGCATCAGTGGCTTTAGCTGATGCTGGAGTTAATATGAAAGACTTGGTGGCAGCATGTGCAGCTGGAAAAGTAAATGATCAAATAGTTCTTGATATCAATGACATTGAAGATAAAGAAGGGTCAGCTGATATGCCTGTTGCATATTTACCAAATCTAGAACAGATAACCTTATTACAATTAGATGGAATATTAAATGAATCTCAATTTAATGAATGTTTAGAAAAAGCCATTCACGGATGTAAAATGGTTTATGAAATACAAAGAAAAGCATTAATAGAAAAATACTTTGGAAATGATTTGCCTGAAGGCGAAGAGAAAGAACTAGAGGAGAATAAGGAGAATTGAGTTTATCAAAAAAATCACCAATAGTAATAGAACAATTACGTAAACGACAGATGTTCGATTTAATTACTAATGGAAAAAGACTTGATGGTAGAAGTTTAGAAGATATAAGAGATCTAGAAATAGAAATAGATATAATAAAAAAAGCAGATGGTTCTGCTAAGGTAAGATTAGGTAATTCAGAAGTAATTGCAGGCGTAAAAGTTGAAACTGGCGCACCATTTGAAGGATTAGAAAATAAAGGTGCATTAATTGTAACTGCAGAAGTTCTACCTATTGCATCTCCCTACATAGAACCTGGACCTCCTGATGAAGAGACAATAGAGCTTGCTAGAGTAGTTGATCGAGGCATCAGAGAATCTCAGATGATAGACTTGGATAAATTAGTTTTAATTCCTGGTAAAACAGTTTATGTTATTTTCGTTGATTGCAGTATAATCAATGCTGATGGCAATCTTTTTGATGCAACTTCATATGCTGTAGTTGCTGCATTATTAAGCAGTAAACTACCAATTTTTGAAATTCGTGATGAAAAGGTGGTTGATACAGGAAAAAAACAGGAACCTCCAATCACAACAATACCTGTATCAATAACTTCAATACGAATAAGAAATAATATTATTGTAGATCCTACTGCTGAAGAGGAAGCATGTATGGAATCAAGGATTACAATAACCACTAATTCTAATAATGAATATACTGCAATACAGAAGGGATCGACTGGTTATTTCACCCTTGAACAAATAAAATTTGCTGCTCAAACAGCAAGAGTTAAAGCAGAGACTTTACGAACTAAATTAAAGGAGCTGATAAAATAGGTGGTAAATAGAAACAGAAGAGGTCAAACAGTACTAAAGGGTCTAGGAACAAAATTTGGTGCCACTGTAAGAAAAAGATATAGTAAAGTATATCGGACTCTAAAGCAAAAAAGACGTTGTCCTTCCTGTGGTTCATTAAAATTTATGCGAGTTGCATGTGGAATTTGGAATTGCCCAAAATGTAATTTTAAAGTAGCCGCTGGAGCATATGACATAAATATTGATAAACTGCAAAGCTAAAATTAATATTTCTCTTGATCTCTCTTCACCTTCAGAAACTAAAAAATTTTTAGAATCTTTATCTCATGCATTAGAACCCGATACAAAAATTTTAATCACTCCTCAAATTAAATTACATTTATCAAATACAGATTGTATCTCACACTTAACCATTGAAATTTCTGCTTCTGATATGGCAGAATTAAGATCTGTCCTCAATTCTTACTTGCGCCTTATTAAAACTACTCATTTATGTATAACTAATCTGTTATTTGCATAACGTTATGAATTTATATTCAATTATTTAATTATTCAATGAATTGGGTCAAGAAAATGAACTACCTCCTTGGCTTAAAGAACAAATATCTAGGTTACAACAGCTTCAACAAAATCTGCAAGCTATTATGATGCAGAAGCAACAAATTGAACTAGAAATTGTTGAAACAGAAAGAGCATTGGAGGAATTAAGTAAAACAACTACATCTGATTCTATTTATAAAGCAGCTGGACCTTTATTAATAAAATCTGAGAAAGATACTGTAGAAAAAGAACTTACTGAAAAAAAAGAATTAGCAAATACCAGAGTTATGGTGTTAGGAAAACAAGAATTACGTGTAAAAGAAAATCTTAAAGAAGTCGAAAATAAGATTAATCAAATGCTAAAAGGAACGCAATCAACAACGCAAAAATAATGTTATTTTTATAATATAATTTTTAGTTAGAAACAATAATCCGAATATTTAATTTTATTTGTGTCTTTTCGTATTGTGGTAGATGAAAGAGAGCGAAATAGTAGAGTTCCTAAATTTTTAATTGAAGATGGTGCACAAATAGATTTTGCTCGACTTTCAGTAGGAGATTATATTATAGCACCAGAAATAGCTATTGAAAGAAAGACAATACATGATTTAATTAATTCAATATATGATGGAAGACTTTTTATTCAATGTTCCGATTTGACTCAGTTTTATTCTAAACCTATTTTGATAATAGAAGGAAATATTTTGAATCTACAAGTTGAAAAATCTAGTGAAAACCAAATTAATGAAATTGAAATTTCATTTGAGAAAATTTTACAAGTCTATGATGCTCTTGCAACTATTGCATTAATATTTAGAATACCAGTTATTCATTCTCCTTCAGCAAATTACACTTCAAAATTTTTAATTATTTTATTGAATAAAGCAATAAAATCTGGTATAACAATCAATGGGCCGTTGATTAAGAGAATAAAAAAAGGAAATCATATACAATTACAACAGTTATCTATACTTTCATCATTACCTGGTGTAGGAGATAAATTAGCCATAAGATTGCTTAAAAAATTCAAAACGCCATCAAGAGCAATAAATGCATCGATATCCGAATTAGCTTTGATCCCAGGTTTTGGAAAGGCAAGAGCTGAAAAAGTGAAAAAAATTCTTAATTATGAATTAAACGGGGATATAACAAAAAATCAACAAAGGACATTAAATTTTTGATAAATTTGTTGTATTTATTAATATTTCATAAATGGTGGAATATGAATTATTTATTTTATCTTAAATCTCTTTATAAAGTTATTATGAAATAAAATTCTAATGAAACTGATAAAAAAACTTGAGATTCAATCCAAAGAAAATATTATTAATTTTCTAAATACTCAATCAGTTGGAAGATTTGCAACTATAGATATCAATGGTTTTCCCCAGATAATACCGATGAATTTTGTGTATGTTAAAGCTGGAAAATATAGAGATAATTCCTGTATTCTTAAACAAGATAGTATATACATGCATTCATATCGATTTGGCGAGAAAATAGATAATATCAAACGGAATTCAAATACAGGATTTGAAGTAGATCAACATTTGGCTTTTTTACCATCCTATTATTTTCATCCTTCTGATGCATCACAAGCTGATACATTGTATAAAAGTGTAGTTATAAAAGGACCGTCATATATAATCGGAGATAATGAAGAGAAAGCACTAGCTTTAAATTCATTAATGGAAAAATATCAGCCTGAAGGTAATTATGAAAAACTTAACTCAACAATGCATTCAGTACAAGAAGTAACCGTAATAAAATTAATCCCCAATAATATGAAAGGAAAATATAAGATTGGACAACAATGGACTCCATCATATAGATTGAAAATAGCTAAAAATATTCTAACTAGAGAAAAGGAAAATGCTAAATTAATTTTTGACGTAATGGAAATTGAAATTTTAGAAAATAAATATTTAAAAATAAAAAAAGAACCGGTATTATGAGTTTCAAAATTAATAATTTTGTCCACATATCTGAAATGCAAACATAATATATCCAATAACTGTACCATCTTTTCTAAACTGATAAAAATTGTTTGTATCTTTTGGCATCATTTCATTTTTCAGTAACAATGCTTTCTCTTTAGAGATTTGTATTATTTTTAGTCTGTCATTCATTATCTTTTCTAGTGGTATTGTTGGATTATGGGAATCATTACGAATTATGATCATTGAAACTATTCTATCTATATTTTCTCTATCGACTTCTACTAAAAAAGTATTGAAATCTTCATTTTTAAACGGATCAGGAGAAGTAAAAGAATCAATTTGAACGTATTTTAGAAATTCATCCTTGAAGGAATAGGCAAGTTGACTCATAATTGCTATATCTGCTATATCCAAAGACTTGATGGATTCAATTTTTGGGGATTGTATTTCAGAAGATAACACAATTGTTTTTTAATTATTTGTTATATATTTTATTTTATTAAATAATTTTTAAATATTATCAAATTGATTACTCCTCAAAATATTTTACTCTTTCTTTCTTAAATTCTCTTGAACTGAATAAAATCTTATAATCATAGATTTTAATTATATGTGAAATTTCTTTGGCAATTTTTTCAGCAGCTTCTATGCTCCTAGCATGTATCATACTAAATATATTAAATTCCCAATCCGGATAAGTTGGTCTTCTATAACAATGACTTACTTGTGGAAATTCTGCCAACTTGTATCCTACTTTATTTACTGCTTCTTCTGGTACCTTCCAGACTATCATCCCGTTGGCTGTAAATCCTGCATCTCTATGTCTCAAGATAGCAGCAAAGCGTCTCATTATTCCATTTTCTTCAAACTCCTTCGACTTTTCAAATAATTCTTTCTGTGTTATTCTAAGTTTCTCTGCGCTTTTTTTGAAGGGCTCTGGAATTATTTCTATATCTTTTTGTAGTTCTCTTATAAACTCTTTATCTTGATCAGTCAGTTTACTTTTTTCTGGATTAAGTTCTTTAATCGTCTCAGTAGGTTTAGGATTTGAGGAATCATTATTTACCATATCAAGTTTAACACCTATTTTATACATTTTCAATGTTGGCAAAAGCCTATATTTTATTACTCCATCAAGGGAAGACATTTTATCCAAAATATCTTTCATGTCTCTTTCTGGAGGTACTGCTAAAGTGAACCATATGTTGAATTCATGATTTCTTTCATAATTATGACTAACACCAGAAAGTTTGTTTATTTCATTTGCAATATAATCTAATCTTTCAGGTTTTGCTGCAAAAGCTATAAGTGCACTCTTGTATCCCAATCTTCTAGTATCAAAGATTGCATTAATTTGTCTTATCAATCCCATCTGTTTGAGGTTATGTATTCTTTTCATAACCTCATTTTCTGATATATTATGATGAATAGATATCTCTAAAAATGGTCTTTCTTTAAGAGGAAAACACCATTGAATTTCATTTAAAATATTTCTATCGAGTAAATCCAGTTGATTTACTTGTATAGATGTTTTCAATTTTTGTTGATTTATGTATAATATCTATTAAATACTTATGCATTTATCTTATCATTAATATTTAAATATAATATAGTATAATTGAAAAGTTTGTAGATTTTAGTTATTATATATAAAAATTACTTATCTCGTGATCAGGAATTTATAATTAATTGTTAATAGAAGTACTATTTATTTATTGACAATAAAAGTATTTTTTTCTTTTTTATGCATCTACTAAATAAAAATATAAAATAAATTTATAATATACTGTAATCGTAAAATATTGTATTATAATTAATGAAAAACAAAAAAGATACAAATGATTATACAGATGATATTATAGAGTTAAATAACGATAATCATGATAAAGATACTAATGAACTAGAATCTAATAATACAGATACTTTACCTAAAGATGGGAAAACTAAAAATGTAAAAAAAGTTAATTCTACCATAAATAATCAATCGGATCCATCAATTAAAAATAACCAAAATATAGATATTCAGGATTCTGATTCAAAATTTTTTGCAATTAGAATTACAGGTGGTCAAGAAAATGTCGTCGCAAATATTTTACAAAATAAAATAAATTCAAAAAGAATAAGTTTACGTTCTATTCTTATATTGGAGAATTTCAAGGGCTATGTTATTGTCGAAGCTCCTGATTCCAATATTGCATATGATGCATTATACGGAGTGAGACATGTTCGTGGACAAATACGAGGAGATCTTCCTTTTAGTGATGTTGAAAAGTATCTTGTGAAGAAACCAGTAGTAACAGAGTTAAGCATAGATGATACAGTAGAAGTTATAGCCGGACCTTTTAAATCGATGAAAGCAAAGATTATACGTGTTGATTATGAAAAACAAGAAGCTACTGTAGTATTACTTGATTCTCCATATCAAATTCCTGTAACAGTAGATGCAAACTATTTAAAAAAAACAAGTGGATAGTTTAAACCTGTATATAAAAAGTGTAACATAAAAATAATTTAATTTCATATAGATATAATGACGATTTATATTTCGGAAAAATATTGTTTTTTACATGAGCGATAAAAAAACTGTCTCCGCTTTAGTAACTGGAGGAGAAGCTAGTGCAGGACCTCCTCTTGGACCTTCATTGGGACCTCTTGGAATTAATGTCTTGCAAGTTGTAAATACTATTAACGATAAAACCAAAGATTTCTCTGGAATGAAGGTCCCTGTTAAAGTCGAGGTTGATCCTGAGACAAAAAAATTTACTGTGGAAGTAGGTATTCCTCCAACTACCGCATTAATAGCCAAACAAGCTGGTATCACTAAGGGATCTGGGACTTCAGGGAAAGATTATGTCGGAAACATTAGCATGGAAAATATAGTTAAAATTGCAAGAATGAAGATAGATGTATCTTATGCTATTGATTTGAAAAATGCCTCAAAAGAAATAATTGGATCATGTGTAAGTAGCGGTATAATGATTGAAAATAAACCTGCTAAAGAAATTTATGCTGACGTAGAGAAGGGTCAATTTGATTCCTTATTTAATTAATAATTATTAATTTTTTTAAATATTTATTATAATTGATAAATAATCTCTAATAAAAATTGTATTACAGAAAATTAAAATATCCCTAATTCTGACACATTGTTATAAATTAATTTTAGGTGAAAATGATAGAATGTCAATTCAACAAGGTTCAGCTGGTGGTGTACCAGTTTTAATATTAAAAGAAGGATCCACTCAAACAAAAGGAAGAGATGCACAAAAGAATAACATAACAGCTGCTAAGCTAATAGCAGAAATTGTCCGTTCAAGTCTTGGTCCACGTGGTATGGATAAAATGTTAGTAGACTCATTGGGTGATGTAACAATAACAAATGATGGTGCTACTATTCTTAAGGAAATAGATGTACAGCATCCTGCTGCTAAAATGATGGTAGAAATCAGTAAGGCGACGGATAATGAAGTTGGTGATGGAACTACGTCTGTAGTAATATTAGCCGGTGCATTGATTGAAAAAGCGGAGGATCTTATAACAAAGGATGTCCATCCAACTATTATAGTAGATGGGTACAGAAAAAGTGCTCAAAAAGCTATTGAAATCCTTAATAAAATAGCACAAAAAATAGATGGCGGAAATGAGAAGAGTGAATTACTTAAAATAGCCAAGACATCAATGCAGACTAAACTTGTTTCAAAGGAAGCTGCTGAATTAGCTGGACTTGTAGTAAATGCAGTTTTACAAGTATCAGATAAGTCAAAGCCTGATTCAAAATATAAAGTCGATATTGATGATGTTAAGGTAGAAAAAAAAGCAGGTGGATCATTAAGAGATACTACATTAATTCAAGGAATAGTACTAGATAAGGAAGTAGTTCATGGAGGAATGCCTAAGAGAATAAATCAAGCAAAGATTGCATTATTGAATTGTGCGTTGGAAATTGAAAAGACTGAATTTGATGCAAAAATAAACATTAGCTCTCCAGATCAAATGAAAATGTTTCTTGAAGAAGAAAACAGAATGTTAAAAGATATGGTTGATAAAATTAAAAATACTAATGCTAATGTGGTAATTTGTCAAAAAGGAATCGATGATATAGCTCAACACTATTTAGCAAAATTTGGTATTCTCACAGTTCGTAGAGTTAAAGAAAGTGATATGACAAGATTAGCAAGAGCTACTGGCGCTCGAGTAGTGAACAATATAACTGATCTAGTGTCTGGTGATTTAGGAAATGCTGACCTAGTTGAGGAACGAAAAGTTGAAACTGATAAATGGGTATTTATTGAAGGTTGTAAACATCCAAAATCTGTAACTATTTTAATAAGAGGAGGATCTCAGAGAGTAGTAGATGAAGCAGAACGTTCTATTCATGACGCAATAATGGTTACAAAAGATGTTTTGGAAAAACCATTCATCGTTGCTGGGGGTGGATCTCCAGAAGCTTATGTTGCTGGAAAACTTAGAGAATGGACAAGTACATTATCTGGACGAGAACAATTGGCTGCTGAAAAATTTGCAGATGCTCTAGAGGTAATACCTATTACATTAGCAGAAAATGCAGGAATGGATCCTATAGACACAACAACTGATCTTAGAGCAAAACAGAGCAAGGGTTCCAAATGGATGGGTGTTGATATTAAAACTGCCAAGATAGCTGATATTTCAAAATTAGATATATTTGAGCCAGTAAGTGTAAAAGAACAGATAGTTAAATCTGCAACTGAAGTAGCATGCATGATATTAAGAATTGATGATGTAATTGCATCCAGTAAATCCTCCGGTGGAGGAATGCCACCAGGTGGAGGAATGCCACCAGGTGGAATGGGAGAAATGTAAACATCATTAACTTTTTTTTAATTCTATATCAATCACTTGCTTAATCCAAATACCAACACTTCTCAATTTTGACAATTTATCCAGATACTGATCCCATGTTAAATTTATAGAATAGGCTTCATTCCATTTTTTATGACTTTCTTCAAGATATTTTCTGGCTTGAGTATGATAAATACAATATTCAGAAGTTTCAATCCTTTCCTTTTCACAGATAATACATCTCATTATATTTATTATATTATGAAGTATATTAAAAAGGAAATCTCAATAATAATTTAAAAAAAGGTATTTATATTTATTTTAAATGCTATCTTTTATTGAACTATAGTAAACCAAAACTCATTATTGTAATATCTATAATTTATCTGGTTTTCTTTTTTGCATTATCAACTGGGTTAATAAATGCTATTCTTGAAGGTGGGAAGGTTCCTAAAGGATTTACCATTGTACCATCTAGATCATTACAAACAATAAGCGAAACAATTATTATTACATTAATACTTTTTGTAGGTGTATTTGGATCTTTTCTATTATATAGATCAGGATTCTCACACACTCCAAAAACACAATACGGATTTTTAGCTGGAGGGTTTTTTGTTATTACAATGTCATTAATATTAGGATTAATGATAATAAACATAAAACTTAACCTCTAAAAAGATTCCTCTAAAATGTCTCATTATTATTTTATTATAATAATAAATCGTAGGATTATTCTTTTATTAAAAAGATTATGTAGATCCTTTAAATTAATGTTGATTCTTTTTTCATATATGCTTACTGGCTTACTCATAGGTCGATTTCAACCATTACATCTAGGACATATTGAAGCCATAAAATTTGCATTGCAGGAGCTCTCAACTCTAGTTATCGTAGTTGGCAGTGCGCAGATAAGTTATGAACTAAGAAACCCCTTTACAGCCGGTGAAAGGATAAAAATGATTAGAAATACCTTAATTCATATTGATGAAATTGATGTCCGGAATATCCTTATTATTCCAGTACCTGATATAAATATTCATGCATTATGGACTCATAATCTTGACTTATTAGTTCCCTCTTATGATGTCGTTTTTACAAATGATCCATTCACAATAGCTTTATTTCAGCAAAGACAAAAAAAAATTATTCAACCTACTTTATTTGAGAGACAAAAATTTTCAGGAACCCAAATTAGAGAAAACATGATTAAAAAAGAAAATTGGAAAGACTTAGTTCATTTTGAAACTGCAAAAGTAATAGAAGAAATAAATGGTATAGAGAGATTAAATCTTCTATGGAAAAAATATAACGAAAAGCATCAATAATCGATAACTGTATTAATAAATTATTTTGATAGAATTAAATTATAATTATATGATAAGTTATAGTTATGTCAACCAACGATGATGATCTTCAACCCATTCTTAATAATATTAATATAGGTGATACAGTCAATGTAGTTTTAAATAATAATTCTATTATCTCAGGGAGATATATGCCAAGATATGAGTCCAGTGAAAGGGATCATATAGTAATTAAATTGTCTAATGGTTATAATGTAGGTATAATATTAAAAAAGATAAAATCTATCACCAAAGTTTCTTCCTTTACTATCGAAACAGAAAAATCATCAAAAAATACCTTATACAATTCTAGTTCATTGCAATCGCGATACGAAAATGATAATGATCTATCTCATATTTCTGATTTACCAAAAATAGTTATAATTAGTACAGGTGGAACTATTGCTAGTAAAATAGCTTATCGAACAGGGGGTGTTACCTCTATTTTATCAGCTAAAGATCTATATACTTCTATTCCCGAACTTTCTCTCTATGCTTCCATTGATACTGAAATTTTATTTAATGAATTTAGTGAAAATATTGGTCCAATGCAATGGCACTTAATAGCTAATAAAATAATAGAGAAGGTTAATTCTGGAAACTATGATGGTATCATAATTTCTCATGGTACTGATACAATGAGTTATACCGCAGCTGCATTAAGTTTTGCGTTACAAGACCTTCCTATCCCTGTTATAATGGTCGGTGCACAAAGATCTTCTGATCGGCCTTCTTCTGATGCGTCTTCCAATCTTATTGCATCGGTTATTTTTGCAACTCAATTGGATTACTCTGGGGTATTTGTGGCTATGCATGGGAGTATATCTGATGAAGAAATATACTGTCACATAGGTACAAGAATAAGGAAAAATCATACAAGTAAACGCGACGCATTTAAATCAATAGATATTTCTCCAATTGCAGTTGTACAAGACGATCGAATCGAAATAAAAAAAATTCCTTCAAATATAATTTTACATAAAACCAAAAATAGCAACAAAATAAACAAAGAATTCAATATACTATCTAAAACTAAATTCGACGATAGAGTTTTTCTATTAAAATATTACCCAGGACTTAATCCAATATTAATAGAAAATGTACAAAAATTAGGATACAAAGTAATAATAATAGAAGGAACAGGCCTAGGTCATATTAATAGAAACTGTTTTTCTTATTTAAAAGAAGCAATATCGTCTGGAATGTTAGTTTTTATGACATCTCAGTGTATTTGGGGTAGAACAAATCTAAATGTCTATGATACAGGTAGAGATCTACAAAAAATTGGTGTAATACCACTATCTAATATGCTTTCTGAAACTG
>Ga0115846_100818_pt1 | contig 15451 bp, 17 predicted proteins | sample InSIn5gowninarea_2_FD_83860 | JGI IMG/M metagenome (GOLD analysis project Ga0115846, IMG submission 83860)
ATGATGCGGCAAATGTGCAAGGCTTCGTTGAAGTTGCGCACCTTGTCGAAGTTCTTCAGGAGGTCAAGGATACGGCCCTGAACCTCATCTTTTGAGAGACCGGCGTGCGCCGAGTAGCATCTGACGGCGGAAACAAAGGTCGAGGGAGCGGCGGTCGTCGAAGGCAAGAAAGATGAGGGAGCGACGCGGCGGGTGATGGGGGCCTGGACTCTAGGAGCGGCCTGGGCAAGGCATCTTGCGGATCTAGCGAGGGCGAAACGGAACATTGTGAGGGGCGGAATGTGTGTGGATGAGGTGTTTCGTGGACGGTAGCAGCAGCTGGACTGGTAGATGTGAAATCGTCACCGATTGAAGCTGCGGAAGAAGACGCCAAGAACCACTCAGAGAGGCCGGGGTAAGCAGGCCCATCTGATTGGCTGTGACAAAACAACGCCGGAGCATTACCCAAAGATCGAGCATACCCTCCAGCGACCTTGTACGCCACTGCCACCTGATACACGCCCGCCTCTCTCCTCCCAACTCACACATCGCGCTATCATGGCAAACACAAGGACCATGGCTGCTGCAGTCCTGCGCAACTCGACTCGCCCCGTCGTCGCCTCTCCCCGTCTCTTCACACCCGCGTCCGCCTCTCTGTTCTCGACGTCCATTGCCCGTCCCGCTTCCGGCACTGGTGCTCCTCCTCAGGGCTTCCGTATGCCCGCTCCTGTACGATGGGACCAGCAGAAGGAGAGCACCGCCGACAAACTCGGCAACTACTTCCTGCTTACCGAGATGATGCGCGGCATGTACGTCGTTCTCGAGCAGTTCTTCAGACCTCCGTGAGTCGCCCCGCCATACCGTATACCCTCCTTCATCTATTGACAACCTGGAAAGCTACTCGGCGCACGCCGGTCTCTCAAAAGATGAGGTTCAGGGCCGTATCCTTGACCTCCTGAAGAACTTCGACAAGGTGCGCAACTTCAACGAAGCCTTGCACATTTGCCGCATCATGTACTGATCCATTATACCAGGTCTCGGACGCCTCCAAGGTACTATCGATTCAATGAACCCTTCGTTCGACGCAATGCTCACCATTCGCAACAGCTCTCCGCTCAGTCACACTTCACCAACGACCTCGGTCTTGACTCCCTGGACACCGTCGAGGTCGTCATGGCCATTGAGGAGGTTGGTCACATGCGCCGCGACACACAACTAGTCCACACGCTCACACCTTATTGCAGGAGTTCAGCATTGAGATCCCCGACAAGGAGGCCGATGCTATCCACAGCGGTATGCCGAAACCAGACCAATTCGACTTACCGGAACGAAACTAACTCGATTGATAGTCAACCAAGCTGTTGAGTACATCCTTAGCCAGCCTGATGGTAAGCCTGCTCGCCTAGAAGATTACCAGACCGATTTCTGACTCGCATACAGCTCACTAGATGCGCCATTGAGATGTGCATGGAAACGGAATATTTTGAAGAAGCCCGACATGCTATACATGCCACGGTAGAGGTATATAGCCATTGGGACCTGCGCCCCTGTACTATGAAATTTTCTTTGGTCGTCACTGCTGGAAATTGAAGCCAACGTTGCGAAATGAAGTGAAATGATATGTCCGTGTCGCGGTGATAACATTAAGGTGCCAAGAAGAAGTGTCCAAGGGAGGAAAGCGCCAGGTGGGGGGAGTTGATCCTCCAAACATGCGACAACAATTGGCCTGATTAATTCAACTTGCGGCTGCCTTTCGTGTCCCTTTTGTATTCGACCGCGCCGTCATCCCTGATCCCCCAGCGTCGCTACGTTCCCCCGACTTCGCTAGTACGCTGACGCCCGCCGCGTCTCCCTCCATACAGCTGTGTCCAACGGCCACGAAGCACTCCCGTCGGCGTCTCTGAGACAATAAACACACGACACAATCGCACAACCCCACCATGGCCTCTAGCTCTGGTCTGACGAGAAGAAGAGGAGGCGCTGGTGGCGCCGGAGGACTTGAGAGTGAAGATGGAAGCCGTGTCAGCTCCCCCGCGCCTACCAACAAGCGCAACGAGGAGAACAGAGGCCTCGAGACATCATACGAGAGTGGAGAGAATGGTCACAAGATCGCCTTTGATCCGCGCGACATCAGCGAAAGCGCCGAAAGGAACAAGCAACCCAAGTTGACCCTGATGGAGGAGATTCTGCTCATGGGCCTCAAGGACAAGCAGGTAGCTTTGCGCCCACTAGGCTGCCAGATGTTGGACTGCTTCTAATGGATAAATGCACAGGGTTACCTCTCTTTCTGGAACGACAATATCTCATACGCCCTTCGAGGCTGTATTGTCATCGAATTGGCTTTCCGCGGACGCATCAGCATGCAAAAGGACTCCAACAGAAGACGCTTCCCACTCGCCGACAGAGTCATCGAAGTCATAGATGACTCGTTGACGGGCGAGGTTTTGCTCGATGAGGCACTCAAGATGATGAAGAGCAGCGAGAAGATGAGCGTCAGTTCATGGATTGATCTTATGAGCGGTAATAATGCCCCTAACTCGACAACGACATTTGGAATCGCGCAACTAACACGTCAAAGGTGAAACATGGAACCTTATGAAGATTGGCTACCAGCTCAAGCAAGTAAGAGAGCGTCTGGCAAAGGGTCTGGTTGACAAGGGTATCCTGCGCACGGAAAAGCGTAACTTCTTGTTGTTCGACATGGCCACTCATCCCGTGGCTGATGGTGGTGCAAAAGACGAGATCCGCCGTCGTGTCCGCAACGTCCTTACTAACCGCACTGTGGTACTGCCGCCAACACAATATTTGCCTGAGGAAATGGAATTCAGATATCTGCGAACCATCGCCATGGTCTGCGGAGCATACGCAGCCAACGTATTGGAGAACGCATTGACAACCCTGGGACACGAGGCACGCGAAAGAGCATTCGCTCAGGTGGACGAGCTGTTGGCCGAGTACTCACAATACCCCTTTGCCCGGAGGACAGGAGGACCTGGCTCTATTGGAGCCAATCTTGGCCAGGTGATTATGGATGAAGTCAACACGGCAAAGGACAAGGAGTTGCAACTCGAGGTATGTGAAGAATTCGTGGAGCGATGATGCGAACGACATACTGACAAGAACCCAGGTGGTGGCGGCTTGCTTGAGCGTGTTTACAAGACTGGATTCACTACTCTAAAGGCAGACTCATGGCAGTGACTTGGGAGGGGATGGGATACCAAAAGACATCAAAGTCACATGATTACATTCTGATGAGGCGTTATTATAGCAGCGGGGATTGAAGAAAATGGAAGCGACAAGCATCATGTTCATGAAACCGAGCGTCAAAAAGAAGAAGAAAGCGAGTCGTGATACGTGATGAATGGTTGGCGGAATGGAGATGGAAGAGTCGCGGATCGGAAGAGGGGTCCGAGCTTTCTGGCGAGTTGTTACAGACGCGAATGAGCTGCACGCTGTCAGTTGGGAATGCGCATCATTTAGAATAGCGAATTATAACTACCAATCATCGGCGCGCAGTATCAGACGACCTTCCGAGTGCTGACAGGGCGTGAAACAAAGGCCTTGTACTGTCCTTGGAGCTAATCACCGCTTGGCTCTGACCAGGCAGGCACCGTCCCCTTCCGCTCGGCCAGACCAACTGCCCTAGAGGGGCATGTTCGACCAAGGTATGTCATTTCTATCCATCGCTTTTTTGCTTTCCCGGATTCCCTCACTGTCTCCTTTCACTTCCTGTCGAGTTTTGACGCGCCGTCACGCCAACATGGCCTCCCCGTCCACACGCTCCTCTCACTCGACGCGACCACCCACGCGCCTGCTAAATCCCGACACAGTCACCTCACATTAATTCAACCCTAAACCATGCAATCGCCCTCCTCCAACCCCGTCGCTTCACCCTTTCCAAACAGCGGCCAGCCTTTCAATCTCTCGCAACCCCCGCCCGGTCGAAGAAGTGCCGCTCCCCCCTCCAACGCCTCGACCGCACCACCCCCCAACCCACCATCGGATGCCGGCGATGCCATTCGTGACGGAAAACAGCGTGCCAAAGATATCATGGCCGCCTCAGGCATTGACGTGACATCGTCACCTTCGCAATCATCCAATGGAGTCGCCATGTCAAGGAAACGTTCGCGCTCCGGCTCGCGCATTCCCGCGCGTCCTCAGTCACCCAGCAACCCTCCTCACGATGAAGTTCTCCTCGAGCGCTACATTCAACGCGATTCGCTATATGCGGCTGCTATGAATGATCAAGCCGAGAAGTCTCGTAAGCTCCTAAGGCTCAAGGAGCAGGAGAAGGAATGGTATCTCCATGAGGGCAGACAGCAAAGGCAACAATATCCCGGTGCTACATTTGGTTATGGATACGCTGGATATGGCAATGGACGAACCGACGATAGAACGCGGCTCGAATACCCATCCCAGCGCCGCAGAGCTGGAAACAGAAGAACACGCGAGCTGCGCGTGCCCAGGAAAGAAGCCGGACAACAAGCTGAATATCTCGAAGAGCTCGTGCCTGTGAGACTTGACCTTGAGCTTGAGAAGCTGAGATTACGCGACACTTTTACATGGAACCTCAATGACCGCCTGGTTTCCCCGCAGCTCTTCGCTGAGAACCTGATCGAGGACCTGAAGATTCCTAATGAACATACCCAATCGCTTGCTCGTCAGGTCCATCAAGAACTGCTTGATCAGCTGAATAACTACTACCCCCACGTTTATCCTGCAGGACAACCTGCTGAGCCCGATCTTGCATACAGCGCTCACAAAAATGACGATATGCGCATCACTGTCAAGCTCAACATCACCATTGGACACATCACACTGGTGGATCAATTCGAATGGGACATCAACAACCCCTTGAACTCTCCCGAGGAATTTGCCAGACAAATGTCTCTGGATTTGTCGCTTTCTGGCGAGTTTACAACAGCCATTGCACATTCTATTCGCGAACAATGTCAGCTTTACACCAAGAGCTTATTCGTAACCAATTACGAATTTGATGGAAGACCGATAGAAGACCCTGATGTTCGTGAGAACATGCTTCCATCACCAGTTCCCAATGTCTTCAGACAACAACAGAGCCAAAAGGACTGGACCCCCTACATGTATGAGCTTACTGAGGGAGAATTGGAGAAGACGGAGTTGTCCATGCTGCGTGAACAGAGAGCTCAGAAGCGCCAACTCAACAGACGCGGTGGGCCTGCTTTGCCGGATCTCAAGGAGCGTCAAAGAACCGTTCGTTCTTTGGTCGTATCGACAGTCATTCCAGGCGCTGCAGAGACGATGGAAGCTAGTGGCATCTACAAGATTCGTCGTACGGCGACTGGAAGAGGTCGTAGGCCTGGAGCTCGTCTCAACGATGGAAGTGATTCTGATGAGTTGGAAGAAGAGGAGTCAGGGGCCGAGTCTCCTGCACCTTCTCAACTTCCCGGTGGAACAGCCCGAACCAGGGGTATGAGAGGCGCCGCCACCGCTGCACAGATTGCCATGCGCCAAACCTACGGCAGATCGGCCACCCCTGACATCGCTATGCTTTCACAGCCGGAAGCAAGACCGTCCAGACGCGCCCCAGAGCCAAGTGAAGATACCGCAGAGCCAACATTGATGAAGCTGATTGTCAAACTCCAAATCAACCCCGAGAAGTTTAAACAGTTCCTGGCACGGAGGAAATTTGGCCGTAGTGCGGCACCACCTCTGTCAGGTTTCCCTACCTCCTTCACAATGCCAGCTGCACGTCCCAATCCTACGCCAGCCAAGCAGGCAACTGGCCCTTCAACACCATCAATGCAGAACAGACCCCTACCTGCAGCTTCTGTCACACCTGCCCGTCAACCTCAACCACAAGCTCCGACCCCAACGACTAAGCTCCCGGCGCCGACACCTACCAAAATTACAAAGGACGTCGAGTACGATTCTCAAGGTCGTGTCGAAGCCGCTACCACTCCCTTACCAGATGGTGCCACAGTAAGTAGATATCGCACCTGAAAGCCACTGACAACCCCCGAGCATCCATAAGTCTCTGACGCCCCACAGCCGGACATACCCTCATGGTTACAAACCGCTCTCCTTGAAATGCACCGCCTTTACCCAACATCTCGCTTCTCCGGTCTGATGCGTTTCAGCGCCGTCGACGCCGAGACCGACGGTCCCGTCCGAATCGACCACACCGCCCTACCAGCCGGCTCACCCCCACCCGAAAACTTCACCAACCCGGCCACCGGCGAAAAGCAAGTCGTCAAATGGATGTGGCAGCCTCGCATCCGGTGTGACGACTGCCCCGGTAAACTGTACACTGCGGTACGCGAAGACACGATTGGCAAATTCGAAATCCACCTCAAGAACCGCAAGCACAAGGCGCAGGTTGATGCCAGGTTGGCCAGAGAAGAATAGTATTCATGGTTGGCGAGGAGGCATAGGCGTATATTCGTCGTCATCACAGGAGTATCAAGAGCATTCTTTTTTTTCCTTTCTTTTTCGAAATCATACTTGTTTGCGTTGTTCACTTCCCCACTTGTTCTCTTTTGTGTGTGTTGATTCGCCTGTGATATTTCTCGTGTCCAGTGGTCAATGGCGCTCAATGTGTTATGATGTGAGGAAGAAGAAGAATCGACCCGCCATCTTATGGGTTTGGCGAGCAGAGGACAACCTACATAACCTCGAGTTGGGAAGGGACGACTAAATTCGTTTGCTTCCCTTGTCAAGAGTATTTAGCAGAAGAGAAGAAGAAATGGCTGTCGAGAGAAGGAGCGATCTGGCGAAAGGGGAAAGAGACAACCCAGCAAATCGAAGGGAGAGCAAAATGGAAAGATCGATATTCTAGGCAGGGACAGTAGTCCAAGAAAGAGCGATGACTTGAGAAAGGAGGGAGGATCTAGGAAAGGAGCGATGACCCAGAAACCAACAATAATCAAGGACAGAGCGACGCCCAGGAAGGAACGATAGAGGAAGCGACATGAGTGAAGAGGGAAGAGCGACCAGCGCTCCTTCCTTCGAAAAATTATTCAAACAATTCAGCAGGAGGCAATCGAAATGGGTATCACAACTCTACATTTCATTCATCTTTAACAGCTATCTATGCAATGTATGTCTCAAACGCCACTGATGCATGCTCATGGCCCAAATTCTTCTTCGATCTCATCGGGATCAACCGTATGCACAAACGCCCGCCTGACGAACGTATACCATGGCTTGTTCTCTCTGCGCGACTTCTTCTTGTGATCCTTCTTGCCCTTCTTCTTGTGCTTCTTCCTGGTAGCATCCACGTCGACTTGTTCTTGGTCGGCGTCAAATGCCTCGTGTCCTTCGATCTCGTCAACCGCATCTGACATCTGCACATCGCTCTTTCTAGGCTTGACCCCTGCAATGCGCTGTGCTAGGCGAAGGTAGCTCCTCGTCGTGAGATCTTTGAGCTTGTAGACCTTGTCGCTGCGAGTATCGTACAAGACCTCATAGGTAAAGTTTGTTGGGTGAGGTTTACGGTCCTCATCGAAGGGCTTTTTGCCATTGTGTTTGCCGTCCTTCCACCGTTGCTGCTCTGCATCGTCTCCGAAGAAGTCGTTGTTGATACGAGTCAAATTGGCGTAGTATTGAACAAATCCCAACAGAGTCAGAGACTGTGGAGAGTATGCTGGTCCAGGAGGGGCGGATTTTGAAGGTGGCTTAGGCACTGTGAATCTGTGCTTCTTAGGCTTCTTCTTTTTCTTCTTGCGTTCAGCTTCCAAATCTCCGTCTTCGGTGATTTCTTCCTCCAGATCCTGTTCGTCGGACTCTTCGAAGCCCTCTTGCGAGCTCATCGCGTACTGGTCCTCAGCGGCATAAGGCAGTTTTCCATCAAGCCCTGTGATGTTGTACTCGTAGACACGGATGGTGGGGAAATAGTTGGGTACAACGCTGGGCGAGACGTGGGAGATGCTGAATCTCTCAGCAAAGCGACCTCCGATTTCTGCTTCGTAGTCATCTGGGTCGTGTTTTCCCTTATGCTTCTTGCCTTTTTTGAGGATCTCTGCACCTTCATGTAGGTACTCCTCAATCAGCTCTGCAATTTCCCAGTCAGGGCGAGCCTCGTCGCTTGAATCGCGTATGCTTTTGAACATTTCCGAAGCCTTGTGGGCCTTGTTCGCCTGAGGCTTTGGCAATTTGGTCCAGCTGTCTCTCAGATCCTTGAGGTAACTGGTGGCAGACTGGATGCCAAACTTTGGCTCGTTAGCGGCGACGACGCCTCTCTTGGAGCTCTGGATAATCTCATATCCATTGGCGACATTGTCATCGACTTCTTCGAAGTCCTGCACGATGAAGTGATCGGTGTTCATGTGGCCGTAAAGAGTGCCGGCTATGACGTCTCTGTACTGGTGCATCCACAAGGTGTATTTCTGCCAGCAGGTCTCGTCCCAGTTGCGCTTATTATCGGTGCGAGCCGGAGGAACGTGGCCAGTAAGAATAGCCTTCATGTTGCGGTCGCGCAAGTATTGGAGCTGGATGCGGAGCCAGTCGAGTTGGCGGTATCCGGGCTCCGATTTGGCGGCACATCCATCGACGGCAGAATTGGAATTGAAGAAGTAGCTGCGGTAATGTGTTAGAAACAGGAGCAAACGAACAGACAAGCAGAGACATACAGCGAATTGAGCGAGACGACGGCAAGGTGGTTGGGAATGACTTCGACATAGAACCAGCCGCCTTGATCAAACGAGTGCTTCTGGACTTCTGGAATGAAGGTACGCCATATGTCTAGATAGCGTCGTGTCCAAGTGTTTGGGCCTCTGTCGAAGATGTTATGGGGCAATATGTCGTTGTTGCCAAATGTGGGAATGACTGGAACGACAAGATCGTTGGTCGGATCGTCGTCAGGCTCTTCTTGGTTCTTGCCAAAGACTTCGTAGAATTTGTCCACGAGCAATTGATTCAGCTGAACAACCTGCTGTACATTTCTGGGTATCTTCTCGTCGTTGTCATGGCGTGCCGAGTCGCCTGTCCAGATGACAAAGTCGATCGAGTCCTTGAGCTCATGGCGAATCCAGTCGAAGGTTGCATTGATGAGTGAAACAGGCGAGTCACAGTCGGATGTCTCTGCACCATAGTAGCCTGCTGGCCCAGAGCCTCTATGACATGCGCCATCCTCGGAGATTGACGAGTAGACCTTGTAGAATGGATCCGGATGGAAGTCTGTATCAAGACATGGTCAGTTGGTGACATTCCGAGTGGAGCTGGATATTAACACGCACCCGTCACCTGCAGGAATCGGCCGTGCAATTGCCGTCTTTTCGTGACTGACGCGCCATTGTCGAGTAGAGGCTCCTGTAGTGCCTTCACAGGCCCGAGAGTGGATATAAGCAGTGCCGACAGGACCGAAGCACGCCAGCAGAACATGGTGAATGTTTCTCCTCTTGCACGCCTCGCACACAGGAAATCAATTGCACCAACTCGTCGACCTTCAAGCTTGACGAAATTGCTGCTGCAACGGGCCGTCGATCTTCCTCCTACGTCACAAAGCAGAGGATCTGGGGTAAAATCTACGATGAAGAGGACAGGGTTACGGTGATCAGAGCCTCATCCACCTTTTCTTGTCGTGAATCATAAAAGACTCTCTCGTATTGAGAAGGCCGAGAGGACGGTGGTTGGCAGTTGTATGCTGGAAACGAAGGGATGATTTTGGTGGTACGTGATCTATTCTCTAGGGCCATCAAGGTACCTTGGACGACTTGCGCCAATCACGCGGCAAAGTCTGTCCTCGTGTTCGCATCATCTGCGACATTCATCAATCTCATGACACAGACGCCCACGCGCTATCCGAGCTCGCGGTGCTCAAAGATCTGCTGTTCTGTCCTCGCTCTCTCTAATCCACTGGTCTAGCTGCTGCCTGTTGCGCACGCGAAGGCCAACCTTGAATGGCTTTGGTTCCATCTGCGGGCTTGTCAGTCATGCATCTTCCTGGAACATAATTGGACAAACCTACGGTAAGACTGGTGGGAAGAGCATTCGCATCCAGCGCATCAAGAACTGGACTGTCTCTAGGATCCTTCGGTGACACGAATTGGAACGCCGTGATGAGTCTCAAAAATGCAGTGTACAGCTCGCGATTGCCCAAGTGACTGCCTGCACACATTCGACTGCCAGCTCCGTATCCGAAGTGCTCGATACCTGACATCTCCTTGTCCAGATATCTCTCGGGCTCGAACTTGAAGGGGTTCGTGAAGTGCGATTCGTCGTAGTTGGCCGCGTAAGCGTTCATGTAAAAGGTAGTGCCAGAGGGAATCACGGCGCCTTGCCATTCGATATCCTTGATGCTGACTCGTGGCAGACAGATTGGGATGACGGACCAGAACCTCAGAGTCTCTTTGACTAAGGCTGTGATGTAGGGAACCTTTTCTTCGACCAGACATTTCTCCCATGCGTCGCCGTTCGGATATACCTTGTTGATCTCATCAAGAGCCCGTTTCTGGATCTGTTGACCGTGCTCGGACGAGAGATATGCCAAACACATAACTAGGTTTCCTGGAACGGTATCCAGGCCGGCACTGACCATTGTAAGACAGATGGACATGATCTCGGCATCGTTGAGCTTCGCTTCCGGGTCCTTGAGAATATTGCCAGTAATGCATGGTCGGTCTGTACCGGTTCTAATCTTCTCTTTCAGCATGTTCAGCAATTTCGTCATGTATGCTGTTCTACGCTGCTTGTACTCGAGTGGCTTCTTGTTGTTCGATGGCCAAAGTCTCATCAGCGGGATGTAGTCTTGCCAGTTGTTCGATGTGGACCTGAAGTTACTGATCTCACGCTCAACATGAGTGATTTCTTTGAGCATCTCGTTGTCGATGCTGCCTTCAATTTTGATGCCGTAATTGAGGGTAAGACTCGTGCTCAAAGCGTATCGCTGAAAGTATGGATTGGGGTCGATGTCGATGGTACCATCTTTCGAGTCCGCAAGCATCTCCTTGATCGATCTTGTTGCTTCAAAGTCGATGAAGGGCATGTAGCTTTGCACTGCAGGACGATTGAGAGCGGTTGCTGCTGCCTTCCTTCGTTCCTTGCAGCTTGGATCCCATGGAGAGGTTCCGATGGTGAATCCGCTCGAGGACGAAACCACGGTGTGGAAGGTATGCAGGGTAGGTCGAGAGATCAATGCTGATTGGTTTGTGACCCACAAGTGCTTGACGGAATCGAAAGTGTTTGCGAACACAATACGCTGTTCCAACTTTCAGCATGTTTATCCGCCGTCACTCTGCCATGGAAGGCTTACCTTGTTTCCTAAGCGGGTCTGGAAAACTGGACCATATTGCTTCGCCCACTTTCGAGCAACGAGAGCATGGTCGGTTCCCAATTGAAGCAAATTGCCAAACAGAGGCACTCCAGGAATCTCAGGAAGATTCTTGATTCTGGGAATGTCGGACGAATTGAGGTATCGAACAACGAGAAATACCACAAGAGCAGCAACACCAATCACCACTGGAGAAGGCATGTTGGTTGAATGAAGTTACAATGCAAAAATTGGTAGGATTGCGATGGCCAACTTTTGCTGCTTCTTACCAAGTCTTATACTCTTACTGGTTCAGCAAAGACCAAGCCCACTGGGCCCCGCTTCCTCGTGTGGAACGTCAAAAGCCAGTTGTCTTGTGATCACTGGTCCCTTCACGGTCATACCATCCGCTATGTCGTTCCCCGCCTTTGTCTTGGTTTGGTAGAAGGTGCTGCGGATGTCGAGCCGGCGCGGAACAGATCCGCACCATCGCGGAACCCGGTGAAAGCACCCTGTTACGTACTTACGTTTCGACCGGCAAGGGATTAGCCGGGCACACTGGGATCAAACTGTCCATCAGGTCATTACAGACGAGGCGGTAGTGTAATTACGTATGAACACACATCATAATGGAATCAGAACTTCATGCTTGGTGGCTTGAACGTAGGGTCAACGCAGCCGAGCACTCAGCCTGCTGCAGTGCACGTTCAAACAACCACCAGAAGGCAAGATAACCTTCCAGTAAGCGAACCATATCAACAAATCACCTTGTGTTTGAACAGCTCGTCAGACAAACTTTCTGTTTACTGAAGGCTAAGATGAACTTATAGACCTGGTGTAATCTTGGTACATTTGCCAACAGTGAAGCAGATGAGAGAGATGTCGGATCTTTCTTGATTCCAGCTAGAGTGCGATGCAGAATATGATGCTGGGCTGCTACGAACACAAGTCTCTGTGCTTAGAGCAGCTAGATAGATACAGCAGGGATGATGTTGCCTTTGCATTCTCCAAAGCCCACTCGCAATCCATCTTCGCCGATACACACTCCCCTGATGGTGACTTCATCACCATCCTCCAAGAAGACACGCTGCTCACCACCTTCAAGCTTGATGACCGTTTTACTGTTTCTGTTTTGCTCTAGAAGACTGCCACGCTCAGATGCTTCTGTCCCTGAGATGGTGCCAGAACCTAGCATATCTCCTATACGCATGGGGCAACCGGTAATAGAGTGGTGGGTGAGCATCTGGTTGAAAGAAAATAGGAGGTTCCTTCCTGATGTACGAGAGATTGTGGTGGTGGCACCCGAGGAAGCTGTTATTGTACAAAATCAGCATACTGTTTGGCGTCAATTGTGCAGCCACTTACTTTTGAGCTCAACTTCCAATTTGATGTCGTAGACATTGTTCTTGCTTTTCTCCTTTAAATAGTCCAAGACTTCCACGTCGTTATCAAGGCCAGATGTGCGATAGGGCTCAAGTGCGTCACTCAGAACGACCCAAGGGCTGATAGAGGATGCAAAGTTCTTTGCAGTGAAAGGCCCTAGAGGTACGTACTCCCAGGCTTGGATATCGCGAGCAGACCAGTCGTTTAACAGCACGACGCCGAAGATGTAATCTGGGGCCTCGTCGATGGGGATTGGCTCTCCCATGTTGTTGTTTTTGCAGATGAACGCTCCGAGCTCGAGTTCGATGTCGAGCTTTCTGCAGGCGCTCAAGATAGGCTTCTTGATCTCAGCTGTGGGATCCTCAAGTATTTGGCCAAGTGGTCGACGAACTGGCGTACCAGACACGACAATGCTCGAGGCACGCCCATGGTAACCCACTGGAAGGTGTTTGTAGTTGGGCTGTAGAGCGTTTGAGGCCCCTCGAAACAGTTCACCTACAGTGAATGCATGATTCAAGCCAGCATAAAAGTCTGTGTAATCACCAATCTGCATGGGGACATGGTTCTTGACATCCTTCAGAGGAATCAAACAAGCCTCTTGAACCGATGTGTTGTCCTTCAAGATGTCTGGAAATGGCGTCGTTTCCAAGAAGACTGACTGGAGATACTTGCGAACGGCTGTGTGCATGGGTCGTCCTAAGCCGGCGAATGCGTTTAGAGTTGTGTCCGAGAAGACGTGCTGATGGGGTTGGATCACTGACAGAGCTGCGAAACCATTGTGAGTTGAAAACTGATCCAGATCCAAGGCGTAATCTCCAATGGCAATAGCAGGTCTTGGTGTAGGTCTAGTGCGAGTGCTAATGATGCCGAATGGGATGTTGGCCAACGAGAAATGGTAGTCGGCAGCAATGGACAGCCAGCTTTTGAGAGCCATGTTTGCAGAAGCGTTGCGTAGAGATCGAATGGTCACTATGTGTAGCTCAACCAAAGATCTAGACAGCTTCAGAGCGGTCGTTGACTATTGTGTTGCGGAACGTTGATAGAGCGGAGCTATTCCGCGGTTGCTCAACTCCAGCCCCTCCACAGCCCCTCCTTCCTAGCTACCCCTCACAAAGGCGCGCCGATTCCGTGTGAAGTTAGACTGCTATGTCGTAGCTCACGATAGGGTGCGGATTGCAGCAGACGATCTTTGAAGCAAGACAGCCTGTCGTGCTGGACCACAGTATTTAACTCACTTTCCTGTCAGAAGCATCTGAGCAATTACAACACACAGTCCCCATAATGCCGACCACGCAATTCAACGTCCAAGAAAAGTACCGATACCAAAATGGCTTCAATAGCTATCACGAGTAAGACGACTACGCCAGGTGAGGGTCATGGACTGAACCACTGACATTTTCCAGAACCGAAGCCGTAGAGGGCGCATTGCCCATAGGAACAAACTCTCCTCAGAAGCCACCATATGGACTCTACGCCGAGAAGTTGTCGGGAACAGCATTTACTGCACCAAGGCATGAAAATCAGCAAACGTGGCTATACAGGATACTTCCGGCGTCAGCACACTCAAATTTTGAACCACGAGAACATGCAACATTCAACACAAATCCGGAAAATCAGCGAGGCCAGAAGATTCACCAGATTCCTAACCAGCTCAGGTGGGATCCTTTTGATCTAGATGAGACGGTAGACTGGATCCATGGCCTTCACTTAGTCGCCGGCGCTGGCGATCCGAGTATGAAGACAGGCGTCGGTATCTACATCTTTGCAGCTGGCAAGGACATGGATCCTCATGAAGCCTTTTACAGCGCAGATGGCGATTTCCTGATAGTGCCTCAGCATGGTGTGCTAGATATCAGGACCGAGCTCGGAAGGCTCCTCGTGCGACCAAATGAAATTTGTGTCATTCCACGCGGAGTAAGATACCGTGTAGATCTGCCAGAAGGTCCTGTCCGAGGTTATATTCTCGAATTGTACCAAGGGCACTTCACGCTCCCGGAACTAGGTCCCATCGGGTCGAACTGCTTAGCCAATGCGCGCGACTTCCAAGCACCCATAGCCGATTTCGACGAGGATACAGACTCCGAGTGGACGCTGACGACCAAGTTTGCTGGTCATCTCTTTGCTGCTAAGCAGAAGCATACGCCCTTTGATGTGGTAGCATGGCATGGCCTGTACTACCCTTACAAATATGACTTGGGACGCTTCTCTACTATCGGTTCAGTCAGTTTCGACCACCCCGATCCGTCTATATTCACAGTCCTTACGGCGCAAAGCGATCATCCAGGTACAGCGGTGGCTGACTTTGTCATATTCCCACCTCGTTGGCTGGTGCAAGAGGTAAGTAAAGTCTACCCCGTCTGCCATGCAAGACTCTTGCGCAGCTATTAAATGGCAGCTAACAGACATCAGGACACTTTCAGACCCCCTTGGTACCATCGCAATACGATGAGTGAGTTTATGGGCTTAATCCATGGGCAGTACGACGCAAAGACCGGAGGTGGATTCCAACCAGCTGGAGCATCACTCCATAACGTCATGTCGGCCCATGGGCCAGATGCCAGCACTCATGAGAAGGCGTCGAATGCCGAACTGAAGCCCATGAAGGTAGGAGAAGGGTCAATGGCCTTCATGTTTGAAAGCTGTTTCATGGTAGGAGTAACCGAATGGGGCCTCAAGAAGTGCGCCAAAGTGCAGGAAGACTACAACGAAGAGAGCTGGACCCCCCTGAAAGCACATTTCAAACGACCAAAGAAGGATGTTGGTGAAATTAAGAATGGTGGTGAGGTTGGAGAAGGGGCAATTGGAAGTTGAGCTCAAAAGTAAGTGGCTGCACAATTGACGCCAAACAGTATGCTGATTTTG
>Ga0115846_100821_pt1 | contig 15429 bp, 15 predicted proteins | sample InSIn5gowninarea_2_FD_83860 | JGI IMG/M metagenome (GOLD analysis project Ga0115846, IMG submission 83860)
TCGACTGTTCTACATAATTAAAGAATCTCCGTCATAATATCAGCCGCCGTTCCAGTAACAGCACTCTGACCTTCGCACGTCTTGGTCAACCCTTTGCGATCCATGTCTGCGAGGTGAAGTGTCTAGAGCGTTCGAAACCTGCATGGCTTTCCTGCCCCGTCTGCTTAACCTTGAAGCAGGTTGTTTCTTGTTAGTGTTCGTGCAGAGATCATCCCAACTTGGTTCTAGTATGGCTTCAAACACCAACACGAACACCAACAACAACAACCAACGCCTTGTTGCCCTGTGGTTCGCTCGATTGACTCCGGAGCAGGCAAAAACTATCTCGATGCCTCGACTTTGTCCTTCGCGCGAATTGCGCTCCTGTGCTCATGCTGTTGATCGTACTCGCTTGCTCGCTCGCTAACCAAGCTTGTCGGTGCATGCCCTCAATCCCCATCGACCTCCTCACAAGCTGTAGCCTCACAAGCTGATCAGTCTGTCGCGTTTCTCATTCCCCGCCCTTTTACAATAAGTTGAATTCGAATCAGGAATTCGAGCAGTATAAACATCTCTCGACTATTCGTTTCCTGCATCTCTCTATTATCCCAAGCTACCCTTCCTTTTCTTTGACGGCGCAACCTGTGGATACAACCGTCCAAGATGGTAGTTGATATTGCTCTTATGACCGGAGTCAGTCCGCGGCTTGTCCATGCATTCTCTTAGAGCCTTTTCGAGGTGCGCGCAGCCAGTTGTGTGTGAGGCGTTAGCGGAGGAAGCCCAGCAACCTAGTACATCTTGTTAGCAGGTAGATATATAGATGATTCGTATAGAGTGATGTATTAGGGCGATGGACAGCGCTGTGTTTGAAAACACGTACTTAGCATTGCTGACATGGATCGCAAAGGGTTGACCAAGACGTGCGAAGGTCAGAGTGCTGTTACTGGAACGGCGGCTGATATTATGACGGAGATTCTTTAATTATGTAGAACAGTCGAATACATTATTCTAGTATAAAATCGGAGGTTGATCTGTTGCTAATGATTCGGAGAGTAGAGAATACATAAATCTGGTATGAATCCAATGAAACGCCATGCTATGCAGCGCGATGCTATAAACAAAATCGTGGTATCCACCAATCGCCATGACAAAGATAATATCTGAAAGGATGAACTCCAGCCCTGATACATACTTTCAAGACGTTTTTGAGACATGCTAAAAGTTGACTGATCAATCCATACCAATCCCAAACGCCTCGCTTTGTCGTGTGAACGCTGTTTTCCATTATGCTTTTAACCCAAACTGTACCACAGCAAGCAAACAGGTGGTGATTAATCTTTTGTAACAATAGTGAACAAACAAACTTGTTTCAATCGATCACAATAATTCCGTTCGAGCCATACTCCAGTAGATGTCCACGCATTGCGCTAAAAGACAATATCGGGTGTACAATCTCTGCGGAGTTCCAGCCTGATAGTCGTAGATATCGTGAAACCCTGTTATTGCATCTGGTACGTGACCAGAATATGCCTAATTCCTCTTGAACATAAAGTAGCCGTACATACCACCTACCTCTTGTTCGACCATTGGAATTTTCCGCATACCCCACCATCGAGCGCCCATCTTCCAGCTTCGAGAACCGTCGTCAAGTTTGACATCTTTGGGAAGATAATCCGGTGATCTTACATACCAGCCTCGGCGGCCGAGCTCTTTGACAGTCCAGTCGGGATTCTTGACATTCTTGTTCCGGCGAGCGATCTCGGTAAGAACGTCAGGACTTAGTTCAATAACTTCCAGTGGAAGTGAGGTGGTATCTTTGACAGAGACAGGAGAATAGGAGAGCGACATCTGAGTGACACTCTTGATACCTGCAAGATCGATATATCGCAGAGAGCTCTTCATCTCAGGATTCTCGACCCGAGCATCTTTGTCCGACTGGAGGGAGAGGATACGTGTAATATCTGTACTCAAACTCAAGTTGGCACCCTTCAATCCAAGCTCTTCTAATCGTGTTGCAAGCAGTTGCAGAATAGGTACATGCTGTGCAGTAATCCGTGCTCCACCAATATTGAGCGATCTCAGAGTGAGAGGAAGCGCAGGCAACAATCTATCAAGCTCATCTTCATCGAGAAGTCGATACCGTGACGCATCTGCATTAAGATTCAGCCAAACCAAAGAGTCTCGTGCTGCTGGGTGTTGTGTCAAAAATTGGACAATGCCTTCGCCAGTGATTTGAGTGCACCGCTCGAGATTCAGATGTGTCAGTCGAGCAGTGTGGGGGATGGACATAAGCGCCGCGTTATTGACTCGAGTATGGGCAATGTCGAGGTGCGTCAGCTGACCAAGTCGTGGCAAAATCACCTCAAACACCTCTGGCTTCAGCGTTGTGCATTCGTGGAGACACAATCGTTTGACCTGGCACGATTGGTAAGGCGGAGATTCCGTCCAAACCTTGGTGAAAGATTTCACAAATGGCTCAGACATGCAGCTCGTAAGATCTACAGCTTCCAGGCTTCGAATGGAAAACAGTGTAGAGAGCACAGAGAAGTCAAGCTCATCGTCGAGGTGCTCGTGGACAAGAAAGGCCTTGAGAAGAGGCGTTTTCAAGAGAGTAGTCTTGAGGGTGTCCTTCGTCAAATATGGTGTCACATTGGTCTGTCCTCTTGATCTGCCATACCCTACCTGCGAGTAATGGGAGAAGTCCAACGATTGGATCAATCTTCCTAGTTCTGCATCTTGCTCGAGGCTTGTAACCAGCTTGTGAAACGTCTTAGATCGGTAGATGCAGATGTTTTTGTAAAGGACTCGGAGGGCTGCGGCGTGTACAGATCTCGAAACCAAAAGGCAAGAGAAGAGATGTGAACGCGGATTTTGGCAGTTGTCGAGAGGAGCTTCGATCTGAACCAATCTAAAAATCATATCGAGGATCTCGTCAGGGAGGTCAATTATTGTTTTGGTCCTCTTGTTCTGTTGGACTCCGGACTCGTAGCTTTCGATCCTGCTTAGCGCGTCAGGAGACACGTCGCTATCGTCGTCGATAATAGCCAGCTCATCTTCTGAGGTGTCGTTGTACACATAGTCCAAAGTCCGCTTCGCTGTTGCTTCCGTCAAGAAGGAGAATCGTCGAGGTAGTCGGTCAGCAGGGACATCGGCCTCGTTCGAGGCATTTCTGGTCCTGAACGACTGTGGTATATCTGACTCTTCCCTAACAGACGCGTAGGAGTGTTTTCTATTGTTGGACATTGAGGAGATATTGATATCATGCAATGACAATTTCCTGGGCTGGCTCTCCGTTTCGAATGTATTCTTCGAGTTCGGCAATTCTGTATCACTATTCTTGGTAACAGCTTTGTTTGGGGACATGTTAGCTAAGCCATCCCGGGAGGGACGAGCGTTTGCGGGCCGGTCGTTGTTTGGGGTGATCATTCTGGTTCTTGAAAGGATTCGTTGCAGTACACTGCCTGCCATTTCGGCTGATGGAAGAGCTCTTCTAGTATTTCAATTCCTCGTGTCGAATGGAAGTCTAGCGCATAACCTGCAGTAAGCAATACATGTACGAGAGGGGGAGAGAGAACGGTTGACAAAGAGAATGCACAGGGCCGCAGGACGGTGAAGCATATTGGAAGGCTATGTGTCAGCATAACGTCCTCGAACGTGGCCAGACGGCGATCACAAATTTCCATCAAATAATCACAAGTAACAACACATGAATCATGGGAACCTTACCCCGGAAAGTCGGGGGTAATAGAAACGCAGAAGAGGAATGGCGGGAGAAAAGTTCTTCAGGTGATCAGGGCTTTTGAGGACAAGCTCGACAGGTTCCGCGCCCAAAATGGCAGTCTTGCCTCGTGGACAGAAAAATGAATTGAAAGAAGACTTTGCTAGCGGTTACTATGAGTCAAGGAAATGCGCAAACACCGACGGAGATGCAGTCTTCCGCACCTTGGCATTTGTTGCCGTTGGCAGTGGTTATAAACTCAGCAGCTTTCGTTTGAACCACCACATGATCAAGTCAAATTCTCATCCACGCTAGCAATTTAAGCTTGTTTTGAACCCTTGAAATGCTGATTGAAAGCCTCATCGTACAAGCATTGTGCGATGTTGCGAATGTCCGGACTTGCCTAAACTACTGTACTCTACCATTGACAATCTTGAATAGTCCCCGTGCCCGTAGCACATGGTTTAACAAGGTGACGCCAAGTCCTCTGTACAACAAATTTACACGCATCCTTGGTATCACTAAGCAAGGAGCATTCGTACCACTTCTGGCAGGCCGAGCAGCCAGTCACATGTATAGCCCACTGATCTCCTACGCGTCGAAGATTCCATCAGGTGTTCACTACACTATGCCCTGACCAATAATGGGACAGCTGCTCGTCTTTCCAGTACACTGATCAGGCGAGAGATCGCTGTGTCAAATTCATCTTGAATAGTATACACCCTGATCGCCTGGTTCGGCACCTCTGCGGCATGCCTCCGTTTTGACTTTTGAATAAACATAAGGCCTGCGTATTTTTCATGCCGAGCATAACCAATGCTCTCGATGCTGGTATGGTGCCGACTTGAGTATTACGACACTTCACAAAGGCAGACACTGACCTTCCGATTGTGGCTTGCTAGCAGTGTACCAGTGCTTGTGCCATTGGGACTTCTTGGTCGCATCTATGTCCAGCCAGCGCTAGGCTTCCGCCAGCCTCCAGCACTTACGTCGAAGAAGCGTCCTGGCTCGGCATACATGCTGATATTTGACGTAGCCTGCGACAATTTCTCCAGGTCCAATTCACTGGCAGGTCTCGACATCGTTGGCCTCATTTCGACTTTCCGAGTGAACTCGCCATCTCCGACACGTTCGCACAGGTGCTTGAGCACACCACCAAGCCATTCCCAGTCTTTCAGTTCGAGGTAGATTTGACCACTTATCCTCATCCATATCTGTCCATGATATTCATAAATGGCCACAAATGTATTGAACTCATTGACCAGTGTTTCCTGCATCCAATTTACAACGGTGGAAACTTCTTCCTTGTTTATGGTCACAGTTTCGATGCTGTTGCCGCTGACCGGCGGCGCCACTAAGGTTGAACAGCCTCCAAGAGACAGTCGCTTGTGATATCCGGGCGATAAACCGCCGCCGTTGCCCGTCCCTCCTGGTCCAAGTCGTATCGAGCCGGTACTCCGTTCGGTGCCAAGGATTGTGATAGGTAGCACGACATTGGCCATAGCACAGTCACGCAATCCTCCCGCCCACTTCCGTGATACTTGGTCTTGGCCAGTACTGGCCTCGTAAGAACCCATAGCTTTCAAGCCTAACCCTGGATCTAAGTCATCCATCACTTCCGTTCCGAGCAGCATTGCTATCATGTCGGCACCACGCTGAGCGTTGTCACGAATATACTCGTAAATCCTCTCTTCTCCTCCACAAAGATTCTGACGGAAGTTGATAGCTGCTGGTATGCAATAGTAGGAGGTATTATCAGCGGTAGCCACGAACTGAAAAAGATGAACAAACGGGCTCTTGCTCGTTACTGGAAGAACGACACGCACGTCCGCGGAATCGGCTGGTACATAGCCATGAGATGTTGGGTAAGTCGTACGTATGAGATGCTGATTACGCTTCGGAACATGCAGTAAAGCACAACCTCGAGGTGTGTACAGCCATTTGTGGCAGTTGCTAGTGAAGAAGTCCGCATCGAGTTCGCTCAAGTTCAGAGGAATCATGCCAATGGAGTGAGCACCGTCAATCACGCTGAGAATGCCATACTCTTTGCACATGCGCACAAGTCGTTCGAAAGGCAGTCTGACACCAGGTAGGGAGACAATGGTGTCAAAGACAGCTGCCTTGACATTGTATCCTTCATACAACAATCGAGATATTGTCTGCGAGAAGGCACTGCATATTTCTGGGTGGCTCATGGGCAGTTTATAAGCATAGTCCTGACCATGACCAACCTTCCGTAGTGTCAGCTGTGGATTCGTCTCGGCCACAGATAAGAGAGTCTTCTCAACGGCACCATAGACAGTGTCAAAGTAGATGATGACATCCTTCTCCTTGTATATCAGGTTTCGAAGGACTGTATTGATGCCAGTACTAGCATTTGTTACGATAACGCATTCATCAACAGGAGCATTGACGAGCTGCGCGACTCGTTCCCGTGCCTTTTCCAACAGGTCAATGCACTGATACCGGAGGAATTTATCTGGACACGCTTCTGTGAGTTTAGTGTATCCCCGTTTCGCATTTCTTACGGGTATAGGATATGTGCCGAAACTCCCATGATTCAAATTGATCCATTTGTGGTCAAAGAGGAACTGCCCTCGCATAGCATGACCAAAGCCGGACGTTTGGCCAGGCATCACCATAGCTGGAGGCTGGTTTGATGACACTGACTAATCCAGCAAAATTGTTGTTGTGCTTGACCTATGTTTGATGCTGATGAAAATCCAGTGGATAACAAATGGGGAGTGTCGCAGTCGATAAGCAGGTTCCTCCACGATGCTTCCTGTCATGTACTCTTGAATCCCACATATAGCCTGTTGAACCTTTGCTTCCATCTTTATCCATGTGCTGGACTCCTGAAGATCCAACTTCACAGGGCGCGCTAGGGCAATCTTCACCAGTCATTCGCTTGTGGCAGCAGAAAAGAGTTTAGCGTCGTTCCAGATTTAGAGGTTCAAGCCATGGCGGTGGGATCGGCGCAAGGTTGAGGACGTGTGAAGGGGCGAAAAACCCGGCCACTGACGGGGCCCGAGATGAAGCTAGAGGATGATTATTCGCCTGCATGCGCAGGAATTCTACTGTACGTGTGAAGAGTTTGACAAATGTTGGTGCTCGTCCTGTGGGAGGCCTGCATTATGCAACATTCGACCCCGACATCGAGCAAGCTTGCCTTGCTAGGAAAGACGAGTAATCAGTTTGATGTGTTTCGAACATCGTTGCACCAAAGCTTATTGTACAGTACTCTAGCGGCCCTCGCATGATGAAACGCTCCACGCGCACTTTAACCTCGGCTGAAAGCTTCCTGAACCACGTTGGACAGCTCTGCTGCGGACCGTGAATCGTGAGGGCACCCATTGCGTACTGTAGAACATGGGCTACAGCGACCGGAAATCAAGCATCAACCTGTATACATTGATATAATAAGAATAGTAAGCATCCGTGACTCGACATTATGCCAAAGTCAGTGAGTGTCAAGAAAATTGACGGCAAGCCCGGCAAGGTGTACTATCCACTGTCACTCGATGAGGTTCCAAAGCCATCACCAAAAGACGGCGAGGTTTTGATCAAGATACACGCGGCAGCACTGAACCACAGAGACCTTTTCATTCGACAACATCTGTACCCCGCTATCGGGTTTGGTGTGCCATTACTCGCCGATGGCTGTGGCACAGTAGTCGAGCTTGGAAATGGCGCAAATCCTAGCTGGAAGGGAAAACGTGTTGTGGTCACTCCAGGTGAAGGATGGGAAGATTCGCTCGAGGGCCCAGAAGCTAAGGGAGGCTACAGAATATTGGGCGGCACAAAAACCATACCGAATGGGACCTTGCAAGAGTATATGGTGGTGAATGAGAGCGAGCTAGAAGAGGCCCCTGCGCATCTTGATAGCATTGAAGCTGCTGCTATCCCTCTCACTGGCTTGACCGCCTGGCGAGCTGTCATGGTCAAGTGTGGTAGTCAGAATATTGGTCCTGGCAAGAACGTCCTAATCACTGGTATTGGTGGTGGTGTTGCGCTAATGGCTCTCGAGTTTGCAAGGGCTGCAGGAGCCAACGTCTACGTTACAAGCGGCAGTGAAGAGAAGATAAACAAGGCCAAGGAGCTTGGTGCTAAAGGTGGTGTTAACTACAAGGAAGCAGGTTGGGACAAAAAGCTCCTTGGCATGTTGACCACGGAGAAGAAACAGTTTGATGCCATTGTCGACGGTGCTGGCGCTGATATCGTTGAGAAGGGTGCACGTCTCCTAAAGGTAAGTTGCTCCGAATACGAAACTCCATGTATTAGTGCTGATAACGTTCGCAGGCTGGTGGCATTATCTCCGTGTATGGCATGACAACAGGACCAAAGGCACCATTCTTTATGCAGGCGGTATTGAAGAATATTGAGATCAAGGGTTCTACGATGGGTTCTCGAAAGGAGTTCAAAGACATGATCAACTTCATCAAGGAAACAAAGGCAAAGCCTGTAGTGTCCAGTGTCGCTCGAGGACTTGATATTGACGCGATTGATGGCTTGTTTGAAGAAATGAAAAAAGGCTCTCAATTCGGTAAGCTTGTGATTGAAGTCTCAAAGGAGAACGTCCAAAGCAAGCTATGAAAGTAGGTAGATCTCCCTGCTTCCAACGCCGATACACTTGAATGAGATCGTTGACATTTTGCAAGCTTGAAATTGAATAGCTATTGTACGTGTGTCTTCCTCACAGTATATTTGACTTCTCAATCCATTGTGATGTGGTGATTTCGGATATCAAATGTGCTTGTTGGCATCAGTCGAATCTATTGCCTCAAATGGAGCCAAGTTCCGTCCTTCCTCCTTTAGTTGAACGATTTGGCCAACAGGAGGTCCGCCATCACTTTGATCTTGCCTGCTAAGTTGGCTGATCTCCGCATGACTGCTGACTCCAGGCACTAACTGGTACTAGTAATACTGCACTTGCGAACAGGAACGTCACGTTTTCGAGTGTGAGAGGAGGATAGTTCTGGTCCCGGAACATGGTCTGATCCATCCTGGGACGCAATTTCCCAGATGACAGTTTAGAATTAATCACTATGCCCACGGATTAGGTTCTGACTGCAATCACTCGCGTTTGTACCTAGCTATGGCATCGTTGGGTGGGCGTCTTTTCGGAACCACAATTCGGCCTCTGAAAGCATGAGGGGAGGTATTGATAGGGGTACCTATGAGATAGCCTGTGAAGAACAGCATTTAGCTCGTACGTCTCGCCACGCATTCACATCACAAGTTTGCTGTTAACCTGCCTGGTAATTTAGCTTTCTCGTAAAGCAACGTCTGGAAAGCTCGAGATCATGAAGAGACGGACAGGCATCCCATGTATGACTGAACATTGGTTGATTGTTCAGTAAAGTTGAACATAGTGTCAGTGCCACTCAGAAATGACAGTACGGAGCTCTTCACCATGGCAACCTCGTGGCATATTTCTTTCGGTGGACGACCAATCAATCGTCATCTCCCTGAAGAGAGCAAGACCAGATAGAAGATTGCTTTCAACTCAACTTTGAGCAGCGTCAAGCAAGTTGGAAAGGACGTGGCACTGACAGTCCAGAAATGGGTGAGTAGAGTTTTGACCTGCAAATTAACATTTCCATGTCCATCCTCATGCAGATCTGTAACAATTAGACCATGTTGCGGCAGTAGTGTAAGACACTTAGATTCAATCACCCGGACCCTTAAGCTAAGTGTCAAGCAAAAGCTACCTGTTCATTGAAACAAACACAGACGTGATGTTCTTGGAAGACAGGTTGTACAGTGGAGAACTTGTCTCTGGCCCCATTACCATCAGGGTGGAACTGACATGAGTGTCCAGAACGCACATCCATCACGACTTTGATTCAGCGGATAAGATCCTAACGACGACAGTCGAAGCTCGTAACTGACTGTAGTTTTGAGCACAATCAGATATGGTAAGAACAAACAGATCGTCTAGAATGCCTTAATATAGATCCTTGGCACGCTAAATTCATTTGTGAACTGGATGGAAAAAAGATCGTCCAAGCAGGCATATCAAGCTGCATATTGAGGTCTCAGGGACATACTGTAGCACGCATCATCGGCATCTAGTCGCGCTTGCTAGCATTCCCTTAATCATCTCGGGAATGACAGTGCGGGTCAGATGCATGTCAAACAGGAAGATGAGACGCTGTCCCTGGTGTCTCCGAGACTAAAAGCAATTGTATTCAGGTACACTTACTACAATAGCCATGCCAAGGGACTGAAGGACACAGGTGAGATCCATTTCTGGCAGTCAAAACTCATCTGAGCTCAGTGTCAACCAAACTCTATAATGAAGCACAACAGATCAAGTGTGTACAGACCTAAGTCGAGGTTTGAGTAAAATCATTTCCTGCCATCGAAGCGGAATGGGTTACTCTCCCAATTCTCATAAGGTAGACTAGCTTCACGACAATAAGATTTTTAGTGGCTACATGTATCCAGGCGAGCAATGGTGATGTATAGTGTATGCCAGGGGTTGAGATGGTGCAGCAAAGATTACGGACAATCTGGCAAAAGATAGACAGCTGTTGATGGCGAAAGGGATGGTGAGTCCAAGAATAGTGAGTGTTAATGCGCTGGACCATAGAGAGTGTACAGTACTGTAGACCCTGCGTTCGGTACTTGGATAGAAGTTGCACCACTGCACGATAGCACAAGAACTCGAAGCCGCGGCAGGCTGTGCATTCTTGCCACTGCACTCAACTGGGTCAAGTCTGAACACGCCGGTCGGCATGCTGTGCTCTCCCACCAGTGTGGAAAAAGCAAGCAGTCCCTACCGTTCGGCTTGTTTGGGCTAAGCTTGCAGGAGTCTTCACCATTTTCGGCCTTAGATCGTCTCATGGTCAGTACTATTTTTGGCCCTCGTCAACGCAAGCAGGCGCTGCTTAGCGAGTTCGAACCGTGATGACGATTGGCGCCCATGACTTCATGCTCTTTTTTTTCTTTCTGTGGCTGATGTGGTTCCCGCCGAGGGATGTGGTTAGTCCTTACCTACCAGCAGTGATTTACCACGTGTGCAGCCTTCATGAAGAGTGCTACCATTAAATGCACCGCTATGAGTGGTTGAAAAGTGGCATAATTTTATCAGTAATCATCATCAAGGGAACGTGTATGGCCTGCCAGAAGAAGCTAGCACGAAGAGCACCGCCCCAAACGCGGTATCTTCCTTGTCACGCTCGAACGTTTTGGTCTGGCGTCTGCCGAATGCCTGCGAGATGACTGGACGGATTCTCCTGGCTGCTGCATATCTCAGGCTCAGGAGGCGAATCGCTTTATTAACCATCCAATGCGATGCTACCAGCGATTGCAAAGACACAAGGTCGCTGACAGTCCCTTAGAGCTGGCACATTTGTGAAGCTCGCCGTCGTTGCAAGCGAAAAGGCAGTAAATCCAGCGAAGACAATGGCATACCAATTACTGGTACCTTGGTCTGACATGCATCGTCGCATCCAAGATCACCAGTTATCGAACCACCATAGTTATTTGTAGTACATCCTGCTACACTAAAGTCACTTTTCGCCTTCACAAACAAGCTACTGTATTATGCACGCGCAGAAGGGCCTTTGACCCTTCAGCTGCACATCCCTAGTCACTTCGGATGCTCTCGCAAACTTGACCCTTCTTTTCCACATCGCCTATGATTCGTGATTCGTCTTGGCCGCGCTGATCGTTTTCGAGGTCCACCGGTGTTGCTAGAATTATCCACTTCCGTACTGCCACAATCTGGAGTCAGCACCCATTTCCCACGCTACCCGAAGTGCTTCTGGTTGGCCGCTCGTCATCCTAGCACTCCCAGAGTGCCACTGGCAGTCCAGTCCTCGAGTTTTCCTTAGCATGTTCCAAGCTGCCGTGTTGGAAGATGGCTTGCCCAATATAGCCGGCTGCTCATCCCCTCATCGCCCTACTCGGCTGGCTTCTATTCCCTCTCCACCGATTTCCTCACACATTCGCTCAAACTTATCCTCATCTTTGGTACTGTTCGCAGTCCGTCCTTCGTTACTATCTGCACCGACTTTCGCTCACAACAACATACATTCGCTTTCCGAGATAACGTCAAGAATTTGAACCATCAATCGCTCTGGTTCATTTGGATTGCGTTGAAATCATCACCTAAGACACTTCGCATCGGATAATTGACGGATTTGACGAACATTTTACGATTGACGCTCGCTCCATACGACTACCTTACACCACATCGATTCACGACTATCATCTTGTGATATTCCCAATCCGCGACACCGAAGAAAGTCGCACGACAGCCACAAGAACAAAGACTTCGAAATCGCCTCGCCTGTGCGGCTACCCGAAGGCTTGATACTTGAAGCTGCACGATCGGTTCCAGTTTGTTGGGAAAGCGGAAAGCGAGACACATCAATCTCGAGCCGTGATAGTAAGGGCTTTGTTAAATATCTGCTGAGATTGCCTGGTAAGCAAAATCCGTGGCCTTCAACTTCCTTCTTCCCAAAGCGATGTTCGTCAATTTCTCTTCGCCATAGTCCCACTTCCTCCTTGCCTCGAAGCCGAACACGTGAACGTCATCTAGCACCTTCACGGAGCCAATATCAACGCACATATCTTCGAGCAGTGTTTTTTCTCCACGATGAGGCCATGTCTTCATTCAATTGTCTCCGTGTGGCGGTCTGGATTTTTCAGCACTGACGGTGTTGCATCTTCCATTTCAAGTCTTGTCAAGCATCTGTGTGTCTGGAATTTCCATCTTCGCCAACTTTTGGTCGTTGAATGAGTACAATTTGGAAGGCTCCGGCTAATTCATCTGATAGTGCGCTGATCAGGTACCGCCTTTCTTTGTCCGAAAGATTTGAGGCGCTCACCTTCCCGAAACTCGGCTGTTCCTGCTCAACCCACTCTACTGTTATTCACCACAGCTCAGCTCGGCTTCTGTTTCTCTGTCTCGCCGACACCCGTGCTATTGCACTTGGCTTCCACTCTATCGTCCTTGTGGATCTGATTGCCAGGCTTCCAGGAAGCTGGTTTGACTCCAGAAGTCTAGCAACCAGATTTGACGATCTGTATGTTCCGTCCGAGATACGCTCATACCAACACCGAAATCACCATTCCACATCGGTAGCGTTTTGACAAATCGTTCGCCTGTTTTGGATCGATAAACCTTGGAAAGTTTTCCACCACACTCGCTTAGTCTTTCAGTCATTCGCTTCGTTTAGCCCCTGACCTTGAATATCATCCTAATATCTTTACACCCTCCCAGGTGAGTTCTAAACTTTCGACGTCCAGCCGCAAAGTCCAGGAAGACTGACTGAGGCGTGACAGCTAAACCCATATCCATGCTCTATCAGGACGGCATCAACTTTGTTGACGAGGACGCTGTTCACTTGTACGGCTTTGGCACAATAGAAGATTTGATGGCCGTGGAATCAATGTCTGGTCATGGGAAACAGTCCCAGTATGACTTCTTCGGCATGAGTAAGCCCTCTGTTCGCGAACATATTCTTGCCTCAAACTGACTCTGAATCTAGACCTTGGTAACGGTTCGCTTCAGTATATGCCTTCCTCTTTTGAATCCCCTGTCACCAATCAGAATGATCTCGCTGCCTTACCCACTGGCTTTGCAGATGAGTATGAGAACGCCGGGATGTATTCACAGAATCAGACATACGAGTATCCTACGAACCACATGACTACAGCATGTCCCACCAAGTATTCAACAATGCCAATCACGGCACCACTGTCGTTGTCCCAGCGGTACAACAACAGCCAATATCCCAGCATGCCGAGGCCCCAAGTTCACAAACCCTCCGAGGAGAACGTTGTCTACGCCAACACTCAGTCGTCGCGAAAGCGTAAGGCGTCAGTCGCACCTTTTGAGAATGAGGCGCCTATTGCAAAGAGGATTGCTGTGCCAGAACGACTGGCAGTTGCGGTACAAGATCCCAACGGCGATTTCTACGACTTGAAGAGCGAACCTTCACCATACTCCTCACTTGTGCCTACCCCTACGACGATGACAACCTTCCAGGCCTTGCACCAGCCCACCGGATCACCTCGTGTGTATGGCCATCATCACTCAAATTCAAATGTTTCGCATATCTCAATGGCTACACCCTACACACCGACTGTTAGTCCTTCTTTCACGACTGCCAATACCGAGCATAGTCCACATCCGCCTGCAACACCAGTGGCACGACCATCATCTGCTGCATCCAACCCGAGACTGGTTCGAACCTCTACCATTCCTCACCACTCACCGTCGGCGCCTTCTACTGGCATGCATGTTGCCGGTCATACTCAGAATTTTAATCCATACACATTGTACTCTCCCGACAGCAAAGCTCGGCTTCACTTGGATGGAAACCTGGATGACGTGGCTCAAAACTGGTCCACAGAAGAGCTTGAAGCACGTCGAAAGATTATCATCTTCAACCGGGATCAAAAAGGAAATGACATTTATGCTGACTTCAAGGTCGTATCGCAGAATGATTGGAAGAATCACCCTCGATCCGTCAGTTGCATCTGGTGGGCAGAGAAGAAGGAGGCATATGTGACCAGCGTCGACACCATCCTGCTCCTTGAGGCACTGGTCGCCGCTCGTTTTACAGTTGAGGAAAAGAACCGCATCCGTCGCAATTTGGAAGGATTTAAGCCAGACACCGTATCCAAGGCCAAACCAGAGACTGAGGAGTTTTTCAAAGTTATCATGGGCTTTCCAAACCCGAAGCCTCGAAACATCGAGAAAGACGTCAAGGTCTTTCCATGGAAGGTGCTCCAGATTGCGCTGCAAAAGATCATTTCCAAGTACTCGGCTAGCTATGCCAGCACTGCTGGGTCGATTTCTGGATCTCAGGCCAGATTGTATCGAGGTATCGAGCATTCTGTCGAGTATCCATACGCGGTCTCGCCAGGTTCTGAGTATCACGCCAGTATGCCACAGTTCGCCAATTTTCCGGCATATGATCCGCATGGAAGGGTATCCGCTCCCGTGACACCATTACCAAACATGCACCACTTGACCCCGACAATGCCACAAGGCCATGAGATGCCTCCGACATATAACTATCCTCAGGCTCATGTTTCACAACAGCAACAACAACAACAGCAGCAGCAGTAGCTACAATTACAACTACAACATCACGTCCAATACCAGTCAGCGCCAATGACTGCCCTGATTACAGCGCCAGCACAGTATTGGCAATATCCTACTTACACTGCTCAAGGCCCTATGTCTATGGGTCCTGCGAGCGCACCACCTACAGCTTACCCTCGCGAGTTACTCGACGCGGGCGATTATCGAGCTGTTCAGATGAACACTCACCCAGCACATCGCTGAACGATGTCAACGAATATACTTCAATACATGTTTTTAGGGACTGGAATTTGTGCATAGCAAGAACGGCGTCGGTAATGTGGGGTTCAAAAGACGGGGTGGGCGGACTGACTGTTCTTGATGAGGCGGCTTTCAAGGCGGATTGGTACTTGAGTCGTGGTAGGCGGAACACCTCAATGAACTCACGCCTTTGTACAGTATATCTAAGTTTACGATTCGATTATTGGGGGATAGAGGAAGCAAATGACCTCTAGGACACGAAACGAGCAAAAAGATGTTTCACCCGAACGAAAGGCTTGCCAGTTATTGCTGGACTGATGAGCTCAAGGCAACAAATAATAATGAGTGGCAATATGAAACGTCCACGTGCTATAGAAACTAGAACCGCGAACACGATGATCTAGACCTTCTTTTAGCCTCCTTT
>Ga0115846_100826_pt1 | contig 15340 bp, 12 predicted proteins | sample InSIn5gowninarea_2_FD_83860 | JGI IMG/M metagenome (GOLD analysis project Ga0115846, IMG submission 83860)
TGGTATAGCTTCCACCAGTAGTCCTTGCAACATCGTCCATCGTAAACATCTTATTGAACATTCTACATCCTATCGTCGGTTCTCCCGCATGTACTCCTGCACTGTCACCTGTTCTCACTGGGGAAACATTACCAGCTAAGAAAGCTGCTTGACACGATTGTTTCATTTTTCCCTTCTGTGAAAGAGTGGTGGAAGCGTAAGTCGAGGGAAGAGCGCAACCATGTAATACCAGATCGGAGTAATTGGGTCCATCCTGGGGATCGTGGAACACACGCTGTTATGCCTGTGCAGATAGAAAGGGGAGAAGATCAGATAGCGAGCGTTTATGCGAGTGCTTAGTGCGATCTGCGTGTAATCGTAGCGGAGTAGTAGAACGACAAGGTTTTGCTAATTAGCGAGATGAGATTTGGAGGACTACAACGACTACTGGACTTATGACTATGCTAAAAAGCAACTAAATCATAACCTTTCCCTCAGATTATCCCAAGCTGACAGACGACAACCACGAAAATATCTCCACTACTACCTTTCCCCCTTCGATCCTCCCTCTCACATCTTCCGAACGTCCTGTATGCTTACGCAGACATTCTGCGATCACACAGCGCCACCTGCTGCTGTACTTCCCACCTTATGCAGCTACAAAGACAGCACCTGCCAATCCTACGATAGCAGCGATTGGCCAACTTGCTCTATAGATGTAAGCTGCATTGGGTTTAGCCGAAGTCGTAGGAGCAGTAGAAGTTGTCGATCCGGAAGATGTAGATGCGGCAGATGAAGTGGTAGCGGGTGCAGCAGCTGAGGAAGATGAGGAAGAGGCCATGCTAGATGCAGTAGTAGAAGGGACAGTAGAGGATGCCCGTGAAGAGGTACTAGCTCCAGCTACTGCTGCTGCACTGGATGAAGCAGAGGAAGAGGAAGCACGGGATGCACTAGATGAGGAGCCTGAAGACGGAGAAGATGTTCCAGCTACTGCTGTTCCCGATGCCGAGGTTCCCAAGCATGAGGAGCTGCGTGCAGAGAAGCATCAGTACGAGACTTCCGTAACGCTGTTGATGCATGAAAGAGACTTACTCGGGAGAACTCTGGATTGTGACTGACTCTGTGATGCGCGTACATATATATAGGTCAATTTACCACGCTTCTCGAGCATTACTCGATATGACTCACGAGAGTAGTTAGGAGTACCACTAGCGTCGACGACCTTGAACGATATGGAAGTTCCAGCAGCGATGTTGCTAATGACGGCATGCAGGACATCAGTCCTTACTCGGTTGCATGGGATAATCGCTGCACTTACCAAGTCCAAGTGTATACACCAGCACTAGACTGCTGTGGTAGCTGTTCCAAGGCTGCAGCTTGAGTATTTCCACCTGGAAGGACCGAGACTGCAATGATACGTGTATTAGCATGTGCGTTCAGTCTAGCAATGTAAAGAGTGTGTACATACTGAAGTATGGACCTGTACCACCCTGGTATGTGATAGCTGTATAATCAAGAAAAGCCAAGGAGAAAGAGAGGGGGACCGTGAGTCGTCTACCCTGCATTACAGTATTGGCAGTCATCGCACTCACCGACTGGCTGACACTGTACTATCGAAGCTGGTGTGTTTATAGTCTGTCAACGAGTACAGTCAGTGAGCGTCATAGTCAGTGCTATATAGGGAACGAATCTACACACGGCCTGTGCGGCTACTGTTATAGCGGCATATGCACCGATGAGGATGCACAGGAGTAGGGATAGCATGGTGCAAGATGCAAGATGCTGTTTATATGCTTGAGTAGAGTGATGGATATGGCTATGTGGGTAGTGTAGCGTATCAGTTACGACAGTGGAAGGGGAAGAGGGAGAGAAAGAGGGGAAAAGGGTACCGTAAGTTATCCCCAAAGATAGACAGACACGTTGAATTGGCATGCCCGAAGGAGATGTACAGACCACACAATACAACCGTCGCCTTCTAGGTCCACTCGGATCCCTTCCGGCCAAGAACTAGAATTCTCACGGACACCTTCCCTTTGTTAGTCCGATATGACCGCAGTCGTGTTAAGCGTGCATGCCAGGGAATCAGTAAAGTGCGCACAGACCCATCGTTTGCCCTGTTGCTATTCAAGGAAACAAACCACGCAGGAGGACCAAAGCTCAAGCAGACCTCCTGACAGTGTCCAAATTAGTCAGTCTCTTTAGTTCAACGGTCCATCATGTTGGATTGGAAGCAATGGGAAGGGAAGAGAATAGAAGATACGAGAGGGACATAGATGGTCAGTGCGCTGTATGTAGAACCAATGGAAGGCTGCTGAACAAGCAACGCTTGAGAACGATGAGATGAGACGGAGCAGGAAAAGGGAAGGAAAGGATCGAGTACGGTAGTCACGCGAGGTCGGCAGAGAATGCTGGATTCATATTGGTCGAGAGGAGGTGTAAGCTGACTGCAGCACGCTAGATTGTCCAATCAGGACGTTTCGGCACGGTCGAGATCGACAAGAGAAAGAGAGAGGAGCGAAGGTATCCATCAATCAATCTGAGCATCTTCAACTCGCATCCCCGTTCTACGGTACTGGAGCATGTCACCTGAATTACGCTGTCCAAAGCTGACTACAGTCCTTCAATGACGCGACTTGCTCTCTACGCGCGATTGCTCTGCCGTGTGATCGAGTTTGTCTCCGCAATTCCCACCAATAGGCACTGTGCGACGATCCCTATTGCATCTCCTTGGGTGCGGCGATGAAGTCATTACAGTGCGCGTAAGACTTGTTGATATTCAAGTATAGCTTCACGACGTTTCTCTCTTCTTCTCTCCATCTCGATATATCCAGTCTCGTCATCAGTCAACTGTACTACACTGCCATCGTTCCTGTGCCTACTCAAGAGCAAACCATCGCCGACAGAGTCCTGCTCATCTCAAAAAGATAGCACGAAATGGACAGAACAGTATGTCCTCCACACTTCCTCAGGCTATATACTCGTTGCTCAAAACCACGTCTATCTCTCCCACTCTCTGCATCTTCCTACCATCGTCTTCCCACTGACGCTGATGGATGATCGCAGCTCTTCCATGGTTACTGCTGGGGAACTGCACTGTGGTACACCGTACGTGGTGGTTGCAGGATCTGGGACCCTGAGATGGTAGTGGGGTGTAAGTCAATCCGTAGCGCATGTGAAGGTCATCCCATGACTGACTTCTTCTATCGGATGACAATTCAAAGGGTTCCGTCCTCCCGTACAACGTCATCTAGTAACCAATGGTAAATTACTATTCTATCGAAATGAGTACAAGCTAACTGCGATGAGCGACTTGCAGACCTCGAAGTGTACAACGTACACAACGATGCATGGGGCTTGATATCGCTCGGTGGAGTACTCGTAGCGTTGTCCTCTGCCGTACCATGGCCAAGAGATCCATTCGCTGTTCCTTCATCCAAATGGGGCGACAGCGTCTCTGTCACCGAAAATGACAATACATCAGGCAAAGCAGTAACCAAGAGTGGACGGGGAAAAGCAGAAATCTCAAAAAGAGTATCAACATCGATAATCCTAATTACGGTGTTCCACCACCTCACTACAGCGTACGGAGCTTATCAGAACTACAAACGTGAAACTCACTACAATACCTCTATGGGTATTGGTGTTTGGGTAAACGCGTTCCTGGCAACCGTCGGTATCGCTAGTACTTTTTGGGGCGATAATGGATACGGTGGATCCGATTAGGGTAGAAGGTCGTTGAAAGGATGGCCTACTTTCATAAAGAGAAGGGAACGAGGGAATGGTGATATACAGTTAAAACCTATACGAATACCAAGCCAACACAACAACAATCCGATGAAGTCACAGAAAAGACCCGGTTAGTCTGACACGGACAAGATTTTGCGGTGTAATAGATCTGGTAGTCAGAAACAAATAGATCGCAATTGACAAAGGAGGACTATTGAACTTGTGTGAGACCTGTCCTTACGCACTGGATCAGTTCCGAAAGCATTTTCCTCGGAATACTTAAATGAGACACGCCTTCTTGCGACCATTCGGAAAATGTGGTATCGCTCAGCCCGTCGTGAAACAGGCAATGCTCAAATGGCTTCCGTTTCCTACGGTATAGACCGCGACTAGAGGCTTTCAAAGTGACATATTGCCTATGCCAAGTCCAAGAGGGGACTCTTCTCTTCTCCTCTGCTTGTTGCGGCTAGAGCTGGCGCTACGTGTGTGGGTGCCCGTGCGACTCATTGAACCATGGGGACTTTGTAGACTGGCCAGTGAAGCTAGATGAGGAGAGACTCTCATCGAAGTTCTTCCTGATCTCGTCAGATCGGGTGAATGAACAGGTGTAGGTCTCGTAGATTGTTGTCGACTGTTCGGTTTCGAACTACGTAGTTCAAGTAACCTCTTGCTGGGTTGCTGGGCAGTATTTATGGGTAATCAACAGCAATCGGTGAAGTCAAGCCGTAACATTGGCAAAAGTTATTTGGTACGATATAGTGCTATCACAAGTACATAGCTATAGTCTGTTCTTCACACTACGCAACGATGTCCGGTATGGCTTATCCCATTCGCCAGGGAGACAATTGGCTATCTTGCAATATAGTTTGCATTGCATGACTAGGTATGCTTTTGACCAGGGATCTCCACAGACAGGTACACGAAGGAACGATATTTAGAAAACATAGATTTGCGCGAATAGTTGCGAGACTGTTTTCCGAAACTAGTGTTCGATGATAGAAAGGTTTCCAGCGACCAGCTCTGCAGAAGCAACAAATGAGTCAGGACACACTACGTTCGACAGGTAGGACCAAGCGAATTTCACGCACTGTTCTCGAGTATGGAGCCATCTGCGATGTCGATCTTCTGACCTTCGTTGGCGACGACAATGACGGTACCACGCAGAGTAACGTGTCTTCCGAAGTTTACATCACCTGATACAGTAAGGTGATCGAGCTCGATGATGTTTGGGATGGTCTTGAAACGTTTCTGGTAGTTTGCTACCTTCTTGAAGTGATCACCTAGCTTGATGACCGGTGTGGATCCGAACATTCTGTTGGGGTCTGTAAAGAGTGCAGACGGGCAGTATGTCAGACTGGGGCTTCAAGCTGCATCAAGATGGTTTGAGAACCTACTCATTTCGAGCTGACCGTGCTTCAGGTCATAGAGATCGGATGTGCTATAAAGAAGAATATCGTCAGCAGATAGCTTGTTGCAGACCAAGGACTTCGCATCTTACATGAGCAGAAGATCTGAGCAGCTCTTTACGGGCAAGAATCTCGAACGTGGTACGTTTATACCGTGAGCGTTCTTGAAGTGTTTGATAGCAGCACCGACAGCTGTCTCTAGCTGAATGACGGCTTCACCTGCATCGGTAGTCTTCTCGTTGACGATGATCTCGAGATCCATTCCCTCGCCGTCCATGATACGCTTGATGGCACGTAGGTTTAGCCAGATGTTGTTGGTGTTGAAGATCTTGAACTGCGAGTGATAGTATCAGGGGTTTCAGCTTATGATGTACGCTCTGCTACAGGATACTTCCAGTGCCCACCTTTCGAACACTCTTGAAGTCCTCAACATGAGCTTTGGGAACCTGAGCGATCTCAAGTAGTCTTACTGAACCTTCGTAGTCGATGAGTGTACCACCCTTGACATCCGCTTTAGTCTTATCTGTGACCTCCATCAAGAATTCAGCTTGAGAGTCGATGAGGTGTTGCAGGATATCGGTATCGACGGTAGCTCCCAAATTGTCGACGTTGGATACGAAGATGTATTCTTTACCGGCTGCTAGGAGCTTGTCGAGGAGTCCACTGTTGGAGAGCGCATCGTACAGATCACCGTGACCGGGTGGGTACCATAGTCCACGATCCTCAGTCGCACTCCGTGGGCAAGGCAGGTTGCTCTCCTTGTTGACTCGGGGATAGCGTGACTGGTTGAAGGTCATGATTTCGATGTTGTCTGTGTGTGACATGCATACAGTTAGCTTTTGCCCGCAGTACAGCCTTGTCTTGCAGTCATTACTCACGGTTAGCGTACTTCTGGATGACTCTGGCAGTATCATCATCGGTGTTGAAGGAGTTCATGAGGATGAAGGGTACGTTGACGTTATGTGCGGAGTTTAGGTGCTATCCGAATACAAAGGCATCAGCTCAGACACTCCTTTCCCATCTGCGAGTCGTGGAAATCGACCAACCTCGATCTGTCGAACGCTGAGATCCAAGAAGGTCATACCCTCTCTAACTTCAATGACGGACTTAGGTCCAACGCAACCCATAGTGGTACCGAGACCACCGTTAAGCTTAAGTACTGCAAGCTTGTCCAGGATTCTTGGATCGGTGTTCTTGGGAATACTGTTGTAAGCGACTACCTGTTCTGCGCGTGGTGGGTTGATCTTGTCCCATTCGCTGATAAATGATGGATGTGAGTATACTGCGAGCTCTCAGTATGGTATTGGTCACCCACATTGCGGTCTTCTTGACCTTCTCCGTAAGGTAGCGGTTGAAGAGGAGGAAGAATCCTTGCATCTCCGCTTCGAAGGCCTGTGAAGGGCGTACACAATGCACATACATCAGCGACTCGTTTGTCCACGCTTCTTGCGACTCTCTCGTTGCGCGTGAGACGCACCTGCTTGTAATCATCCTCTTTGATGCCCTGTACGAGCTTGTTGAGCTCTGATCGCATAGCTTTCGCTGTGATACCAGTAGCGGCTGATTTGAAGTCCTATAGCGCGTCACCACAGCGAAAGAAGTGGTCATTGTTGTCGAAGTCGCAGTCGGAGGGCCAAAGGTACAGGAACATGACGACAATGGCGATGAGATGAAGTCGGAATCACGAGTGAGAGTCATGGGAGTCAGTATGAATCCATAAACCTGCGTGTAGGATGTCGTAAGAGGTGCAGAAGATGGGATATATAGCTATGACCTTGCTACACAAGTATCCTGTCTGCAGCGAACGTGCTGGATGGTGATCCATCTCTGCTCGCTCAATCTCCTAGAATAGCATAGCAGCACGATGACAACCGTAGCATACGTGTACATGCAGCAGTGTATCCATCCTCTCTTCTATCGTATCGCTTGCATGAACTCACCATTGCAGAGTGACCCCTTGTTCTTCTACCAGCAGCACTCTCCTGATGGCTTCCATTGGCAGTAGCGTCTGATGGTGATAGGGTCGACATGGTTGTCTGAGTGAAGGTCACTACTGTGGTGAGTGTACTGTAGATGGTATAGCTGTGGTTGGTAGTAGACTGAGAGAGGACGGTATATCTTCTGGTTGGGGCTTCTCATTCACGGGGCAAATCTCAGGCACCAAAGCAGCAGCGTTGACCATGGACTATGGGCTCGGATGCTAACTGATGTATCGTATAAGGAAGGTATACATGCTACATGGGTCATGGATACTAACTGCATCGATAGATAAGCTAACTTCACCTACCGACGAAAGCTGATGGTGGAGACACGTAGCGGCCAACGGCAGTGGTGGAAACCCTTAGTACTGCACGACACTCAATCAGACCTTCTCGCGGACAGATTATCTGCCTCATGCTGTGCTGTGAGATTGGCCGCAACTACTCACCCAGGAGTAGGTCGGTACAGGCTGCATTCACATCAAACTAACGAAAGCTGATGATGAGGCGTTTCGGTTAACGAGTAGTAAGCAGAAGGGACTGACTACATTCTGTGCGAGGTGTTATTCTGGACAAGCGGTATCGTCACGCTTAAGTTGCTCATCGAAGCGATCACTGATGCATAATGTCACTAGCGGAAGCCATTCATCTGCGGGTAGAACACGCTCATGTCACATTTCAAAAGCACACAACTCGTCGTGTTATACGATTGGCTGAACGGTACGCGGTGCATATTGGGCATGCTACCTTGAACATCCTCCATGATATGCTCATCTCGGTATCCCCCTCGGACCCGCACCGTTCTACACAGAGTAGGCGATGCACCCTCCCGTCGTACCGTAAATCCGTTCATCCATTCATCCATCCATCCCCTCTGGTCGCTTCTGCTTTGACTACTACCCGATTGCAACTTGCTACTCTGGGCTTATAGTGACAAAGCGCAATGGTTTCCAACAAACAGCAACAGACGTCTTTCAGTCCACGTCAACGCACTGCACAAAGCCCAATCAACGGTCTCAATAGCGGTCTACTAGCCTGGAGAGGTAACCCCCAACCGGGAGCGCAGACGGTTTCGAGTACCTCACCTGTCCAGGGAACCAAAGCACTCGCAAGCTTAAAGCTTGATCGTCAGCCTCCTAGCCGATTCGCTATTGGTATGTACAGACAAAAGGACGGTCGTCCTGCGGTACCCGGACCTGGTCCGACACGTCCGCATGTGGAGCTTGCTAAGACTTATCTCAACTCCGATACAACAGAACGGATCGAACAGTTCCCTCCTGCACTCATTAGCAGGGCCGATTACCCTCATATCACATCATCAGACTCGATACATTCCAAACTTCTGAAGGACGAGCTTTTCGAGCTACGTTCGCAAGAAGTTCGTAATTCTAGTCGATTCCGGCATCCCACTCCCTCATACAATCCCGGAGGAGGCTACCCATCGAAACATACTTCTCCGGACCCCTCTCGTGGAGGATCCCCAAATCGTGCTCCGGCTGCTGCAGGTGCTGCCATTACAACGAAGACTCCTCGAAATCGTAGTCCAGCTGGTAGGAGCTCGTCGTAGCGATCGCTAAGGACAGAGACGGTCTCATAGCGCTCGAATAGCGAGATTGGAAATCAAGTGTTTTCAACCGACTTCATAACTGAGACTGATGTGCAACAGCGGGTTATATTGACGAGTAACTGTTGCTGTCACGGTCCCTCCGCTTCTCCAACCGTATTTGCGACAGTTGTGACTGTGCTAAGCTCCTGCTACAGCGAATTGGAGCTGATTGAGAGCACCCTTCCAAAGTGATACCTGGACATGGACAAAGCAACGTAGCTAGGAGGACAGACCAACACAACTTACAATCCATAGATACGACACGATCACCAAACATTCGGATGACATCCTTGTACCAATTGCATCGCATTTCAGCGAGACCTACTGCCGTCTCTCGCTCGCTCTCCTGTCTGTTCCGTCACCCTCTTTGTTCGATCGCAAACACTGCGACATAGCTGTCGTCCGTACGGTTCCACCAGAGCCTGGCACGCTTCGGATTATCTAACCGCCTACTCGAAGAGCGCTTGATCTATGCCATATTCCAAATGGCTCTTCTGGCAACGGAATGGTGGATCAGGCAGCTCTGTAACGGTATGTACGAACCTGCGCTTGTTGGATATGCGATGTCATGGTCGTTGATCCCTGTCCCTCACTGACGTATTGAACACGTATCATACCAGCAACGACGACCGGACACCGGACATCGGAGAAACTCCGGACAAGAGCAACATCAACAACCTCGTCCCAAAATGTCAACACCTGCTTCTCTAACCAATTCAGCAGCTACTAGAGGCAGAGCATCATCGTGGCAACCTGCTTCAAGTATGAAATCATCGCTTGTGAAAGCCAGTATTACACGGCCTGCGAATTCTACGATCACCATCAGAGGCGGAGGATCTAGATCAGGAGGTGCTATGGAACTCGGGACCGATGAGCTGATAGGCCTAGGACAAGGTCAGATTGGCAAGCTACCACTCGCAAGACTACCTCCAGGCGATCCACAGGAGAATTCCGCCCAATGGCACATCAAGGAACTCAATGCAAGACTGCGGGACTTGCGCGTGCGTCCGCATCTCTACAGCGGAAGTGTGAGCAGACATTCAGCAACAGCTTCGTATCCATCTTTGCGTATGCCTGTTCTGGACAGATTTGGTAGAGTTGTATCAAGCCACAACATGCAAGGCATTCAAGAGCAAGGCAGATACCCTGTCGGCGCCGGTATTGACGTCGAGACTATGTCGATCCGTTGACTACCACGCGAGCTACCTCCACAGCTTTATCCGCCCATGACTGGCTACACATATTCCTCTCAAAGCAATTCTAATCACCGCCTTTATCGTATCTTCAGGCACTGTTGCATAGGCTACCGTATCCAATCTCATCACTCGTTCAAACGAAATGTGTTCCCTCTTATCTTCAGCTGTATCTCTTGTTACCTACTCGAATACATAGACATTATGACTCAAAAAACATTACTAACCGATTCAGGAGGCGCCAGGCAAGCGGTTACCTATACACCAACACCCACTGGACAGCTCAACCCGAAAGTACTGCAGCGTAAAGCATATTGTGTACAAGCACAATACACCGTTGCGAAAACAGCAGGCTGGAAGAGTTGCACAAGAAGATGTCGCTGCGACTGATATCCTTTTTTTGCAAAGTGCACCGCATGGATATACATGCTCGGAAGCTGCGCATCTATCTGCCTCTCTTCTGCTCTGCTCTGTTTGAAGTACATTTCCGCACAGTTCGTTCCTCTCTACCATAGGCTGATCTTGACTGGATGCGTGACGGGTTCTGACGTTCCTGAGCCAACCTGTAAGAACCATTTGCTGATCGACTAACGCTCAAGCAATGGCAGGTCCGAGCCAACCACCGCTGAGACGAACTACTGGATCGAGAAGCTCTGTAAGGGTATGTTATGCTGAGATATCGTGCAAGCTTTATGCTGGATGCGGCGTTGACGACCGTTGTTCCTCTTGACCAATACTCACTATCGACAGCAGCCTCAAGAACACGATGCAAGAGCTCACAAACATCCTGGAGAGCCTCGTCCGATGATGATCACAGCTTCAAAAGGTCCATCTGCCTCCCTGAACAGTAGGAGTTCCTGGCATCCTGCTTCAACAGTCAAATCGTTGCCACATGTTGAAGTTGCACCGCCTGTAGGGTTCATAGGATCAGGTAGCGATATCAACCTTACGTATCTCGACAAGAACGACAACAGCACGAAGAATGCCGACATCGTCAAAGCACCACGAGCAAAAGTACTCACGCGTCACGAGGTCATGAGTCTATCACAAGACAAAATATTGATGAACACTTACAACAAGAGGTTACTTGAACTACGTAGTTCGAAACCGAACAGTCGACAACAATCTACGAGACCTACACCTGTTCATTCACCCGATCTGACGAGATCAGGAAGAACTTCGATGAGAGTCTCTCCTCATCTAGCTTCACTGGCCAGTCTACAAAGTCCCCATGGTTCAATGAGTCGCACGGGCACCCACACACGTAGCGCCAGCTCTAGCCGCAACAAGCAGAGGAGAAGAGAAGAGTCCCCTCTTGGACTTGGCATAGGCAATATGTCACTTTGAAAGCCTCTAGTCGCGGTCTATACCGTAGGAAACGGAAGCCATTTGAGCATTGCCTGTTTCACGACGGGCTGAGCGATACCACATTTTCCGAATGGTCGCAAGAAGGCGTGTCTCATTTAAGTATTCCGAGGAAAATGCTTTCGGAACTGATCCAGTGCGTAAGGACAGGTCTCACACAAGTTCAATAGTCCTCCTTTGTCAATTGCGATCTATTTGTTTCTGACTACCAGATCTATTACACCGCAAAATCTTGTCCGTGTCAGACTAACCGGGTCTTTTCTGTGACTTCATCGGATTGTTGTTGTGTTGGCTTGGTATTCGTATAGGTTTTAACTGTATATCACCATTCCCTCGTTCCCTTCTCTTTATGAAAGTAGGCCATCCTTTCAACGACCTTCTACCCTAATCGGATCCACCGTATCCATTATCGCCCCAAAAAGTACTAGCGATACCGACGGTTGCCAGGAACGCGTTTACCCAAACACCAATACCCATAGAGGTATTGTAGTGAGTTTCACGTTTGTAGTTCTGATAAGCTCCGTACGCTGTAGTGAGGTGGTGGAACACCGTAATTAGGATTATCGATGTTGATACTCTTTTTGAGATTTCTGCTTTTCCCCGTCCACTCTTGGTTACTGCTTTGCCTGATGTATTGTCATTTTCGGTGACAGAGACGCTGTCGCCCCATTTGGATGAAGGAACAGCGAATGGATCTCTTGGCCATGGTACGGCAGAGGACAACGCTACGAGTACTCCACCGAGCGATATCAAGCCCCATGCATCGTTGTGTACGTTGTACACTTCGAGGTCTGCAAGTCGCTCATCGCAGTTAGCTTGTACTCATTTCGATAGAATAGTAATTTACCATTGGTTACTAGATGACGTTGTACGGGAGGACGGAACCCTTTGAATTGTCATCCGATAGAAGAAGTCAGTCATGGGATGACCTTCACATGCGCTACGGATTGACTTACACCCCACTACCATCTCAGGGTCCCAGATCCTGCAACCACCACGTACGGTGTACCACAGTGCAGTTCCCCAGCAGTAACCATGGAAGAGCTGCGATCATCCATCAGCGTCAGTGGGAAGACGATGGTAGGAAGATGCAGAGAGTGGGAGAGATAGACGTGGTTTTGAGCAACGAGTATATAGCCTGAGGAAGTGTGGAGGACATACTGTTCTGTCCATTTCGTGCTATCTTTTTGAGATGAGCAGGACTCTGTCGGCGATGGTTTGCTCTTGAGTAGGCACAGGAACGATGGCAGTGTAGTACAGTTGACTGATGACGAGACTGGATATATCGAGATGGAGAGAAGAAGAGAGAAACGTCGTGAAGCTATACTTGAATATCAACAAGTCTTACGCGCACTGTAATGACTTCATCGCCGCACCCAAGGAGATGCAATAGGGATCGTCGCACAGTGCCTATTGGTGGGAATTGCGGAGACAAACTCGATCACACGGCAGAGCAATCGCGCGTAGAGAGCAAGTCGCGTCATTGAAGGACTGTAGTCAGCTTTGGACAGCGTAATTCAGGTGACATGCTCCAGTACCGTAGAACGGGGATGCGAGTTGAAGATGCTCAGATTGATTGATGGATACCTTCGCTCCTCTCTCTTTCTCTTGTCGATCTCGACCGTGCCGAAACGTCCTGATTGGACAATCTAGCGTGCTGCAGTCAGCTTACACCTCCTCTCGACCAATATGAATCCAGCATTCTCTGCCGACCTCGCGTGACTACCGTACTCGATCCTTTCCTTCCCTTTTCCTGCTCCGTCTCATCTCATCGTTCTCAAGCGTTGCTTGTTCAGCAGCCTTCCATTGGTTCTACATACAGCGCACTGACCATCTATGTCCCTCTCGTATCTTCTATTCTCTTCCCTTCCCATTGCTTCCAATCCAACATGATGGACCGTTGAACTAAAGAGACTGACTAATTTGGACACTGTCAGGAGGTCTGCTTGAGCTTTGGTCCTCCTGCGTGGTTTGTTTCCTTGAATAGCAACAGGGCAAACGATGGGTCTGTGCGCACTTTACTGATTCCCTGGCATGCACGCTTAACACGACTGCGGTCATATCGGACTAACAAAGGGAAGGTGTCCGTGAGAATTCTAGTTCTTGGCCGGAAGGGATCCGAGTGGACCTAGAAGGCGACGGTTGTATTGTGTGGTCTGTACATCTCCTTCGGGCATGCCAATTCAACGTGTCTGTCTATCTTTGGGGATAACTTACGGTACCCTTTTCCCCTCTTTCTCTCCCTCTTCCCCTTCCACTGTCGTAACTGATACGCTACACTACCCACATAGCCATATCCATCACTCTACTCAAGCATATAAACAGCATCTTGCATCTTGCACCATGCTATCCCTACTCCTGTGCATCCTCATCGGTGCATATGCCGCTATAACAGTAGCCGCACAGGCCGTGTGTAGATTCGTTCCCTATATAGCACTGACTATGACGCTCACTGACTGTACTCGTTGACAGACTATAAACACACCAGCTTCGATAGTACAGTGTCAGCCAGTCGGTGAGTGCGATGACTGCCAATACTGTAATGCAGGGTAGACGACTCACGGTCCCCCTCTCTTTCTCCTTGGCTTTTCTTGATTATACAGCTATCACATACCAGGGTGGTACAGGTCCATACTTCAGTATGTACACACTCTTTACATTGCTAGACTGAACGCACATGCTAATACACGTATCATTGCAGTCTCGGTCCTTCCAGGTGGAAATACTCAAGCTGCAGCCTTGGAACAGCTACCACAGCAGTCTAGTGCTGGTGTATACACTTGGACTTGGTAAGTGCAGCGATTATCCCATGCAACCGAGTAAGGACTGATGTCCTGCATGCCGTCATTAGCAACATCGCTGCTGGAACTTCCATATCGTTCAAGGTCGTCGACGCTAGTGGTACTCCTAACTACTCTCGTGAGTCATATCGAGTAATGCTCGAGAAGCGTGGTAAATTGACCTATATATATGTACGCGCATCACAGAGTCAGTCACAATCCAGAGTTCTCCCGAGTAAGTCTCTTTCATGCATCAACAGCGTTACGGAAGTCTCGTACTGATGCTTCTCTGCACGCAGCTCCTCATGCTTGGGAACCTCGGCATCGGGAACAGCAGTAGCTGGAACATCTTCTCCGTCTTCAGGCTCCTCATCTAGTGCATCCCGTGCTTCCTCTTCCTCTGCTTCATCCAGTGCAGCAGCAGTAGCTGGAGCTAGTACCTCTTCACGGGCATCCTCTACTGTCCCTTCTACTACTGCATCTAGCATGGCCTCTTCCTCATCTTCCTCAGCTGCTGCACCCGCTACCACTTCATCTGCCGCATCTACATCTTCCGGATCGACAACTTCTACTGCTCCTACGACTTCGGCTAAACCCAATGCAGCTTACATCTATAGAGCAAGTTGGCCAATCGCTGCTATCGTAGGATTGGCAGGTGCTGTCTTTGTAGCTGCATAAGGTGGGAAGTACAGCAGCAGGTGGCGCTGTGTGATCGCAGAATGTCTGCGTAAGCATACAGGACGTTCGGAAGATGTGAGAGGGAGGATCGAAGGGGGAAAGGTAGTAGTGGAGATATTTTCGTGGTTGTCGTCTGTCAGCTTGGGATAATCTGAGGGAAAGGTTATGATTTAGTTGCTTTTTAGCATAGTCATAAGTCCAGTAGTCGTTGTAGTCCTCCAAATCTCATCTCGCTAATTAGCAAAACCTTGTCGTTCTACTACTCCGCTACGATTACACGCAGATCGCACTAAGCACTCGCATAAACGCTCGCTATCTGATCTTCTCCCCTTTCTATCTGCACAGGCATAACAGCGTGTGTTCCACGATCCCCAGGATGGACCCAATTACTCCGATCTGGTATTACATGGTTGCGCTCTTCCCTCGACTTACGCTTCCACCACTCTTTCACAGAAGGGAAAAATGAAACAATCGTGTCAAGCAGCTTTCTTAGCTGGTAATGTTTCCCCAGTGAGAACAGGTGACAGTGCAGGAGTACATGCGGGAGAACCGACGATAGGATGTAGAATGTTCAATAAGATGTTTACGATGGACGATGTTGCAAGGACTACTGGTGGAAGCTATACCA
>Ga0115846_100827_pt1 | contig 15339 bp, 15 predicted proteins | sample InSIn5gowninarea_2_FD_83860 | JGI IMG/M metagenome (GOLD analysis project Ga0115846, IMG submission 83860)
AGCCGAGTCGAGGCTAACATGTGACAACAGGAATCTACCGTGATATACCTGGCATTAGGATTCCGGGAGGCTCAGAAGACGTGATGTTGGATCTGGGGGTTCGACAACTGGTCAAGAATTTCCAGGCCAAGACCAAGGCGCTGAAGGAATCGTCGAAGCTGTGAAGAGAATAGAGTGGCTGTGTGGGGTTCATTACATACGAAGAATGTAGAAATCAAGAATTAATGCTTGCCCAGACAGAGTGTCGCGTGCAGCCACGGGTGACCAATGAGCCAGAAATCCGATGGGCGATTTAGCGGAAAAGTTTCCTGGGCTACATTCACGCGTGTGCGTGTGCAGGACGGTACATGCACGAGCCCCACCACGGTGGCCTAGGAAAGCACCGGAACGTTTGATCTGTCTAGTGGTGGCTGTGGAGGGTTAACGTCCGCTTGGCCCTCGGCCCTTCCTCAATCGGACAGCACAGGTGTGACGGGTCGGAGCTGAGGGTCTTGATCGGTAATGCCGTATCAACGATCTCTCTTTTGAATTTAACCTTGCGCGGGCTTGCCGCACACTCTATTTCCTGTATTACTCCTATCCTGGCCGAATGTTTTTTTTTCTTCATATCATGCAGGTGTGAGGGGTGTGTGTGAGGTGTGTTGTCTGGGGTCAACATGGCTGACGTCGGCACTGGACACGCGCACACTCTCACGCGCGCGTGTGCACATGGTAGACGGATGCACAATAAGATTCTCCACGGGTACTTTGACGTCGTCGAGCTCGATGAAAGTCGTACCTCCCGATGCCTGTCCTCCCACTTTCAGTCTTCGCATGTTAACGCCTGGGTATCCCTTTAGAGGAACCACCACCATTGACAAGCCTCCAGGTCCAGGTCCGCCGGTCCTCACAGCCATGGAAGAGTAGTCAGCCCAGATACCGTTGGTAATCCACTTTTTGGTGCCGTTGATAATGTAGTGCTTTCCATCCGGTGTCTTTTGCGCCGTAGTCGTAATCCCAGCAACATCCGATCCAGCCTCGGGTTCCGTAATCGCAATACAGCAGCGCTTCTTGCCCGTCAAGAGCTCAGGGAGAAACCGCTCCTGCAGCTGCTTGTTTCCGAATTTGATAATGGGGGGCACGCCAAACGCCATGCCTGTGGTGAGCGATGATGGAGGTCCAGAAAGACCAGATCGGTTCATCTGGATACTTTCGTTAGCTTTTCCCTCACAAGCATCACTTTAATTCATAGCCTTCTTTTTTTTGATTCTTTCATACCTCATCCGTATAAATCATCATATGAAGGTAATCCCACTCCTCAACCTTGACACCAAGGATATGATGCACCCCGAGCTTCTTCAGCATTTCAACAGGCAACGGCGCAGGCAGCGACGGAACCAGCATATTCGCCTTTGCAAACGTCTCAAAGACATGCGGCGGCAGCGTCTCGGCTGCATCCCACTCCATGGCCTTGTCATTCAAGTGCTTGTCCACAAATTCTCGGCATGCCTTTTGGAACTTCAAGTGTGTTTCCTTGTAGTACGGAGACGGCAGCCCGGCAATGTACGGCGGCTCAGAAAACGGGACTATGGGTGTAGCCGACATGATTGCGGTTGCGGTTGGGGGCTATGTGCAAAGTAAAGTAAAGTAGAAGAAGAAGAAGAAGAAGAAGTTAAGCGTGGCCGGGCTGCTTGCTGCAACTGTTTCTTTTGATTTGTTGAAAAGGGGGTATATATGTACAATTCCCCTTCCCCGGCTTTTTGTCGCGAAAAAGTCAAGTAGGCTATTTGGGTATGTAGATGGGTGTGCAGTGAGTGGAGTGGAGTGGTGTGGTGTGGAGTGCCCTGTTTATCAATGGATGCTTGTGTCTATGCGCGACAGAAGAAAGAAGTGGAGTCCGGGGTAGCTTTTGCGCATCCAACCTCGGTCCATCCCCATCGCCTTACACGCTTCTGCCATGTCATGAGCCGACGGACGGCATGTCGCCCGCCCCCCGAACTGCTGTTCCCCGTAATATATATATACCCTTGGAAAACAGATACTGGTCTAGCGTTCGCTTATGCGTTTTGCTCTATTGTTGTATTGCTTGCTAACCATGTCCTGGTCTGGGGAACCCCTCCGGTCCGCCAAGTCAACCCGGACTTGTCCATGGCCCTGGCATGTGATCCATAAAGATCTATCCGAGCCTTGTGTCAACAATATCAACATTTCTTTTCGCGTGCACACTGCTGGTTTTGTTGCGCACCCGCCACCTTCTAGTCTTGAATCAAGAATTCCCTAGTTCATGCTACTTAAGCAATTACTGCATCATTCCAATTGTGAGTACTTGGACCAAAGGCATCGCAACATGGCCCGCACGTGAAGACATGGTAGATAAAATCAATACATGGCGATTTTATAGACTATATCTATGGAGCAACTACAATACAGACACTTGTATTAACTCAAGGTGGCTGTACAGCCGCGCAAGAAACACTAATGAAAGCACCGCAGCCTACTTACTTATGATCTGGATGGCAGACAACCACTAGGGCGCGACGAAACGCTGCCAGCTTCCTGCGAGAGGGGTGAATGTGCAAAGACTTCTAATCTTCCTCGATTTCGCCTTCCTCGCTTCCACTGCGGAGAGCACGATCTTCCTCTTCCTTCTTAGCGGATGGCTCGGGCACAGGAGTTTTCGACTTTCGGTCAGCACGAGGGGAGTAACGCGCACGCTAATACGTCAGTACCTGTCCGTCAAATGCCAGTGTTTCACTCTACGTACCTTGGTCTCGCGGTCGCGTCTGCTGGAACTCTCGTCACTGTCACGGCGGCGGCGAGCCGACGAAGTGCGGCCACCACTGTCACCGTAGTCAAGCAGACTAACCGTCGGCTCACGCGGATCAGCTCTACTAACGTAAGATCGTTCACGCTCCACTTCACGCTCGCGGCGCTCACGGCCATAGTGGTCTCCAATAGGGCTTCGGCGAGAGCGTTCATACCGATCGTCGTCACGGCGGTCGCGACGTGGGAGAGGGGACAGACCAGTGCTGTCACTATTCCTGTAGCGTGCCTCCCTATCTTGAACTGCTCGGCGACGCTCTGCAGCGTACGGGTCATGTTCAGGTGAGCGAGTACGTGTACGATGGCGGCGATGAGAGTCAGAATGCCCGTTGCGATACTCACGGTCTCGGTCACGTCTATCCCTATCACGATCGCGGTCGCGATCATCGCGCCTGCTTCGGTCGCGGCGATCGCTTTCCTTGTCTTTCAATCGGGAAATAAACTTGTCGAATGCCAGCTCGCGTAGGGAATCTGATTTCAGTGCGCGGTACTCGTCTGTCTTCTCAACACGGGGACGTACCACTTCCCAGTCGTCTGTAACCGACACTGGTGGATCAAGGTGCTTGATGACAGAGCGAAGCTTGTCTATGGCGTGGCGTTCGTTCGACTCCTCGTCTCGGCGCTCATCCTCCTCGCGTTTCTTCACCTTCGCAAGAACGTAGTTGTAGATACTGTGCATGGACTGTTCGTCAATATCAGCGGTGCGAGGATCTTTTCGCATGACACTTAGGAATTCTTCCACAGGGGTCGATGTGGTAACCTCGAAGCGTTGTTGCTAGTAGCACAGTTAGTAATGGATCATGCTATGGTGTTGGCATACACTTACTTCTAGTACGTCTAGAGCTCGTCGACGTAGAGTACGGAACTTGCTCTCCTCCTCCTCTAGAGCATCGCGGAACAAATCAAGCGGGGAAGATCCGCTTTGGCCAAGCATGGACGTGTAACGGGGATCGTCCTGGATATGGCTGTGAATTTCCTTCCACTTGGTACCAGCGCGCAGTACACCCTTGTGCCTGAGCTCATCTAGCAGCGATATGAAGGCATCGCGGTTCTTGCGCTCGGCACGGTGCTTGATGCGTCGCTCAGCCTGAACCCGGTCGTTGTGCTCGCGCTGAAGCTGTCTGATGTGCTTCTCAAACTGGTTGAGGACATCAATGCGAGTCAAAGCCTGGAACTTTTCGCTCTTGAACTCGTCGCTACGTTCCAACTTCTCCTCAGCCGTCTGCCAGCGAGTGAAGGGCTCCAGGTCCAGCCCCTGTAGCAGCGCCATGACTTGGACGAGCGCGGATCGCCTGCTCTCTGCCTCCTCTTCCTCGTGTGCCTTCTTGAGCGAGATGATGTATTCCTCAAACAGCGCCCTCCGCTCGTTGTCGTCCTTGGCAGAACGGAAGATGGTCTCGTCTTCAATAATGGGGAGAGCCGTCTTCCAGCGAGTGTAGTATTTAATCTCTGGATGCGACCGGAGCATCGCGGTAAAGTCAGCGCGCAGCTTCGCCTGACGGTCCTGCTCCTTGTGCTTCTCTTGGGCGCGCAGATCTTCGCAATACTTCTTGAAGGCCTCCTCGCGCTTCTCCGGCTCCGATATGGCGCGCCAGTTGGGGTCATGGATACCGGCGCGCACCGCCTGCTGCCAGGTCCAGTCAGGCTGCACCTTAATCTGTTTAAGCACTTTGATGAAAGCAGCCTCAGCCTCCTGAGGGGTAGAGAACTGAAGCTCGTTGCCCGTTGTGAAGCTGATGCTGGGGCGGTCGCCAGCAAAGCCAGACTCGCGATCGCGGTCTCGGTCTCGGTCATCGCGGCGGTCGTGACGGTCGGGTCGATACTCGTCGCGTTCCGGGCGCCTGTTGTCGTACGAGGGCGCATTCGAGGGTGGGCCGCCCGCCCAACCAGAGGGACCAACTGGGGGAGGACGCTGGGGTGGCTGGTTCTGCCTGTTCTGGTCGATCTTTTGCTGGACGACGTCGGGCACGCTCCATGTTGTCTGTTTTGTCTCAATGTGCGCAAAGTACCGCCTGCCATCTGCCCAGTGGGCCGCCCAGCCGGTGCCAGGGAGTGCGCGCTAATTTTTGTTAGAGATGAATTCGTGATGGAGCAACTGCAAGCATCTTACCTCTACTTCATCCTTCAGCTCATCGGGCTTCTCCCACGTCGTAAGCTTGGTGATGGTATTGTAGTAGTACTCTCTGCCATCGGGCGTCTTCGCGGTCGTCCAAGTCGTGCTTGGCGGCACCATTGGGGGTGGATAGCCGTTCATTGCGCTGGTGGTGGTGTTGGTAAAGTCGCGCGGGTGTGTAGAAGACTTATTGTCGAGTTGCTAAGGGAAGAAGCTGTGGAACTTCTTGGCGCACGGACGTTTTGACTAGTGCGGATCGCAGCCCCCCTAGTTCAGGCACCGCATTCACGTGCACTTCCGCTGTTCACTCTCACTTAGCCATGGCTGCAGGTACGGCCGAAGCGCAGCCGCGCACAAGTCTTGACTTTGCTGAAAGCTCCGTTCTTGAAGCCATCGTCCCTGCACAGTCCGAAATCGACATCAAGGGTGCAATCGAGTCGTGGGACGGAGTGGCAGACGACAATGGCTCCATACTACCATTCCTGGCCCAGCGGCAAGTGCTTCTCCTCGGTACGTTCTCAGCAGGTCACCGGTGTCTGCATGTCTCTTACTCATGCATAGGATTCTAGATGAACTATTAGCTGTATATGTTATTTTTCGAGCACCGTTGTTGGAAGACACCACCCTAAAAGCATACCTTGCAAGATTGGTAGTCAATGTAGAAGCATTCGCCTTCAGCACTGCTCCACCACCCGAACAAGATCCCAAACCGGGATCCATGAAGGAGCTTATCTACTCTGGTACTCTCAAGCCTACCGATGAGCCAAGCATCGTGAACCATGGCAAAGGGGATAATGCCCACACGTTTGTCATTTGGAAGGTTGACATCTTTGTTGGTAAGATCCACAAGCTATCAGCTTTGCACAGCAGCTGATGCATAGTAGCTCGTCCTCAAGGCAGATTCCATAAGCCTGCAGTTTTCTTCCAGCCTACAGCTTCCTTCAAGCCCGCCGAAAGGCCTGAGCAAGACGCGCTGGAAGACGACTATCTCCCAAGCCGCGTGCCCACACCATTGAATCTGCTCCAATCATTTGAGAATGATCCCGCTCTCGTTGGTGTTCATCCGCGGCTTTCATCTATGCGCATCAGCAAAGTTACTCCAAATGCTCCTGTTACGAGAGAAATGGTCCGCCCTATCCGCAATGGTCAAAAGCCCATATTTAGGGTGCTGCCCCCGTTGATTTGGAGGATGAGGTATTCAAGAATCAATGCACCACTCAATGATCTATCCTTGATAGCCTCCCTGGACCTCGAAGTCGCACAGTTCGCTACATACAATGTTAACATCAAGAAAGTTCACTTGACATTGCATGGAGGTAAAGTCAAGGAGCTGAGCGAAGAGCAAGACGCAACAATTAGTCACAGACCCGGTGATCAATTGACATACCTGTACAAGATCTCGCCAGATCTTGCCCCTGATGGGACTCCAGCACTTGGGACCAAGGGCCACTATCTCACGTTAAATGTCGAGGCAAAAGTCACCATGGCTAGCGATTGCCGACCAGATATTGCTATTGAGTGGAAGACACCTGTTGATTTCACATCGGAACAGATGTCTGCTCATGCCAAGGCATCCCAACGTCTCAGCGGCTCTACGATGCAAACGACAAACACGGCTAACCCCGATGCTCTTCCCGGGGCTGATGGTCAGGAGCAGCAAGAACATGCTCATTCAAACAAGGACGTAAATATCACACTCACGGTTTCTGGACCGCCCAGCGTGCACGTCGGTGACATCTTTACATGGGATATTTTCCTCGTCAACCGATCCGACAAGACGCGGAGGCTGGCAATCTTGGTCATTGTGAGGCGGCCAAGAGAGATTGAGAAACACATATCTCGTCCATCTACATCGTCGGCAGTCGTTCCTCGCATAGATAGGCGAGATCTTATTGCGACAGCGGTTACAGATGAGAACGTTGTCTATGCCAAGCAGAAGAGTGCAAGGACAGAAACGGCAGACCTAGTCTGCTTGACGACTGACATACGCGTAGGGTGAGTCGAGGGAAGCTGACTACGCATAGAACAAAAATGCTAACTGCATACAGGCAACTCTCACCTGGTTCCTGCTATACGGCAGATCTAAAGTTTCTCGCACTCGCTGCGGGTGTATTGTCTGTGGAATCCATACGTGTGGTCGACCTTGTGACGAATGAGACTGTAGATATCCGCGACCTACCCAGTATTGTTGCTGTGGCATCATGAGTTCATCTTAGAAGAGAATATACCCAAATGACCCTTTTCCAAGTGCCGCTGGGATGCAAAGACCCTGCAGACTGGTGCTTATTCTAGAAGCGCGTCCGCACCCGCGCTTGCGCCCGCCTCCACATCAAACTCAAATCTTACTTCTGACATTCGTGGGGCCACCTCTCTCTCCCATGTAGAAAGCTAGCCGACATATCCGAGCGGGCACACGCCATGAAGTTGCTTTGCGTGAGCAGATGGCAGCGCATCAGACGCGCGTAATGCAATGTTAGGATAATGTTGAGCGACGTGAGCTCACAGCGGCCCTGGACTTGGGCTGATGTCAGTTGATGCCCTTTGCTTGATGCGTGAAACTCGTCGTCATTGGTTGCGGTCCGTGAAACTCTCCGCCACTGCACCCAAGATCAGTCGTGCGTCAACCCCAGGCGGCACCTTCTACACCTCATAGACAGCTCCTCTGCTTACAAAGGGAGATCCGACGACTGCCCTCTCGCGCTGCGCACATCAGCCCTGAACAGATAGGACCACTTATCGCGACACACGGACCTTCCGCCTGCGTTTCAACAACGTCATCGGGCGCGATCTTGGAGCAACGCTACACCTAGATCTTTTTTCACAGGACCCATAACTTTACAATGAACAGCACCAGACACAGACTGCTCTACCAGCTCAACAGCCGCTGGATCTACGGGAAGATTGTAAGCGTCACGACCAGCGACAGCTTCAGAGTTTGCTAATTCGCCGCCAGCCGCTCCTCCATTCGATCGTATTCCTCTTGCAAATGGCTGCAGTGAGTCTGCTTACGCGCAAGTACAACCAGTACTATGCCGCGCGACCAGTCCTTACTACCATGATCACCAACGCCGTATGTGCCCTCCTCCCTTCCTCGCAAAGCTCGCGCGCATCACAAGCCTCGTATCGCATGCGCCCGCCACCCTGAACCATGCAGTGGTTGCATTGACGTCTGCGCCCATCCCGATTACGTATACAACAAATAGGCAGAGCAGGTGCTGATAATCGTGCTAGGTGTTGGGTGGTATTGCAGACACAGTAGCCCAGACGCTGACTGCCGTGCGAGAGCGCGCAGTTCGCAAGAAGGGCGGCCCAAGCAAGGACGACTTCCTGGCGATTGAGATCCACGACCTCGACAAGCGCAACCCCTTTAACGAAAATGATCTCATTCCCGACTCGAAGAAATTGCCACCACCCTTTGACTTTGAGCGCACCACGAGGTTCATGTCGTATGGTTTCCTCATGTCGCCGATCCAGCACAGGTGGTTCAGATTTCTGTCTTCAACCTTCCCCGTTACAAAGACTGCTACATGGCTGCCGGCATTGAAGCGCGTTGCTTTTGACCAGTTTTTGTTTGCCCCAGCTGGTCTGGCAGCGTTTTTCACCTTCATGACAATCGCTGAGGGTGGCGGCAAGCGTGCTGTGCAGCGCAAGTTCCAGGACGTCTATGTGCCCGCGCTCAAGGCCAACTACATGGTCTGGCCAGCAGTGCAAATCATCAACTTCCGGGTCATGCCCATTCAGTACCAGATTGTAAGTAACCCGGCCTTGATCAATGTGAATGCGACTAAAATCCTGCCAGCCGTTTGTGTCCAGCGTTGGTATTGCCTGGACTGCTTACCTTTCCTTGACAAACTCCGCCGAAGAAGCTTAAAGCTCTTCTGCCACAGAAACGAATTCCCTTGGGCAAGTGTCCTGGATGCACATGTATCGTACCACAACGATCTTTATTCGATTTCCTTTTGAGCCATTTCTGCGTCTCCACCTTGAATGGGCATTTGCACGGCGTCAGGTCTTTGGTTTTTTGTTCAGTCGCTGCGGTTTGTTGTACACTTCCAATAAGACCAGAATGAATCACTATTACTATTGAACTCTATTATCAAGCTACTGCAGCAATTGCAAATAGTGATGCAGACTATGCTTGGTGAGGCCAAGCTCCCATCCGAGCGCCCCAGAAGACGGTCAATATGCAAGCTCTTGTAGCTCCCGACATCGACCGTCACTCTCGGCCGCGGGGGGCCGTGGGGCTTAGCACGCACTCTCACCGGCACAGGGACAGCAAAAGTATTTTGTCTTAGCTAATTTGTCACGGTTTTGATCACGCCAACTTGCTTTTTTGTGGTTCGATAAGGAGCAAGAAGCTCTGCATGCAGGAGGAACCTGTGGACTGATTGCCCCGCTGCACCCCCACCAAGCCTCCCTATGACGACCTAAAGCCCAACAACAAACACAAAGCACCACCCGCGCTTCTTTTTCTTCCTCGATCCACAACTTTGAGCATAGGTAAGACCCTCAATCTGGTGCCAACACACAATTGCACGCATTGGCAAGCTGCAGCTTGAGAGAGTAAGAGCTTTATACTAAACGCGTGCCATCACAGTACACACACCACACACCCATCATGTCTCTATCCAACAAGCTATCGATCGCCGACGTCGACCTCAAGGACAAGCGCGTCCTGATCCGAGTAAGCCAGTTCCCATGTCCTGAGTATAGCATACATGTCAATCTAACAATCGAACCTCTAGGTTGACTTCAACGTCCCTCTGGACGCTGACAAGAAAATCACCAACAACCAGCGCATTGTTGGTGCCCTTCCCACAATCAAGTACGCAATCGACAATGGTGCCAAGGCTGTCATTCTCATGTCCCACCTCGGCCGGCCTGATGGTAAGCCAAACGCGAAGTACAGTCTCAAGCCGGTTGTTCCCGAACTCGAGAAGCTCCTCGGTAAGAGCGTTACCTTCACCGACGACTGTGTCGGCAAGTCGGTAGAGGACACTGTCAACAGCGCCAGCGGTGGTCAGGTCATCCTGCTGGAGAATCTCCGCTTCCACGCTGAGGAGGAGGGCAGCTACAAGGATGATGAGGGCAAGAAGCAGAAGGTGGATAAGAGCAAGGTTGAGGAGTTCAGGAAGGGCTTGACTGCTCTAGGTGACGTCTACATCAGTAAGTGGTACCATGTACTATTTGGGGAATACACTGGCTAACCATCCGCAGACGACGCTTTCGGTACTGCCCACCGCGCCCACAGCTCCATGGTCGGTGTCGACCTCCCACAGAAGGCATCTGGCTTCCTTGTCAAGAAGGAGCTTGACTACTTTGCCAAAGCGCTTGAGGAGCCCAAGCGACCTTTCCTCGCCATCCTTGGTGGTGCTAAGGTCTCTGACAAGATTCAGCTGATCGACAACCTGCTTGGCAAGGTCAACAGCCTGATCATCTGCGGAGGCATGTCCTTTACTTTCAAGAAGACTCTCGAGGGCGTCAAGATTGGTGACAGCTTGTTCGACGAGGCTGGCAGCAAGACCGTGAAGGACCTTGTTGAGAAGGCCAAGAAGAACAACGTCAAGATTGTTCTGCCCGTCGACTACATCACCGCCGACAAGTTCGACAAGGACGCGAACGTTGGCTACGCCGAGGACAAGGACGGCATCCCCGATGGCTGGATGGGTCTCGACTGCGGAGAGAAGTCGATCAAGCTGTACAAGGAAGCCATTGACGAGGCCCAGACCATCCTCTGGAACGGTCCCGCCGGTGTATTCGAGTTCGATAAGTTTGCCAAGGGCACCAAGGCTACACTAGACGCCGCCGTCGCTGCTGCACAGAGTGGCAAGATTGTCATCATTGGTGGTGGTGACACCGCCACTGTTGCCGCTAAGTACGGTGTAGAGGACAAGCTCTCCCACGTCTCAACCGGAGGCGGTGCGTCGCTCGAGCTGCTCGAGGGCAAGGACCTGCCCGGTGTGTCGGCCCTGTCAAGTAAGTAAATCAGTCACATTAAAAAAAGGTGAACGATGGCTCAAGGCGAGGGAAGGTATATCTTCGAAGTTATGATTGTGTAGCTATAGCTCTTTCTGGTTTCAATGCTTATCAACCATACTGCAATCAATATCCTTGACTGTGTAGCTATAGACATGCTGTAATGCTTTCTGAATTATGCCCTGACGGATCTAGTCGTATCATACCGCAAACTATGCTGACTACCATGGCCGCATCCCGGGGGTGCTATCGTTTCGTGTCGTCGCAGTGGTGTGTCGCTCATTTGCCAAGCTTCTTCAGCTCCTCCCTGTACATCATCAGCTTCAGCTTCCGATGAGGTCAGTCGTATCATGCTCACCTCAGCTGTACAGCAAAGTCGTCGTTTGTGTCATCATCGTCCCAGCTCTCCTCCCACAGGTGTGTGTTGCCGTTGGGGATTTGTGTCTCCTCTTCTGTCCAGTCTACACAACCGTCAGCCAGAGTCATGGCGCTGACCTGTTTATGAAGTCTTACCCTCTACGGGAAAGTCCTCGAACTCGTCATCCTCCTCTAATTGTGTGGCGGGCTTCTTCTCAGGCGCAAGTGGCTGCTCGCCGTTCTTGGAGTCGTTGACGACCGCCTTCTTCATATCGTTGCTTCCCTGCGCTGATCCAGACATTGTGAATGGTTTACGAATGCGACCGAGTATCAGGTTGTTATCGTGTTGTATCTAAACTGATGATGATGGGGTTGTGTGGTCTTGTACTTGAGTCGGTGTCGTGGTAGTGCGGCTCAACGCGGGCGATTGTCCGCAGAGCTTAGCGCGACATCACGTGGTACCTATGGAAACTGATTCGCGGGGTGCGGCATCCACATGTCGCAGCTTGGCCCCCGGGAGTGACGATCTTATCAAGGTTAACTAGGCCGTTTACTGTTTGTCTATGAACCACATCCCTGCATAATTTACTCGTACCAGGACGAACACGCGCGTTGCACACCGGAGGCGGACAGCTGTGAGCCCCCGGTAGCTAGGATGACGTACTTCGTTTAGCTCCGAAACGTCGGACGCAACTAGAGGCGTGTTGTCGGGGTGGATTAGGTTACATGATTCCTGCGAGATATTATACTAGGGTGTTCGTTGTCTGCCGACATTAGGAATATACTACTTCTTCTTTCTCCACCGTACTCTTCCTTCTTCTCTCTCTTTATCTTCTTGTGGTGAGGCTCGCCCCGCCTGCAGTCTTTTTAATCCACCATGTTCAAAGTCGGCGGGTGGCTCAAGGGCCATACCCCAGGCCATGCAAAGAGCCTGGACTCTTTGAATGAGCTTGCTCAGAGTGAGTCGCGTAACATTTATGGTCCAAAATAATTACTAACACACACAAAAGTCCAGGATGCTATGAGTTGTAGGGAGCCTCTAGACCGCCGCTTCGAGCAGTGTCGCAGAGAGAACTAATGGCATGCGAACATAGCTGTTACCTACATTATGGCCGACGACATCGAAAACGCCGAAGCACACCTTAACAAAGGCAACTCGCCATTCCACCAGGTACACATTCACATATAGGCAGCAGGCAAAAGGCTGGAGGTTTTGGGCTTACGTGAGATAGCTAGGAGCAGGAGTATGCGTATTCATGAGGGCAACACTAGGTTTCGAGCCAGAAATCGTCCGCGAAGGTCTCTTCAGATACCCGCTATGGTATCACAGACCTAGACTGACATGAAGTATAGCTGCCAATGCCTTGTATGTGGCCGAGAACTCAGCCTACGAACAACAGCGACGAGCCAGCAAAGATCCCGCCTCGTATCGGTCGCCTATATACCCTCCAGGAACCGAATATGCGGTATGCATGGCCGAGGCACAGTTGATGAGTGCCGTTGTCGGCGTGCTCAACGAGAGCTTGACCGAGGCTGTCAAGAGTTTTTACAAGCTGAGGAAGGCATATATTGCGCTGGAAGCTGTGATGGAAAATGAGAAGAACTTTTTAAATAAGAGGAGTACAACAACTGTCAACACGATGGGGTCTCGTGGCTCTGCAAAGGGTGTCTCTACCAATGCATCTGCTGCAGCGTCGACGTCCAGTCTCAAACAGACTACGACAATCACTGAGCCAGAGGCGAAGAAGCCCGTTGAAGAACCAAAAAAGGGCACCACTGACGAGGATGATGACGACTTCGAGTTTGTGGATGCTGCAGAAAACCATTCAAATGACGCGACACCTCTCGAGTACAAGGGTCATTTGAATGTCGACGCTGACAAGGATGCTTCGGTGGCAGTGGATACCACTCAGAAGAAGGTTGATATAAAGTCCAGTTCAGGCCCGGCTCTCCCCAAAGCAGGTGACAATTCTTCTACAGAGAACGCCATTGCATACTTTGAGCAACTTACGCTGAACGACGACGGCGTGGATATTGCCTCATTTAGCGATCACCCAGTGGATGTCTTCACTCTGTCTGGATCAAACTTTTGCTTTGGAATGTTGCTCCTCATGCTCTCCTTCATACCACCCTCTTTTTGCTTCCTTGCTGAAGATTGTTGGTTTCAAGGGTGACAGGGAGCGAGGTATGAAGATGCTTTGGCAGGCTACCAAGTTTCACAACATTCACGGTGCCATGGCTGGTGTGGTGTTAATGGGATACCTGAATGGGTTCACAACCTTTTGTGACATCCTCCCTACCAAAGGTGAGGGCTCATATCCAAAGGAGAAATGCGTAGCTTTGCTTCGCTATATGCGCGAAAGATACCCTGACAGCCATCTCTGGCTCCTTGAAGAGTCGCGAATGTTGGCATCAGAGAAGCAGCTAGAGAAGGCTGTTCAGTTCATGGCTGAGGCGGGCGAGTCAAAGCTCAAGCAGCTTGAGGCTTTGAGCTGGTTCGAGCGCAGCCTCAACAACATGTACATGCATGACTACCAGGCCGCTGCCTCTGGTTTTGAGAAGTGTGTGACCTTAAACAACTGGAGCCATGGACTGTACTACCACATCATTGCCTCGGCCTACATCGAGCTCTACCGACGAAACAAGACGACAGACCCAACGGAAGCGAAGAAATACGGAAAGAAAGCCGAAGAGTACCTCAAGAAAGTCGTTCCCAACACAGGCAAGAAGAAGTTCATGGCTCGCCAGCTGCCATTTGACATATTCGTTGCTCGCAAGATCCAAAAGTGGGAGGCTCGCGCAAAGGAATGGAAGTGCGATCTGGTAGACGCAGTCGGCGTGTCACCTTTGGAAGAAATGATCTACTTCTGGAACGGCTACAAGCGAATGCGAGATGATCATCTCGAGGTTTCGCTTGCAAATCTAGCCTGGAGCGAATCGTCGGCCAACCCGCACTGGGCCAAGGAGGACGTGGACGAAAAGTGCATCCTCAATGTCCTTCGCGCAGCGACTCTGAGAAACATGAACGAGCCAGCCGAAGCAAAGGCTATTTTGGAGAAGGAAGTCCTGCCCGTTGACCGCACTCTTCTCAATGGAAACAACAGAGACAACTGGACTGCGCCGTGCGCACGCTACGAAATGGCGGCGAATCTTTGGCGCGAAGCCGATGTTGACAGTCGTCCCGAAGAACACCCACAATTGCTGGTTCAATGCAAGGACTGGCTGGACGAGGTAACCAAGTGGGGCAGCTATGATCTAGATGCAAGGTACGTTATCCGCCTGTTTGCAGTTGTCGTGACATCATTATGATATACTGACGCTCATTACCAGAATCGGAATGAAGATCACAAGTGCCAAGGAGACATTGAGGAAGTATGGAATCCAGTGTTAGGTTTGTCTCGATAGATCAAACAGATGAAGAATATGTTGGAATACTTCCCTACGGCAAAGCACATATTGAGAAATAGATACACACGAAATGTAACGATATTGGACATGACCGAAATATGTGTACCACGGTTCTGGAAAGCGCAGTGCCTCCAGCATAAGTTGTCTTTCTTGATACACATTCTCAAACCCAGGACAGGCATTCTAGAAGTATAGAAAAATTATGTTTAACTTTTGTATACCTGGTGTAGAAGCGTGTACACTTGGCGCCACGAAGAAATTCAGGGGAAGGGCATCACGATCCGCCATCCAGCACTTGTGCAGCAACGAACTTACCCACAGCAATACAAAAGGAAAACAAACACACAGCCCATCACACAAGGACGGAAGATTGCGATAGAAGATGAGGAAATAAGAACGCAGTGGCTTAAGTTTCGCCACTCCCGAACGAAAAGGCCAGCAGAGTGTCCTATTTGCTACTGTTGTCTACGTACTCACTCACAACAACAAACACACAGAAAGTGCAACAACCTACATACCATTTCACTGCACATTCACAGCCAAAAAGCCCAAGGACCCGGCATATTCCCACACTGATCGTTGATTCCATTCCAGCTTTTACCTTTTTTGCTTTTCCCGCCCGTCGCTACAGGGGTAAAGACGTATTTATCCAGAGTAGCAGTTAAGTAAGTTTCAACAGCTAA
>Ga0115846_100828_pt1 | contig 15335 bp, 21 predicted proteins | sample InSIn5gowninarea_2_FD_83860 | JGI IMG/M metagenome (GOLD analysis project Ga0115846, IMG submission 83860)
GGTTCAGGTGGCCTGCACTGTGGGCGCGGGGATCCTTTGGCGGTGGAAAGTGGTAGAACGGTCTCGGTATGCTGATTTACCCATCGATCCTCACGTATGGTAGGCAATCAGGATGGAGTGGTTACTTACTGGTTGTCGAGTCCAGAAACAGAAAAGAACAGTGGAATGTTGAGGAAAGAAAAATTTGACCATACTCATTCTTAGAATACTCGGAGAGAAAGAAACACAATTTACGCATATCTTTACCTCCTCAATCAGGGAAAGAAGTGATTTCATTCTTTGAGCGAAAGAAGTTGAATGGTTGTGACTTCCTCAATTCGGAATATGAATAGGTACAATTTGTTCTTGTTCTGATCGCTCTGCTTCTCTTCTTCGCGGGTTTCCTTTCTACTGCAGTATCCTCTAATATTTCGAAAGAAGCGGCACAGTCGAGCGACCAAGGAACGAAGTAGTTCTAGACTACCAAAATCAAGAAGAACAGCAACAGAAGTAGCAGCATATCCAGCGACATACAGAACAGCAAGAAATTGGCGTGGCAAGAAAATCTCACGATATTCTACCCCTCCCTTACTCACACCAACGCTCACGCTCACACTTGACAAGAGAAAGGAACAATAACCCTTTTTTTGTAAGCAATCAATCCCAAGACTCACGAGCACTGCTTCATTTCTTCTTTTCTCCCATTATGGGATGACTAAGTAAGATCAAGCTATGCTGGTGTGATCGACCTGCTCTGACTTCCCCACGCGGCGCTTCCTTTTTCTCTTCTACTACAGTATCCTGGTATGAGTAGGGTATATAACAATATGAAAGTCAGGCTTCTGAAGCGATGGACACGACAAGAGCATCAACGAGTCGGTGTGACAAGATAGCTAAGTGTAGGTGTGTTAATTAAGAAAGGGGGCGCTTGGAAATAATTGTATGACGCTCGCTCGCTCGCTCTACTAGCTTGACAATGCAGAGAAAGTACGATTTGAGAAGAAACAAGTATGGAGTGAAATCCACATACTGCCTATAGCTTTGGGCCACTCCTTTGCTATCAGTAACTTGTCTTTTGTGGTATCCTACAACTTCTACGTTACAAGCCACTACCCTGAATCATTACGACTGTGCCAACAGAGAATTAGCAGCAGACACGAAGCCCATGCCACCATCCCCGCCCTTTGTGTCCGGATAGACATCTAACGAATAGCAGTTAGTATTTCTCCCTTTGACCAGGAAAACATAAAGACTTACAAAACGCAAGCGCAATGATCATATAAACACCAATACACATCGCACCCTCCAAATAATTACTCCTCCCGTCACCAATCAAATAATTCACAACCAGCACGGAAATGAAGAACACCACGACTTCAAAAGTCTCAAAGCGCAACGTCATGGGACTTCCAATGATCCATCCCAGAATAACAAGGAAAGGCGTGACAAACAAAGCAATCTGCAGACTACTGCCCACAGCTACCCCCAATGCCAGGTTCATCTTATTCTTGTAACTGACGACGACGGCGGTGACGTGCTTAGCAGCGTTGCCGACGATAGGGAGGAGGATCAATCCGATGAACGTCTTGCTGATGTGTGCGCGTTGGACGATGGAGTCGATGCTGTCGACCAGGAATTCGGCGCAGATGGCGACGAGGACGGTGATGATGACTAGAGCGATACCGGCGGCGACGGGGCTGAGGGTGTCGCCTTCTTTGACTTCGCCACTGTTCTCGTTATCTTCGCCGCCTTCGTTCTCGTCTGGTTTGTCTGCTTCTTCGTCGAAGAGATTGGCGTGGGATTTGAGCTGGAAGTAGAGGTAGAGGACGTAGAGGACGAGTAGGATGATACTTGTGCCGCGGGATACGAGAAGGATGTCTGGGTTGGTTAAGCCTGGGCGCTCGCCGTGGGGATCGGCGTCGGCTATAGCTGCGTAGAGTGTTGCTGGGATGATGAGGGAGGCAGATGCGACTGCTAGAAGCTGTTTTCTGTATTAGTCGACGTTCAACTTGGAAGCGCACACTCGTTACTCACAGAAGCCATTGTCTGCGCAACAGTAACATCAAATTCCTGCTCCTGACGTTTGATACCTCCAGCAATAAAACAACATCCCAACACCAACAGAATGTTACTCAAGATACTGCCCAACATACTCGCTTGCACAATTCGAATCTGACCTTGCCTCAACGCAATAATGCTCACAATCAATTCGACAGCATTACCAAACGTGGCATTCAGTAGTCCTCCAATAGTCTGTCCCAGTTTCGCTGCTAACTCTTCTGTCGCAAAAGCCAGTAGTCCTGCCAAAGGTACAATGGCAAGGAAGTTGAGCACAAACACCCATGTGGGATCCCATCCTGTGGCTCCGGCGACGATGCCCAATGGTACAAACACCAAGAAGACATTGGCGTAGTTTGAAACGAGGATTTCGTAGGTTAGGTAGAGGAAGTTGGCTGGGTATGAGATGTATGCGTGGGAGTTGTCGCGGCCGGATATCAGATGGCTTTTGAGGCCATTGGCGGGGGCATTGATAGTGTTGGCTGCACGCTCGAGGCGAGGGGTTCGTTCGGAGGTGTTGCCGCCGTCCATGTTGGAGGCGGAAGGGAGGCTGTTGGTGCGGGAATCGCGTAGGTCTTTGTGGATCTTGGAACGAAGTTTGTGTGCTGGAGGAGGAGATGAGAATGAGGTGTCAGCTTCATGAAGCAGAGCTTGCCATTAGGAGAGCTAGGGATTGATGAGAGATGGCACGAAGGAGGCTGTGCTTTTTTGTGATGTCTTGGCAATAGGTACGAGGTGTATCGTGGAAGGCGGCAAAGGAAGAGGTAGGAGCTACTCACCCATTGTCTGCTGCAATTGATTCTATACCAATTTGATCTCTGCGTAAGAAACAAACCAAAAAACGCAGACAAGCTTGGACACAAGACAAGAGCACTGCCTTCCTTGGCCAAAAGGCTCAATGAAGGCGCCAAGCTCGCACTAGAAATGACGTTCATGCTGGTAGCACGTGCACATGAACCACACCTGGTAGGGCACGAGTATGCATGGAGACGAGGATCGAGGTGAGGAGACGAGACGAGGGAAGAATGTACAGAGGAATCAACAATCGGTTTGTGTCTATTCAAGATCAGCATCATCGTTGTCATCCCCTCTATTCAAACTCACAATTATTCCACCAAGTCGTCAAGAACGTATCATTGTCCGCAGTAGGAACACTACCAAGATGCACAAGCGAGTTGCCAGCGTCCGGATCAATATGGCAGATCTGATTGGTATACGCTCCAGCATACCAGACAGCATTCAGCTCTTCATCAGAACTGTGGAAATAGCCGAGATAGGCAGAAGAGATATCGGTGGCGGCTTGTGGGTATGCAGTGAAGTGGACGGAGAAATTGCTGATGCTGACAGGGCCGGTACCATTGGTCTGTAGAGTCAGGTAACGGAAGGCCTATGTGTTTGTTAGTACATCGAGGGCACATGGTTTAAATTGCTTACTTACGCCACGACGATGTTGTGGTTCCGCAGTGTGTGGACCAATGCCAGTATACCTAGAACCTCGTTAGCATCACGTTCGTTCACAACTAAAACCCTTAAAGTGGACAAGACTCACCACAAAGGCTCGTCCAATCCAGAATCAGCAGTTGCATCGCTACCAAACGTGCTAATCCACAAGCTGCTCTCCGTGAACGTCACACCAACATACTGCCCAGTAGCAGCAGAATCGATATTGAGTGATACAATACCCTCGATATTCTTGCCAAAGTCGTAGGTCACATCCGCCACGTTATTCAGCGTTGCAGCGCCTTTGGCGCCTTGCAAAAGGTTGGCGGGGTCGGTTACAGTGCCATTGCTGCGAAAGACTGAGAGAGGGTAAAGAGTACGAGAGGAAGGTGCGATGATGTATTGTGAGTAAGGGACAATTGCAGAGGTGAAGGGAGTTGCTGCCAAGAAGAGGACAAGTTGATATTCGAAGACTTTCATTTTGTGGTCTGATGCTCAACTTTGAGGAGCTTAGTGAATATTCTCTTACCACCACAGGACAGCGAGCACCTCGTTATATACACAGACGTCTAGGAGAGAGGTCTGGGATATCATCAGTCCGTGAAGCAAAAACTGTCCCACATCACCGGTATAGCAAGTAGCGAGCTTGGAGGAAGAAGAGGCCAATCATGACATCTCGATCGAAGCTAGACGACTCAGCAGAGGTTGCCCAGGAGCGGGGTATACCACCTAGAATCGACTTTGATGTGCTAGAGGCGGGGAACAGCCGGCGATGTCTACCATGGAAAGTATGTTTGCGCCATGATCGAAAGCGGGGCAAGTCACCAAGCCCCACCAAGCCGTCGGCAAATCCGAGCTGCTGCTGATTCGCGACTTTCCGCTGGACACGCAAGCATCCCTGCTCACCGTGGCCTTTGGAGACTACCAAGGGTCAGCGACATGAGAAGCTGGAATCTACCATCATGATCAAGCATGAAGCGGTAAGTCTGGAGGAGTAGTGGATTTAAGCAGGGTACGTAAAAATATCATGACATGATGTCGATGGAATCAGCGGGGTTAGTAGAATCAGAACACAAGCACCAAGGCTCGAGGCAATCAGAGAGAGAACATGTTATGAAGAACGTATCACAAATTTGTATATGATCAAGCTAGAAACCACTGTCTAAACCATATCCACAATGCAATACGAACATAAAGAACGACCTTCTCTGTCGAGTAAGATCCCGTCTTATCTTCTACACCAATGAAACAATGAAACCCATCGACGACCACCAAGCCCAATCAAAGAGAGAACTTAAACAGAGCTACCCTTGCGCTCGACATCAGCAACGACGTGCTCATCAAGGGTGCCGTTCTTCATGCCCATATCGCTGGCGAAGGTGGTGTGAGGAACCCACTTAGAGGAGGTACGGGGAGAGGTCTCCTCCATCATGCGGTCGACTTGCTCAAGAGAAAGACCCTTGGTCTCAGGGATGAGGAAGTAGGAGTAGATGAACGCGCAGGTGCAGAGACCACCCCAGACGAAGAAGACAGAGGAGCGGAGGTTACCCTCGGTGGTTCCAACCATGTAAGGTGTGATCACAGCGATGATGGTGTTCCAGAGCCAGTTGGAGGCAGTGGAAAGAGCAACACCACGAGATCTGATGGGGAGAGGGAAGATCTCGCCGATGAGAACCCAGGCACCAGGACCCCAGGTGGAAGCGAAGAAGAAGATGAAGATGGCGATGAAGGCGATCTGGGCGTTGACAGCGGAGAGGTTGTCGGCGCGGACGATGGGGTTGCCAGAGGCATCAGTTCCAATGCTGTGGGTCTTATTGAATCCGACAGTAACACCGATGATGGCAACGAGGAACTGGCAGATCAACATGCCGAGAGCACCCCAGAGGAGAAGAGGACGGCGACCAACACGCTCCATAGTGTAGAAAGAGATGGGAGTAGAGCAGACGTTGACGAGAGTGAAGATAAGAGAGATAATGAAGGGGTTGCCGATAGCGCCGGTAGACTGGAGGAAGATGGTGGAGTAGTAGAAGATGAAGTTGACACCGGTCCACTGTTGCATCATCTGGAGAGAGGTACCGAGAATGGTCTTGCGGAGGTTGGAGTTGGACTTGAAGACGGATCCGGAGAAGCAGTTGGCCCATGAGCCGAACCAGGTAGTGGAAGGAATCATCTGGCGTTCGTACTCGGCGTTGGCGACGATCTCGGCAAGCTCGGCCTCGATGTACTCGGAGTCAGCGGGCTGACCACGGAGGCGGGCGAGGACCATGCGAGCATCGTCAACGCGACCCTTCTTGACGAAGTAGCGAGGTGAGTCGGGGAGAAAGAAGATACCGGTAGCAAGGATGACACCCCAAGCGTATTGAATACCAATTGGGATACGGTATGAGGCTTGGTCGGTGCGATCCTGGACAGCGTAGTTGACGCAAGCACCGAGGAGAAGACCAATGGTAATGCAGAATTGGTAGCCAGAAACGAGGGTACCACGGACCTTGCGAGGGCAGATCTCGGCCATGTACAAGATGATGATGGAGGTGACGAAACCAACACCGAGACCAGCAATGAGACGACCAGCGACAATGAGACCGAGACCAGAAGTAAGACCCTGGCATATTTGAATTGTGACACCGATAACATAGATTATGCAACCAGCGATAATGGTGTATTTGCGACCAAAGTAGTCTGCAAGATCACCAGCGATGATGGCACCGAAGAACTGCGTGAAGGGTTAGACAAGAGATGAATAGTGAAGGCTAAACCAGAGAGCTAGAACTTACTGTACCGGCAGACAAGATAGAGACGATGAGTGAAGCGTTGCTACCAGAGAGGGCATCGATGTTGGGACCCTCGATCTCGTGAATGAAGACGCTGGAACCAGTAACACCGTTGATGTAACCAGAGTCGTATCCGAAGAAGATACCACCGAAGGCAGCAAAGGCGCACATCATGTACGCCTTAAAGGTGACTGGGGCTTCGATGCGGTTGACATCGTCAGTTGCGTGGAGGACTGCACCGCCAGGCATTTTGAGAGTGTGTTGTGTGTGTGTTGTATGTGAGTGTGGTAATGGTCTGTGGCAGACTAGCTGATATGTGCAGAAGAGAGAAAGAGTGTAAAGCTTGTAAGAGGAGAATGAGTGACCTGCAGAGGAGAAAGAGTACGAAGGAAGCAAAGGGGACAAGGGGAGACTATATAGGAAAGCTGGGGGATCTGAGAGGGAGTGGGGCGGCGGGAGAGATCAGCTGGTCCAGCGCAGCGAATAGTCAGCAGGAAGGCTAGAGTCCAAGGTCTCCAAGCCAAATCCCCACTGAAGAGGCAGTCTCTGTGCTTGTGGAGAGAGCTTGCACATGATCCGTGGTCACATCCGCTGACTCGCATCCCAGTTTGTCACTAGGACAACCCCACTCTTCCACGTATTCTTGTCACTCGGTATCCACTTTTGATTGGCATTCCTCATTTGATCCCGGGGCGGCGACGACCGAAGCCGATGATTCTTTCTGCTCACACGACAGGAACGAGGCGTATTCTGCGTGGTAACGAGCTATGTCACAAACCCATCGAGCACAACATGTTGCTGCGACATACACGATGTGCTTATGTCAGGCTGTGACAGCCGCGCACTAAGTACGGAGTGACATACTCCGCGCATGTCACCCACTACTAGGCGCAAAATCCCTCACTAGAAATCACAAAGTCACAAAATCACAAAGTACAATGCACAGTATTTTTCTGGTAGCAACGCTTTTTGTGCATTTCTTGGTACGGACGAGTTCAGATGCAGGGATCCAGACTGCATAAGCACGAGCGGTTGCACCAGCATCCATCAATGACCACACTATTTTGTCCCACGACTGGAGTGCAGTCTGGTGCCCACGCCTGGGCCATCCTCAGTTGGTCACACCCGAGCGAAAACTCGGTGGCGGGGTGGCAGTTGGATTACACGGCGTCAAACGGCTGGCGTAGATTTAGCTTACTTTCGCCTCGCGACAAAGCCGAGTGACTGTATCCGTGCATAACCTGGAGATGTGTGCAAGTTTTCAGATTTGTCTTTCTGTCTTTCTGTATTCCGAGCACGCATATTGTTGCTTGATCTAGGCCGATCAGCAACCTGTGCCGAGTCCGATTTCACAAAGCGAAAAATCACGTTTGTCCATCCCATCTCCATCTTTTTGCTCTGGACAAATATTGTGGTTAGCAAATACGACGTCAAAATCTTATTGCTGGTTCATCAATAAAAATCGACCCACCTTTGAATAAGAGAATCTGACACCCCGAACGGACGCCATGTGGGGACTCCATGGCCTCCATGTCGTCGTCCAATACCGGGGTTGTGCCGCGAGTGCCAACCTGCTTGGCGCTGAATGGCTGAACTCGAAATTGCTTCCGAATTCGAGGATAGATTTGCCGATTTTGCAATTTTGTCGTTCGGCAAAGCCAGAATCCGCATCTTGCCTGCTTCGATGAATATGAATCTTGGCTCTCCTTGACAAACTCGTGGCCAGAGTGACATTCTGCTTGCGATTGAGTTCGAAAACTGAATGTGCGAGTGGACGCTCCAGACTCCTGTGGACGAGAGGAAAGTAAACAGGACGAAGGTATCGAAGTCTCTTTTGCGTTTGCTTCCAGAAGGCTGGTAGATGTCCGGCTCATGTCGATTGAGTTTGAGAAAGCAGTATCGAAGCACTCTCCACAAGTGATAACCAAGGCTGAAGCTTGGGGCTAGGTCGATGGTAACGTGGCGCGCGTATGTGGAGGGAAGGAGCAAAAATCGAATCTCTACGTGAGACGCAATCTGGGTGTACATGTAGTCTGCTTACATGTAGCTTCATTTCATTTCTTTCTGTCCTGACCTCGCTCCTTAGTTCTTCGAGCCACGCCAGCATGGTCATTGACTCTTCCTAATGGTTATGTAGCTGCGGATTACTCGAAGCTTGCTCTCTGGTTTTGCTCATGTTAGTTGTCTTCCGATGTCCAGTGTTGTCCATTGAAGAAGGCGACAAGAAGTCTGTATGATTGCAGCCTGGTTCCTTAGTACAGTGTTGAGATGAGGATGTTCTCCATCAGCGTATCCTGGTCGACTGACATCCACAAGTTGCACGAAAGGCTATGCCTGAAAGAGTCCTGTTCCGCGTCACACTTGATAGTGTTGTGTGTGCTGAAATAGAGCACCATTGGGCAGTAACCAGCGCTTCATGCATGGATGTGTCTGTACTACTCTGGTGGGTGGTAATGACGATGATCATCTAGCCCAAGCCTCAAGACCATCTTCGTGCCTGGATAGAACAGTATAACATCCTGGAAGCGTCCTCAGAGGTAATGTTGCTACATGGTAATTGTAATCAGTAGATAGTTGGAGCATGCCCTCGTACCAATCCAGTGTGACTGAAGCAGCGATGAAGCGGGTATGACCGTCTATGAGGCTCTGTCCTTCAACGAGAAGCCATCCAGTCATCAGACCATTGGCGTGGGGTTAGGAAGCTAGATTCATAGCAGTGTGTCCAGCCAGTCTTGCCAAGAGGCCTTAGTTGTGGCGAGGATCCAATTGTCAGGTAGACAAGTAAAGCATGATTACTATTGCTTGTTGTAATGATTCACACGACCAGAACACAACATAGAAAGCCAGAGGCTGAGGGACAGGAACCAGCATCCTTATATATGGCCACACACTACCATTGTCCATTTGCCTGAATGTCACCCAGGAGGCTAATGGGAGCATGCATGAGCGACCTTCCCCGACGCACACAAGGACAAGTTCCTGGGGAATGCTTTTTAGCCTGAATACACCAATGCTTGTTTTGAGGTTTTTGATGCTTTGCCCCGTGGGGGTGATTCGGCCAGATGCTGAGTGCCGCGGAATTGAGGTACGGGTACCTGCCTCTCTGATGCGGCCCGTGAGCACCAAGACGATCTAAGGCATGCATGCTTAGGGTCTTGTTGGTGCCAAACAGAAGGAGGTGAGGCAGAAGGACCTTTTGATTCTGTGGTCTTATCACCACGAGCTTGTGGTCCTTAGATAGAGGCGTCAGTTAAGCGGTTATTATCTTTCGGCAAATAGGATAAACTTGGTCATTGACAGCGCGTGCTACAACGAGCGCTACAACGAGCAATCCAGTTCCTTGGCTCGGTCGATATCCGTCTAGCTTCTGGCATGTTTTCCTATGACCTATCTTACTGCTCATCTTATCCGTGGTGCTATAGCTCTGCCAAGGTTGCGCTCGAATATTACGATATCTCAGTGTTTCGACAGGCAAAGAATTTATCTGGAGCGCTACTACTGCGTGTAATCGTGAAAGGAATTGTGGACTAAGCTCGCGAATTCTCGTGCTCACATACGAGCAATCTTGTAAAGTATTCGTGGTACGATCTCCAGACATATCTTCCATCTATGTTTCCCCAGAAACATGAGGTTGATGTTGACACAATTTGGTGGTTCAAGTATTGCGACAAAACTGGCATTGTCGAAGCTCTGTGCATCTGCAAACGCGTCTTGTGGCGAACAATCTTTGTAACAAGGTCTCGTGGTTGCAGCATTGGTCCTGTCTAGAAAGAACCGTAAGAGCACACGAGCTTTGTTGAGTTCGTTTCCAGATGAGTGAACTGTAAGCTCAGATCTGACAGCTCTATCAAGAGATGTTTGTCTCCGGAACTGCTGACCTCTTTTGAGCGTACGCGTGATTGATGATTCTTGGGCTTGAAGACGATGAAGGTCGCTTAACAAGGCTGATCTCGAGGTGGATGATTCTGATAGAGAAAATCCTGAAAGTCGATGAGCTTGTTGTCAGAGTCAGAGTGGATGATTGATTTGACTTTATTCAAGACGATTCGATGGAAGAGGTTGCAGCGTGGGTGGTTTCCGATATGGACTGCTCAACACGCCGGAAGAAGGTAGGGAGGTGGGGTAAGATGGAAACTGCAGGGAGGAGCAGGACGGGAAGCACTGAACAAACCAATGCCAAGACTGCCATCTGCAAGGCTTCAAGCTGGATGCATGCCAAAAAAATTGAATCTATTTGATTTGGTCATCTCTCATTATTCATTATAGTGATTGCGCACCCTCAAACCTGTCTATCACGGACAGTATCAAGAGGTCACAGCTGCTTCCCACTTCTCTTTCGCCACAGCAATGGTAGCCTTGACACCACTCATCAAGCCTTCCACCTCGCTCTTACCTCCAACTCCTATCATGTCTTCTGTCAGCCTCATCTTCTTGCCTGTTCTAGCTCTATATTCTTCGGCCCTACGCTTCAACTCGCCAATCTTGCCTTGCCTTTCCTTCTCGGCCTCGTTAGCTACTGCGTCTATTCTTGCCAAACTATTCGTCAACGTGGTGAGCAAGCTTGGTAGATCGCGCCGCGTTGCAGCAGAAGAAGGTTGTTGCAGTAGAGTCCAGAAGTAGTGTAAGAATTCCGTGGTAGTGTTATGAGTTAGAAGCAGCGATTGAAGTGCTGTTGGAGTAAGAGTTGTGGTGGCGGAGGTGGAGGTAAGGAGGGCACGACGATGAGCAACCAGCGATGTGATTTGTTTCGTAGCAATAGCGGCAGAAGTAGTGTCGGATGTTGCTGTCGTGACTGCATCTTGCAACGAGAATGGCTTTGATAGGTCCATGGAGAGCGAGGACAGCACGTGTGTTGGGTCTGCTTTTGCGTAAAGTTGTGCTTCTGCTGAAACATGCTGATCGTGGTCACCGCCAGAACCAGCTCCGAAAAGTGTACGCTGGTCAGCTATGCGAAGAGTAACACGATCTTCTTCGTCGTCGTCTTGGAGATCTCGCAAACGGATTTGGTTGAACGTTTCCTCGTCCACACCAGCTGGTGCGAAAAGTCCAGTATCTGAAGGTGCTACATTCATCATCATCTTTTCACTCATATTATTCAGCGCGCGCAAGATCGGGACGCGCTCGATTGCATTTGGCCGCATGTCAAAGTCGGCACGGTTTCCTTTGCGTTGACTATGATTTTGCTCATTGCCTTCCAGGTCCATGAAATGAGGAATGTGAGCTTCGGCGAGCTGGTTACGCCGCATCGTTTCTTCGTCCATGTTGAGATACTTGTCGAGGACAGAATCAGTACTGTCGTTGTCTGTCATGCGCTCGCCCTTGAGCTTCTTAAACAGCTTCGAGACGAAAAAGCGTGACCAGAAATTCATTTCAGACAACTTTCCTGGTACGACTTCGTTGTAAACTTGTTTCACAAGGGGATGTTGTGTGAATATGAGCTGGATTTGCTCTTTCGACAAGTTGAGCCGCGTTACACCATCGACAATTTTGGGCTTCACCTCGGCTAGTACGTTGTATGTACCCTGTATCTGACTGCGCTCGATTGCATGAGCCCGTAAAAGGTGTATACGGGCGGACCAAAACTGTAAAGCAAATTGGCCATTGCTGATTGTGTCGGGCTTCTCACGCAAGCTTTGCTCGAACCGCTCCCTCAATGCATCATCGGCACGGAGCAGCGATTGCTGAAGCTCAGCATTGGTCTTCAGCTTTTGATCATCATACCATGCTTCTGCAGCAGCAGTGGCACGAGAAGAAGATCTGACAGCAGAAGCCATGGCCATGGATGCGGATTGACCTTCGCCACCAACTGGTGTACCTGGACCAGAAGTCGCATCCGTCGCTTGTGCAAGATTGCCAGCCTTAATTGCCGATATGGCAGTGCGTAAGGCATCCGTGATTGCGACCTGCTCATCACGGGCGGCAGTTTTCGATGTGAAGTTGAAGGTGTGATTTTCCGGAGTAGATGCTGTAGAAGCCTGGACCACTATTCGTAGAGCCACCTTGGGTTTGTCTGCTGGTGTTTGTTGCAGGTTGGTAATGTCCGACAATACTATGGACAGTGGCTTAGCAGTCCCAGATGCTGTGGCGGTCCAGGTCACGGCCTGTTTGGTAGTGTCATACTGCAGAGTTCCATCTTGTTTTTGGTATTGCGTAGATGCTTTGGTGACTGACATCTTCGCGAGCACTTTGCATGTCACAAATATCTGAGTATGGGTTCAGCTTTATATCGTTGTGTCCCAAGATGAGTCATTCCAAGATGAGTCGTTTCTTGGGCGTCACAAATCCTGCGCACGCAGTTGCGGCTCGTTTCAGGTTGTGTTTCAGGGAGGAGTTAAAGGGGCGAGATTCGTCATGGTTCGAGTCAGGGGCCTGATAACGTTGAGCCTCTATTCAAGCGCCACGCATCAAAGATATCGTCAATACCCTTCGACCATATCACAAGGTACAACGACAGACATCACTCTGTGGCACTGCGATTAGCCAGTGAAGCACACTTGAAACCCGTACGCCATCCGCAGTCATGGCGCACGGCAAGGACACTCTCTTCCGCTCAGCGGAGATGTCTCTAACGCAGCTGTATATCTCCAACGAAATCGGTAGAGAGGTTGTTAATGCCTTGGGAGAGCTGGGTATTGTTGATTTCCGTGATGTGAGTCCAACCAGGGAAGATATGTCCAAGCTGGAGCATGTAAAGCTTGAGGTGGCAGTCAATAAAAGCTTTGATAAGGAGGTATAAGTCTTCAGAGCTGTGCTGACTATACATGACTACAGCTCAATGGCGAAACCACTGCCTTCCAACGGACCTTCACGCAAGAGATCAGACGACTGGACAATGTCGAGAGACAGCTTCGTTATTTCCACGGTCAAATCGACAAAAACTCCATACCTATGCGATCCGTCCACGACTTTGATAGCCACAGCTCGTCCGTAACTGCGTCAGAGATTGATGAACTCTCCGATCGTAGCCAGAACCTTGAGCAGCGTATCCAATCCCTGAATGACAGCTACGAAACTTTGAAAAAGAGGGAGATGGAATTGACAGAATGGCGATGGGTATTGAGAGAGGCTGGTGGTTTCTTCGACCGTGCTAGAGGTCAGACGGACGAGATCCGCCAATCACTTGAAGAGAATGAAAACGACGATGCGCCTTTGTTACAGGACACAGAACATGGTCTTAATGGTAATGGTGGCGAAGGTCGGTCATTCTCAGTCATGAATATTGGTTTCGTGGCTGGTGTGATTCCTCGCGAACGCATCGCTGCATTTGAAAGAATTCTTTGGAGAACTCTCCGTGGTAACCTGTACATGAACCAGAGCGAGATTCCAGAACCTATTATCAATCCCGAAACTAACGAGGAGGTACAAAAGAACGTCTTTGTCATCTTCGCTCATGGAAAGGAGATTATTGCAAAAATCAGAAAGATTTCAGAATCCTTGGGCGCTGATTTGTATAGCGTGGATGAAAACAGCGAGCTCCGAAGAGATCAGGTCAATGAGGTCAACACCAGGCTAGGCGATCTCAACAGCGTCCTTAACAACACCAAGAGGACTCTTGACGCAGAATTGACTCAAATTGGCCGCAACCTGGCTGCCTGGATGATCGTCATCAAGAAGGAGAAGGCGATCTACACCACGCTCAATCGATTTTCGTACGACCAAGCAAGGAAGACTTTGATTGCCGAGGGCTGGATCCCTACAAGTGCGTTGGGTTTGATCAGGTCGACAACACCACCACGACTTTCCATCCTCAAGGTCCGTCCTTATCACCCAAACCACATCGACTTCATAAGATCAATACTTCTCTGCGGCTGACCAACAGCAAAATGCGCTTGTAGCTCGAAACTCGAGATGAACGGAGAAATGGTAGCGCCGGCTTCGGGGGCAGGTGGACCGTATTGTGTCCAGCGGGCTTGCAGGTTCGAGGCTACGATTGCGGAACGATTGGCGTAGTCGGCGACGCCAGAGATGATGGCGAAGACGTTGCCGTCTGGGGGTTTGATGTTTGGTTAGCATGATGGCTCGGTTGGTTGGGAGAAAGAAGCAGAGGGAGGTAAGTTAGGGTGATAAGGACGGACCTTGAGGATGGAAAGTCGTGGTGGTGTTGTCGTTGTAGAGACCGTCGGCGGCGTCCCAGAGCATGGCGTTTGCGGCGGATTTGATGTTGGTTTGGTAGCTCTGCCATGAGGGGACTAGGGCGGTGTCGTTGAGGGTTGTGGCAAGGGAGATGTATTGGGTTAGGAGACGGTAGAGGATTGAATTCGCCTGGTCAAGTATCAAAATTGTGCTCTGGCAGACATACTTATGCTATTTTGAGTTACCTCGATGTTGTAGCCTAGTGGAGTTGTTAGAATATGTCTTGTGTGCTGAATTTGAGATTATTGCATTACATACCTCCCATATAGTTTCTGAGCCAGTCTAGTATGTCATTAGTATAGCGTCTCTACCAGTTGGATCTAGTAGCCTACCTGGGTTCGAAGGAGGAAGCTTGGCTAAACCTGTACTGTCAACAAGGCTCAACGCGAACTGCACCCCAAGCTTGCTTTGAGCCCAGTACTTTTGCAGGTATGCTAGATCTCCAGTATAGAGATAGTACAGATACAAATCAGTCAAGCCATGACAGTGGTATGTAAAAGACCAGAAGCTCGGGCCGATGATGGATTGAAGTTCAGGATAGAAAGGTACTGTACAAGTGTTGTTAGCAGTTTTTCCGGTAATTATGCATCATCAAGATGGGAAGTGAACATACCTCCAGCATATAGCATAGCACCACTAGCATTTTGAAGCTGGAATAGAGAGTCAAGGCCGTTCCGTGCACCACTCAGATCGTTTGTGGCAACGAAAGTGCTTGGCATGGATACTGTGTAGTCACCTGTATCGACGTTAATCCTGCGCACTATAGATGGTTGAACTCGACTAACCAGGCCACACAGTCCGATCACGCTTAGCACCATCAACAAACACCGTAGTGCCATTCGTAATTGTGTCTATTCAAGATCAGCATCATCGTTGTCATCCCCTCTATTCAAACTCACAATTATTCCACCAAGTCGTCAAGAACGTATCATTGTCCGCAGTAGGAACACTACC
>Ga0115846_100758_pt1 | contig 15320 bp, 11 predicted proteins | sample InSIn5gowninarea_2_FD_83860 | JGI IMG/M metagenome (GOLD analysis project Ga0115846, IMG submission 83860)
CATTGCAGGATTTTCCGAGAGGGATCAAAGAGCCGGAAGCGGTGGAGGAAGAAGCGGCAGTGCTGAGGGTGGAAGATGCTTGGTTGGCGAGGTATGCGGAAGAAGCGAGGAAGCCGTTGCAAAGGCCGTTGTTGCAAGTGTTGGTTGCGCATTGGGAGTCGGAAGTGCAGGCAGAGTTGAACTTACCACAAGACTTGATTTGCCAGGCAGTGGAGGCGAAACAGTCAGCACCGTTCGCACATTGCTCGGTGGAAGCACACTCGGCACCCAGAGGAAGGGATCCGGCGGCTGCAACGACGGTGGAGGATGGAGCGGGCTGAATGCCACCGGTGGCAGCAGTGGCGGTGCCAGCAGCAGAGGCAGATTGCTGAGTTGATGAGGCAGTGTTGGCGAGGTAGGCGGACGAAGCCAAGAAGCCATTGCAGAGACCGTTGTTACAAGTGTTTGTTGCGCACTGAGAGTCGTTCTTGCATGCAGCATTGAATTTACCACATTGAGTGATTTGCATAAAGTTGGAAGCGAAGCACTCAACATCTCCAGCACATTGCTCTGAGTTCGCGCAGTTGGCGCCGAGAGGAAGAGAGTTGGGTGCTGCAACTACAGTGGATGAAGGAGCGGGGAGAGCTCCTTGGGGTGTAGAGGTCGACATGGCAGATGCAGAGGAGAAGCTCTGGCTAGTCGAGGTAGGCATAAGCCAGAGAGAAGAGGCGAGAATGCCATTGCAAAGGCCGTTGTTGCAGGTGTTGGTGGCACATTGGGAATCATTCTCACATGCAGCGTTGAACTTGCCGCAAGAAGTAATTTGCATGAAGTTACTGGCGAAGCATTGAGCTCCTCCAGCGCACTGCTCAGTGCGTGCACATTCAGCACCGAGAGGAAGGGTGCCGGGGTCTGCGACAACAGTCGAAGAAGGTGCTGGCTGAGCTCCTTGAGCATTGACAGCTGCTACAGCTGCAGCGACAGCGAAGAGTGAAGAACGCATGTCGAAGGTTATTGAGGTCGAATTTGTGGCGGGATTGGAAGGTGGTAGGAATTGTAGAGATGGTCGATAGAGATAGAAGAATGGAGTTGATGTAGAGAGATGCTGATGGAGTAAAAATCAATTGGAGGCAGGCAACCCCTCACCTTATAAACTCAAGTCAAAGACATGCCACCTCGCCCCCGCCCCGCGGCCGTACAACCATGATCATGGTTTAGACAGAGCAAGCACCAGGTGAACAGAGCGCCGGTAGGAAAATGGAGCAGACCCCGCGTCATAAGTATACTGTTTTTAGAATAACGTTGTTGTCCCAAGCCACATCCGTTCGTGTTGATCTTGGTAAAGGCTCTTGGCATCAAGAATCAAGAGCCTCGGCCGAGTGTAGAATACTACGTCGATGATCTTTGACGATATTTCCGGGCTGATGCTCCGTATCTCATGCAGAGTTGTCCGAGTTCAGGCTATATGTAGATGCTTGAATCGGCTTCATAGTCGTACTTGATGTTTTCGCATAGCTTTCTACGTACTCGTATCCATGCCGGTCGGTGTTTGATCATCATCGTACAATCCCTGCATGTCGTCTCTTGCCCACAGCTTGACCGTGCGGTCGTAGCTTGAACTGACAATCCATTTGGCATCGCTGGTGATGTCTGTGGAAAGCACATGACCTGAATGACCACTCAGACTTTTGCATAGTGACCAGTCGTCGGCAGAGAAGATCTTGACGTTTCTGTCGAAACCTGAACTGACGAAGAAGGTACCGCTCTTCTTGGGGATGTACTCTGCAGAGTCAATTTGCTTGTCGAGAGATTTACCACTCAGAGGACCATCGGTGCCCTTGAACCAACGAAGGTCAGTGACACCACCCTTGTGAGCACCTATTGAAGCAGTCTCCTTCATGGCACGAATGTCCCAGCACTTTGCGAAACCATCTCCAGAACCAGTCATGACGCGATAACCATCAGGACTCCAATCAAGACCGTAAATGGGAGCAATATGACTCTCAAGATAGAGAACACGACGACCGCTGCGCAAGTCCCACAAGCAAGCAATACTGTCCAGACCAGCACTGGCAAGAAGAGAACCATCCGTGTTGAATGCGACGGTGTAGGCCTCGTGTGAGTGGCCCTCTTGGAGTAGCAACTCGGTGGTTGTCTCAACATCCCAAAGTCTCCAAGTTGTGTCGTATGATGCAGAAGCGAGGTATTTGCCTGAAGGGTGGAACTCGGTACGGCACACTCTGCCAGAATGACCTGACAAGGTCGAGATGGGAGTGTCTTGATTGAGCGACCAGAGATGAATGTTGCCCTCTCCACCACCTGAAGCCATGTTCAAGCTGCCTTCTGACACGGTTGTGCCATCAAGAGTGGAGCCAGGGAACCATGAGATACCACTGACCTGGGCAGTATGACCACGGAACACACCCTTCTCTTCCAGATTCGGCACGTCCAGTAACTTGATTGAACCTCCCCAGTTTCCTGCAGCAATCATCTTTCCATTGGGTGAGAAGCGGGCCATGCTGACGGGTCGCTCTCCAGCAATCTGTGAACCGAACAGCTCGAAGCCTGATAATTTGTCCTTTACGTAGTTGCGGTGGTCGACATGTCGTTGTAATGGGATGGCGGATTCGAGTCGTTGAAAGTGGACGCGCTGTTGTGTTCTGGGTAGGGAGAAGCGTGCGATTTCCTTGCGGGCCTCAAGCAGCTCATCAACACCTTCTGTGTAGAATTCTTGCTCCTCCTCGTCTGCTTCATCCTCGGCAGCCTCGTCCATGGCGACATCTTCTCCGGTAGCTTCTTGTTTGGCGTACATCAACTCGCGTAGACGGTCTCTGCGGTCTTCCGGACGCTCTCCAAATAGTGTGATGGGCTCTCCAATCTCCCGTAACCTCGCGCGGACTCTGACATCGTCGGTAGGGACAGCAATGGCGTTTGCTTTTCGCTTGCGGTTGAATTGTGCGATGACATCTGCAGCTTTTTCTGAAGGACCTCCAGCGGCCGAGGGCATGTAATAGTCGGTATCGAGGGGGACACTGGCGAGATCATAAGTCATGTCTGCATCCTGGAGCACAGTGGGCATTAGTTGTGGACGGGAGCTGGGATGATTTGTGAACATGCGCGCGTCGCCGTCAGATGGGGATCGACATACCTCGGGGTCCTCCTCGACATAGGCCTGGCGCGACGGGTGTATCGACATGATTGCGGTGGGTTGTGATGGTGTCTGTGTCTTGTCGCAAAGTCGCAGCTCTTGGTCGAACTGTCCAGGCTCAGCGGCGTCAAAAGTTCAGGTTGTCGGCGGCATGTTCCATCCCCGGATTGTCGACTGACTCGGGACGCGGAATGACGTGCGTCGCCGAGGAAAGTTTCAGGAACGTCTGCATCACCAAAGCATCAGATGTTGCTGTCGCCAATTCTGTCCCTTCTCCTGCTGATCTTCTCTCATCTTCTGTCGCACGTGCAACATGCTATAGACGCTCCTCGACTGATATCAGTGTCAATGTCTCTCCGCCGCACTCTCCTCCGCCCGCGACTGCCTGCCACAGGCCGGCCCTTTTCAGCACCCTCGCCAATCAGGAGTCAATCAACCCATGCCCCCTTCACATATCGACTCGGCGCATCATCCAGCGGCAAATCCAGCGGCGTAGCCCCTCCAAACGATATCAACACTTTCCCTCAGTCGCTGCTGGACCGCGACGACCCCTACTTCAGCTCGAATGATCGATATTCTGGTGAAGATGCCTTTTTCATGGCCAAGATTGCTCGCAGCGATAGATACGTTGTATTCGGTCTCGCCGATGGTGTAGGAGGTTGGAGAGACTCGGGTATTGACCCTGGGAGATACTCGCACGGTTTGTGCAAATACATGGCGACCAAGACACACCGTCCAGAGACAGAAGGGGATTTGAAGCCTCGCAACCTGTTGCAGTTTGGCTATGAGAAGGTCATGAGTGATAGAAGCATCCAAGCTGGAGGCTGCACTGCCTGCATTGGCGCTATTGAACCCTCGGGCGCTCTCGAGGTCGCCAAGTAAGTGCCTGACTGCTCGGCATCAACCAAGACTCACTAACAAGTACAGTCTCGGAGATTCTGGCTTCCTCATCCTCGCGCCTGGCAAGGTCTCATTCATGTCGCCTGCACAGACACACGCCTTCAACACGCCGTACCAGCTCAGCAAGCTTACAGAACGCATGAAGGCCCAGAACCGCATCTTTGGCAACAGCGCTCAGATCTCCGAGACTCCTGCTCAGTCAGACGTCACAAACCACAAGCTACACCACGGCGAACTCGTCATCTTCGCGACTGATGGCGTACTGGACAACTTGTCAGCCATGGACATACTCAAAATCGTCCAACCCATCATGGAGAAGCGCGGCTACTGGTCTGCCGCATCATCCGCAAACCAAGGCGTCGAATCAAAAGAAGCCATCGTCAAGGCCGACAAGCTACGAGACCCCAAAGAAGAGAAAAATATTGCAAACCTTCCATCAGAACTGGCCTACGCCATCATGCGTAATGCCAAAATCGCCGGCCTCGACACCCGCAGAGATGGTCCTTTCGCAAAGGAGGTCCACAAATATTTCCCCAACGAGGAGTACCACGGCGGCAAACCTGACGACATTGCCGTCATTGTTGCTCTTGCCATTCAAGATGGTAATCCCAAGGCAAAGCTTTGAGTTTGCCATATACATAAACAACATTTGCATTGGTTTTGGAGTTTGACACGGTTTCTCAATTGCATTGGAGATGGCTTTTGGGTTTGGCTTTGATCTTTAGATTCGCGTAGTCATGCGATCATCTCGCTTTTGAATAGGAAAGGACTTTGTTCGTTTTACATCTTGGAACTGTTATGCTTCCGTTGATATCTGTGATAGTCCGACCTTGAGACGCTTCTCTTATGGCAATAGGCGGCATGGTGTTGTCACGATCCACTTCTAGAAAATCTACAAAAAGCAAAGCCAAATAGAGAGAACTTGTATCCTCAACCTCGAATACTGGCTCAGTGAGTAAATGTAAGGCTACGTCAATTGTCGAACAATCCATGGGTGACCAGGGTGATACCCGCGACGTTGGAGAATGCCAAGACTTTCCGACTCCCATCTCTTTTTGCGCGCCAACTTTATCGATGTCCAAACTATCTATTGCACGACTCAGGCATACAATCATTCTCGGATTCTGTTCATTGGCTACTCCATCGAAGTACAATTCTAGTGAGAATTTGATCTGCCCGCAATAAGACAAAGCAATCAGTCGAAACGTTTGATCACCAACCGAAACCCATCATCACTTTTCAGAGACTCCTCTTGGAAGCAATCCGGAAAAGTCACAGGATCATCTTCCCGGACTGGCCAAATCACCACCTCTCACTTTACAAAAGGACAAACCACATCGACCACCTTGAATTCACAGCCAAACTCCGACATTTGTCAAATATGCTAGACATCGGCAAAGAAACCCCCCTCCCAACGCCAAAATGCTACTTCACATGCACAACCCTACCAGCCTATCTAGACACCACCCAACAACCGACCAAAACCCCTCCATACAGTCTATTACACAGCACACCATACTACCACACCCTAACCCTTCTCACCCCCACATCTCCCCCTCTCAAACCCCAAGATGTGGAATCCAAGTATGCGAAAATCAACCTCCCACTACTGGAAATCTTAACCGGCGATTTCTTCACAAACAAAATCAAAAAGGGAAATGTATTATTGGTTTCCGCGCCTTTGTATCTTTCTTCTACATCTTCTTGTGCAATGTTTACATTGGTGGAGGGTGTGTTGACCATAACCTGCGATCGCGCGACTTACGAAAGAGCCGGCCTCCCCGGTACCCCGATCCCAGACCCTCATGCCAGAAAACACGGGACACCGAAATTCAAGATTGAGCTAAATCTAAGGCTTCCCTCTATGCTTGCTGGAAAGAAAGGATTCGAACGATTACTGCACGCTGCAAAATCAGTATTTATGGGGCAAATGACATGGTTATTCCACGATATTTCCAGCGACCTCTCCACCACCGACATTTCTCTAGGCCAAAATGTGGAAATCAAACACATCAAACCACAAACGGAAGAATTGAAGGATGTAATAATCCCACCCTTCCCAACCAACGACGCCGATGTTTCAAAATCCAATCAAGACGATGTCACAGAATTGCTCGAATGGCTTTCTCTGGCTGCTATTTCTTCTCCACGCATAGAGCAGGGAGATTTGGTCGATGAGATTATTTCCCGCTATGCTGTTCCCAATACCTCTGCCTCCACTTCCACTTCCACAATCCAAAATTTGACGAAAATAACATATACTGGATTCCTACCCGACACCGTTATAGCAAATATCTTCGCCAAACTCGTCATCGCAGCGAATAAATCTTGGTTTGCGATATTGGTGCAAGGGTTTGACGGAGACAAAGGGGTTGTGGTGTTGAAAACTCAAGATCAGAGGGCGTTGTGTTGGGATCTGGAAGGTTAGGTTGAGCTCAAAAGACACTTTTTTCGAGCAAAGGAAGGAAAAAGCGCATGTACTGTAAATGATGAGAAATACCCATCGAGTGTAATTAACAATCAATGAGAAATACCGCTGAGCGATAGAGTGTAAGCAATCACGATGACAGAGCTAAGAAGTGAAGATGTGGTCACTTAAGATACATGCATGCACTCAAGGAGCACATCCGTACAAGAAAAAAAACAAAAAAAACAAGAAGAATCGACTGAGAAAGAAGCCTGTCATCGCGAGAGAAAGAAAATCTGGAGAAATCCTGACTTGGGGGTTTTACTTGTATTAAATTACGACGATTGCGGTGTATTCATACACGGGGTCGATTATGGTATTTGTTGTCATCATCAAGGCGAGACACAGCGGAAAGAAGACATCATATCCTCATCACCGCCAATATACTCTTGCACCTTGGGATACAAGCAAATGGGTCTTCCTCTGCCGGTGGTCTGGTTGCCCATCAACATACCAGTATTAGGATCAACATTGGTGAGATTGACAGTGTTGAGTTGCTCCGGAGCAATGCCCTTCTCCACCCAATCGATCAAATCTTGCAAGACATTGGTAGGGAAATATCCATTGCCGGGTACACAATGTTGGGTTCCAGGAGCCAGGAAAAGACGGAAATAATCATCGACATTGGCGTCGAGTTCGCGGATGCGATCGTGATAGTATTGTGAGCCTTGGTATGGGATCAATTGATCGGTGTAGCCGTGCCAAGTGAGCAGTTTACCTCCTCGGTTTCTGAAGTTGGAGATATCCGGGTCGCGAGCGCTGACGATAGAATCATAGCGGTTAATGCCTTGGTGAATCAAGGTGGTGAAGTCGTCGCGGGTTAGGTTGCTCATGTTCAAAGTTGGGTCTTCGGCTACCCAGAGCTGTAGCCAGTCTTGGGGTAAGGAGAAGGGAGCGACAGTGCAATTGTTCTGGTCAGTGCAGGTAGTGTTGGCGACGTAGGACAGATCTGCGTCGGGGCCGTAGCCGTACCAGAGAAAACTGCCATCGGCGGCGCGGGGGCCTGTCCAGGTATCTTGAATGATCTTGACGCCCTCGGTGGTGAAGGTTTTGTTGGTGCCATCGCAGTTGTAGGATTTACCGATGAGGGTGAGCGGGTCGAATTTGCAGAGATCTGGGCGACTGGGAACTCCATCTACGAGACCGTCGAGTCCGTCACAGGCATTCAATGCAGCAGAGGTGATCGCCTCACGCTCACATGCAGGCACGGCATAGTCCGACTCGTACATGAGTTGGTGCGGGAACTGCATGCTTGGGAAGAATTCCGCCCAGTTGATGGCAGGAGCGAGAGCGACAATGCCATCGAAAGCGTCGGGGTATCTCTGGGCAATCATGTTTCCTTGGCGACCACCTTGGGAACACCCAACCCAGTAAGAGTGGGCAGCAGCTTGTCCATAGAAAGAGTTGGTAACACTCTTGCCAATGATAGAGAGGTCGTTCAAGACTACACTTGACCAGATGTTTATGCGGGCATAGTCAGGATTTCCCGGACTCAGCAGGGTCCATTCGGCTGAGCTGAACTCGAGAGTAGAAACACCGCCGTCAGTAGAAGCGACGGCAAAACCAGCATCGACAGGTGGGATGGTGGTGACCAGGCCTTGAGTAGCAGCATAACCACTACCTCCAGCACCTAGGAACCTGCCGTTCCATTCGGAGGGTGGTGGTAAGTAGACTTGAACGGTAATGTTGTGGTCCGGACCTGGACGGGAGTATTTGACGGTGACATTGCAGAAATCAACAGCATCGAACTGTGACTTTGTCCAGACTTGAATTGGAATTGAAGGCAGAGAGAAGTTTGTGACGGGAGTTGCATGCAAGCTCAAGATATTGGCACCGAAGACAGAAGGCAATGGAATAGACTGTGCAATGCAAGCACTTGCAAGAGAAGGCGCAGAGGCCATGAATGCATTCATAGACATGGCGGGAAGAGCTGTGCTTGATGGTGTACTACAAAGCGGAGCATCCTACCTGTTTATATAGACTTACAAGAATTAGGATACGTAGGTGGTGCAATGCCACTGTTTGAGTATCGGGCCCGACAAGACATGGCTGCTCTGTCGATGAGTGTATGATGTGGTAAGGAAAGTCAATTCAATATTTTGGCGGTTCGGCGACACGGTTGGAAGACGGCTACGGCAGGGCGACAAACCGGCGGAAGGCGACGAGGCCGACGGGAGTCTGAAATAGAAGCACAACCGTCGTCCGTCTAGAAAGAGAAATGGAAGGTCCGGGTCAGGAATGCGGGGTGGAAGGAGCTGCGTGCATTGACCACCCGAGTGGCTGCCGATTTTCGTCACCATCGAAATAATTCCTGCCCATCCATCAACACAACATCACGAGCACTTCGTCGCAATGGAGTCAACACCCCCAGCATCAACAGGCGCGCAGCCGCCAGTCACCATTGTCTGCGTCGGTATGGCAGGCAGTGGCAAGACGACCTTCATGCAGCGCATCAACTCGCATCTGCACTCGAAACAAACACCGCCCTATGTCATGAACCTCGATCCCGCCGTGCGCAAAGTCCCCTTCGACTCAAACATCGACATCAGAGACAGCGTCAACTACCGCGAAGTCATGAAACAATACAACCTCGGCCCCAACGGTGGCATCCTCACATCGCTCAACCTGTTTGCGACCAAGATTGACCAAGTCTTGAACATCCTGGAGAAGCGCTGCTTGCCGGAAAACCAAGAGAAGGGAGAAGAACACAAGGTTCCCAAGCACGTTCTGGTCGATACACCTGGCCAAATTGAAGTCTTTGTCTGGTCAGCAAGTGGAAGCATTCTGCTCTCTTCCCTCGCCTCGTCCTTCCCTACCGTCCTCGCCTATGTCATCGACACTCCTCGCACTACTGCCTCCACCTCAACATTCATGTCAAACATGCTCTACGCAATCTCAATCATGTACAAGACTCGCCTACCAATGATCCTCGTCTTCAACAAGAACGACGTCAAGTCAGAAGAGGAGGCAATCGACTGGATGCGCGACTTTGAGTCCTTCCAAGAAGCTCTCCGCAGGGAGGAAGAGGAAGAAGCAGAAACAGGCGCCGGCGGTTCAGGCTACATGGGCTCTCTCCTCAACAGCATGAGCTTGGTGCTCGAAGAATTCTACAACAACCTCTCCGTCGTGGGTGTAAGCAGCATGACCGGCGCCGGCATCGACGCCTTCTTCGAAGCTGTGGAAGAGAAGCGCGAAGAATTCAACAAAGATTACAAAGCCGATCTCGACCGCAGAAAGGCTCAACGCGAGCAAGAAAAGGAAGCAAACCGTGAAAAAGAAGTCGCTCGTATGATGAAGGACATGCGCGTGGGAGGAAACAAGCGCGCACAAAAAGAAGAAGCCGAAACCGTTTCTGAAGCTGAAGAAGAAGATGAGGATGATGGTGCCTTGGTAGACAGAGATGAAGACGAAGATGTCAGTCAAGACACTCTGCAGAAGCGCTACCAAGAAGCTCTCAGTGCGGGTAACCAGATGTCTGGCGAGGATCTGAGTTTCGCCAAATATGTCCAAGCTGCCGGGATGAGTAAGAAGTAGATTTGACTTGTTCTTTCTCTCCCTATCTTTCAGCGCAAATTCAAACGATGTTATGATACCCCCAATCACCCTCCTTCGCATCTACCCAAATTCTATCTTTCTCTCAAGTCTTTCTTTTCAAGAGTAGAGTTTATTCTCGGACGTCAATAAAACTCAAGACTACCCGTATTTCGAAAATCCAATATCTGGAAGAAGAAGAAGAAGAAGATCATGGCATTCAAGACGTTTGGATAAGAAGACAGTTTGGCATTAGCCTTTGGTTCCATTTGATGAGGATGAACTAGATACAAGATTGATAAAAAGCAGATATGGAGAATGTCATGTGTCATGTGAGAATGGTCGTGAGACGTTCAACCCTTGCCTATCATAATTTCGTGTTTGGATCCAATCCGCTTACGCCATATCAGGAAACACAGGAGAGACAGCAAAAAGGAAGAGGATACAACAGGAGAAAAGGAGAAAAGGAGAAAAGCAGAAAAGGACAGGGTGAAGGAAAGGGAAAAGGACAGGATTCGAGGAAAAAGGAGAAAACAAATCGCTGCGTTGGGCGTGGAGATGGTTGGGTCGTGGTTTGTTCGTTAGTGTAGTGCGTAGTTTCGTGTTTCGTGTGGTCATTTGTATGGAAAGTCGTAGTATTGGTTTGTCGTGTGTCGTTGCGAGTCTGTTCTCGCATATATGCAGTCGTGTGTTTCGTTTCTCTTCATCATCATATCCAAACATCCAGTCATCTCATCTCCAACAGAAAAAACATTACAAACAGAAAAACACCATCGTATCATCATCATCATCGTCATAATCATCATCAGCATCACAGCGACTGTTTTTCGCCCAATCTTTCTGCTGTCGTTCTAGGACAATCATATATCATCCATCAATCTCCTTCAATCATATTCATTTCCGAGTTTCTGGCAGCAACGGCTCTTCTGAACTCGCGAACCACGTCTTCGGGGATTTGTTCCCATAGCAGGCTTCTGGTGTAGATTTCGGCTTGACTGACGCCTCTTTGCTCTCTCATCTTGCCTAGGGCTTCTGCTAAGTTGGGTCGCAGGCTTTGTGCAGTGGGGAGAGGTGGGATTGGTGTGTGGGAGGGATAGGTGGTCAGTGCCGCATACTGTGCTGGCGTCATAGAGAAAGCTTGTTCTGCTTCTTGAAGGGAGGTGGGGGCGGTGAGATGGTGGTGGAGTGTTTGCATGTTGTTATGTTGGGCTGGCCAAGTAGTGGTTGTTGCGGGGGTGGAATATTGTTGTTGGTGGGAGGAGGCGAGGTCGGGAAGGAAGAGTGAAGCTTCTTTGGGATTGTCTTTGAGCAGATTGTTCAGGACTTCCGTACTTGCTGCTCTGACATCTTCGGGCATCTTCGGGATGATTGATGTTTGGGACGTCGAGGTGTTGGATGTTGAGGAGGAGCGAGAGGCCACGAAAGCTCCACACAGAAGCAACATGAAGAGAATTCCCGAGGCGACTGGTTGTTCCGCCGTCTTTGTGGTGGTATCTTGTTGTTGATGTTCCAGTTGTTTTGGCGGCTGGATTGTAGCGAAAGACTCCGCCGTATCGCCCAGGTACTCGGTGTCCTCGCTTCCATGCACATTGATAAACTTGTCCCAAGGATGATCTTCAATAGCCAGTCCATCCATCTCCAGATTGAAGTCGGTGAAGCCGGTACTACTCGGTCCTTTGCTCATGGCTGGCGCAATACTTTCACCCTCAAATTGTTCAAATTGCTCGCGGTACCAGCGAATCTGTCCTCTAAGATTCGCGGTCTCTTTGGTATGGTTGCAGATCAAATCTTCTTTCTCCATGTGTAGAGTCTGGATGTCTGCGTGAGCCTTTGCGTGTTCGGCGGCAAAGAATTGTTTCTGAGATTCGGCGGTGCTGAGCTGAAGGCGTAGTTGTTCGACCTGAGTGGCCAGGGACATCAGCTTGGTTTCGAGGTGTTTCTCCTTTTGCTCCAGATTTTCAGTGTGCTTCTTCTTGCGCTGACGAGAGGCGAGACTGTGATGAATAAATCAGCTTTTGAGTGTAAAAGACAGGATGGAAGGAACATGGGTTACTCACGCTGCTTCTCTGTTTCTCAAAAGTCGCTTCTGTGCTTTCAGTTGCTTCATTTCGTCTTCGTCAACGCATTCTTCAATCAAGTCATCAATGTTCTCGAGGGTGATCTCCGAGGGAATAGGTATCTTGGCATTCTTCTTTCGAATGCCATCGCGATGTTCCCGTCGGAGAATGGGTTGATGACGGGGTTTGATTGGCTTGACGTCTGCTGACTTGAGAGGCTTATTGGGTCCAGTCATGTCCATCCAGTCGGGATGCGAAGGAGGTGACAGTGACGCTTGTGGACTCGACACATGATGTGCTTGGGGGAAGGCATGACCGTGTATCGGCGTAAAGGCTGATCGCTCAGACGGAAGGCTTCCAGGAAAGGGTGAGTTTTCGTACTTGGCTCCTGGATAGCTTTCAAAGCCTGTAGTGTCTACAGATCCGGCCGGCGACATCATCCACTCTTGAGACGCATGCGAATAGACTTGTGTGTGATCATGTTGAACGTAACCACTGTTGTCGCCTTGTCGAAATGCATGTGACTGATCGAAAGCAGAACCAGGATAAATTTGCTTATGATCCCAAGAAGTCGAAGCATCGTTCAACGCACCAGAATTTGTCGCGACAGAGTCTTTCCGGAAGTTGTGGCTGGTAGAGTTGTTGCGCATCATGGCGACATTGTTGATCGATTGATCTGCGTCGGGTTTATTGTCTCGATAGTATTCCGTGGATTGATTTGATTGTTGAGGCGTGTCGTAATTCAGGTGATTGGCATTCATATCATAACCAAAAGGGTGAGGATGTGAAGGGTGGAAAGCCATAGCGGGGCGTTGTTGTTAATATCCACGCCGCAGATGCGAACCCTGTTCGGCGAAGAGGCGGTGTGGAGTAGCGAGGCTGGGGATATGATGATGATGTTGAGAGACAACAACCTCGGAAGATAATCAAAGGTGTGTGGGAGCGAAGGTATAGAGATGTTTTGAAGTGCGTGATGTATTTATCGTGTGAATCGTAAAGGGAAATGAGCGTGCTTTCATAAGAATACTTTCATGTGGTCGTGGAGTGAATGACCGAGTCAAAAGGGTAGAGAGGTTATCAGCATATGAAGACCAAGGTTGAATAAGTAGCTATGCACAAGACAACCATAAGGCTGTCATGGCCCGATCGATTGTGTGCTCTGCTTGTTTCGTCTTCGCTGCTGCCCCACGTAACCAGGAAAAAACCATAAGATTTGATGAGAGCGCATGCGAATAATCGAAGAGCGCAGTGCAGCACTTCCCCCCAAGGGTTGGGAGCTCAAAAGGATGTGGATGAATAGTGTCGTGCAGAATCAAGGGCGCGCCGATACGGGAGCATGCCGGTTCGTGCGATTGCAACAATGATAATGATACTACCTTCCTTTGGCCGAGCCGCGCGGGCACCCCATCAGGATAGTTTCCTTTTCCACCCAAGACCGTGACACGGCACGCGGGATGCGATATACCTGTGACTGCTTGAAGATGGACCCTCACACACGCGTTCAGGCCGCCGCCGGCAAGTGTCATCCACAGGCATATACAAGCCCTGCCCTCACAAGATCACGAAAGGTATTCGAGTAATGCGGGCATGCGTAGTGCGCCTCGTGAGTCGGGCATGTTTGCATGAGAAGAGGCGGTGCGGGCTGGCTATCGATTGGCCAGAGCGAATTCGCAGCAGGTCAAAGCGACCAGCCACCCCATGTCTCGTCCAAGAGGCCAGAAACGAGCCCCTCTCAACCGAAGTCACGAGTTTTGTCAAGAAGCGATTCGTCCGGTCTTACAAGTACAGTACATGTTTCCCTTGGGAGGATTTTGGCGACCGCCACAGGATTCTGGCAGGGATGGCGACATGTGTCTGGGCGTGTTGAGACAGAAGCCAAATTGATGAAGGACGTTCGGCTTCTCTCGCATGAGCCATGAGGGTTCGAGTTTGCGCGGTGCAGGCAGCAGCAACACACCTGCATGCCTGCCATGAGTCGGAAGATCGGCGTTCCCCAGAAGAGCCCATCATGCAAGTCTATTGCTTGAAGGACGTCCAAGCAAAGAAAAAATCACCCACCTGACCCTGAACACGGCGGTTGCTGTCACTCCCAGCTATCCAGTTTAGCAACGATCGGTTCAGCCGCGCGCAGTAAGCGAGCATGTTGGGCAGTAAGGAGGATAGGGAGCAAAAGGGACCCAGTTCCTCACATTCAACCGCGCCGGATGCAAGGACGAAAAACCCGCTCCGAATCAGAAAAGGCCTTCTACCCGCTCGGTGTTTCTCAGGCGTGTACCGACATTCAGCCACATCGATCTGTGCGCAACTCTTCGGGTGCGTACAGCTGTTTTGGCGTTTTTTTTGCTTTGCGACAAAAGGAGAAGAAGTAGAGAAGGCATGTCGTTTCGTCACACACACGGTCGTTGCAGCGAAACAGCATAAAAAACCGTTTCTGATTTTCTGATTTGCCGAAGAGGGCCGCTCCCTTCCCGCTGCCGCCCGTAACCTTGACCTTGATACAAGTCAGCAACGACACTTCAACCCCTTGTCCCTGTTGCTGTGCTGACAGCCATCTTCCAAGCCTGAAAATATATTCCGCCATTTCTTCTCGCTTCCGTTTTTTTGATCCCTTGACTGAATTTGCCTTTGCTGCCCGAAGAAGGAACACACACACACACTCAGATGACTTGAAGTTGTTTCCAAGACAAGATTCCCCGAATCTCCCGCATGACCGTTAATAACCAATCGCAATGGCCATTTGCATGTTGTGTTTTGGGTAGCAATAACACCATTGGTCCGGCGGGATGGAATACCTTTTTGCTTTGCCTCGGGGTGATTTTTCTATTTGGTCGCGAAAGAGTACTGTTCTTTGTTTGGTGAAACGAGATGGCTCCATCGAATAATCTGGTAAGCTAGCAAGTATTGTATCAAAATGTCATTGGTCGGTGCTTGAAAAATGTTTTCTCCCAAAGGGGCGTATATGTGGAAAAGAACACCCTTCTTTGGTGCATTTGTTTGTTGTTGTTGCCTTTCTGACTTCGTTCACGCGGCACGAAGACCATGTCAGGCAAGTATGGTTGGGCTCCGAATTTCTCAGCTGGCCATGAATGTAGAAATATCGTTGGGTAGAGGCTTGTATATGCCTGTGGATGACACTTGCCGGCGGCGGCCTGAACGCGTGTGTGAGGGTCCATCTTCAAGCAGTCACAGGTATATCGCATCCCGCGTGCCGTGTCACGGTCTTGGGTGCAAAAGGAAA
>Ga0115846_100830_pt1 | contig 15307 bp, 22 predicted proteins | sample InSIn5gowninarea_2_FD_83860 | JGI IMG/M metagenome (GOLD analysis project Ga0115846, IMG submission 83860)
TGCACTTAGACCTTGCTTTGACAACTATGTAACACATCTTTGCTGGGTATATACTGTGGTGGATTGGTAAGTGCTTCCCGAGTGATGGAGTTTTGTTGTGCATCATACATTGTGCCTCGAGCTCCTTTTGTATATCGTGCTCGCGTTTTGAATCCGGCCATCGTCTGCGTGCTTATGTTATGACTCGCAGCTGGTGTCTGGCGTTCTCCTGCCCAATTCAATGACCATGTGTCGCATATGCAAACAATCACGAGAGTCGAACGATCGGTTTGCAACAACACATGAGTGGTGCCATTCAAAGTAGACAATGTACCAAATTCTAACAGGGATTGCAAACAGCTCGTTTTGACAGGAGCTCGAATCACTATTTCGTGCATCAGTTCCACAAACCAGGCGCCTGATCAAGATCCGATACGTTTCGCCCTCAACCAAGCTTGGATCTTGAGCCTCTCATCCTGTCCGACAACGCAAAGCTTGACTGGTCCCGTCTCTCCAAACGTCTGCACGATTCGAGGCAAAGAATCCATTCCGGCGACCTCCTGCACCTTCTGAGCAGTATCAAGCATCCCACCGAGCTTGAACACAAATAAGTCCTGCCCTTCCTGACGACTCAAATTGACATCGAGTCCTTGAATAGTCGTGCTCTGAGTCTCAAGAACATCCTCTAGTGTCTGAGCATGCTCATATGCTTCTTTGTCGTAGCCCACTGGTTCGAAACGATGACGGATGAGATCCCAGTGGGCATCGGAGACGTGCTCTCTGCTCACATCGGCACGATGAGCTTCGATCAACGTCCGAGCTTCGTCACGGTTGTAGTTGAAAAGGGTGCACCAGCGTTCGATGTCTTTGCCGAGGACTGCATTATTGTCAAGTTCATTTGCGGCCTCAGCATTGGCGGCGAGACGCTGAAGCTCGGTCCAGGGATCGACTTCATCCATCGTGACTGGTTTGCTAGGACTTGGAACGCGCCTTGCTAAGTTTAGGGGACGTGAAAATCTGTGACAGAGTGGACGTATTCATTCATTTTCGACACCTATCAAGGCCCTGCAATGACTCACCATTCGATTCTGCTTTGGCAGCATCGCAGAGTATCAGGCGCTACTCTTATCATCAGCTGTTAGGCCGTGCAAACATCGGACATCGCTGGCATTATGTGATTATGATTAAAGAATTGACGTCAATGAAGCTGCGACCAGACCTGGATGCGTTTCTGGTGCTCGAGCTCTACAGTAGTGCCGAGCACGGTGACCGTGGCGGCCTCGAGACGCAGATTGCTTGTCTTATCGGCCGGGCGGGATGCGCGAACTGACGACATGGTCTGTTACAAAAGAACGTCGCTCTGGCTTTGGAGTATACACGAAAGATACTCGATTGAGATACCCACAGCTCGCAGTCTTTCTGAATGTAGTGTATCACTCCTAATAAACTGTCTTTCCTCATACTCTCAGTATTGCGAGCTGCTACACCTTGTGCGCGATTCCCTTCTGCCGGGGCAGCATCTTTCTTATGCGGAATCGTGAATATGGGTGTTCTTAAGAAGCAGCTGTTGGATCTTCCTACAGAGGTAGGTACGTGATATGAGAAGCGAAAAACATGTAGCAGCCTGCTGATCGTGGTCTTTCAGATCCTTGTCCACGTCCTCACTCCTTTCGCAACCCACGAGCTCCTTCCTCTGACCCTTATTTCTACCCATATACATAACCTCGTGCTACGTATCCTTCACTACAGACTTCTACTCGCTGCTGCTGCCCCAGAATACAAGATTTTACTTGAAGCATACCATCCCGCGCGACGCTATACAAGACCATACCTCTTCTGTGAGTACTTGGGCACAGACGGCCTGTCTTCACACCACGAAGGAGAAGGTTCCCTCTATGACGATTGCGAAGGAGTAGCTGGACGACTTGGAAAACTAGGGGCATTGTATAGCAGGTTTCGTCCTGAACATCCGGACGTCGAAGGCAACATAGCAGCGCGCAGGATCGCAGGAGCCACACCAATCCTTGCAGCACCAACCCAAGGTACAGGCGCAGAAGCCTCTGAAGCCTGGAGTCAGAGTGCGCCAGTCGTGACTCCAGTCTATCGAAATGCTGGAGATGGTGGGTCCAAGAAGGTCATACATACCATTAATCTCGACAGCGGCGAGCTGTTTGGGCAGTTCTGTGCATACGCGAGTCTTGTTCGACTTGGCCCGAGGAGGGGTGTGTTCCTGAGCACTATGAACATCGTGGAGCCAGGGCAGGGAACAATGCGTGTCTGGAGGCAGTGGCTCATTGACCGGAGTCGGGAGCTGTATGAAGCTGAGAACAGTGGGACCTCAGGAAAGGAAATCGAGACTACCTCGACTTTGAGAACACCTAATTTTCGTGGAGATCCGACCATTCTGTGGACGGATTACAAAAAGAATGTCGGATTGAGGATGAGAGTCAGACATAGAAATCCCGCTGCATATGATATGAGTGCAGATGATCTAGAAGATGAACCATTGGCCTGCGATGTTGAAATTGCAGGTAAGTACAGCTGCCACTCGTCCTTCGTGCTTCCGGCTGACACAACGTAGAGTTAGTTGTAAGAACCACGCATTTAATGCTGGCAGTGGAAGATTCCGTGGAAGCAATGAGTCGTGAGGGCATAGGTAAAGCTCTAGTGTTTGGCACTTTTGTGCAGCGAGTATTTTGAGAACGCTAGCGTTTTTGTCAGGTACATTTGTTACCAGCGATTCTCGGCATCTATCTATGCTCTAACTACAGGACAACGATTCTGACTTATATGTCTCACAGGTAGAATGGCCTACATTTCCTGGACCATGTCGAGGAGGGCTGAAGATGAGACACAGAATACCATTTGAGTGAGTTCAAGTGTCTGCCTGCATTGATTTCTTCGACGCTTTCAGCCCCTCGAGCATTCCCTACTCTAGCAATTCGACACTCCATCAAGGTCGTGTTGACGGTACCCGGTTCTCGAACTAGTTCAATGTAAGAGAACTGGTTTGTCGAATCCTTACGACTCGCAAGCAAGGTTTGAAGCGGGTCGCCAATCACTCTCGACAGCTCCTTCAGACTAAGCTGCAATACATCTATCCTACCAGGATTTCCAGGTTCCCGGAGCCAATCAGCAAGACGTTTGTCAAGACGATGTTCTGCCACCTTGTCCATATCGACTGGTGTCTCTGCTACCTGTTTTAAGGCAAGCATCCCGCCAGGACTGCGGCGGTGGCCACAACCCTCCTTTTGGACCAGTGACTACTGAGATTGTCCATTTTCTCAACCACAGTAAGCAGGTCCCGCTGTTTGAGCATATTATGAGCTGACACTCGTAAGTATTCAACCTTTCCTCCCTTTGCATCTCGAGCCACATATCTGCAAGTCATCTTCGCAATCCACGTCATTCTTGTGATCAAGCAGTCACAATCAACGTGCTGGATTCTCAGGACAGAAGTTGCAACCAGGCCAGATCCAACGTTGTAAATAGATATGGTCGGTGGCAGGAAACTCAAGAAGCTCGACTCGTGTAAATAAGGCTGAACGAATCAGGTTTGAAACACGACGAGGCATGCTACAGTGTATTGCAGCCATATCCCCATGTACCAGACACCTACTTCGCTCCTTGCGACCTTACATACGCGCTTCTCAGTCTATTCCACCAATATAACTCCTTGAACATTAGACTAGTCACAGTGTGCTGCAACAAAACTCCATCACTCGGGAAGCACTTACCAATCCACCACAGTATATACCCAGCAAAGATGTGTTACATAGTTGTCAAAGCAAGGTCTAAGTGCAAATTTGGGCATGTTTTTGATGCTGTGGCATGTTGGCGCCAGTGTCAAAATGCAGCTCAGACAGCCTACCACAGTGACATTTGGAGGTATCGCTGCCCGAAGGCATCCGTCAAAAGGGAGCATGTCTTTATTGTTGGAGAAATGATGGAGGAGCGGGTGGACTATCCTGATTGCGGTACTTGTCGCGATCTTGAAGGGCGCCAATGGGGTACTATCAAGCAGCAAATTCTGAACAGAAAAGAAGCCATAAAAGACTTCTATACCCAGATAAGTGATCAAGAGAGTTATGCCGTGGCAAGGGCCGACATTGGGGATCCACAAGACATGTATCTTAGAAATATCATCGCCTACAAACAGTCTATCCAAAAACTCAGGGAGGATATTGTGAAGCTACAAGCGGAGCTGCTGGATGAGGAGCTGCTGGAGGACGTTGTCGTTCTTGTCGGGCAGTCGCAAGCAAGACTTCGCCAATATTTCAGCACTCGTCTCGAGTATGACGAGGAACGATTCTACTACGGTCCCGTCACTCATGGGGAACGACGTGTCTTGCTCGAGCTCTATCGAGGAAATTCAGGCAATTCCGCATACAAACTGCCAGAGCATTTTCCCGATGATACATGGTTAAGCGACCAGTGTACTGAGTATGGAGTAGTTAAATGGGAGCCACCGAACACGCCAAACCGGTTCGATCGGCGATGATCACACAGAGCAGCACAAGCTGATTTCGCCAGGATTGAGAGCTCCGCACAATAACGGCCGTGCTGTATCTCCAGTGCCAGGATTTTCATCATTCAGCAATGCTGGTCACCTCGTCGTCTTGTTGATACAGCGCTTGGCATGACGGATTTCAGTCTGCGGGTTCAAGGATAGATTTGATTTGCTTGCACTTGCCAACATTCTGCTCAGAGCCAGCTTGATGCCTGTTTCTTGAAGCCGTGGCGGTACATATGGCCTTCAGCTTTCTGTGTCAACGTTAGAATTCCATGCAGAACTTAATTACCACAACATATTGTCAATGAAACTTGTGATTACTGCTGTGTCAACATTGTTTTCATGGTTCTGGTTCCGTTCTTCGCTTGCTGCAGACCTTGCTCTCAGTGTTTCCCTGGGCGTGATCTGGATAGCGAAGATAAAAAATGCTTCACAGTGTTGATACGAACTGGCCCAGATAGCGAGCTTCTCACATATAGCGGCTGTTAGGTATTTTCAGCCAAGCCTAGAACTCACAGTGTTCGTCATTGCCAAGAGACCAAATGATGCCTTCTCCCCTGTGCTCAATGATGTGATCATGATTCCGACGAACGGTTCCTTATAAAGCACAAGAACGACCCAGGTCAGGCTCTCCAAAAAATTGTTGACATCCTACACATACTACTTCTGATAAGTGCGAAGCAGCCACTTCACTACCAGACCTATCAGTCAAACACATCCTTATCATTTTACAAATAGTAGTGTTCTCAATGTTGCCAATTGTTCACCACTTTGTTTCAAGCTCTTGAGCACCGCCTCTCCTAATCCAACGACTGAATCATTACACCGCCATACGACTGTGCGTCGCGACCCCCGTCTGGTGCTCTGTGAACGGTGGTCGAAACTCTGCCTCTATTCCGACCGCAATCAAGCTGTAGGGCCAGAATCTTGAGATGCCGATCCTAAGGAGAATGCCACTGATTCCGCCCATAAGATCGACAGCTTCTGGCCCCCAGTCCATGTAAGACGAGCTCGACAAGGATTTGGCACTTTCAACTTGTTCCAATGCTGCGAATGACCATTGACGTCATTCACTCACACGCTGTTCTTATCCTCGCTGGCTGTCCTTATCCTCGCTGGCTGCCCTCGCTGCTGATCGAGTATCACAGGGACCAGCATATGTACCCGTTAACCTCGACCCCCTAACATCGAGCTACAGATAACATCCCCTATCATACCGTGTAGAGCAACATAAACGCCTCAGAAAACCCCTACTAAATCAAGAACACGTCAGCCTTCAACTATCAATCATGACAAACTCCAGCGACACAGGCCTAACCGGCGCCGCCAAGTTCGTCACATCCACCCTCGGCAACACAGTCGGCGGTGTGTCCCGCACCCTCGGCAGCGTAACAGGTGCTGCGACCCGCGGCATCGGCGGTACAATTACCAGCGCGACGGGCTCAGCCGGCAGACCCGTTGGTGATGCACTCGCCAATGCCGGGACTGGCCTCGAGAACGGAGCTAGAGATGTTGCGAAGGGGGTGGAAAATGCGGGGGAGTGGAAAAGTGGGAGAATGGGGAGGAGGTGGCAATTATAGGGGTTGAAGGTCTCCGCTGTTGGAACGAACGAAGTCATGATTGAGATAAAGAACGTTGTGGACAGGATCAAGGACGTCGGAGCGTCTGATGTGGCAGTTTTGTGGCTTTCAAAGTAGAGCCGCAGTAGCAGAAGTCCTATGAATCTGTCGCTGTTTGTCCTAGAGCCTTATCGTAGCTCTTCCTACCATCAGCCGGATACCTGGTACCTGACCATATCTCATCCAAGCTGCTCTGAGTATAGTTATCTATGTCAAACATTATGGCCAGACTAAAACAATTTCGCGACAAGTTTGTCCCCCATTACCTTGATGCTGTCCTCGAAGTCCTTAGCATTCTTCGCGGTCCACTTGGCACCTTTAGCACCAGGCACAGTGTCTGCAGTCGTTCCCTTGAACGCGACGTACATGACGTCTTTCCCGTCATGGCCTTTGTCACCGTTCAAGTTCTCGCCAGGGGAAAAGCCACCCGCTAGGACGTTGCCGCACTTTCCTGGCTGTAAGGATGTCAGTGACGACTGGATTCTAACGAGGTTAAACCGTGTACCATGTGATCACTGTAGAGCTTTGCAAGATTCGTTGTAAGGGTGTAAGCATTGGGCGAGACGAAGAAGGCTGTGACTGCCATTGTCACTTTGAAGAAGAGCATGATTTCGAGCTTCCAAGTACGAAGCTAGAGCTTTGAAGTATCAATAGAATGTTTTCTTGAAGAATCTTTCAGCCAAGTGACAGGAAGAATTTGATCTTTATAGGTACCTCGCCTTGAAAGCATGGTGAGGCTTGCCGTTTCTCATGCTTCAACAGCCTAGTTCATGGGTATTCACAGCCATTGCTCTCCTATCCACTCACCAACATCAACACGGAAAGTGGCTGTTCTGTTGTCGAACAACAATTTCTGTCATTCTGTCCGTAACCGAGCATCTCGAGATGATACTGAAGCTGGCCAGAAAACCCCGTCTAAATTTCTATCTCGTCTTGTCACACCTCAAAAGCCATAAGTGGAGTTAGACAAACGCTAATGCAGACGTCACAGACAAGAATGCTTACTTCTCACCGCTTATGTGGATTCAGAGCCATGTAATGGGATGGTTAATAGACTCGTGAGCAATGTGAAGTTGCATATTGAGTACCTGACATGCTTGAATGTTGTTTCAAGTGCACATCTTGTAATACCAGCGCTGTTAGAAGGCAAATGATCGTTCATCTCATGCGTCAAAGATCTTGTGGCGTGCTTCCGCATTCCAACCGTCCAACATCGAGGTCTGTTGGAGGCACGGAACAAGAATTCTTGACAGCAGGTATTCCCAATCTTGCACAAGTCAAAGAGCACTACGTTGCAATGCCGCTTGGCATGTCGTGAGTGCACAGGTATTTGTGTATCGGCGTGGTTGCTGGACATTCAATGTGTTGCCGTCGACGAAGCCTAGGCGTCCCGCTTAGCCTCAGTTCCTGCTCAACATTACACGTCCTTGTAAAGTATGCTAGCGTAAGTTGTGATGATAGACGTATCTCCGGTGCTCCGCCACCGTTGATTCGTCGCAAACCGCTGCTGACCATACACGAACGACATATTGTAGCGTAAGCTGTTACAATGGATATAGCTCAGATGCCGTCGATGACAGTCCAGAACGAGCAGAAGGTGCTGTGCACCGTTAAACTTACAGAAAGACCGGAAGTACTCAGGCGGCCTTAGGCTTGGCAACTGCGATGTTACAAATAGAGATGAAACACGTAGAGGAGGTCCTGTATTGCGAGCACTTGGACAATCCTTGGTGCTCCATGCTCAAGTCTTTGTCACGCCCTTTCTCGATGCTAGGAACCAAATACCTATTCTTGCCATCTGACCTCGCCCTGTCTCCACAATCCAGAAGGATCGTCTTTTTCTCGCCATTACCATTTCTCCCTTCCAAGAGATCTCCCAATTCTATACCGAGCTCAGTCAGGCTGCTTCAAGGTGATTGGCGTTGACTTCTTCTGCGTGAATGACCTTTCCTCCCCTCGAAATGTCGCCGGATGAGGAACTAACCGCCGCTTAAGTTCCAAGTTCTCGTCGTTGTAGAATACAGCCTTGCAACCATCCTGGACGGAACAGATCATACGTTGTGAGATGATCCGAACATGGGCCAGATCGCACAAGTTTTCTGGTGACACTATAAAGGGTTGCATTCTCCAGGCGTATCGGCAGATTCGTTTTGGACTTTTCTGTCCACTGTGAAAGCACAAGAAATCTGACTTGTACTCGTTGCAATCCTCTTAATGCAGAGCGAAGGTTTTTGTGCCTGCAGTCTGCCATGAACGCGGGTATCCGACACTCCCACAGTTTAGAAAGAAGCGACTGAGAGGAAGTCGACCAACACGTTCCTGACTGCAAGCAAAGTAGTATGCAATTGTGTCAAGCTTGGTAGCAAGTGCCACTAGTGGAAAAATATTGTCCCCACTTTCTTTGTTTATTGACATTTGGATGTCTGATTCTCCTCGGATCTAGTGCTGGCCAAGCCACAGGACTATTTTAAACCAGCTGTGTTGGTGCACTTTGACGACAGGAGTCACACCCTGCTCCATGTTTCATGGCAGGACAATATCAACTTTGGTGTATTTCACTGAGACTCTCTGTTTGGAATTGGGCTAGAAGACATGAACTCCTCGACAAGCTCCATGTCAGCATGTTGCTTGCCCAGAGATGCGTCATGCTCGTCCATCAAATCGTCCAACTCATCTGTTTGAACATTAGGAATCGGCGAGGATGATACAACATTGTCAAGTTCTGGCACTTCCTCGCTGTTGGGCAGTGCATCTGTTGTGCTTTGTGCATTGGTCTCGAGGCCTGCTACTTCCATCGCTGGGAGCTCGGGCTCAGGCACGTTCTGTTGCTTGTTAAGAAGAATATCAAGGTCAACCATGTCGTCTTCGTTGACTTCCTCCTCAATGGCCTTGTCAGGTGTAGCATGAGCAACCGTGGCACTGACGTCCTCCTGAATGTCGTCGTTAAGCAATACATCCAACTCGTCTTGTTCTGCTCCAGCCCGCCTTGATAGTGCTGTATCGTCTACTTGTTCTTTGTGATTTTCGTCGAACGCTGACTGCTCTTGGTTAAGCATAGCTTCAAGTTCGTCTTCGTCTGCACGTTCCCTTGTTACCACGTGTGACGAATTTTGTTTCGCAGACCGGTCTTGTGCTAATAAAGCATCTAAATCGTCTTCTTCCTCGGAGTCGACCTCGATCGTGCCTTTCTTTGCTGATGGCATCGAAGTGTCGTTCCCTTGCGCCATAAGGGCCTCGAGTTCGTCGTCGTCAGGTCCACCTTTATTGCCGACCTCCACCTCCCCATCTTCCTCATCATCATGTGCTCCGAAGAACATTGCTCCCGAATCTTCATCTTCCATGTGACCGGTGTTGATTTGCTCTCTCGGCGACAAACTTGGGCCGCTAGCAATTTGTTCAGCGTCTTGTCTTTCCATAGCCGCATCCACATCTTCTCCTCTCACATAGCCAGGCTTGCCTTCGTTGATCCAGATCTTCCTGTAGCTCTGCATCCTCTTTGTATGGCCAGCCTTTTCGACAAGTTGTACCGCGTCAGCGAATTTGGCTCTTGGATAGAGATTGTCCAGCCACATCTGGTAGTAATTGAGCAATTTCGCAGCATCAGTGAATTCATACCCTTTGCCTTTCAAACGCAACTTCTTCTTGAAATCTCCCGATCGCACCAGTTTCCTCATCTTGGGTATTCCAGGCTCGGAGAGGAGTCTCTCGGCATCAAGCTTGGGGATTATCTTGCGTTGCTTCGTGATTTTGACTTCCTCGTCCACTTTGCCAAAGATTTCCTCGTCTGCTTTGCGCTTGCGTGGACTGAGAGTTGGCTTGTCGTCGCGTTCAGCATTTCGTGGAGGTTTGTCCGCGAAAGGGTCATCGTCTGTGTCGAAGACTGCATCATCAAGCAGCAGGTCGTCGACCGTTCGATTAGTCAACAGATCGACGTCCATCGTGTTGCAGGGCAAAGTTTAGAGACTGGTTAAGTGTTATGTCGTCAAGTATAGGTCTTAGAACCGCGCCCACATCCTGATGATCCGAGTAAAAGAAGTACTGTCTTCAATCGGCCAGAGGTGACTATGATCAGCATTTCCAATATCACGTCCGACGCGACGAGCAAGAGACGCGTCGAGCAATTGTCGAAGACGCGTCTGGCGCAGACGTCATGCTCGGCCATGAGCACTAACTCGAGCTGGACTAGCGTATACGGCGCTTGAGCTTCGCTCAACCTTCCACCTCACAGCCAGCAGACTGCGGAGCTCGAACTTCACAGCAACTCGATGTACGAAGTATTGACGACTCCCAGCCACGCTCACCACCTCCAGCATGTCGGACATTTCCAAGAGCGGTGACTACCAGAAAGTTCAAGTGCCACCGAAGCGCATCAATACTGACTACCCTGTGTGTACGTCCCCGACTAGATTTAGAAGACAAACTGACGAGTATTGTAGATCATTGACACAGACCCGTACGTTGCCTGACCCGATCTTGAGCTATGCGATTGACGTAGGGACTACGAAAGGGATAAAATGTACTGACCGGACACTCGACAGGCACATCAGACGAGCTTTCGGGTATGCAAGGTCGTCTGACTGGGGTGTGGGAGCAGGAGCTGCAGCTCTGGGTCCCCTCTTCATGCTGACCACTGAACGCTACGCGCCTTCCTTTGCCGGCAAGGGTGCCTTCCCACCTATCTTCAGATTGTCTGTGGCAATCGGTATAACCGCCGGTCTTGGCCTCGTCTATCAACGATCGTGTCTGCGTTTCTATGGCTGGACAGAAAATGACAGGGAAGTACAGATGGACATGAGGGAGATGGTCGACAAAGTCAAGAAGGGGGAGCCGTTGTACGGAGAGTCCGAGTTGACGCCATATATGCAAGGTATTTCCGCCAGGAATTCCAGATACAGCTCGCTGTTTATGCATATTATTCCATTTGCCAACTTCACAAATCACAACCAGGTAAGCGGGAAGAATCATGCCGTATCGCTATGAATTCGGCCACTGACTCAAGAACAGCACGGTGCAGACACGGCGAAATACTATCAACAGGCGGAGCGGGAATTGGAATCCGAAAAACTGAAGAGGTGATAGGCATCGATCGATGGAGTTGAAGAATGCAGGAACAGCGAAGCATTAAACCTGGTGCTAGTATCGACTTACGCCCTGTAAATATGGCCGGCGTTCTACGGAGCAGAAATACTCTTCTGGTGATGACCAATGAGTCGTGACTGCCTCACTTCAGACCAGTGGTCTGCTATCAACATTTACAAAGACCTTCCTGATGCTCTTCTACGTACCCACACACAAATTGTTCTTTGCCGTCAATCGTCGAATATGGAACTCCGTGGTATCATGACCAGTGATATTGCTGCGAAGCCACAACATTGTATGTAACTAGGTACTCAGTCATCGAAATTGTGAGGCCAGCGAGCTTTCGGTGAAAAACAATCACTTCGGGGTTCTTGACGGCAACCTGCATGCACATGTCTCCAGCAATTTCCAGATACCGATGCTTTGTCTTGTCTTTCAGAAGTTTGCTACTTAGTTGTTGGGTGATAGGCAAATCATTTCTCTGAAGATAACTCCCAGGTGCATCAATCTATCAACCTTCCCCAGCGGATAGTGGTGTAGGTCATCACCAATATCAGTTAGCATTCCATCATGGATCTCCACACGTATCTCCAGAAACCCTATAAAATCCCGCCTCCTCTCTATTTCAGCTACCTATTCGAGAACGAGTTCGATTACGGCAAGGCAGTTTGGTTCTTTCATGATGGTGAGCTACCCTTATCATCTTCTACGCGGTAGATGCTAATCGCCGACAAACCTCGTAGTTGCAAGTGTCTCAGAAGATTTGATCATACCGACTCTCAAAACAGGCAGCAACACGCGTCTTCTCATTACGGCCTGCCAGAAGATACTGGCTTTCAGCAAGCCTCAGCTTCAGTTTGCCGAGCTAAATGCGGCTCAAGCCATAATCGAATCTCAATGGAACATTCAAAGAGTGTATCCTTCGAAGCACGAGGATCTTGTCGCATACGGTCTACCAGTGGATCATCATCTGTTCACGGGTCTTTCGATCCTCACCACCGCTGCTCATGCTAGCACAGGCCTTCATCGAAATCATGTTGCGAGCCTGCGAGACTTCGTTGGGTGGACTAAGACACTTCTAAAGGTCGCTAACGAATTGTTGGAGTTTCAAAATGCACATGGAGATAAGATCTTGGACAAACACTGCGTCGTGAAACTGGCCTGGTACCTTCCTATCCTCGATCTCGTTTGGCAGTATCCGAAGATCAAATACCATCGAATGGCTCAGATCCATGCTGAGATCAACAGCGTGGCACGTGGAGAGACTCCGTTGGTGGTTCGTCGCACGAATCTTGACAATGGAGAAGTAGAACTATTTGAGATGCATCGTGACTACTTAAAGGAGATCAAACAGAGCCTGGATTTGTTGACTCCACCAGAAAGCGAGACTGGTGAAGTGGAGGAGGTCGAATCAATGGTTGGACAGAAACGTGATGAGAAGGACGAGAACATTGACCTTGACAACGAGAAAGAGGAAGGTGCTCACAGTGATCCTGAGTTCGACAATGCTGACATCGAGAAGCTGCAACAATATGTTGAGAGCTTGGATCTGTTAAGGGACAACGCAGTGAACAGACTAGAGGAACTACGACGAACACATGACGAGCTGAACAATGAGCTGGCTACGAACGAGGCGGCCGATCTACCTTAGATCATCACACCACAAGATGACCCGTCATCGTATTGCTGAGGGGAATTGAGATACAAGCGTGAAACATTTTGTCTGTCTTTGTTCTGGAACAGATGACCACAGGCGTTCGGTGTTCATGCTGCACAGGAAACACAGAAGCAAGAGCTAGTAGACGTATGACATACAACAATCTGAAAGGTTAACTGCATTTCGTCCAATATCCTTGGTTGAGTGTCGACTGCAAAGGACCGCTGCCCAACGATCAAGCGTCCAGCTTGATGTCTTCGCGCACATCTTGTTAGTGCAGTGTGGGCGTTCAACAAGCATTTGTGAACATGGAGGAAGACCATGCACCACTCACTGGGTAAAAAGCAAAATATCGCCCAGAGCCAGGCTTATCCCTATTTGGAGTGGCGGGCCTTTTTCGGGAAGAGCCACACACACCACCACGAGACTAGCATCCCACGAGCCTTTGAACCCTGTCAAAACGAATGCTACCTCCTCTCTCTAATCACTCGCTGCTGCACGTTTTGATTTCCACCACTAGGTAGACAACGTGGACCTGGATTTCAAGCTCTTTACCACAATCTGGGCAACAACTTCCTCTGCCTGCCATTTGCCGAGAGAACATTCCGACGCGCTCAAGATCCACTGTCCTAGCAAATCCTTTCCGTTGCAGACGCTTGAAGTGTAGATTCAGACCGGGAAGATGATTCGATATATCGACACCAGTAGTACCACTCGCAGATCCGCTGCGTCGATCATGCACTCTGTATCAGCGCTAAAGTTATGTCTCCTGAACTCAAAGTCCGCTCGCACTAAAGGCAGCTTTCAGACAACAGAATGCCGTGGCTTAGGTGATTTCTCTAGGAAAGAAACATTTGTGGTTTAGCTATAACCTGCGCTTTGCTGGCGAACATGGTGCTTTTACGAATAGCGAGAACAATCTGGTCACAATCTGGTTGTCCTTGACTGCTCACTAAAACGAGATGCGCTGCTGGGAATGCGTAGCCGGACGACACGTCCTACACGACTGCACTAGTCCTATTATGTACCCGTCTTCATGCTCCATGACTCTAACGAAGCTAATGCAGGTCAATGCCGGTCCAATGGGTTACTGATCCCACAACACTCTCGTTGCATCTCGTTCATCGTCAGGTCCTCGAATTGATCTTCCCAAAAGTCGTTGTATGTGAAAGAAAGCGACTAGCAAAGAGACGATCATAGGAAATATGGCCACGTTGATACCCATGGTCAACATATGTGGACCTCGAGGTCAGATGGTCCTTCCTTCCACAACCCGTTATTCCTCCGTACTCGAATATTGCGGCGAGAGGTTCCTTCCCTCTAATGATTTAGATGAAAACCTGCGATCTTCTTTCCCTTCGTCCCTACCTGTCGTGACAAAGTTAGTCAATGGTTGTCAGTCACGACCCCATTTCCCTAATACATCAGGTCACTCGTCGTGAGTAGTGGTATGCCAAGTTGTGGCAAGCTTTCCCTCCTCAGAAGACTTTACAGGAACCAAAGCTGGACTCACATTCATACGGTCCACGAAGCCATACTAAAGTCACGATGTCTCTCACCACATCGCAGTTGCAAGACATAGTTATCGTGGAACGGGTTGCCTCCATCTTTTCCCTCATCGGAGCAGCGTTTGTCTTGGTCACTTTCGTTCTCAACGACAAATTTCGAAAGCCAATCAATCGACTTGTGTTTTATGCAACATTCGGCAATGTGGTGACCAATGTTGCGACCCTCATATCAACTGACGGTATCGAGGCTGGCTCGGGCTCTTCTTTGTGTCAATTGCAGGCATTCCTTATCCAGTGGTAGGCAGTTTCACTTGTATCTGGTGGCAAAGGCTAACAAGACGAATCTAGGTTCATGCCAGCAGATGCGCTCTGGACGTTTGCTATGGGTTGTAATGTCTGGCTGTCGTTTTTCAGATCCTACGACGTAGCAGCATTGAGACGACTTGAGCTCAAGTACCTCATGGCTTGTTATGGCCTACCATTCCTTCCAGCCTTCGTCTACCTCTTTATCAGCACCATCAGCCGAGGTAAGATCTACGGTTCAGCAGTGGTAAGCCTCCTCAGCCTGTACCACAGTGTAGCCACTAACACGTTCGCAGCTCTGGTGCTGGGTCTCTCTTGAATGGGACTTCCTTCGAGTCGCAACCTTCTATGGACCTGTCTGGATCGTCATACTATGTACAATTGCCATCTACGTGTCCGTCGGCCAAGTGATCTTCAAATGGAGGAAGCATCTTCTCTCCATGGGCAAGGATGCCCTAACAGCAGAGTATCCTGAGACGGGCATTATGATAATATCAGAGGTCGTGGTGACGAGGTCAGAAGAGAAAATGGCTAGCAGTCGGCCTGATGTATTAGGGAAATGGGGTCGTGACTGACAACCATTGACTAACTTTGTCACGACAGGTAGGGACGAAGGGAAAGAAGATCGCAGGTTTTCATCTAAATCATT